>Ga0207711_10006101_pt1 | contig 10176 bp, 6 predicted proteins | sample KBSS34metaG_FD_184401 | JGI IMG/M metagenome (GOLD analysis project Ga0207711, IMG submission 184401) | Switchgrass rhizosphere microbial communities from Kellogg Biological Station, Michigan, USA - KBS S3-4 metaG (SPAdes) (version 2) | ecosystem: Host-associated > Plants > Roots > Rhizosphere >... | reverse complement strand
GCCGGCATCGCCAACTCGGGCGGCGCGGGACAGGCGATCGCCGAATGGATCGTCGCCGGCAGCGCGCAGAGCGATCTCGCCGACGTCGACATCCGCCGCTTCGGCGCGCACAGCGCCAACAAGAAGGCGCTCGCCGAGCGGACCGGCGAGACGCTCGGCCTGCACTACGCGATGCGCTGGCCGCGCCAGGAGCTCGAGACGGCGCGACCGCTGCGGACGAGCCCGCTCTACGACCTGCTCGCCGCCAGGGGCGCCGTTTTCGGCGCGAAGAACGGCTGGGAGCGGGCGAGCTACTTCCGGACTGACGATGACGTCCACCGGCGCCAGGCCTACCCGAACACGCTCGGCAAGCCGGCCTGGCTCGGCGACGTCGTTCGCGAGCAGCGCGCGACGCGGCGCGCGGTCGCGCTCTACGACCAGACGTCGTTCGGCAAGATCCTCGTGCAGGGCCGCGACGCCCTCGCCCTGCTGCAGCGCGTGTGCGCGAACGAGATGGACGTCGCCCCCGGCCGGATGGTCTACACGCCGATGCTCAACGATCGCGCCGGCTTCGAGAGCGACGTCACCGTGATCCGTCTCGGCGTCGATCGTTTCATTGTCGTCACCGGATCGGCGCAGACGCCGCGCGACCTCGACTGGCTCGCGCGCCATTCGCGCGCCGGGGAGTCGGCGGCGCTCGTCGACGTCACCGCAATGACGTCGGTCCTCTCGCTGATGGGACCCGGCGCGCGCGCCCTCCTTGGTCGCGTCGGCTCGGCCGACGTCTTCGCCGCGCTCGGCCCCGAGCGCCTCCGCTTCGCGAGCACGACCGAGATCGACCTCGGCTTCGCGCGCGTCCGCGCCGCGCGGATGAGCTACGTCGGCGGCCCCGGCTACGAGCTTCACGTGCCGGTCGAGATGGCGCGCCACGTCCATCTCGCGCTGCACGAAGCGAGCGAAGGGCTCGGTCCCGACGGCGCCGGCCTTGTCGACGCGGGCTACTACGCGCTCGACGCGCTGCGCATCGAGGCCGGCCGTCGGGCCTGGGGCGCCGAGCTCGGGCCCGGCGAGACGCCGCTCGAAGCCGGCACCATGTTCGCGGTGCGGCCCGGCAAGGGCGACGATTTCATCGGCAAGGCCGCGCTCGTTCGCTTGCAGGACGAGCCGCTGCGCAAGAAGCTCGTCACGATCGTCCTCGACAGCGAGGATCACTACGCGTGGGGAGGCGAGGCTCTCGCGATCGATGGCGACCCGGTCGGCGAGATCGCGTCGGCGGGCTGGAGCGACGCGGCCGGGCGATGCGTCGGCCTCGGCTACCTTCGCGGCGATGACGCGGCGCGCCGCCACGACGGCACGGCGATCGCGGTCGACCTCTGGGGCGACGCGGTCGCGGCATCGGCCTGGGACGCCTGGAGTCTCGGGGCCGGGGTATCGCGACCGCCACGCTAGATACGTCTCATGCATCGCGCTGCGCTTGAGGCGCGCGACGACTCAGCGAAACGGCGCGGCGCGTTCGAGCAGCTCGGCGAGGCCTGGCTCGTTCGGGTCGCGTGGCTTGCCGGGATGGATGATCGCGACCTGGCAGCTTTCCGCAGCCTCGACGAGCTGGCGATAGGTCCCCGCGCCGAGGTCCTTGATGTAGGCCTGCTTGCGCTCGTCGTAGGTGAACATGCGGTCGTTGATGAGCTGGCATTCGTTGCAGCTCGGGCAGCGCGCGGTCTCGATCCAGGCCTCGTCGGGCGAATGCGCAGGTGAGGCAGCGTCGTCGGCTCGAGGTGGCGTGGCGCCCGTCGCCGCCGCGGCCCCTGAAGTCGCGGCAGGCCACGCCGGGGCCGCGATGTCCGACGTCGCGGTCAACGAGACCTGCGCCGCGGTCCAGGCCGCCTTCTCGAGCGCCAATATCCGCTCGGCGTGCGAATCGTGGACGCCGCCATGCTCCTGCAAGCGACGCCACAGGAGCAGGCAGCGCCGCGCGGCCTGCATCAGGCGCAGATCGACGACGACGCGATGCAGCGCATCGTCGCCATCGACGGCCAGCACGTAGGGAACCCGCCGTGCCGCCTCGCCTTCGTCGAGCGCGAGCCAGTCGGCGGCCGGCAGCATCGCCTCGCTCCACGCCGCGCGGTCGACGCGGGCGAAGTGCGCCGCATGCCGCGCGTCGCACAGCGCGAAGTCTGCGAACATGAACGCCCAGGGCTCGCTGACTCGCTGCAGCGCCGCGTCGACGTACTCGACGTTCTCGACCGGCCAGTCGTCGTCGCGCCGGGGGTTGTTCTCGAGCGAGAAGCGAGCCGCCCAGTTGCCGCCCGCCGACGCGTCGTAGCTGAACGCAGGAAAGGCGCGCGACTGCAACGCGGCCGCAGCCATGAGGTAAGGCGGCAGCCCGCCGGCGCATGCAGCCGGAACGGAGAACACGCTGAACAGCGCCGGCGCCGGCGAAGCCAGCCCGCGGCCGACCTGCGCGCGCAACGCGTACAGGTTCGAGCTCGGCGACTGCAGGACGAACATTCCGCCCAGCGCCATCGCCGCCGTCGCCAGGCGCGCGCTGCGCACGCCGAAGGCGAAGCGACCGGTGCCGATCGACGTTTCCTCGAAGAGATCGGAGGTCTGCACCAGCACCTTGGCCGGCAGGCCACTTGACAGCATCTCGAGCAGGCCCGCGTTCTCCGCCGCGTCGTTGCGGTCGGGTGGGATGCAGACGAGGTAGTCGGGGAAGCGGGCGAGATCGTCGGCGCTGAGCGACATCTCGCCGAACGACTCGAAGACCTCGTCGTGCTCGGCCTCGACGTAGCGGCCGTCGGCCTCGAGCTCGGCGAGCGAGAGGGCCCGCACCAGCTCGGCGAGCTGCGGCATGCGCTCGCGGAACGCCCGCGCCGCGGCGGCGCAGTTGTCGAAGGCGAACTCGAAGAGTTCTGCCCCCTCCGCATCGCCAGGCGCCGCGACCGCGAAGAACCGTTGCGATTCGAGCACGCCCAGTGTCCGGACCAGGCGCTCGCGGCGCGCGGCGGGCAGCTCGTCGTCGGCCGCGCCCTTGGCGACGATCCGCGACAGCACGGCGAAGTCGAACGCGTCCTGGTGCGGCCCGCCGATCGATTCCTTGAGGCTTTGCGGCTGCATCCCCGCCTGCGAGTGGCTGAACGCGGCGCGCAGGATGTCGGAGAGCCGCAGCACGAGACGGCTCGCCTCGGCCTGGAAGCGACGCGCCTTCACCCGCTGTGCGGCACGCCAGGCGTGCGTGACAAGCCGGGCCGGCATGTCGGCCGAGCAGCCGAGCAGCTCGCCGTCGGCGGGCAGTGCGGCGCCCGCCTGGCGCAGCACCTGCTCCAGCGTTTCGCCTTCGCGCCCGCCCAGCGTCGCCGCCGCCTGCTCCCACAGCTCGGCGAGCGTGCCGGTGACGCCGCGGTCGACGGCGCGACGGATCTCCTCCTCGAGCTGCAGCCCGTGGCGGCGCAGGCGCTCCCCTTCGATGCCGCGCGGCGCGATGTCCTGGAGCACCGCGTCGACGAGGCTGCCCAGCGAGCGAACGAACTCGGGCGCGCCTTCGCGTGCGGCGAGCACGATCGGGAAGTCGTGGCGCAGCGCCGCGAGATCGCGGTACGGCGCGAGCATCGCCGGGCGCAGGCCGAGCCCGTCGATCGGCGCCACCCTCGCGACCTGGCAGCGGCCGGTGAGGTGGAAGATCAGCGCGTCCGGGGCAGTCTTCGATTCCATCGCCACTCTCGATCTTGCGGTGTCCGCTCGGACGCGCGGCTCACGCGGCGCGCGTCGCCAGCGCGTCGTCCTCGGGCCAGACGGTGAACTTGTCGAGCTCGCGGTTGAAGCCGGCACGGATGTACTCGGGCGAGCGCAGCTGGCCGGCGTGGCGCAGGTCCTCGTAGCACGGGGCATCCGGGTTGCGATACAGGATGCCGACCGGGATCGGATCGTCGAGCGAGGCGATCTCGCGCGCCTTGTCGATGTCGATCGGATCGTGCTCGCGCTGGTTGCGGTACGCGCTGGCCATGCTGGGGCTGAGCTGCACGCCATCGGCATGCGTCAGCAGCATCGTCCGCTGCGGATCGTGCAGCCAGGGGTCGAACGCCTTGGGCATGAACTCCGGGCAGCGCTGCAGCACGCGAACGAACGAGAAGCCGCGATGGTGGAAGGCGGCGCGCATGATGTCGTAGAGGACCTCGGGGATCCAGTCGACGGCCTGCGCGACGAACGACGCGCCTTGCACGCCGAGCGAGACCGTCAGCGGATTCATCGGCTCGAGCAGCGCGCCGTACGGCGTCGTGTTGCTCTTGAGGCCGCGCGGCGACGTCGGCGAGGCCTGCTTCTTGGTCAGGCCGTAGACGTGGTTGTCGTGCAGGACGACCGTGAGGTTGATGTTGTAGCGAAGCGCGTGGATCCAGTGCGCCGCGCCGATGCTGCAGCAGTCGCCGTCGCCGGTGCTGACGAACACGTTCAGGTCCGGCCGCGCGATCTTGATTCCCTCGGCGACCGGGAACGCCCGGCCGTGCAGGCCGTGGAAGCCGTACGTCTTCATGTAGTGCGGCAGCCGGCTCGAGCAGCCGATTCCCGACACGAAGATGGTGTTCTCCGGCGCCAGCTCCTCTTCGCTGCACAGGCGCTGCATCGCCGCCAGGATGGCGTTGTCGCCACAGCCGTTGCACCAGCGCGGCACGCCGCCCTGGTAGTCCTCGAGGTCGTGGTGCTCCTCGTGGAGCCTGATGACGCAGTGGCTCAGCGAGCTGCTCATGATGCGGTGCCCTTCTTCTGCAGCGCCGCGCGGACGACGCGGCAGATGTCGCTCGGCTTAATCGGCTGGCCGCGCGCTTCGCTCCAGCAATCGATGTCGACGAGGAAGCGCGAGCGCAGCATCATCGCCAGCGCCGAGTAGCGCCGGTTGTCCTCGTCGATGAGCTCGTCCTCGGGCTTGTCGGACCAGTTGCCCTCGATCGTCATCGCGTGCCTGAAGCGGGCCAGGATTTCGCGAATCCCCGAGGGCATCGGCTGCAGGAAGCGCAGGTGCATCGAGGCGACGCGCAGGCCCTCGCCGCGCAGGCGCGTCACGGCCTCCTCGATCGCGCCCATCGTGCTGCCCCAGCCGATCAGCAGCATGTCGCCGCCTTCGCCGCCCTCCTCGCCGAACACCGGCGGCGCCTTCAGCGTCTTCTGCAGCGCGGCGAGCTTGAGGCTCCTCGCGCGCAGGCCTTCCTCGTTGATCGCCGGGTCGTACGCGACCTTGCTGGCGCGGTCGTGGGCGAGGCCGGTGAGCGTGTGCATGCCGCCGGCGCGGCCGGGCTGGAAGCGCCGCGACAGGCCCGTGACCGGGTCCCAGTCGTACGGCTTCGCACCGGGCGGCACGGGCGTCTGGTCGACCGGCGGGGCGAGCCATTCGGGGCTGAACGACGGCCGCGGGAACGGCTGCTGCGCCGTGGACAGGCTCGCGTCGGACAGGACGACGACGACCATCCCGAAGGTCTCGGCGATCTTGCGCGCGGTGATCACCGAATAGAAGCAGTCCTCGATGCTGCACGGCGCCATCACCACCTTGGGCGCGTCGCCGTGGCTGCCAAAGATCGCGGCGAGCGCGTCACCCTGCTCGACCTTGGTCGGCTGGCCGGTGCTCGGGCCGCCGCGCTGGACGTTGACGACGACGAGCGGGATCTCCGCCATCACCGCCAGGCCGATGACCTCCTGCTTGAGCGAGTAGCCGGGCCCCGAGGTGATCGTCACCGCGCACTTGCCGGCGTACGACGCGCCGACCGCGAACGCGCAGGCGGCGATCTCGTCCTCGGCCTGGTGGACCATGCCGCCGACCTTCTCGAACACCTCGCTCAGGTAGTGCGACGCCGACGTCGCCGGCGTGATCGGATACATCGCGCAGATGTCCATCCCGGAGGCGATCACGCCGAGCGCGATCGCGGTGTTGCCGTTGACGACGATCTGCGCCTGGCGCGAGCGCTGCGCCGGGATGCGGTAGCTGAAGTCGAGGTGGGCTTCGCCCCACGCCGCGCCGGCGTCGTAGAGCGCGACGTTGCTGGCGATGACCTTGGCGTCCTTCTTGCCGAAGATCCGCGCGATCTGCTCGCGCGCCAGGGTCGGATCGAGCCCGTACAAATGGCACAGGATGCCGAGCACGAACATGTTCTTGCCCTTGCGCGGGTCGGCGACGAGCTCCTTGCAGCGCTCCTCGAGGGGGACCTCGTGCACGTCGAAGCCGTCGCGGCGCAAGGCGGCGACGGTCTCGACGTAGGACGCCACGACGGCCGGATCGCGGTGGCTCTTCCACATGCTCTCGAGCAGGATCGTCGCGCCGGGCTTGAGCTCGCCGGCCTGCACGCGCCCGATCAGCACCTGCTCGTTGAAGGCGACGACGAGCTCGGTCTGGTCGCCGCCGTTGGTGACGCGCTCCGAGCCGATGCGGATCCGGATCCCGCTCGCGCCGGCGACGCTGCGCGCCGGCGGCTGGATCTCGGCCGGGATGATTTCGGTCGTCCAGATGCCGTTGCCCATTCGCGCGGCGATCGCGCCCAGCGACTGGCCGCAGCGCTGCGCGCCCTCGCCGGAGTCGCTGATGACCTCGACGATGGCTTCGCGAATCGCCGTTCGCGCGGCCCGGGCCTCGGCGACGGGGGGATCGAGCGTCAGGGTGTCGTTCATGGTGAGTCTGCGGTGGCAGGTGTTTCAGGCGGTGTTCAGGCGAGATGGACGCGGGCGAAGTTGTGCTCCTCGCGCGATAGGCCGAAGAGCGTGTCCTCGTCGCCGCTGCCCTCGCGTCCGTAGACGCATCCGCTGTCGCGCAGGCCCAGGTAGGCCTTCATGGCGCGCGCGGCCTTGCGACCGGCGCCCATCGCCTGGATCACCGTCGCCGCGCCGGTGACGATGTCGCCGCCCGCGTAGATGCCGGCGATCGAGGTGGCGAGGTTCGCGTCGGTGGCGATGTAGCCGCGCTTGTCGAGCTTCAGACCCGAGGTCTGGCCGAGGATCGGATTGGCATTGGTGCCGATCGCGAAGATGACCGTGTCGGTCTCGAGCTCGAACGCGCTGCCGGCCACCGGCAGGGGTCGCCTGCGGCCTGACGCGTCGGGCTCGCCGAGCTCCATCTTCTCGCAGCGCATCGCGCGCACGTTGTTGCCGGCGTCGCCGATCAGCTCGAGCGGGCTCGTCAGCCAGTGGAACTCGACGCCTTCCTCCATCGCATGGTGGATCTCCTCGGCGCGCGCCGGCGCCTCGGTGGCGCTGCGCCGATAGACGCAGCAGACGTTCTCGGCGCCGACGCGAAGCGAGACGCGCATCGCGTCCATGGCCGTGTTGCCGGCGCCGACCACCGCTACGCGCTTGCCGGGTTGCAGCGGCGTGTCGTAGCTCGGGAAGTCGCGCCCGTGCATCAGGTTGCAGCGGGTCAGCCATTCGTTCGCCGAGAGGACGCCGTTGAGCGACTCGCCGGGGATTCCCATGAAGCTCGGGTAGCCCGCGCCCGTGCCGACGAAGACGGCGTGAAAGCCCATCTCGGTGAGCATCTGCTCGAGGGTGAAGAGGCGCCCGACGAGGGTGTTGCACTCGAAGCGGATGCCCAGGCGCGTCAGCTTCTCGATCTCGACGTCGACGACGCTGTTGGGCAGGCGGAAGTCGGGGATCCCGTACTTCAGCACGCCGCCGGGCTCGTGGAACGCCTCGTAGACGACGACCTCGCAGCCGGCCTTGGCCATGTCGGCGGCGCAGGCCATACCCGCCGGCCCGGAGCCGACGATGCCGACCTTGAACCGGCTCGGCTGGATGTAGGGGACGTTGGCCCAGCCTTCCTTGATCGCCATGTCGCCGACGAAGCGCTCGAGCCGGCCGATCGCCACCGGCTCGAGGGTTTCGCCGACCGTGCACACGCCCTCGCATTGGCTCTCCTGCGGGCAGACGCGCCCGCACACCGACGGCAGCAGGTTGGTGTCGGTGATCGTGTCGTAGGCGCCGTGGAAGTTCTTGGCCGCCATCTTGCGGATGAAGCCCGGGATGTCGATGCCGACCGGGCAGCCCTTGACGCACGGCTCGTCGGCGCAGTCGAGGCAGCGGTCGACCTCGACGAGCGCGTCTTCGAGCCGATAGCCGCAGGCCACCTCGTCGAAGTTCTTCACCCGCGCCTCGGGGCTCTGCTCCGGCATCGGCGTGCGCGCCTGCGGAATCGTGCGGATCGTCTTTTTCTTGGCCATCGCGGCGTTCCTCGGGTGCTCGCTGCGCAACGTCGATCAGCGCGTGCCGACCGCGGGCACCGGCGCGAGCGGATCGACGCCGCCGCGGATGCGACAGCTCTCGTCTTTCCACGCGTCGAGGGCGGCTTTCTCGGTCGGCTTGTAGCGGCCGAGGCGCGCCATGAGGTCGTCGAAGTCGACCTGGTGGCCGTCGAAGTCGGGCCCGTCGACGCAGGCGAACTTGATCTGCTCGCCGATCTTGACGCGGCACCCGCCGCACATGCCGGTGCCGTCGACCATCACCGGATTCAGGCTCACCATCGTGCGGATGCCGTGCGGCCGGGTCGCCTCGGCGCATCCCTTCATCATGATCGGCGGGCCGATGGCGACGACCTCGTCGATGTCGGGGTGCCTGGCGATCGCTTGCCTGATGCCCTCGGTGACGAGGCCCTTGATTCCCGCCGAGCCGTCGTCGGTGCAGACGATCAACTCGTCGCAGCAGGCGCGGAACTTGTCTTCCCAGAAGATCAGCGACTTGCTGCGAAAGCCGAGGACGCCGATCACGTAGGCGCCGCTCTCGTGATACGCGCGCGCCTGAGGAAAGACGGGCGCAACGCCCAGGCCGCCACCGACGCAGACCACCTTCTTCGCCTTGCCGAGGTGGCTCGGGATTCCCATCGGGCCGACGACGGCGTGCAGCCGCGTGCCGACGCGGCAGCGCTGCTGCATCTCGCGCGTGGTCTTGCCGACGGCCTGGATGACGAGGGTGACCGTGCCGCGCTCGCGATCGAAGTCGGCGATCGTCAGCGGGATCCGCTCGCCGCGGGCATGCTCCATCACGATCACGAACTGGCCCGGGTGCGCTGCCCTGGCCATCGCTGGATGGGCGATCTCCAGCAGGTACGTGACTTCGGAGAAGTCTTCGCGCTTCAGGATCTCGAAGTCGGTCATTGGAACCTCTCGACGTGCCTTGACGGGCCGAAGTCGAGATTAGTAATCCCCCGACGTGTCTCCTTGCGATGGATCAAGCGTGAACTCGATGGTGCGAACCGATCGACGCCCACCGAGAGCTGTCAGGCGAGCGCTTGTCCCAGATCAAATCCGGTCTTCGTCGAACGACCTACGCTGAAGGAAACCGGAGCTCGCCATGACCAGGTCGTCATCTCCCGTCAGCGCCAGCCCGTCGGCCGGCTCCCCCGCCGCGTTCGAGGTGCTCGACGCCTGTCATCGACAGACAATCGTCATGCTCGACCGCCTGTCGGCCCTGGTCGATGGCCTCGACAAGGGCGGACCGGACCGCGAAGCGCGCCGGGTCGCCGAGGAGATCATCAGTTTCTTCTCGCAGACGGCGCGTCAGCACCACGAGGACGAGGAACGCCACGTCTTTCCGCAACTGGAGGACAGCGATGATCCCGACGTCGTGCAGGCGGTGCTCCGGCTGAAACAGGACCACCACTGGATGGATGTTGACTGGCGGGAGCTCTCTCCCGCCATCGGCGCGGTGGCCGACAACCGGGGCGGCTACGACCTCGAAGCGCTGCGCGAGGGCGTCGAGATCTTCACCGCGCTTACACACGAGCACATCGCGCTCGAGGAGTCGTGCATCTACCCGCAGGCCCGGGGCCGCATCGGCAGCGCCGCGCTGCAGCAGATGCGGCACGAGATGGCCGAGCGCCGGCGGGCCCGATCGGACAAGAAAGCAAGCACCGGCGACGCCAGCTCCTAGGGGCCGGGCGCGGCTCGCGCTTCGACGGCGACGCTATTCGACTTTGCCGACCGCCCGCACCGCCTTCGTCATCTCCGCCGCGTCGGCGTTCCAGTAGACCTGGAAGTCGGGAGCATCGAGGTACTCGATCGGGCTGCCGGCCTTGGCGATCACCTGGCGAACCGTCGGGTCGGCCGCGGCCTTCGCCGAGGCGGCGCGGAGCTTCATGACCACGTCGTCGGGCGTTCCGGCGGGCACGAACAGCGCCGACCATTGCGCGAAGCGAACCGGGTAGCCGAGTTGCTTCAGGCTCGGCACGTCGGG
>Ga0207711_10006100_pt1 | contig 10176 bp, 11 predicted proteins | sample KBSS34metaG_FD_184401 | JGI IMG/M metagenome (GOLD analysis project Ga0207711, IMG submission 184401) | Switchgrass rhizosphere microbial communities from Kellogg Biological Station, Michigan, USA - KBS S3-4 metaG (SPAdes) (version 2) | ecosystem: Host-associated > Plants > Roots > Rhizosphere... | reverse complement strand
CCTTCCCTCCAGGCCGGTGGTGGCCTCCGAGGAGGATCACACGCCCCCCTGCCGGCAGCAAGCGGCACGCCTCCAAGAGTGGAGAATGCGCGCGCATGGCGGGATGGCGGGATGGTCAGCCCGCTCAATGCTGCAGGGCAGGCCATGGGAAGCCCCGGATTGGTCGGCGATATCGGCCGCCCGCGGGTTTCGCGGCCCGAATCCGTTAAAAAAAGCGGCCCCATCGCTGGGGCCGCCCTTTGTCGGGATACGGCGTGGACCGGCCTGATCGGCCGGTTTTAGACCGGATCAGAAGGCGTTGGCGTAACGCTCGTTGCCTTCGAAACCGAACTTGCCGACCTGGCTCTTCTTCACCACCGCCAGGATCTGGTCGATCACGTCGTAGCGCGTGTTCGGATCCGGCAGCAGGTGCAGCTCGGGCTCGTCCGGCAGGTTCTTCGTCAGATCGATATACTGACGCAGAGTGACCATATCGGACACCGGCTGACCGTTCCAGAAGATCGCGCCCGAAGCATCGGTCGAGATCGTGTTCTTGGTCGGATTGATGGGCGGCGGGTTGCTATTGGTGTTCACCGGCAGATCCAGCTTCACGGCGTGAGTCTGGATCGGGATGGTGATGATGAACATGATGAGGAGCACCAGCATGACGTCGATGAGCGGCGTCGTGTTGATGTCCATCATAGGCTCGCCTTCGGCGGCGCCTGCGGCAATGGCCATTGCTTGTTACTCCAAGATCACGCGGGGCGGCATCAGGTACGCGGGTTGCCACCCGGCGGCGGCTCGGAAATGAAGCCCACCTTCAGGAAGCCGGCCTGCTGCAGCGTCGTCACGGTTCCGCCGATGCACTTGTACGGCGTGTTCACGTCACCGCGGATATGCGCCTCGGGCAGATTGTCCGGGGTCACGTTCGCGGGGCCGCCCAGCTTGGCGACCTCGGCCTTCAGCTTGGCCACCGAACGATCAAGCAGCTCCTTGGAGCTCACGCGCTGGCGGCCCCAATAGACCTCGCACGTATCGCCCGCACCGCCCTTGACGGAAAGGTTGACGTTCTCGGGCTTGGTCTGCGTCGGCTCGTTGCGCACGCTGGGCAGCTTGAGCGGCACCGTCTGCACAACGACCGGCACGGTGATGAGGAAGATGATCAGGAGCACCAGCATGACGTCGACGAGCGGCGTCGTGTTGATGTCCGACATCGGGCCGTCGTCGGCGCCCTCGGCTCCCACACTCATTGCCATCGGATAAAGTTCCTATCGTTCTTTCGGCGCCCTGGGGCGCCTTCACTCGCGGCGCGCGGGCACGAGGCCCGTCTGCCACGGCCGCCGCGCCCGCCGGAGCAGGGCGCGGCGGCCGTCACCGGATTACGCCTTGTTGACGCCCGAAACGGCCGCAACCTTCGGCGCGGCGGTCTTGGCCATGCCGTAGGCCGGACGAACGGCGCCGCCCGAAACCATGTAGCCATGCACGTCGTTGGCGAACGAGGTCAGACCCTCGACGATCGTCTTGTTACGGCGGATCAGCCAGTTGTAGCCGAGCACGGCCGGAACGGCGACGGCGAGACCGAGCGCGGTCATGATGAGCGCTTCACCGACCGGGCCGGCGACGGCGTCGATCGAAGCCTGACCGGCCATGCCGATCTTGATGAGCGCGCGGTAGATACCGATAACGGTACCGAACAGACCCACGAACGGCGCGGTCGAACCGACGGTCGCGAGGAAGGCCAGGCCGCCGGCGAGCTTGGCGGCGATCTGCGCTTGGCTGCGGGCGATCGAGCTGTGGATCCACTCGTGCTGGTCGATCGGATCGGTCAGCTTGGAGTGCTGCTCCTCGGCGATGATGCTGTCGTCGACGATCTGGCGATAGGCCGAGTTCTTGTCGAGCTTGGCAGCGGCGTCACGAATGTTCGGGGCGCTCCAGAAGGAGGCACGCACCTTCTTCGCCTGGTTCAGAATCTTCTGCTGCTCGAACAGCTTGGAGAAGATGATGAACAGCGAGAAAGCGAGCGAGATCACGAGGAGGCCGAACACCGTCTGCGTAATCACGCCGCCCTGCTGCAGGGCGGGGATCAGACCGTACGGATTGGAGCCGGCGGCGGCGGTAGCGGGGGTCGTCATGGTCGTCGGTTCCTTGAGGTATGAATAGGAAATCGAAAACGGGGATAGCGCAGGATCAGGTCGGCTGGCGGCTCACTGGCCGCCAGCCTGTCCGGATCAGTCCTTCGGGATCTGCCAACGCACCGAGCTGCTGTAGGTGCTCGCGATGGCGTTGCCTGCGGTATCCTTGGCCGGCGTGAAGCGAGCGCGGCGGGTCAGCACGCGGCAGGCCGTCTGATCGAGATCGGCGAAGCCGCTCGAAGACGTCACCGTGCAGCCCGAGGCACGACCGCTCGCATCAACGTCGAGACGGAAGCCCGTAACGCCGGTCTCGTTGTTGCGCAGCGCGCTCGGCGGATAGTCATCCGGCGTCGCCCAGTCGCCCGGGTTACCGCGTGCCTTAGGGCCAGAAGCCTGGCTCGGGCGCGGCGGAGCCGGCGGCGGGTTCGGAGCCGGCGGAGCCGTGATCACGGGCGGCGGCTGCGGCGTCGGCGACGTCACGATCGGCGGCGCAGCCACGGGGGGCGGTGTCACGATCGGCGGCGGCGTCACGATCGGCGGGGACTCGACCTTCGGAGTCTCTTTCGGCGGCGGCGGCGGCTGCTTCGGAGGCGGAGGTGGCGGTTCCTTGATGTCGAGTACGGTCATCTTCTCGGTCGCCTTCTTAATGATATTGAAGGCGAGCCCAGTGTAGAACGCGTAGCCGACAGCGGCGAGGAGGATCGCGGTTATCACTGCCGCGACCGTCTTCTCCTTACTCTGAGTTTGGTCGACGTAGGCCATTAAAGAGAGCCACTCCGTGCTGTCGAATATCTGCGGCATGACAGCGGGAGTCAGGAAGCCGCGAAATATCGCAGGCCACCAGACCCCCCTTGCCGTCATGTCATGCTATGCAGCGATCGATTTGATGTCCATCCCTTACGTATACGATCGGGTAATGTCGTGCGGATGGGGCCGTGTGAAATCTCTCTTCAGCTTGAAACGCACCCTCGGAGTCGGCAGGGATTTTTCATGATCCAGCGGATCTCACCGGTGGAAGAATAAGGACAGGGCGACCATGAAACGCCATCCCAAAGTGACCGGAACCTTGCTGCTGAGCGCGCTTTTTCTCGCTCCAGCAGCGAATTCCCAAACTAACGGAGATATGACGGAAATTTCATCCCGTTTGGGGTATTCGGACCTCGTTGATCTCGCACTTGCAGCACGGGCGACCGTGGTGGTGACGGTGCGTGATGCGATCCGCCTCAAGGGGCCCGACGCGGCGAACGTGGCACCGGGCCATGTCCGCTTCTACGTGAATGGTGACGTTAACGCGCTGATCGCTGGCAGCAGCGGGGTGCCTGCGTCCGTTTCCTGGCTGGTGGATCTGCCTCTCGACGCCGCGAATCACCCCCCGAAGCTCAAAAAGCTGAAACTGATTCTCCTCGCCCGGCCGATTCCGGGGAAACCGGGCACGCTGCAGCTGGTGGCGCGTGGAGCGCAGTTCATGTGGTCGCCCGATCTGGAGCAGCAACTGCGCGGCATCCTGTCGGCCGCTAATGCGCCTTCCGCCCCGCCGGTGGTGACGGGCGTCACCCACGCCTTCCATGTCGCCGGCACCATTCCGGGCGAAGGCGAGACGCAGATCTTCCTGAAAACAGCCGATAATCGGCCGGTTTCCATCAATATCGATCGTCATCCCAATCAGGATCCGCGCTGGTCCGTCTCGCTCGGCGAGATCGTGGACGACGCGGCGGCGGCGCCCCAACATGGGACACTTTTGTGGTATCGGCTGGCCTGCGCCCTGCCGCCCAGGCTCCCGGCGAACAGCGTGACCGATCAGGCGCCCGACGATGCCGATCAGGCTCAGCGGGACTATCAGCTGGTGCTGAAGCAGCTCGGCCCGTGCGGGCGGACCCTCTCGGCCGGCGACGCGGCGAACTGAGGCTTAAACGCGCCCGGCGGTGTCACGCCGGGCGCCCCTCAGCCCCTCACGCCTCCGGCGCGGCATCCAGATAGAGGAAATCTCGCGGGAAGTGGCGAAGATGGGCGCCGCCATCCACGAACAGCGTCTGCCCCGTCACCGCCCGCGCCCGGGCGAGATAGAGCACCGCATCCGCGATATCGGCCGGATTCGCGAGCAGGCCGAGCGGCATTCGCGCCGCCGCCGCCGCCATCCGCGCGGCGTCATAGTCGGCGGTCGGCAGCGTCAGCCCCGGTGCGACCGCGCAGACGCGGACATGCGGCGAAAAATCCCGCGCGAGAATCGTCGTCGCCTCGGAAAGCGCCAGCTTGGAGAGCGTGTAGCTGAACTGGTCCCCATGGGGCGCGGCGATTCGCTGATCGAGAATGTTGACGATGCAGACGGCCTGCTCCGGCCCCGCCGTCGCCGCGACCGCGCGGGAGAGGAGCAGCGGCGCCGCGCAGTTCACGGCATAATGGGCCAGCAGCGCCTCGCGCGTCGCGGTGGCGGGCGAATCATAGTCGAAGCGGGCGGCGTTGTTCACCAGCAGCGCCGGCGCCCGGCCGAATCGGGCCTCCACCGCCGGCACGAGCACCTGCAACGCGGCCTCGTCGGCCAGATCGGCAGCGAAGCCGTGCCACGCTGCCCCGGCCTTCTCCAGCCGCGCGACCAGCGCATCGTCGGGCGGCGCGCCATCGCTGCCGTGAAGCGCGAGATCATAGCCGGCCTCGCCGAGCGCCGCCGCGATCGCGGCCCCCAGCCTGCGACGGCCGCCGGTGACGAGCGCCAGCGGCCTCGCGCTCACGGCCGGTGCCTCACCAGCCGGATGCCGATCGATTCGCCATCGTGCGAGATGGCGAGCTTCACGATTCGCACCTCGACGCGGCGCACCCGCTCATCCTCCGCGAAGAGCACGGCGCAGACATGATCCGCCACCGCCTCGATGAGGGTGAAGTGCAGCCCCTCGGGCAGCGAGTCGGTGACGGCCTGCTTCAGATCGAGATAATTCTTCGAGGCGCTGAGCGGCGTGTCCGGCGCATAGCGCGTCTCGGGAAGCGCAAGATCCACCGTCACCGAGATGCGGAGCGGCTGCGGAAGATGCGTCTCTTCCGAATAGATGCCGGTGAGCACCATCGTCTCGATACCGGACACTTCGAGCTGGAGAAGATCGTCTGCCATGCCGCTTTCATTTCATCGGGATAAGGCCTGCGCGTAGCCAGCGCGCGGGCGGGCGGCAAGCGGATGCAGGGGCTTTTTCCCTTTTGGCGCCGTGCCCGCTACATCGCGCGCGCAATTCGAATCGACAGAGACGGAGGATCGGAACGGTTGGATATGGTCACGGCTGAGGGGGCGATCGCGGAAGCGGGCACGCACGGCGCGCATCTGGCGCCCATCGGGATGGCGGATCAGGCAGCGATCGAGGCCCTGCTCGATCTCTCCTTCGGCACCGATCGCCACCAGCGAACCGCCTATCGGCTGCGAGAAGGCGTCGCCGCCGAGCCGGCCGCGAGCTGCGCCGCCTTCGACGAGCATGGCCGGCTGGTCGGCTCGCTCCAGAGCTGGCCGCTCGCGCTGGTCGAGGCGGATGGCACGTCCACGCCGCTCTGGCTGGTCGGCCCGATCGCCGTTCACCCGGATCGCCGCAGCGTGGGCATCGGCCGGGCCATGTTGCGCCGGGCGCTGGCCGCCATCGACGGCACCGGCATTCCCGCCGTGCTGATCGGCGATCCCGAATATTATGAGCCGTTCGGCTTCAGCGCGGAGGCGACCGGCGGCTGGTCCCTCCCCGGCCCGTTCGAGCGGCGACGCCTGCTCGCCCGGCTGGACGAAGGCATGGTGCTGCCGGCCGGCGGGATGCTCGCACCCCGCGCCTGACGCCATCGTCACGTGCGATCCTGACTACGGGGTGACTATCGACATCATGTCGATTCGCTCTAGGTGAAGGCGATGTCTCCTCCCCAGCCTCCCCTCGACGCGATGGCCGGACTGTCGCTGAGCGCCATCGCGGCGCTCGCCGAGGGGGAGGCGCTGCCGCCGGTCGAGCGGTGGAACCCGCCCCATTGCGGCGACAGCGCCATGCGCATCCTGGCGGACGGCACCTGGCTGTATCAGGGATCGCCCATCGCCCGGCCGGCGCTGGTGCGGCTCTTCTCCACGGTGCTGCGCCGCGAGGCCGATGGCGGCCATGTGCTCGTCACGCCGGTGGAGAAGCTGTCGATCGCGGTGGACGATGCCCCGTTCGTCGCGGTGGAGCTGGCGAGCGAAGGCGAAGGCCGGCACCGCTGCCTCGCCTTCCGCACCCATGTCGGCGATCTCGTGATTGCCGGCCCGGATCATCCGCTGACGGTGGAGGATCGCGGCCATGGCCCCCATCCCTATCTGCGCGTGCGGGGCGGGCTGGACGCGCTCGTATCCCGGCCGGTCTATTACGAACTCGCCCGCCTCGCGCTCGACGAGCCCGCAGGCCCCGGCGGCATGATCGGCCTGTGGAGCGACGGCACCTTCCTGCCGCTGGGGGCGGCGGAGGCGTGAGCATCGTCGAGACGATCCGCCGCCGCTTCGAGGCGAGCGCCCATATCCCGGCACCGCTGACAGGCGACATGGTCCTGCCGGACGAGGGCGATCCGGTGCCCGCCGCCGTGCTGGTGGCGATCGTCGACCGGCCGGAGCCGGGGCTGCTGCTCACCCGCCGCAACGAGGCGCTGCGCCGCCACCCCGGCCAGATCGCCTTCGCGGGCGGGCGCGCCGATCCGGAGGATGCCGGGCCAGTGGATACCGCACTGCGCGAGGCGTGCGAGGAAATCGGGATGCCGCGCGAAGCCGTCTCGGTGATCGGCTGCGACGGGGCGTACCGCACCGTCACCAATTATCTGATCGTCCCCGTCGTGGCGGTGGTGCCGCCGGACCTGCCGCTGGCGGCAGGCGAGTTCGAGGTGGCCGATATCTTCGAGGTGCCGCTCGCCCATGTGCTCGATCCCGCCAACCAGGTGCGGCGGGAGGCCGAGTTTCGCGGCGCACGGCGTCAGTTCTACGAGATCATCTGGCAGGATCGCCGCATCTGGGGCGCCACCGCCGCGATGATCGTCAACCTCTCCCGCCGGATCGCTGCATGACCGACCCACTCGTACCCGTACCCCCCGCCGTGCCCGATCCGGACGCGCTCGCCCGGCTGATCGCCGCGCTCGATGGCCCGGCGGACGGGGTGCGCTACATCGGCGGCTGGGTGCGCGACACGCTGCTGGGCCTCGCCCCGCAGGATATCGACGTCGCCACCCGCTTCCCGCCCGAGGAAGTGGAGCGCCGCGCCCGCACCGCCGGGCTCGACACATGGAATTCCGTCTCCGGCATCGCGCACGGCACGATCGGCGTGCTGGTGGGCGGACGGTCGCTGGAGGTGACGACGCTGCGCCGCGATGTCGCCACCGACGGGCGCCACGCCACCGTCGCCTTCACCGACGACTGGCGCGAGGATGCCGCCCGGCGCGATTTCACCATCAACGCGCTCTCCGCCGATCCGCTGACCGGCGCGGTGCATGATTATTTCGGCGGGCTGGACGATCTCGCGGCCGGGCGCGTGCGCTTCATCGGCGAGCCGTTGCAGCGCATCGCCGAGGATCATCTGCGCATCCTGCGCTTCTTCCGCTTCCACGCCCGCTTCGGCCGGGGGGCGCTGGACGGCCCCTCCTACGCCGCCTGCGTGGAGCGTGCCCGCGATCTGATGGCGCTTTCCCGCGAGCGGATCGCCGCCGAGCTGCTGAAGCTGCTCGCGGTCGCCGATCCGGTCGCCACCGTGCGCGCGATGCTGGAGGGCGGGCTGTTCGCGCCGATGCTGCCCGAGATCGTCGAGGCCGGAAGGCTGGAGGCACTGGTGCAGGCCGAGGCAGCGGCGGAGATCGCGCCCGATGGCCTGCGCCGTCTCGCCGCGCTGCTGCCGGCCTCGCCCGCTGTCGCCGAGCAGGTGGCGGCCCGGCTCCGCCTCTCCAAGGCGGATCGGCGGCGGCTCGCACTGGCCGCCGATGGCGAGCGGCCCGCTTATCCCGAGGCGCTGGCCTATGCGCTGGGCGCGGAGACGGCGATCGACCGGCTGCTGCTCGCCGGCGAGACGGAGGCCGCGCAGGCCCTGCGGGGCTGGCAACGCCCGCCCTTCCCGCTTTCCGGCGGCGCGCTCATCGCCCTCGGCCTCGCGCCGGGGCCGGTGGTGGCGGCTACCTTGCAGGCAGTCGAGCGGCGCTGGGTGGAAGCCGGCTTCCCCGACGAAGCGACGCTGCAAGACTTCGCCCGCACGGCTGTGAGGGAGGCATTGGGCGCGCGCTGACGGGAGAGGGCGGCGCATCGATACTCCGCCGGCCGCACCGCCAAGGCTCGCCGCACCGCCAAGGCCCCGCCCCACACCATCGTCATGCCGGACTTGATCCGGCATCCAGAGCCGTAACGGGCATCGCGAGCCGCTCTGGATGCCGGATCAAGTCCGGCATGACGACCAAGAGGCTGATGCTCGTAATTTGCTTCACGCGCCTCGCTCTTGGCACGTCCTTCGACTTCGCTCAGGACGAACGGAGGGGCTGCATCCTGCCGATAAGCCAGACGAGGCGGCTCACATCTCGCGAACCACTCCCCCGTTCGCACTGAGCTTGTCGAAGTGCGGGCCACGCGCGCAACACCCGCCCCGCGCCCTTCGGCCCCTCAGCCCGCCCAGGAGCGCCAGTAGGCGGCGGCATCCTCCGCAGCCAGCGGTGCCGCATAGTGATAGCCCTGCGCATGGCTGCACCCCAGCGCCGCCAGCGTCTGCGCCAGTTCCACCGTCTCGACGCCTTCCGCGGTGGTCGTCTTGCCGAGCGCGGCGGCGAGGCTGAGCACGGCGCGCACGATCGCCACCTTGTCCCGATCCTGCAGCATGCCGGAGACGAAGCTGCGATCGATCTTGAGATTGTCGATGGGCAGGCGGCGCAGATAGCTGAGGCTGGAATAGCCGGTGCCGAAATCGTCCATCGCCACGCGGACGTTGAGGTTCCTGAGCGCCTGCAACGCGCGCGTCGTGCGCTCCGGATCGTGGACGATGGCGCTTTCGGTGAGCTCGATGGTGAGCCGCTCGCCCGCGATATTGTGGGCGGCGAGTGCTGCGGCGATCACGCCCGGCACGTCATCGCGCGCCAGCTGGATCGCCGAGACGTTGACGCTCATCGAGAGCGGCACGACGCTGCCCGCTTCCCGATCCCACCGCGCCAGCGTGGCCAGCGCGGTATCCAGCGCCCAGCGGCCGAGCGGCACGATCAGCCCCGCCTCTTCCGCCACCGGGATGAACTCGCCCGGATCGATCGGCCCGCGCACGGCATGCGTCCAGCGGGACAGCGCCTCGAACGCGGTGATGCGGTTGGCGGACAGATCGATGATCGGCTGATAGGCCAGCCGCAGATCGCCATGATCGATGGCGCGACGCAGCTCCGTCTCCAGATCGAGCCGGGATCGCGCTCCCGCGCCCTCGCCCGGATGGTGCATTTCCACCCGGCCCGTCACCTTCGCGCGCTTCAGCGCGAACTGGGCGCTGCGCACCAGCTCCTCGCCGCTGCTCAGCTCGTCGCTCACCATCGCGCAGCCGATGGCGCATTCGAACCCCACCTCGAAGCGCGCCAACCGGAACGGCGCGGAAAGGACGGACTGGATGCGCCGCGCCGCCGCCAGCGCATCGTCCTTCCCGTTGTGGAGCTGGAGCAGGATCGCGAATTCGTCGCCGCCGATCCGCGCGAGCAGATCGCCCGCCCGCAGCGTGGAAATCAGGCGCCGCGCCACCGTGATGATGACCTCGTCGCCGGCCACCCCGCCCAGGCTCTCGTTGATGCGGCTGAAGCGCGACAGATCGACCAGCAGCACCGCGTGGCGGCCATGATCCCCCAGCGTCATCACCTCATCCACCGCCTCGGCGAAGGCGCTGCGATTGGGGAGGCCGGTCAGGCTGTCGTGCAGCAGCTCGGCGCGCAGCGAGCGGGCATTCTCGATCTCGGTGGTGCGATCGACGAGGGTGAGCATGCAGCGCGGCTCATCCTCCGCGATCGCGATCAGCGGGGCGATGTTGACATGGAAATAGCGGCCGGAAACCGCATCGCCATCCCGCCATTCGAAGCGGGAAATCTCGCCGTCGGCGCGATC
>Ga0207711_10006095_pt1 | contig 10181 bp, 7 predicted proteins | sample KBSS34metaG_FD_184401 | JGI IMG/M metagenome (GOLD analysis project Ga0207711, IMG submission 184401) | Switchgrass rhizosphere microbial communities from Kellogg Biological Station, Michigan, USA - KBS S3-4 metaG (SPAdes) (version 2) | ecosystem: Host-associated > Plants > Roots > Rhizosphere >... | reverse complement strand
CGAAAGGAATCCGCCAGGGCCGTGATCGTCCGTACCTGATTTTTTCGTGACCAACGGAGAAGCGGGGTCATCGGAGTGGTCAGGCAAAGACGATCCGGTTCAGTTCGAGCCAGGACGGGGATTAGCTCGCGCGGATGGAACCCCGCTTTCAGGCCGGCGCCTATCGCCCGGACCTTGTTGGGGAGCATTACGTCGAAAGGCTCATCGGTCAGTGCACAGACTACGGCAACTTGCTCTAGCCGTTGGGCGAGCGAGCCGACGAACCCAACGGAATAGCGTTGGGCCTGATAATTCGCCTTTCCGCCGCGCTCGAAACGCTCCCAGGCCTCGCGGTAATCTCCGGCATATTGAACGATCGTCAGCCGCATGGTCGCAGGTATAGGGACGTGCCAAGCTCCCGCAATGTTTCAACTCGCTGCGGCGATTCATCAATGGCGGGCAATTTCCGATATTCGTGTAAGTATTTGTACTCGTGGAGTTTCTTGACCGCCAGGACTATACACGCGCTCAGGCGGTCTCTGGTTAGCCCCTGAGCCAACCGCCCGGGAGGCGACCCGGTCTGATCGCAGCGTGAAAGCCGGGCCGTCTCTTGGCTTGGTCGTGGATGCTGGATCTATTGGGGCTTTTCGACGTGGCCGCCAAAGCCGAAACGCATCGCGGACAGCAATTTGTCGGCGAAACTGTCGTCGGTCCTGCTGCGATAACGCGCGAACAGTGCAGTCGTGAGGACGTTTGCCGGAACTGCTTCCTCCATTGCAGCGTCGACCGTCCACTGTCCTTCGCCGCTGTCTGCGACGTGCCCGGAAAACCGGTCAAGACTATGATCCTGCGCGAGCGCGAGCGCGCAAAGGTCGAGCAACCATGACGAGATCACCGATCCCCTGCGCCAGACTTCGGCCACGTCAGGCAGGTTGATCGTGAATCGCTGGTCTTCTGGAAGTTTCTCCGATGCCCGACCTTTCACAAGGTCGAAGCCCTCCGCATAGGCTTGCATCAGGCCATATTCGATCCCGTTGTGGACCATCTTCACCGAAATGCCCGGCGCCCCCGGACCCGCATGAATATAACCACGCTCGGGCCGGTCATCGGCTCCGTCGCGACCCGGTGTCCGGGGAATCGTGCCATATCCCGGGGCGAGCGTGTCGAAGATCGGATCGAGCATTTCGACGATCTTTTTGTCGCCGCCGATCATCAGGCAGTAGCCGCGTTCCAGGCCCCAGATGCCGCCAGAAGTCCCGACGTCGACATAGTGGATCCCGCTTTGTGCGCATTCTCGATGGCGGCGGATATCGTCTTTGAAGAAGCTGTTCCCACCGTCGATGATGATATCGCCGGGCTGAGAGATGGATCTTAGCGCAATAACGGTATCTTCGGTCGGTTCGCCTGCCGGCAGCATCACCCAGAAGATTCGCGGAGCCGCGAGCTGCGCCGCGACCTCCTCCAGTGAACCGGCGCCCGAGGCACCCTCGGCGACCATAGTTCGAACGCTCTCTTCGTCTCGGTCGAAAGCAACGATCTCATGTCCGGATCGCATCAGACGCCGGGAAATATTTGCCCCCATCCGGCCAAGGCCAATCATTGCCAAACGCAATTGCGGTGACTCCCTTCGATAATTGCATCGGCCCATACCAGCGGGAGCAAGGCAGCGGTATCTGAATGCATTGCGGACATGACGCAGAACATGCAGCATCGCTCGATGCGGAATGATCGTCGATGAAAAGCCTGATTGATCGCGAGGGCCTGCTCGCAAGCGGCCTGAACGACATCCGAACACAGTTTGCGGTCCCGACTGGCTTTCCCGACGCGATCCTGGCTGAAGCCGAGCGCGCGGCGAGCCGACCGATAATCGGCCATGCTGACTGGACCGATCGGCATTTCGCGACGCTCGACCCAAAAGGATCGATCGACCTCGACCAGGCATTTCTGATCGAGAGCTCAGGGCCTGACCTCATCCTCAATTACGCGATTGCCGACGTACCCTGGTTCATCGCGCCGAATGACGCGATCGATCTCGAAGCATGGAATCGCGGCACGACCATTTACATGCCGGATCGTAAGGCGAGCCTTTACCCGCAGCGTCTGAGCGAAGATGCAGCAAGCCTGTTGCCGGATGTCGAACGCCCCTCGATCGTGTTCTTGGTTAGGATCGACCCCGCCGGAAAGGCGTCGCTCGATGGCGCGGTCAGGGCGGTGATCAGATCGCGGGCGAAGCTGGCTTACGAAGACGTTACGATTGCGGATCTTCCGCCGGACTTTGCTGAGTTATCCCGCCGTATCGGACAAGCCGAGGATGCGCGCGGTGCTGCGCGGGTCGACGCTCCCGAGCAGGAGCTCAGGGTGGACCCGGCGGGTCACTTCTCGTTGGAGTTTCGGCCGCAGCTTCAGTCCGAGGTGCAAAACGCCGCCATGTCCCTCGCGGCGAATCTCGCTATCGCGGACACACTCCTCACGCATCGCACCGGCCTCTTTCGAGTGATGCCGGAGCCTGACAAAGGTGCCATTCGGCGGCTGCGGCACACGGCAACGGCGCTCGGCCTGGCTTGGCCGGAAGGTGAGGGGCTCAAGGCCTTCGAACGCACGCTCGATCCAAACAAACCGCGCGACGCCGCATTCATGACCGCGGTTCGGAGGGCGGGTCCCAAGACATCTTACGAGCCTTATCGGGAAGGTGTGGTCCCGTGGCACTCGGCAATGGCCGCGACTTATGCGCATGCAACTGCTCCGCTGCGGCGGTTGGCGGATCGCTACGTTATCGAGGCTGTGCTCCAGATCGCCAGCGGGAAGACGGTCCCGGACGAGCTGACCGCCATCTTCGAAAGACTGCCGGCAATCATGGCGAAAGCCGAGGAGAAGGCAGGCCAGATTGACCGGGCAGTCCTCGATCTCGCCGAAGCTGCGGTTCTGAAGGGTTGCGAAGGATCGCACTTCGATGCCGTCGTGACCGACGTGGACGAGCGCGGTGCTCGAATTCATCTCGTCAATCTCGCGGTGGTTGCCAGGGTCGATGGTCAGGGAGCGCTGCCGGGAGACAAGATCAAGGTCGAGCTGGTTAGTGCCGACGTCGCGCTTCGCCAGATAAGGTTTCAGCGCATTGCCTGATTGCGCGCGGTTTCGGCCCACCATAACTCGCCCGCACCGGCACCAAGAAACCGCTGATTTTTGGCATAGGCATCTGAAAAGAAAGTGGTGGACGCACTAGGGCTCGAACCTAGGACCCGCTGATTAAGAGTCAGCTGCTCTACCAACTGAGCTATGCGTCCACTGCCGTGAGGCGGATGCTCCGGCGGCTTCTTTTCACGCCTTGAGCGGCGGCGCCGGTAGCATGGCTCTAGATGGTGCGCAACCGCGCTGTTTCAATCGAGGCTAGATCAGCCGCGAAACCGTCCGTTGCTGGCGCTCCAGTGCCATCAGCAGCCCAAGGCACAGCATTACCGTCATGACCGCCGATCCGCCGAAGCTGACGAGCGGAAGCGGAACTCCGACGACGGGTGCAAGGCCCATCACCATCATCAGGTTGATCGACACGTAGAAAAAGATGGTCGCCGAAAGGCCGGCTGCGGCAAGCTGGGCGAACCGGGTGCGTCCGTTCTGGCTGACCTTCATTCCCCAGTGAATGACCGCCGCAAACGCGAAGATCAGTAGAACGCCGCCGACGAGGCCCCATTCCTCGGCCATCGTGGCGAAGACGAAGTCCGTGTGACCTTCGGGAAGGTAATCGAGGTGGCTTTGGCTGCCATGGAGAAAGCCCTTGCCCCAGATGCCGCCCGAGCCGATCGCGATCTTCGATTGAGCGATGTGATAGCCGGCCCCGAGCGGATCGCTCTCTGGATCGAGGAACACATCGATCCGCTTCCTCTGGTACCCATGCATCATTCCGTAAGCGACCGGAGCTGCGACCGCGACGAGCGCAGCGGGACCGGCGAACAGCCACCAGGGCAGGCCGGCGAGGAACATCACCGTTACTCCGCACAGCAGCACCATGATGCAGGTTCCGAGATCCGGCTGGACGAGGATCAGGAAAGCGGGAACGCCCAACAGCGCAAGCGCCGGCCATATCGCTCGCCATTTGCGGATCTCGGCCGCTGGAACGAGCTCGTAGAAGCGCGCAAGGGTGAGCACGATCGCCGGCTTCATGAATTCCGATGGCTGAAGCCGGATCGGTCCAAGGTCGAGCCAGCGCTGCGCGCCCTTGCTGACGAACCCAAGCGCCTCGACGCCGATCAGCATGATCAACGTGACACCGTAGAGCGGGAAGGCGATCGCCTTGATGGTGGATTCGCGCATCCAGGACATGGCAACCGCGATCGACAGAAAACCGAAGAAAACGATGCCCTGCTTGATCGCCCAGGGCCGGATTGAGCCGCCGGCGGCCGAATAAAGCACGATCAGGCCGAACATGGCGATACCCGTGACCAGGAAGATCAGCCGCCACGGCAGCTTTGCAAGCGGCCGCGGAATGATCGCGGAAGTGATCATGCCTTGGGCGCTTCAAGCGGCGGCAGACCGTTTGCCGAACGCCATGACGCCGTCTTGCGAGCAAGTCGCTCCTCAAGCGTTCCGCCTATACTCTCCTCGAACGCCTGCAGGGCGGCCATCGCTTTGGGCTTGTCATAAAGGAACGTGATCGTGTCCCGGATCAGCGGGGCGGCAACGGCGGCGCCGAAGCCGCCATGCTCCACGATCGCCGCGGCGGCGTAGCGCGGATTGTTGAACGGCACGAACGCCATGAACAGCGAGTGGTCGCGAAGCTTCCAATTTGCCGCCGTATAGTCACCGCGCTCGCTGGCGCTGAGATTGTGAGTCTGCGCCGTTCCCGTCTTCCCCGCCATCTGTATGCCGTTGAGCGGCAGCTTTGCGGCGGCGGCCGTGCCGTGATCGACGACGCCGGCCATCGCGAGTCGAATGAAGTCGAGGTGGTCCTGGTCGACCTCGAGATGCTGCTGCGGCGCGACGGGCTTGTCCTTGAGCAGGCGCGGGATCACGCGCTTCCCGGTGGCAAGGCGGCTAGCCATCACTGCCAGCTGCATCGGGTTGATCAACACCTGGCCCTGGCCGATCGACATGTTGATCGTGTCGTAGGTCTGCCATTGCCGATGATATTTGCGCATCATCCATTCCGGGTCGGGGACGGTGCCGTAGCGCTGGTTGTCGAATGGAAGGTCGAACTTCTCGCCGAATCCCATTGAGCGAACCATCGGCGCAAGCTTTTCGGCGCCGACGCGGCGGCACATCTCATAGAAATAGATGTCGCAGCTATGGACCACGGCCGCGTCCATATCGACCGATCCGTGGCGCTTGTCGCAATGGAACACGTGATTGCCGAGCGGATATGAGCCAGTGCAGTTGACACGCTGCTTGCGGTCAATCCCGGCATTGAGCAGGGCCATGGCCATCGATGGCTTGATCGTCGATCCCGACGGGTAGAGGCTCTCCAGTGCTTTGTCGACGAGCGGCAGATGATCGTCGCCCGACAGCATCTTCCACTCGTTCCGGCTGATCCCGTCCGAGAAATTGTTCGGGTTGAAGGAGGGCATCGACGGCATCGCCAGGATGTCGCCATTGGTCACATCCAGCACGACCACCGAGCAGGATTGGTCGCCGATCCGCCGAGCCGCATATTGGTGAAGGTCGGAATCAATCGTGAGCTGGACGGTGCCTCCGCTCCGGTCCGGCTTGGGTTCGAGCTCCTTGACCAGCTTGCCCCGGGCAGTGACTTCGACCCGCTGTCCTCCCGGTTCTCCGCGGAGGGTCGATTCGAGGGTCTGTTCAAGCCCTTCCTTGCCGATCTTCACCCCCGGAATCAGCAAGAGCGGATTCTTGTTTTCTTTCTCATATTCGACTGCGGAAGCCGCGCCGACATAGCCGACGAGCTGTCCAACCGTGGAACCGCCCGGATAGAAGCGGGTGAAGCCCTGCGATGCGGCAACGCCGGGCAGGTCCGGAAGGCGGACCGTGATCGCCGCATATTGCTCGTAAGGCACGTTGTCGGCGACTGAGACCGGCTGGAAGCCGCGCGACTGCGACAGCTCGCGAGTAATCCGCTCCACCTCGTCCGGCGGCAGGCTCATCAGCCTCTGAAGCTCGTCGATCACTCGGGGCCCGTTGACGATCTGCTGCGGGATGAGGTCGACGCGAAAGCTCGCCTTGTTGATCGCGATCGGCTTGCCATTGCGGTCGATGATCCAGCCTCGCCGCGGCGGCACGGGGATGAGCTGGACGCGATTGCTCTCGCTTAGCAGCTGGTATTTCTCGTTCTGGGCAATCGCCAGCCAGCCCATGCGGCCGATCAGTGTTCCGCCGACTACGGCCTGGGCACCGCCGAGCAGCATCATTCGCCGCGAAAAGGTGATCGACTGATGCGCGGTGGTGATGCGCATATGCTTCATCGACCGAGCCTCCAGGCGTCGATTCTCGAAACCATCCAGGCGAAGGCCGGAAACACGCAGATGGAGATGATCAGCGCCGGGAGCATTCGCGTGAACGAAGGCGCTGCGTCGAGCATTTTTGCGACGCGCCACTGCAGCCACTCGTCAATCGCGATCAACACCCCCGCAAGCACCCACTCGATCCAGTAATCGCGCCACATCGTACGGCGGTCGATCAAATCGAGCGCCAACATGGTCGCACTCCACAAAGCTATTGAAAAGCCTATGGGATAACCGGTGAACAGGTCGTTGACGAAACCTAGCGGCGCGGCCCACCAGGCAGGCCAGGGATCGGCCCGAAGCAAGCGCCAGCTGATGAAGACAAGATAGCCGAAATCCGGGAACCACCCCCGGCTCGTGACGATCGGCAAAGCTGCGAGAAGCGAAGCGGCGACGACGGTCGCTGCGGGCAAATATGCCGCGAAAGGCGAGGGCCCACGACCGATCTGGCCGCGCGGAGGGCCGAGCGCGGCACGGACCATTATGGCGTTTCCTCTGCCGCAGGAGCGTTTTCGGCGGCGACTGCAGTGGGCTCGAACGGCGCTTCGACAATCGCAAAGCTGGTGGTCGCAGGGTCGGCCAGCGGGAGTGCAACCGCGCCATCATCCACGAGCTTCACGATCCGTGCGATCGGAACGAGGGGAGGGTAGAGGCCGCCTGTACCCGACGTGATGATGATGTCGCCGCGCTTGAAGGGGTTGCGCCCGACCTCGAGCGGCCGGACATCGATCGCCCCGTCGCCACGGCCCTGCGCGATCACCGGAATTCCGTTCCGGAGCAGCCGCGCAGGGACGATGTTCGCCCGGTCTGAAACGAGGAGGACCCGCGACGCGAGCGCGCCCGCATCGATGATCCGGCCGACCAGGCCGCTGGGCGAACGGACCGGCATTCCGACCCGAACTCCGTCGTTCGTTCCGGCCGAGAGAATTGCAAACCGGCGCGGACTGTTGAACGACGAGCCGACGATTCGGCCGGTGGCGATCGTCGCACGGTCGCGTTCGCGCAGCTGAAGGGTGGCCTTCAGCTGCAGGTTCTCCTGGAAGATCGCCTTGGCCTCGACCATGCGCTGGAGCATGGCCTTGCGCTGGCGCTTCAGCTCCGCGTTCTGGTTTGCCGCATCCCAGTAATTGCCGGCGCCGGTGAAAAGTCCTTCGGTCGTGGCGACGACCTCATGCAGCGCTCCGGCGACGGGTCCGGTGACGTCAAGCGCGGCCCCACGAACGCTCTCGAACGTCTTGGGCGCCACCATCGAAAGGGTGAGCAGAACGACGCCGACTATGATGCCGGCAATGACCGCCAGGAAGCTGAAAAACAGGCCGTACTGGGCCCGACGCGACCAGCCGGGGCGAGCGGTCGCCACCGTAAATCAGCCCGTTATGCCGTTTGCAGGACGCCGCGAAACTGCTCTTCCTCCAGCGCGCGGCCGGTGCCGAGCGCGACGCAGGTAAGCGGATCATCGGCGACGGTGACTGGAAGACCGGTTTCGTCGCGGAGCACCTCGTCCAGGCCCTGGAGGAGCGCGCCACCGCCGGTCAGGACGATGCCCTGGTCGCAAATGTCGGCGGCAAGCTCCGGCGCCGTATTCTCGAGCGCGATCCGAACACCCTCGACGATCGTTCCAACGGGTTCCGACAACGCTTCAGCAATCTGCCCCTGATTGATCGAGATTTCCTTGGGAACGCCGTTGACGAGGTCGCGGCCCTTGATGTGGACCGTCTTGCCGATGCCGTCGACAGGCGGCTTGGCTATTCCGACTTCCTTCTTGATCCGCTCGGCGGTTGCTTCGCCGATCAGCAGGTTGTGGTTGCGGCGCACGTATGAGCTGATCGCTTCGTCCATCTTGTCGCCGCCAACGCGGACCGATGTCGTATAAGCGAGGCCGCGGAGCGAGAGGACCGCGACTTCGGTCGTTCCGCCGCCGATGTCGACGACCATCGATCCGATCGGCTGGGTCACCGGCATGTCCGCGCCGATCGCTGCGGCCATCGGTTCTTCGATCAGATATACCGCGCTTGCGCCCGCGTTCGACGCCGCGTCGCGGATCGCGCGGCGTTCGACCGAGGTCGAGCCGCTGGGCACGCAGATCACGATTTCCGGGAAGCGCCAGGCGCGCATCTTGCCGCCGTGCACCTTGTGAATGAAGTGCTTGATCATCTGCTCGGCGACATCGATGTCGGCGATGACACCGTCGCGCAGCGGGCGGATTGCCTCGATCTGGTCCGGCGTCTTTCCCATCATGAGCTTGGCGTCGTCACCGACGGCCTTGACCTTCTTCACCCCGTTGATGGTTTCGATGGCGACGACCGATGGCTCATTGAGGACGATCCCGCGGCCGCGGACGTACACAAGCGTGTTGGCGGTCCCAAGATCGATCGCCATGTCATGCGACATCCATTTGAACCAACGATTCCAGAACATTCTGATCCCCGTCCCTCGACTAATCCCCGTTACGCCTCCGGACGGCTGTCCGGCGGTTAACGTTCAATTCGCTACGACCCATTGAATGCGGTCTGAATTTCTTTGAAAATCAGTGCTTCGCCGGCACGTTCGGATTGGGATAAGACCCTTAATATGTCAATAAGACTGCTGTCTCCCGAACTCATCAATCGCATCGCTGCCGGAGAGGTGGTGGAGAGACCCGCGAGCGCTCTTAAGGAGCTGGTTGAAAATTCACTCGATGCGGGGTCGAGCCAGGTTTCGATACGACTCCTCGCGGGCGGCCTCGAGCTGATCGAGGTCGCCGACGATGGCATCGGTATGACTTTGGACGAAATGCGCCTGGCGATGGAACGCCACGCAACCTCGAAACTGCCGGAAGATGCGATCGATCGGGTGACCAGCTTCGGCTTCCGGGGCGAGGCGCTTCCATCGATCGCGAGCGTGTCGAGGCTCACGTTGGAAAGCCGGGTGAGAGGGTCGGACGGATGGCGAATCGAGCTCGACCATGGAGCCCGGCTCGGAGAAGGGCCGGCGGCGCTTCCACCAGGAACCCGGATCCGGATCGAAGGCCTGTTCGACAAGGTGCCGGCGAGGCGGAAATTTCTGCGCAGCCCCCGATCGGAATATGCGGCCTGCCTCGATTCCGTGAAGCGGCTGGCAATGGCTCGGAGCGATGTCGGCTTCACCCTGGATCATGACGGCCGACGTATATTGAGCTTGCAGCCGGCTGAGCCTCCGGCGCGCGTCGCAGAGCTGCTGTCGCATGAGCTCGACCGGCACGGCATCGGAATCGACTGTGCACGAGAGGGGCTGCGGCTCACCGGCGTCGTCAGCCTTCCGACCTTCAACCGCGGAATGGCCGACCAGCAATTCCTCTTCGTCAACTCGCGACCAGTGAAGGACCGGCTCCTCGTCGGAGCACTCCGGGCGGCCTATCGCGACCTGATCGCGCGCGATCGCCACCCGATCGCCGCATTGTTCCTCGAGGTCCCGCTGGAGGAGGTCGACGTCAACGTCCACCCGGCCAAGACGGAGGTGCGCTTCCGTGATCCGGCGGCAGTGCGCGGCCTCATCATCGGAGGTCTGAGACAGGCGCTCGACGAAGAAAGCCGACGAAGCGCGGTTCGAGAGCAGGCAGCAGCGCCAGTCATGTGGACCAGCAGCGCGAGCTACGCGCTGGAGCCGAACCTGGGATCAGGCATTGCAGCCGTTCGCGAGGAACAGCAGGCCTTCGAGCCAGTGACGTTTGTCCCGCATGCGCGCGCTGAAAGGGCTGTCGAGCCGGTCCCGAGCTATCCACTCGGCGTTGCGCGCGGC
>Ga0207711_10006093_pt1 | contig 10181 bp, 6 predicted proteins | sample KBSS34metaG_FD_184401 | JGI IMG/M metagenome (GOLD analysis project Ga0207711, IMG submission 184401) | Switchgrass rhizosphere microbial communities from Kellogg Biological Station, Michigan, USA - KBS S3-4 metaG (SPAdes) (version 2) | ecosystem: Host-associated > Plants > Roots > Rhizosphere >... | reverse complement strand
GCCGGTCTCGAGTGCCGCCTGGATCATCGGCGTCACGCTCGAGAAGTCGTATTGGCCGGGCGTGGGCTCGACGACGTGCCAGCGTACGCCGTCGCGCGCCGTCCGCATGCCGATCGCCTGCATGCGCTCGTAGTCCTCGCGCGCGAACACGTCGTGCCGCGTCGAGCTGACGAGGTCGAGCCGGCGGCCCGACCGCAGCGTGTGCGTCGAGCACTCGAAGCCGCCCATCATGAAGCTGCGGAACAGTCTCATGCGACGCTCCCCTCGACGCTGGCGACTTCGCGCAGCGGGACGCGCACGGCGGCCTCGTGGCCGGTCACCGAGCGATAGGAGTAGGCAGCACGCAGCGCCGCCGCGAGTCCGAGTCCCACTTCCGCCACCGCCACGACGGAGCCCCCGAAGCCGCCGCCCGTGATTCGCGCACCGAATACGCCGTGCTGCCCTTCGAGCGCGCGCACCAGCAGATCGACGGCCTCGGTCGACACCTGGTAGTCGTCGCGCAGCGAGAGATGCGACGCTTCGAGCAGGCATCCGAGCGTGACGCGGTCGGCCGATTCGAGCGCCTCGACGGCGGCGAGCACGCGTGCGTTCTCGGTGACGACGTGCCGCGCGCGCTTGCCCCACGGATCGGGCAGCGCATCGATGCGGCCGACGTCGTCGATCGACAGCTCGCGCAACGAGCGCACGCCCAGCAGCTCGCATGCACGCGCGCATTCGGCGCGGCGCGTGTTGTATTCGCTGCCGGCCAGGCTATGGCGCGTGCCGGAATCGACGACGACGATCTCGATGCTCGGCGGGATCGCGATCGATCGCGTCGACAGGTCGCGCGCGTCGATGAACAACGCCGCGCCGATCTCGCCGACGCTCGCGACGAGCGGATCCATGATGCCGACATGTGCGCCGACGAATTCGTTCTCCGAGCGCTGCACCAGCAACGCGAGCGCGCGATCGTCCAGCGCGAGCGTGAAGCGATGTCGCAGCGCGCGCAGCAGCGCGACGCCGAGCGCTGCGCTCGACGACAGCCCGCCACCCATCGGCACGCTGGAATGGATCGTCGCGTCGAACCCGGTGATCGGAAGCCGTTCGTCGGCCAGCACGGCCGTGATGCCCTTGATGTAGTCGACCCACTCACGCGACCGCGTCGCTTCACCGAGCCGGAAGGTCGCGACCACGGGCGCGCCGCCGAAGTCGAGGCTCGCGACGCGCACCACGTGATCGCTGCGCGCGGCCATCTCGACGACGGCCTCCTGCGGGATCGGCGTCGGCAGCATGAACCCGTCGTTGTAGTCGGTGTGCTCGCCGATCAGATTCACGCGGCCGTGCGCCCGCGCGACGACCTGGCGCTCCGTGTCGAACAAATCTTCGAACGCGCTCATCGTGCCGGGTGCTCCAGATCGATCTCGACGGCGCGAAGCTGCGCGGCGGTTGCCTCGGGCAGTGCGTCGTTCGTGAACATACCGGCGCCGATCTCGGTGCCGGCCAGGTACTTGAGTCGCTCGGGCGTGCGATAGGGCGGATAGAACTCGATGTGCAGATGCGCTTCCGGGTGGGGCATGCCGTCCGTCGGCGCCTGATGGATCACCATGACGTAGGGGAACGGCTCGCGGATGCCGTCGTACTTGAGCACCACGGTCTTCAGCGCGCGCGCGAAGTCGGCACGCTCGTCGTCGTCCAGCTCGGGCAGACCCGGCACCGGCGCGCGTGGCGCGATCCACACTTCGTACGGGTACTGCGCGAACGCGGGCACGAACGCCACGACGAGCTCCCCTGCGTAGATGATGCGGCGGCCGTCCTCGACCTCCGCAATGATGTGCTGCTCGAGCAGGCCGCGTCCATAGCATTCGAGATGACGGCGCTGCATCGCGATCTCGCGCGCGGGGACTGGCGGCACGAACGGATACGCATAGATCTGCCCATGCGGATGGTGGAGCGTTGCGCCCACTTCGATGCCACGGTTCTCGAACGGCATCACGTACTCGATGTCGGGATGTTGGCCCAGCTCCGCCGTGCGGTCGGCCCACACCTCGACGAGCGTCTCGAGATGCGAGAGGTCGAGTGTGCCGAGGCTGCCGCTTGTCGCGGGTGTGTACACCACGACCTCGCACACCCCGCGGCCCGGCTGCGTCTCGACGATCGTCTCCGGCGGCGGTGGCGCGCTCATCGATAGCGAGGGAAATCGATTCTCGAACACGGCGACCTGCCATGGCCCGGCCGGCAGCTCGGTCGGCTCGCCCCCCGGCACCGTCGGCGCCAGTGGATCCCACGAGGGCGGCGGCAAGAAGGTGCGCTCTTGCCGGTGGCTCGCGTAGTCGACCCATGCGCCGCGCAGTGGATGCCAGCGCAGCTGCGATGCGGCGCGAACGGGCGGCCCCGGCGGCTGCGGCGCCTCGATGCGCGCGGACTCGAGCGCCGCATCGCCGTACAGCACCAGCGCGCGCCCATCCGGTTTCGTGAGCCGGCGCTTCGTGATCACGGCGCCGCCTCTCCGTGCTGGCTGCCGCTCTCCGGCCGCTTCGGCGGCTCCGGATCGGTCTGACGCGACACGCGCGGGCCCCGGGTCGCCTCGGCAATCGTCTCGAGTGGGAACTTCGGGTTGCGGTTCACGTCGAGCAGCCCGTTCGCCTCCTGGTACGTGTCGGTGAACTGCGTATAGCAGAACCCGGCGAGCCCGGGCAGCGAGCGCACCGCTTCGAGCAGCTCCGTGTAGCGCGCGGCGAGCGAGTCGGAATTGGCGACGATCGAATAGCCCCAGCAGCCGGGCCCGGCGTTGCAGTAAGCGATGCCGCCGAACTCCGACAGCATGATCGGCTGCTCCTGGTGCGTGTGTCCCGCGAGCACGATCGCGCGGCCGCCAGGGCGCTCGCGGCGAAACAGCGTCGGCACGTCCTCGAGCGTCTGGTAGCGGCGTCGCAGCCGGTCGGGCTGGTCGTCGTAGTCGTGGATGCCGATGATGTCCGTCGTGCCGCTCTCCCAGCCGTCGTTGCCGATCACCGGGCGCGTCGGGTCGATCGTCTTGGTCAGGTAGTAGAGCGCCTGCACGTAATGACGCTGCGCCGCGATGTCGGGCAGGTTCGGCACGCCCCATGATTCGTTGAACGGCACCCAGGCGACGATGCACGGATGGCTGGAGTCGCGCTCGATCACTTCGATCCACTCGCGCGTCAGCCGCTCGATCGACAGCCGTGTGAAGCGGTACGCGCTCGGCATCTCCGTCCACACGAGCAGCCCGAGCCGATCGGCCCAGTACAGGTAGCGCGGGTCCTCGATCTTCTGGTGCTTGCGGACGCCGTTGAAGCCCATCGCCTTCGCGAGCTCGACGTCGCGGCGCAGCGCCTGGGTATTGGGTGGCGTCTGGCCCGTGTCGGGCCAGTAGCCCTGGTCGAGCACGAACCGCAGTGGGAACGGGCGCCCGTTGAGCAGGATCGTCTGGCCCTCGATCCCGATCCGCCGCAGTCCCGCGTAGCTCTCGACGCGGTCGATCACGCTGCCGTCGGGTGCGAGCAGCTCGAGCACGATCTCGATCAGCGTGGGCGAGTGCGGACTCCACAGCAGCTCGTTGCGGTAGTCGTCGATACCGGGATCGGAGAAGCCGATCGCGCGGTTCACCTCACCGGAGATGACGCGATAGACGTCCTCCGCAAGCAGCGCGTCACGCGTGAACAAGCGCACGCGCAGCTGCGCATCGTCGCGATGCCAGCCCGCGATGCGTGCCTCGATGCCGAGCTCCCAGCGCTCGAGGTTCGGCGTCCACCGCAGCGTGTCGATCCAGGTGTGCGGCAGCGTCTCCATCCACACGGTCTGCCAGATCCCCGAACAGCGCGGGTACCAGATCGAGTGCGACTCGAGCTGCCAATCCTGCTTGCCGCGGGGCTTCGCGAGGTCGAATGGATCGTCCTGCGCGCGCACGACGAGCGTGATCGGCTCGTTTTCGGCGATCTCGCTCAGCGCGACGGAGAATGGCGTGTAGCCGCCGACGTGCTCGGCGACGAGTGAGCCGTTGGCCCACACGCTGGCGGCGTAATCGACGGCGTTGAAGTTCAGCACGAGCCGCTCGCCCGGGCCGAGCTTCGGTGCCGGGAACGTGCGCCGGTACCAGCACACCTCGTGGAAGCCCGTCTCCGCGATCCCGCTCGCCGGCGTCTCGGGTGCGAACGGCACGCGAATCGTCCGGTCCCACGACACGTCCTCGGGGCGCTCCCACATCGCTTTCGATTCCAGAGCGAAGTCCCACTCACCCTCGAGTGAACGCCAGCCCGCACGCCGGAGCTGAGGTCGAGGGTAATCCGCCGGGTCGGGTTCGCTCATGGCGACCGACGCGATCGTGCGGGAGCGGACTACGCGCCCGTGACGGGTTCGGCGTTCGAAGCTGCGGCCAGACAATAGCAGCACCGCCGGGTATTCAGACGGCCGAAGCTGTGGAACGGACTGACCGGTCACGGTCCGTACGTCCATCGGGCGCGGACCACTTCCAGCGGCGGCGGCAAGGGCGCGCAACACAAAGAATCCGGAATTCGTTTCGCCGGAGGTGACAACCAGAACGGGGTCGGGCGCAACCGGATCGAGCACAGCAAACCGCGTATTGTCAGCAGCCGGACCGTCACTATCATCAAGCGCGACGGCAACGGCGCCAGACGCCGGCGTCTTGTACGGAATCGGCACATCGACGGTTGAGCCAGGCGGAACCGAGTACGGCGCCGTCGCGGCAGTTCGTCCCTCTCGCTCGACGCGCACCTGTCCGCTGCGCGTCCCGGTTGCGGTGCTCAACACGGTGGCGGTCATTCGATCGCCGGCAACGCGGACCCCGGTGATGGCCAGGTTGGCCGGCGGCGCACCAACGTCACGGATCTCCAGCGTCAGATTCGAAGGCAAAACGCCTCGCTGATCGTTGTCCCATCCTGCGCGCTGCAGGTCGGTCACCATAATCAGGCGTCCCTCGTCAGCCGCGGCGATCTCCGCGGCCTTCGCCAGCGCCTCGACGTAGTTCGTCGCGCCAAAACCGGGCGTCAGTCCTCCGAGCGCCGCGCGGGCAGCACCGGCTGGGCCCGCGGCAGCCATCGTTTCGGCATGGTCATCGAAGGCCACCAGCGCGACTCGCTCGCCCGGCGCCGCCTCGTCCACCGCGCGGCGGGCAAGATCGAGCGCCCGGGCAAACCGGCCGGGGGCCCCCATGCTGAACGAACGATCGATTGCGACAATCCGGATCGCCGACGTGCTCGCGGCGCCAATGATGTACGGCCTGGCAAAGGCGGCCGCGAGCAGCAGCAGCGCAATCACCCGTGCCGCCAGCAACAGCAGATCGCGAAGGCGACGGCGACGGGATCGTGCAACCGGCGATCGCCGCAACAACCGCACCGCGCTGAACGGCACTTCAGGGGCGACGTCCCGCCGCAGGAAATGCAGCACGATGGGCACCGCCACCGCCAGTCCGCCGATCAGGAACGCCGGAAAAAGAAAGTTCATAATCATTCCCGACACGCGCTCTCGCGCGCCGCTTCGTCGGCGCGCTCCGATCGCGTGGGCTCACTCGCCCGCTCGTTCGCCTCTGTCGCACGAGATCACTACTTCCGGCGCGCGCGCGCCGACAAGTACGACAGCAGGGCAAAATCCAGCGGCTGCGACGTGTCCAGTTGCACGTAGTCGATGCCAGAGCCACGCAGCTCGCGGTCGAACCGGAGCGTCAGGCCGGCAAGCTCGCGCAGATACGCCGCGCGCACAGACGCCGCGTCGGCCGTCACCTCGGCGTTGCTCTCGACGTCGCGAAATCGCGACGCACCCTGAAACGGAAACGTCAGCTCGTGCGGATCCAGCACCTGGAATACGACGACGTCCGTTCCACGGAATCTGAGGTGACGCAGACCTTTGATAATCGGCTCGGGATCGTCCAGCAGATCAGAGATGAGGACGACGAGGCTCCGCTTGACCAGCGCTTCGGCAAGTTGATGCAGCGGTCGTCCGACGTCCGACCGCGTCCCCGGTTTCAGATGCTCGAGGCCCAGCAGGAGCGCGTGCAGATGCCCCGGCCGGGCGCTCGCCGGCAGCCGGAACGCAATTCGTTCATCGAACGCAATCAGACCGGTTGCATCACGCTGACGGTTCATGAGAAACGCGAGCGACGCCGCGAGCACTGACCCGTACTCCAGCTTGCTCATCGGAGCACCGCCACGGTAGGCCATCGATGCGCTCACGTCGAGCAGCAGGTGACACTCGAGGTTGGTTTCCTCCTCGTACTTCTTGATGTAGTGACGATCGGTTCGCGCGTAGACCTTCCAGTCGAGCGTGGACAGATCGTCGCCGGGGAGATACTGGCGGTATTCGGCAAACTCGACGCTGAAGCCCTTGTACGGGCTGCGGTGCAGGCCAGAGAGAAACCCTTCGACGACCGTGCGTGCCTTCAGCTCCATCGTTCCCAGCCGGGCAATCACGGCGGGATCCATGAATCTCAGGTCGCGGGACGTCGACGTCGGCATCGCTACATTCCGCTGCGGGGAATTGGAACCGCCTCGAGCAGCCGCTCGACGAGATTGTCGGCCGACACGCGCTCGGATTCGGCGTAGAAGTTCGGAATCACGCGATGTCGGAGGACCGGGCGTGCCAGCGCCTGGATGTCGGCGACGGACACGTGATACCGCCCGAGAATCAGCGCGCGCGCTTTTCCCGCCAGGATCAGCGCCTGGGATGCTCTCAACCCGGCCCCCCACTTCACCCAGTCGCGGATGAACTGATGATCGCTCTGCCGGCCAGGGCGCGACGCGTCGACCAGCCGCACGGCGTAACGGGCGATTTCCTCTGCGACGACGACCTGTCGAACCAGCTGCTGGATCTCCAGAATGTCCGGACCGCTGAAAATGCGCGTCGGCGTCGCCGTCTCCACCCCCGTCGTCGTCGTCACGACACGGACCTCCTCGTCTTCCGAGAGGTAGGTCATGACGATATTGAACATGAAGCGATCGAGCTGCGCTTCGGGAAGCGGATAGGTTCCCTCGAGCTCAATTGGATTCTGCGTGGCGAGCACGAAGAATGGACGCTCGAGCGGATACGTGCGTCCGGCCGCGGTGACGTGGTACTCCTGCATCGCCTCGAGCAGCGCAGCCTGCGTCTTCGGCGGCGTGCGATTGATCTCGTCAGCGAGCAGGATCTGCGCGAAGATCGGCCCCGGCACGAAGCGAAGCGAGCGATGGCCGCCCTGCTCGTCGAGCACCTCGGTCCCGGTGATGTCAGCCGGCATCAGATCGGGCGTGAACTGGATGCGCTTGAAGGAGAGATCCAGAATCTGCGCCAACGTCTTGATCAACAGCGTCTTGGCGAGGCCGGGCACGCCGGTGATCAGACAGTGGCCTCCAGTGAAGATCGCCATCAGGACCTGATCGATCACCTCGTCCTGCCCAACGATCACCTTGCGGATCTCGCCGAGGATTCGCTCGCGCCCCTGAGCGACCCGCTCGGCCACCGCCGCAATATCCGTCGTCGTCCTCTGCATCAGTGTGTCAGCGAGTAAATGATTTCGTTGATCTCCATCCGGTACGCCTGCGCGGTGTACTTCACATAGCCCGGAAAGTCCGACGCGTTCGACCACTCCCAGCCGTCGCCCATGTCGACGTTCCAGTTGATCAGCACCATGGCACGGCCGTGATCATCTTCGATCGCCCTCAAGTGGGCGACATAGCCACCCTTTTCCCACGTGCGGCCCTGCAGAAACGATCCGAGCCCCGGCGTTTGCGGAAATCCGTCGAACTGGTAGAAGCAATGAAAGATTGGATGCGACGGCGGCAGATCGATGATTTTCCGGTCCGGAAAAACGCGCCGCAGTTCGCTTTCGAGATTCGCCCACTCGATGGGTCCGTGAAAGTCGTCGAAGGTCAGCGTCCCGCCGCGGAGCAGGAACTCGCGCAGAATCGGCACCTCCGCGTCCTTCAATCGCAGATTGCCAGGTTCCACCATGTAGATCCAGGGGTAGGACCAGAGATTGGGATCCTCAAGCGTGAGGACGACCGGATCGTTCACCTGAATGGCGGTCACGGTGCGGACGCGGCGCGACAGATTCTGTTCGGCCGCGGGCGCGTCGATGAACCAGGGCTCGTCCTCCGGATTGGGGACCGACCCAGGCGGCACAGTCCACGCCGTATAGCGGATACGCACGAACGTCCACTGCAACCCGGCAAATCGCGGATCGGGCGCATTGCCCGACTGCGCGTCCGCATGTGACGGCATCCAGGCGGAGCCAGCCCACAGCAGCAGGCCGGACACGGCCGCTACCGTGAGCAGCCGCGTCATTGGCGATCGCCGGCGGCGCCGGCTCCCTTGATGGAGCGAAGCAGCAGTTCCTGTGCGCGGTCGAAGCTGGGAGCAATCTCGAGCGCGGCGAGCGCTTCGGTCTTGGCGTCGGCTGGTCGATTCGCCAGCAAGTACGCTTCGCCAAGGTCGCAGTGCGCCGAGGCTTTGTCCGCCGGACCGATCGCGAGCGCCGCCTTGAACTCGCGCACGGCGACGTCCGGTTGATTGTTCTTCAGCGCCAGGCGGCCGAGCCCACTGTGCGCGGCCGGATCGAACGGATCGATCGCGACGATGCGATCGTAGGCTTGCATCAGGACCTGGGGCGCCGACGCTTTGGTCGCGACCGCCGCGAGCCGCCGGGCGGCCTCGACCGCGGTGTGATCCTGCGCGAGCAGCGCGCGATATTCCGATATCGCCCTCGCCGTGTCTCCGAGTTTCTCGGCGAGCTGCGCCATCACCGCGTGCGGGCTTTCATCGCCGGTAGCGCCAGGAACAAGCGCCGCGGCCTTTTCGAGCGGCTCGAACGCCGCGCGATCACCCGCGGCCGCAAGCGCCTGGCCGAGGGCAAGCTGGGCAGCATAATTGCCGGGGTTCGCGGCGGCGGCTGCGCGCAACTCCGTGATGTCGGGATTAGCCCGACGGACATTCCCCGGCGCACCTGGCGCGGCCGTGGCTCCGGGGATGGGTCTGAGTGCCGCCCGCATGGCGCCGTATCGCGCATCGAGCGCCTTGTCGAAAGACGCCTGAAGTTCGGGCAGCGTGACGCCTACCTTCTTTTCAATGGCGTCGTTGCCCTCGAGCCCTTCGCCGTACGAACGGACGAGCGCCTGAAGTTTGGGCTCACCGTACGTTTCGACGATGTGATCAACGAGCAGCGAGGCCTCGTAGTACGCGAGTGCGATGGTGTCGGGCTTGGTGAAGCCGGAGTTGAGGTCGGCGAGCTTCAACGTTTTGCCGCGCTCGAGCGCCAGCGCGAATGGGATCTCCATCTCGCGCCCCCAGTCGGGGCGGGCCCGCGTCTCTTCGTACTCGGAGATCCCTTCGGTCAGCCAGCGCGGGATGCGCTGATTGGACATCTGCAGCGTGATGACGTGGGTCATCTCGTGCCACAGCGTCGCCTGCCAGGAGAAGGATCCCGGCGGTCTGCCTGCGACCCGCGGTGAATCGAGGGAGACGACGCGGCCGAAGCACGCGCCCAACGCGCCAATCATGCCCGGGAGGCCGAGTGTCCGCACCGCGAAATCGTCGTGCTTCGGAAAGATCTCGACGAGAATCGGCCCCTTCGGCGTGAAGTGATACTTGGCCGACAGCGTCTTCAACGCTTCCTGCGCCAGCGGCATCGCGTACTCGCGCATGACCGGCGCCTCGGCGGGGTCGAGTTTCAGGATGATGTCGCCTTCGCGGATTTCGACGAACTTGTCGAGCGTGTCGAGCAGCCCGAGGAGATTGAACGTGACCTGGTTGAAAGGATCGAGCTTGAACGCACGCTCGAGCGACTGGCGCGCCGCGGCCTCGTCGCCCGTCCGCATCAGATGCATCCCCAGTTCCGCATGCGCCCGGGCGCTGTCGGGCGAGAGGGCGACCGCCTCGCGCGCAAGCGCGACCGCTTCGTCGAAGCGGTAATTGTGCGCGGAGAGCTGCGCCGCCGCGCGATAGATCTCTCCGTACGACGGATTGATCGCCAGCGTCGATTTCACTTCCTCGTCGAACTTGGCGCGGCTTCCCCGAACGTAGGTGATAGCCGCCGACAGCGCGCGTGCATCGAGATCCGAAGGATTGTTCTCCAGCACCCGGGCAATCCGCTCACGCGCCGCGTCCCATCGCGTGTTGTCGAGATCGAGCTGCGCGAGCAGCAGCTCTGCATCCGCCTCGTGCGGATCGATTTCGAGCGCTCGCTCGGCGGCAGCCGC
>Ga0207711_10006090_pt1 | contig 10184 bp, 8 predicted proteins | sample KBSS34metaG_FD_184401 | JGI IMG/M metagenome (GOLD analysis project Ga0207711, IMG submission 184401) | Switchgrass rhizosphere microbial communities from Kellogg Biological Station, Michigan, USA - KBS S3-4 metaG (SPAdes) (version 2) | ecosystem: Host-associated > Plants > Roots > Rhizosphere >... | reverse complement strand
TCGCTCTTCATGAGGTAACTTCCGAGCGTCACAGACTTGAGCCACATGTTGTAGTTCAAGCTCTGGCTCGTGAGTCCTTCGTTAACACCGTCACCGAGCAAGTAACCTTGTCCGTAGCTGACCTGATACTTGTTGATCAGGTCCTTGCCAGTGATCGTGGTGTGCTTGAGCACGAGTCCCTGAGTCCATGGAAAGGTGAACCCGGAGACTGTGGTTTGCGGGGCAGGAGCAGACTGGGTTAGCAGCGCAGATCCGAAAGTAGGCTTCAACAGGCCGAGAAGATCAGTGCGAACGATCCGCGCGAGTGTCACCGCACCGGCGACATTGAGCTGCCCGGCGCCCTGTTCGAAGGTGTTGAAGCCGGCCAGCGGCTGAGCGGTGTACATCAGGAGCATCTTGACCATGTTGGGAGTGAGACTGGAGTTAGCTTCAAGCAAGAGAGCGGCGGCGCCCGAGACCATCGGCGCGGACATCGATGTACCACTGAGGTACATGAGCTTCATGTTGGTCGTGGAGTATTTGTTTGTTTCGAGCTCGGGATACTGCTTGAGCAGGCCATTGCCGGCTGCTTCGGCAGCGATGATCTTATTACCCGGCGCAACGAGATCGGGTTTGATGATGTTGTCGTAGTGAACCAGGCCGTACGAGTCGACTGAAAAGCTGCGCGTTGGACCACGCGAGCTGTAGCTCGTCACTGCGTCGTCGTTACGTGGATCTGTGCCGAAGCTGTTGCTGGCTCCGACCGTGATCACCGCAGGCGAGTTACCTGGGCTGTGAATCGCGCCGTAGATTTCTGTTCCACTCGCGTCTTTGCCGTTGTTTCCAGCGGCTGCGACGACAACCACGCCTGCATCAACCAGCTTACGCACGGCGTTGCAGATCGGATCGTCTTCGTACGAGTTGATCGCGGGAGTGCCGAGACTCATGTTCACGACTTTCACGCCGTAGTTGCTCTTGTTAGCGATCAGCCAATCGAGTGCAGCCAGCACGCCGGAAACTCGCCCAACGCCTTGCGAATTCAGGACGCGAAGATTAACGAGGTTCGCGGCCGGGGCGACGCCTTCGTAAGCGCCGCTCGTGGGCGCGCCATCGCCTGCAGCAATTGATGCGACGTGCGTTCCGTGGCCCCACGGATCGTCAGTGCGGTTCTCTCCAGTGAAATCTTTGCTGAATTTAATCTTGCCGCTGGTGGCGAATGATTTGTGTTTGCTGTCGATGCCTGAATCGAGCACGGCGATCGTGATGCCGGAGCCGTCGAGAGTGCTATTCAGACCGAGCAATGATTTCTGAGCACGAACTTGCTGGGTTCCTGTTGTGTTTGTGACGTGACCTGAGCTGGTGACCGCTGCGTCGAGCGAGATGTAAGCGACGTCCGGGTCGGATGCGAGTACCTCGACGGAGTTGGCTTCAACTTCAACGATCCTGATGTTCAGGGTTGAAAGGACAGCGACGAGTAGACCACCGACTGTATTTAGCAGTCCGCCAAGCAGGCTTGGCGAGCTGGTCTTTGACTGCACGATGACTTTCACGCGCGCATCGCCGTCTCCTGACAGAATAAGTTTCTGCAAGTCCGGGGAGATTTTGGTGTTTGAAGTGGTCGTCAAGGGTTTATGCGCGGCTCTTGTGTTGGTTGAGACGAACGTTGCTGTGCACAGTGAGACGAGCACAGCGACAGTCACAAAACGTTTCAGGGCTTGGGGGCGAGACATTAAGCTTCTCCAGGGCTGAGATCGAACAAAAGAACAGTGCTCCAGAAAATGCGAGCACGGTCCTAGTGCTAGCCTCGTGCCATGGGGTTTTTTGAGGGTTTCATGACTTTTTGAGGGGCTCAGGGTGAGCAAATTGACAGACGTGGAGTCAGCTTGAACTTTGATCGGTCTAAACAAGGAATTTCACGCAAAGGCGCAAAGGACGCAAAGACGCAAAGGCGGGTCAACTGTTTCGGTCGCGTCCGTGTCTTTGACACGCCTTTGCGTGAAAAATCTCATTAAAACCTGTCGCGCCCGATGGTGAACGTTGCTATACTCCACCCTGCCTTTCACCAAGGCTCCTTAGATTTAGTCAGCTTTTCCCATCCCGGTAGCCCAGGAGAATTAAACAAATGAATAAGCGAATCCTTGTCGCCGCGAGTGTGCTGTGTGTTTGCGCCCTCATGGTCGTCGGACAATCCCGCAAGCGACCATCGCCGTCACCGTCACCAGTTGACCAATTCAGTTGGGAAAACTTCGAGGGAGTGAGTTGGCAAAAAGGACCATCACTCGGCAATCTCGGCACGAACGCCCAGGTGAAGGTGCCCGAAGGTTACGTGTTTGCCGGAGCCGCTGATACCCGGACCATCATGGAAGCAAACCACAACCCGCTCACTGGAAATGAGATGGGCTTTGTCGCGCCCGCGGGCGAAGACTGGTTTGCCGTGTTTGAATTCTCCGACGTCGGCTACGTCAAAGATGACGAGAAGGATTCCCTCGACGCGAATGCGTTGCTCACTTCAATCCGTGAAGGCACAGAAGCGGGCAACAAAGAACGTGTTAAGCGTGGCTGGCCCACGATGACGATTCTCGGCTGGGAAACACCGCCGCGCTATAACGAGATCACTCACAATCTCGAATGGGCCGTCCGGGCAACAAGCGAAGGTTCGCCCGTGATCAATCACAACACGCGCATGCTCGGACGTGGCGGCGTGATGGAAGTCACACTCGTCACGAATCCGGCAACGCTCAACGAGACGCTGCCGAAGTTCAAGACCATGCTCCAGGGGTTTGAGTTCAAGCAAGGTCATAAGTACGCGGAGTTTCGCGCGGGCGATAGAACGGCGGCTTACGGTCTGACGGGTCTGATCGTCGGTGGAGGCACTGCCGCGCTTGTAAAGACCGGCGCCTTCAAGTGGATCTGGAAACTGCTCGTCGCCGGGGCCGCGGGTGTGGCCGCCCTCTTTAAGAAGCTCTTCTCACGCAACAAGAACGCGTGAACGTTTTAGATCTTATTGGTGCCCTTATTGGTGAGGGCGAAACACTACTGCTCATTCTCGTCTTGCTCTACCTCTCGGAGTGCTTGATCTGGGTGAAGCGGGAGTCTGTCGCATTTGTGTCTGCGTGGGGAAGTCGTTGGCGACTGTCAGTCCCGCCTTCATGGATGGGAAACGCGAGCGGCGGAATTCTGTTTTTGAACCCGTTGCCGCCGTCCGGACGTGTGTTTCTGTCGCACTTGTCGCCGATCTCGATCTCGCCGTCGGGCATTTGCGCTTTTAATAGTCAGACCCTTCCGTCAGAAGCACGTTCGCCTTACCAATCCGGGCAGTTTCTAGCCTTCAACAAGATAAAAGACTCGAGCTCAGACGGTGCTTATCTTGTTATCAATAAGGAGAAGTTTACGAAGTGCGCCACGACGAGACAGGCGCACGCACTCGCGAAACTGATCGCCGCGATGGCGAAAGCTTCTGCTTCGAAGCGCGAATCCACAGCGCGAACGTGGGTTGTGAAACAGTTTGCCGCCGATGATGCGACTGCGCTCTTGAAGGAGAGTGCGCTTTTGATCGAGCCCATTCAACAGATGGGTGTGATCCTGTTTCTGTTCTTGTTTGTCTTCACGCCGAGTCTCGCTTTTACTTTCGGGGCAGCGCCTTTGATCATACCGGTCGCGGCGGTGATGGTTGCCCTCGCGGTCGAGATCGCGATCATGTTCCACCGCGCGCACAAGAAGTTATACCCCGCGGAGTCGTCAGAGCGTTTGGAGAGTTTGGTGAAGATGATCTTGTGCCCGCCGGTATCGATTCGCGCCGCTGACATTCTCACGAAAAACCTGCTCGCGCAGTACAGTCCGATCGTGCTGGCGAATGTGTTGCCGGGATCGAGCGAGCAGCAGTTCGTGCGTAGTGTGATTCTCGATTTGAAGCACCCGCTGCGGCATGAAGTTTCAGACGCGGATGCAGAAGAGACTATTGCCTGGACTGCCAAAGAGCAGTTGAATGCCTGCCTGCATTATTTGAAGCCAGAAGAATTGTTGGCCCCGACGCAACGAGAAGAGACCTCAATCGCCTACTGCCCGCGCTGTCGTTGTCAGTATGTGGTGAGTGAACGTGAGTGTCCGGATTGTCCCGGCGTCGAGCTGGTAGATTTTTAGCCACGGATTTCACGGATAAGACGGCATAGCAGTGCCCATCCGTGTAATCCGCGGCTAAATTTTAGTGAAGCTACTACTCCGTTAGAGACTCGTCGTGACAGACCTCCTGAAACTTCTTCTGATCTTCACGACATTGTTCACTGTTTGGACCAAGATCGTTCCGGCAGTCCTTGATCAGCTCCTGCCGAAGCTCCTGACACTGCGAATGACAGTTCCCCTGAAATGCCAGTACTGAAAACAATAGCGGTACCGCAAAAATGTAAGCCAGCTTCCTCTTCATATCGATTCTCCTTCGTTTCTAACCCCAAAGGAGAAGTTGCTGACTTGCAGTCGATATTACTAACGTTGAAAATAATTGCATCAAACGAGGAAGGGGACAGTTATGAATCTTTCAAAGCAGTCGAATTTAGTGCTGGTTGTTGTGTTATGTGCGGTTATCGGTGTGATGGCGACTATCTCGCGGGGGCACAGTTCCGCGGCGGCTGAAGCAGCCCAGGACCCGAGCAGTCTCGATCGACGACTGAGCTTACTCGAGCAACGTTTTTACTCTCTCGAATCGAGTATCAGCCGGCTTCAGCAATACGTAGCCACCCAGCGTCCGTCTATTCCACAACCAAGCACGAGTACAAACGATCGCGAGCTCAGTTTGATGCGCGAAGAGCTTCAACGACTGACCTTGAGAATGGCCGAGATCGATTGTGGGCTAATCAAGCTCGACGAGCGAACGACGCCCGCCGCCCGTCGAAACCCAACAGCCAAGTCCAACGATCCCTGTCGTCTGAATCCTGATCAGGCCGTGCGCCTATCGACTCACCCGTGAATATTTTTTAGCCACAAAAAGGCACAAAAACACAGAAGCTTAAGCAACACTTTTGTGTTTTTGTGCCTTTTTGTGGCTAAACTGGGAGTGAAAGAGGTGGGTTATGCAGGTAGTTGGTTGTAGCAATTGTGGGGCGAAGAATCGGGTCGATGAAGGGCGGTTGGCGAATGGTGAGGCGAAGTGCGGGCGGTGTGGGACGAAGTTGGCTGCGGGCGCGCATGAGTCGAAGCCGGTGACTATTACTGACCAGACCTTTGAACGTGAGGTGCTGCAAGCGAAAGGACAGCCCGTGCTGGTTGACTGCTGGGCTCCGTGGTGTGGCCCGTGCCGGATGGTTGGCCCGATTTTGGATCAGCTTGCGGCGGAATCAGCCGGGCGTTATCGAATTGCTAAACTTAACGTCGATGACAACCATCAAACCGCGGCGCGTTTTCAGATCGCCAGCATACCGACAATGCTCATCTTCAAAGACGGCGAACTCATCGATCGTCTGATCGGCGCAAAATCCAAAGAAGTCATCGCCGAACATCTCCAGGTTGCTGTTCGATCAGCCGCATGATCTAGCCACAAAAAGGCACAAAAAGCACAAATGTTTCCAGTGAGAGTGTGGCGCGTGAAACCTCTTTCTAATTTGTGCTTTTTGTGCCCTTTTGTGGCTAACTTCGTGGATAGCCTAGTGCGCTCAGGTTGGTTCGGATCTCGTCGATGACAGTGGTGTCTTCGATCGTCGGTGGAATTCGATACTCAACACCGTCAGCCATCTTCTTGATCGTTCCTCGCACGATCTTACCGGAACGAGTTTTGGGTAGACGGTTCACAACTGTGGCGATTTTGAACGACGCAACTGGTCCAATCTTCTCCCGCACAAGCTGAATCAGTTCCGGGATGATCTCCTCGTGTGATCGATCGACGCCGAGCTTTAAGACTACTAATCCAAGCGGAATCTCACCTTTCAGATCATCAGCAACTCCAATGACGGCACACTCGGCTATGTCCGCATGCGCCGCAAGTACTTCCTCCAGCGCGCCAGTCGATAATCGGTGTCCGGCGACGTTGATGATGTCGTCCGTGCGACTCATGATCCAAAGGTAGCCGTCTTCATCCTTGAAACCAGCGTCGGCGGTCTTGTAATAACCAGGATAACTAGCAAGGTAAGACTCGACATACTCAGCATCTTTGTTCCAAAGCGTCGGCAGACACCCGGGCGCTAACGGCAGCTTGATTACGATGTTGCCGATCTGGTTATCAGCTACCTCCAAACCTTCATCATCGAGCACGCGAACGTCGTAACCCGGAACCGTCTTACTGCACGAGCCGGGTTTGACCGGCAGTAACTCGAGGCCAATGCAATTCGCGCCGATGGGCCATCCAGTCTCCGTCTGCCACCAGTGATCGATCACGGGCACGCCGAGTTGTCGCTCCGCCCACGCCAGCGTATCCGGATCGCAACGCTCGCCAGCCAGAAACAACGTGCGGAAGTCTTTGAGATCGTATTTTCGAAGATACTCGCCTGCGTAATCTTCGCGTTTAATGGCGCGGAAAGCTGTCGGCGCGGTGAATAGTACGGAGACTTGGTGCTGCGAGATCACGCGCCAGAATGCGCCGGGATCCGGTGTGCCGACCGGCTTGCCTTCGTAAAGGATCGTGGTGTTTCCATGCAGCAGTGGCCCATAGACGATGTAAGAGTGACCGACGGCCCAACCAAGATCAGAAGCCGCCCAGTACACTTCACCTGGCTCGACCCCGTAGACATTCTTCATCGACCACTTGAGAGCGACGAGGTGACCACCGTTATCACGCACGATGCCCTTCGGGATGCCAGTCGTGCCGGACGTGTACAAAATGTAAAGCGGATCAGTCGCGGCTACGGGGACACAATCAACGCGTTCGGCATGTTCCAATGCATCGGGCCAGTTGAGATCGCGATTGGCGATTAGCGTTGCCTCTAATTGCGGACGCTGAAGAATGATGCACCGAGCCGGTTTGTGCTTTGCCGTTTCGATCGCTTTATCGAGCATCGGCTTGTATGGGACCACGCGATTCACTTCGATCCCGCATGAGGCTGAGACAATCACTTTCGGGCGCGCATCGTTTATGCGCGTGGCTAACTCATCAGCGGCGAAGCCTCCGAACACCACCGAGTGGACCGCGCCGATGCGTGCGCAGGCGAGCATCGCGATCACTGCTTCCGGAACCATCGGCATGTAGATGATCACGCGATCGCCTTTTTCAACGCCTTGCCGGCGTAGTGCTCCGGCGAACCTCGCAACTTCGTTCAGAAGCTCGCGATACGTGTAAGACTTAACGATTCCGGTTACAGGGCTGTCGTAGATAAGTGCGGTTTGATCTGCGCGGCCGTTCTCGACGTGTGCATCGAGCAGGTTGTAGCAGGTGTTAAGTAGGCCGCCTGAGAACCATCGATAGAACGGAGGACGTGAAGTGTCTAATACTTTGTCCCAGCGTCGATACCATTGAATCGTCTCCGCCGCCTCGGCCCAGAAACTTTCGGGATCCTGCCGCCATGCGTTGTAGGCGGCTTCATACGCTCCGATCATTTTTTAAGTCTGCCACAAAAAGGCACAAAAGGCACAAAACAACTTTTGTGCTTTTTTGCGGCTCAACATTTTACTTCTTCTTGCCTTCTCCGCGGGCGACTTTCAACTCTTCGATGATGCGTTTCGCGAGCATGGGTGCGGCAATGTTGCCGTCAAACGCGGTCACCTTTCCCGTTGCGAGAACAATTCCAGTGCTGCGATTGGTGATCTGGTACGTGAAGGTGTAGGTGAAGAGAGGACGATCAATGTCGATAACAATATCTGCGATGTCTTGTTTGCGAAATCCATCGACGATCGCCATTTGCCACGTCTCAAACTCCGGGCGCTTACGCAACTCGTTTTGCAGTTGCACCTCGTCAATGAAACCGGTGTGGGTGCTTATATAGATAACCCGCGCGTTGCGCAGGAGCGTTTTGGGATTTGTTTCCGCGATCTTTGCAGCTTCTTCCGCCGCCCGTTTTTCTTCTGCCGCTTTTCTTAAATCGTTGGCTTTGATCTCGTCGGCGACACGTTCTTCGACCGTCTGTGAAGGTCGAATCGTGATGTTAATGTTCTGTTCTTTGGTCTGAGCATTAGCGCCGGCAGCGATGAGCATCATGGCTGCAAGTAAAACTAATCGTGGGGTGAGTTTCTTCATCTTCATTCCCGGCTCCTCTGTTAGAATCTGGCTGAGGTCGTCGCGCTAACAGGGCAACGACTGTGCCTCGCTTTTCAGCACTCAGATCTCACGGCTTAACTGGATAATTGAGTATTGCTGGAACCAACCGAGAACACGTGAATACGACAGATGTGCGATTAATCCTGCATACAAAAGGAGAACGTGCCATGCATCGATCTTTTTGGCTTCTGATCTTTGTCGTCGTGCTTGGGTCAACTCACACGGCCCTTTCACAGTCCCTCTCGAGTCAGGATCGAGACCGCGGGGTCATCATGTTGAAAGCCGCGCGCGACGATATCCGCAAGAACTACTACGACGCCGCGTTTCGTGGAATCGATCTCGAGGGACGTACCAAGTTTGCCGAAGAAAGAATCAAGCAAGCTAAGACGAACGGTGAAGTCTTCGGAATTATCGCGCAGTTTTTGCTGGAGCTGAACGACTCGCACACAGTCTTTTTACCGCCGCAACGTCAGGCCCGGATCGAATATGGCTGGCAGATGCAGACTTTCGGCGACGATTGCTACGTCATAGCGGTCAAACCCAAGAGTGACGCGGAGGCTCAGGGGCTTAAGCCTGGCGACAAGGTGCTCAAAGTTGATGGTATTGCTCCGAATCGTGGGAATCTCTGGTTCTATTACTATCTTTATACCGCGCTCGCTCCTCGACCGGTTGTGAAAGTCGAGGTGCAGAGTCCGGATGAGCAACCACGGGAGTTACTGTTGAAAGCAAAAGTGCAGAGCGGCAAGCAGGTTTTTGATTTTACTGACACATTTGATGTTAACGCTTACTACCGAGAGCTGGAAGACGAAGCTCACATTACTGAACATCGCGCGGTCGAAGTGACCAAAGACATCGGGATCTGGCGGCTGCCTTCTTTTGATCTTAGCAGCGATGAAGTTGATGAAAGGATCGACAAGGTCAAAAAATACCAAACACTTATCATCGATGCGCGGCGCAACGGTGGCGGCGCGGTTGAAACACTACAACGACTCGTCGGCAATCTCTTTGATCGCAATGTCACAATCGCTGATATGAAACTGCGTAAAGAGTCGAAGCCGATGGTGGCGAAAACACGTGGTGACAGCGGCTTCAAAGGTCGTTTGTTTGTGCTGGTTGATAGTAATTCGGGTTCTGCGTCTGAAGTTCTCGCGCGCGTCGTGCAACTGGAGAAGAGAGGCACGGTGATTGGTGATCGCACTGCCGGAAAAGTCATGAGGAGTCGCGTGTACCCGCATCAGATAGGACTTGAGACAGTTGTGCTTTACGGTGTGAGCGTGACCGACGCAGATCTGATCATGTCAGACGGCAAGAGTCTGGAAGGCGTGGGCGTAGCTCCCGACGAAATCTTGTTGCCGACCGCGGAAGACATTCGCTCGCAAAAGGATTCAGTGTTGTCGCGTGCGGTGGCGATGGCCGGCGGCACACTTGATCCGGCGGAAGCAGGCAAGCTGTTTCCGTTCAAATGGAAGCCATAGAGATTTGAGATTTCTCTGTGCAACCTTTGTGTTCTCTGCGTCTCTGTGGTGATTTCCGAATACAAACCACCGAGACACAGAGAACACAGAGGACGCACAGAGAAGCGGTTCAATATCCGTGACCACTTCTGCAGTCGAAGCACAATGGCAATCACAGGCCGAGCGACGGCGGCGTATCACTAAGTTCATGTTGCTTGTTGTCCTTATATTGTTATTGGCGCTGATCGCGATCTGGTTTTGGGTGACTCAGCCGCTGCTATCCCGCGCGACACCAAATTCACAAAGGACCGTCGATCCGTCTCGACTCGAAGCGCACGTCCGCAAACTCTCAATCGAGCTTGGTCCACGTGATGCGGGCCACCCTGAGGGCCTCGATCGGGTTGCCGCGTACATCAAAAACGAGTTCAGCCAAACTGGGGCATTTGTTTCAGAACAAGTCTACCGTGTTAACGCCAGGTCCTATCGAAACGTAATCGCTCATTTTGGACCAGAGACCGAAGAGCGAATCGTCGTGGGCGCACACTACGACACGGCGGGCGAATTGCCGGGCGCGGACG
>Ga0207711_10006088_pt1 | contig 10189 bp, 6 predicted proteins | sample KBSS34metaG_FD_184401 | JGI IMG/M metagenome (GOLD analysis project Ga0207711, IMG submission 184401) | Switchgrass rhizosphere microbial communities from Kellogg Biological Station, Michigan, USA - KBS S3-4 metaG (SPAdes) (version 2) | ecosystem: Host-associated > Plants > Roots > Rhizosphere >... | reverse complement strand
GGTGGAGACCCGCTTTCGCCTCATCCGCGACGAGGCCGGAGAGCCGCAGGAGTTGGTGGCGGTCATTCGCGACATCTCCGACCGCCGGGCGCTGGAGGACCAGTTGGCCGCCAGCGAGGCCTGGGCGCGACGGGTGATCGCCGACGCCAACCAGGCGATCATCTGCATAGACGCCTTCGGGCGGGTGCTCGACTGGAATCATTTCGCCGAGGTGACCTTCGGCTGGCGCGCCGACGAGGTGATCGGGAAAAATCTCTATGACTTCATCTTCCCGGTCCGGGACCGCGCGCTCCGTATCGAGGGGCTAGCGGAGTTTCGCCGGACGGACGGGCCTGGGGGCGACCACAGGATGGAGCTGACGGCGCTGCGCCGGAACGGCGATGAATTCCCGGCGGAGGTGGCCAGCAGCACGACGCGCACGCCCGACGGCTGGATCATCACCTTGCTGATGCACGACATCAGCGAGCGCCGGGCCCAGACGGAGGTGTTCGAAACGGCCTTCACCCACGCCTCTGTCGGGATGGCCCTGGTCAGCCTGGAGGGTCGGCTCAACAAGGTCAACCAGGCCTTCTGCGGCATCGTCGGCTACACCGAGGACGAGCTGACGAATCTGGAGTTCGAGCGGATCGCCCATCCCGAGGATCCAGCGCCCGACCTCGCCCTGCTGGGGCGGCTGCTCGCCGGCGAGATCCAGAGCTACAGCCGCGACAAGCGCTACGTCAGGAAGGATGGCCAAACGGTCTGGGCCCATCTGGCGGTGTCGCTCGCCCGCGGGCACGACGGCGCTCCGCGCCACTTCATCGCCCAGGTGCAGGACCAGACGGCGCGGATCGAGGCGCAGGAGGCGCTGGAGCGGCAGCGGCAGGCGCTGGCGGCGATCAGCGACCAGCTGGCGGCGGCGAGGGACGCCGCCGAGGCCGCCAACCGGGCGAAGTCGGAGTTCCTCGCCAACATGAGCCACGAGCTGCGCACGCCGCTGAACGGGGTGATCGGCTTCTCGCGGCTGTTGGCGGAAAGCCAGGACCTGACCGAGGAGGACCGGCGGCGGATCCTCTTGGTGCGCGGGGCTGGAGAGGCGCTGAACAGCCTGATCAACGACGTGCTCGACTTCTCCAAGCTGGAGGCCGGGGCTGTGCAGCTGGAGGCGCGGCCATTCAGCGTCGGCGACATGGTCTCCGAGGCGCTGTCGATGGTCGAGCCGCTGGCGACCGAGAAGGCCCTCGAGCTGAAGATCCTCGGCGGCGATCCCGGCGTGGTGGTGGGCGACAAATACCGCCTGCGCCAGGTGCTGCTGAACTTCCTGTCGAACGCGGTGAAGTTCGCCGACAAGGGGTCCATCACCGTCCACCTGGCGGCCGAACCGCGGGCGGACGAGCGCCTGGGGCTGCGGGTGGAGGTGGTCGACGAGGGCATCGGCGTCGAGCCGGACAAGATCCCGCACCTGTTCCGCCGCTTCTCCCAGGCCGACGGCTCGGTCACCCGCAACTTCGGCGGCACGGGCCTGGGCCTGGCGATCTCCCGCGAGCTGATCGAGCTGATGGGCGGGCGCATCGGGGCGGCGAGCGCGCCGGCACAGGGCGCGACCTTCTGGTTCGAGGTCGAGCTGCCGCGCGGCCGCTCGGCGCTGCGCCGCGAGAAGGTCACGCAAGGGCGCGCCAGCTTCCCCGGCCGCCGGATCCTGGTGGTCGACGACGTGGCGCTGAACCGCGAGCTGTTCCAGGAGATGCTGCAGCAGCACGCCTGCGAGGTGCGGCTGGCCTGCGATGGCCAGGAAGCGGTGGCGGCGGTGGCCGGCGAGCGCTTCGACCTGGTGCTGATGGACGTCCACATGCCGGTGATGGACGGGCTGGCGGCGACCCAGGCGATCCGCGCGGCGGGCCAGGCGCAGCTGCCGATCCTGGCGCTGACCGCCAGCGGCACGCCGGAACAGGTGGAGAGCTGCCTGGCCGCCGGGATGGACGGCCACCTGCTGAAGCCGCTGGCGCCGCAGGAGCTGGAGCGGGCGCTGGCGCGGGCCTTCGAGGGCGCGCCCGTGGTCGCCGCCCCGGCCGCGGCCGCCGACCGGCGCGACGAGGAGCGGCAGGCCCGCGAGACCTTCGCCCGCTCCATGGGGCCGGCGATGACGCTCAGGCTGCTCCGCATGTTCCAGGCGCAGCTGGCGCAGCGTTTCCTCGACGAGGATCCGGCGACGCTGCGGGAAGACGCTCACAAGGTCGCCGGCACCGCCGGCACCCTGGGCCTGCTGACCCTGGGCGAGGCGGCGCGGCAGCTGGAGGAGGCCTGCCGCGACAGCCGGCCGTTCGCCGCCGAGCTGGCGCGGATGCAGGCCGCCGCGCAGGACGCCGCCGGCGTCCTCGAGGCCTGGACCGCGCAGCTCAGCGGCCTGGTCGAGGCCTGACGACGTCGAGGCGGCCGCCTTCTCCCGCGGCCGTCTCCACCACGGCCTCGATCCGGCGGCGGCCTGGCTGGCGATCTCGAACCCGATGCCGCCGGTCGCCCCGGTGACCAGGATCACCGCTCCGGGCGCCAGACAGGGGCCGGGCGCCAGATCAGGCAGGGGGGCGGACGGGGTCATTGGCGGCTCCGTCGGTCAACAGCCAGCCAAGCGTTTGCTAAGTCAACGCGCGCCGGCCTGCGGCGACGGCCCGGCGGCGGATCCAGGCCCGGCCGCCGCGTCTCCGTTCTCTTCATCGGCGTCCCTTCATCCGCCGAACTCATGGACCGCCTCGGCGAGAAGCTCGTTGCCGGGGCCGAAGGCCTGAAGCTGCAACACGTGGGCGCCGGCGCGCGGGGCGCCGCTCAGCCAGACCAGCTCCTGGGCCGCCGGCCTTGGCAGCGACTGCGCGAGGGCCGCCTCGACCGCGCACAGCAGAGGCATGCCCTGGGGACTCGAGACCTTGGCCTCGAGCCGGCAGGGCAGGTTTGCGCGAACGCCGGCGACGAAGGCGCAGGTCGCGTCGACGACCGACTGGAGAGGCAGGGGCTGGAGAGGCAGGGGCTGGAGAGGCAGGGGCTGGAGGGGCAGGGGGTGGGACATGGTCTTCTCCTTTGGGGGGTGGCCCCGGCCGGAGAAGGTCCATCAAAAACCCCGCGTCCTGACCGGAGCGGGGTGCAAGTCTCGCGATCGAGCGGCTGTCAGGCCGCGCGGGATCGCCCCCGTCCAATATGGCCGGTGGTAATCATCATGGCGAAGAGCGGACGCGTGGCGCGCATGGGTCTCACGTGAGATGCCTACGCCCCCTCATAGCCGAGACCTCCGCGGACGCCAACCGCCGAACCTCGGCCAAGCGCCGTGGCGGGCAGCCATCGCGTCGCTGCTGTTCGGGGCGTGGGATACCTTACGACGACCGGGGGTGAGAGTCGGCGCGCTGGCCCCGCCGCAGGCCTAGGGTGCGTTCTTCTTGCGGTATTCGATGGATTTCATCTCGGCCTTCACCGCGTCCATTACATCGATGACCGGCTCCACCTTGAACTCGAAGGCGGCGAAGACGCTGGTGACGTAATGGATGTCGGCTGGGCTATCGGTCTCGACGATCATGTAGCCGCCGAATTCGCCGACGCGCACGACGAACTGCTGGATGGTGAAACTGTCTGGCATTCGCCAGTCCTTGAAGATCTCCAGGATCCGCTCCTGGGCGGCCTCGTATTCTCGGGACGAGGCGGCTGGCCGCTCACGCCAGACGATCGCGTACTTCATGATCTACCTCCTTCACGCTCCATCGGCCGACCCCGCGGGGCCGACCGCCCATAAAACGCACCCCCGCCGTCAAACGGCGGGCCTCCTAGGCGCGGGATCCGATGACGGCCGTCGCGCCCGGACGGCGCAGCATCTTGTCCACCTCACCGGCGTGCATCTCCTCGGCGTAGATCAGCTGGCGGGCATATTCCTCCAGCAGGACGGAGCGGCCTTCGGCGAAGGCCAGTAGCCGCCGATAGAGCACCAGCGCCTCGGCCTCGGTCTTCAGCGACTCCTGCAGCATGGTGGCGGTGTCGGTCTGGTGGCTGTCCAGCAACGGGCCGATGGCCAGCGACGGATAGGACCCCAGGTGAGTGATCAGTTCGCCAGCCTGCTGCGCATGGGCCAGCGACTCGGCGGCCTGGTCGCGGAACCAGGCGACGATGGGGATCCGGCCGTGGCCGAACACCATGAAGGAGTAGTGGGTGTAGCGTACGACGCCCGCCAACTCCTGCTCGAGGATCTGGTTCAGGAGGTCGACGGCGTCCCGTCTGTCGTCGTCATTCATCGGGCGGCTCCGCCTTGACGAGCCCCACGCGGTGATCTTGCGCTCAGCCGAGGCCGACGGCAACGCAAGCCGCGCGTTTAGCGGCGCGAGGAGACGCCTGACGACTCCCGGTCGCGGCTCTGGACGAAGCGGGCGACGTAGTCGTCGGCGGGCTGGTCTAGGATCTGGCGCGGCGTTCCGACCTGGACGACCTGGCCATCCCTCATCACCGCCACCCGCGTGCCGATCCGCACCGCCTCGTCGAGGTCGTGGGTGACGAAGACGATGGTCTTGTGCAGGGTCTTCTGCAGCTCCAGCAGCAGATCCTGCATGTCGAGGCGGATCAGCGGATCCAGCGCGCTGAACGCTTCGTCCATCAGGATGGTGTCGGTGTCGCAGGCCAGCGCCCGGGCGAGCCCGACCCGCTGGCGCATGCCGCCCGACAGCTCGGCCGGATGTTTCGCCTCATAGCCCTTCAGCCCGACGACCTCGATCCAGCGCATGGCCTTGGGATGGGCCTCCCGCGGGCGCTCGCCACGGGTGATCAGGCCGAAGGCGACGTTCTGCAGCACGGTGCGGTGCGGCAGCAGGCCAAAGCCCTGGAACACCATGCTGACCGAGCGGCGGCGAAAGGCGCGCAGCGCCCGGACGTCGTAGCTCATGATGTCCTGGCCGGCGAACAGGATGGCCCCGCAGGACGGATCGATCAGCCGGTTGAGGTGCCGCACCAGGGTCGACTTGCCGGAGCCGGAAAGCCCCATGACGACGAAGATGCCGCCGTGGGGAATATCCAGATTGACGTCCTTGAGGCCCAGGCTGCAGCCGGTGCGCGCCAGGATCTCGAGCTTGTCGACGCCCTCCCGGGCCAGCGCCAGTCCCGCCGCCTGATGGCGGCCGAACACCTTGGTGACGTTGCGAACGGCGATTTCAGCCATGCCTGCCCTTTCCGCCTGCGGCCGCGCCCGCCACGCCGAAGGCCTGGGTGATGCGGTCGAGGACGATGGCCAGGATGACGATGCCGACGCCGGCTTCCAGGCCTTTGCCGACGTCCAGGGTCTGGATCCCGTTCAGCACCTGCTCGCCCAGCCCGCGCGCGCCGATCATCGAGGCCACCACCACCATGGACAGCGCCAGCATGATGGTCTGGTTGACGCCGGCCATGATGCTCGGCCTGGCCAGCGGCAACTCGACGGCCAGCAGCAGCTGCAGCGGCGAGACGCCGAACGCCGTCGCCGCTTCCTTGATCTCGGGATCGACCTGGCCGATCCCCAGCGCGGTCAGGCGGATCATCGGCGGCAGGCAGTAGACGATCGTCGCCAGGATCGCCGGCACCTTGCCCAGGCCGAACAGCATCAGCGCCGGGATCAGGTAGACGAAGCTGGGCATGGTCTGCATCACGTCCAGCGTCGGCAGGATGATCGCCCGCGGCGCGGCGAACTTGGCCACCACGATCCCGACCGGCAGGCCGATCAGCAGCGAGACGATGCTGGAGATCAGCATCAGGCTGAGCGTCTGCAGCATCAGGTCCCAGAGCCCCAGCATGCCGACGGCGAACATCAGCCCGCCGACCACGATCGCCAGCAGGGGGCGCCGGGTTCCCGCCCAGGCCAGGGCGGCGAACAGGCCGATCAGCAACCACCAGGGGATCAGGCGCAGCCCGGCGTCGAGGGCCACGATCACGCCCAGGATTGCGTGGGAGGCGGCGCGGAAGGCGGCGCCGTGATCGGCGACCAGGGCGGACACCGCATCGTTCACCGGCCGGCGGATCGAGATGACGAAGCGCTGCGGAAAGAGGTCCGTGGATCGCGCCGCCGCCGGCGCCGCCGCCTCTGTGCGCAGGCTGGCCTCGATCCGCGCCGCGGTCGCCGGCGGCGCCCACGTCCGCCACAGCTCCGGATTTCGCTGCAGGAAGAGGACCGCCTGGGCCCTGGCGTCGCGCTGGCTCTCGGCCCGCTCCACCAGGTTGGCGTTCAGCACCGGCAGGGGAAAGGTCATTCGCCGCAGCACTGCGATGATCTCGGGCGCCTGGGCGGCGAACCGGCTGGACACCCCATAGGCGACGTCGGCCGGCGGCGCGGCGCAGCCCTGCCGATGGGGGCCGTTGGCGCTGGTTAGGTCGTCGTAGCAGGCTTTGGTGTAGGGCGGCTCGGCGAGCCGGGTCAGGGCCAGCTTGCCGGCGATGGCGCTGGGCGACCAGTAGTAGAACAGCAGCGGCTGTCCCTGGGCGTAGGCCGAGGTGATCGCCGCGTCCATCGCCGGTCCGGTGCCCGGGCGGAAATCGACATAGTGGTCGTCCAGGCCATAGCCGTGCAGCTTGGCGGTGTTCACGCCCTCGCACGTCCAGCCGGACGGGCAGTTGAGGAACCGGCCGCGCCCCGGCTGTTCCGGGTCGGCGAACAGATTGACGTAGGTCGGCTCCGCAAGCTGCCGGACGCTCGCCAGGCCGGGGGCGGCGGGGGCGATGCGGCGGGCAGGGTCGCCCTTGACCAGATAGGTCGGCACGTACCAGCCCTCCACGGCGCCGACGAAGGGATGGCCGACGGCCGCGACCAGGCCCTTGTCCGCCGCGGTCTTCCAGACGTCGCTGCGGCTGACCCATTCCTCCGCGAAGATCTGCACATCGTCGTTGGCGACCGCCTGTTCCAGCGTCACCGAATTGCCGGGAACCGATTCGGTGCGACAGCCGAAACCCCGCTCCAACACCTCCCGCGTCACGGCGGTGATGAACTCGCCGCTTTCCCAGTTCACCCCGGCGAGGGAGACCACGCGCCCGGAGCCGCAATAGTCGGCGCGTGCGGCGGAACTCCATCCGAGCCCGAAAAGCAGGATCAGCAGGGTCCAGACGGCCCGCGCCCTACCGGTCCAGGGGTTTTCGCCTATGCTCAGCACCGCCGCCCTTGCCATGCCAGGCCGGGGCGGCCTGTATATACAAGTACAATTGACGTCCGATCGGCGCCTGGCAAGTGCGAACCGCCGGGCGGACTATCCCCGCATGCAACAGATCAAGACGTGAGCAGACGAACCAAAACCAGCCGCGAGCCGGGCGCCGACGACCTGCAGGCGCTCTACGCCAAGGTGAAGCAGATGATCGTCGGGCGCATCGGCGACGGCGACTGGCGTCCGGGCGACCGCCTTCCGTCGGAAAACGAGCTGGTGCGGGAGCTGGGCGTCAGCCGGATGACGGTCAATCGCGCCCTGCGCGAACTGTCGATCGAAGGCGTGATCGTGCGGGCCAAGGGGGTCGGCAGCTTTGTCGCCGAGGCCAAGCCCTATGCCGAGCTGCTGGAAGTCCGCAACATCGCCGACGAGATCGCCCAGCGCGGCCACCGGTATAGGGCGCTCGTGGTCCAGGCGGCCACCGAGTTGGCGACGCACAAGGTCGCCCAGGCCCTCGGCATCGGCTCCGGCGCGCCGGTGTTTCATTCGGTGATCGTGCACCACGAGAACGACTTGCCGGTCCAGTTGGAAGACCGGTTCGTCAATCCCGCCGCGGCGCGGGACTATCTGGAGCATGATTTCACCCTCACCACGCCGAACGCCGTCCTGTCGATCGCCGCCCCGCTGACCAAGGCGGAGCATATTGTCGAGGCGGTGTTGCCAACGCCCTGGGAGTGTCGGTTGCTCGCGATTTCGGATGTCGAGCCCTGCCTGCTGATCCAGCGGCGGACCTGGTCCAACGAGGTCTCGGTGTCGACCGCGCGACTGCTCTATCCAGGCGCCCGCTACCGGCTGCGCGGACAGCACACGACGGGTGGAGACGGGGCGGCGACCTGAGCCGTGCGCACGGAATTCGGGCGCGGCCCGGCTGCGAACCGCCCATTTCCCAGGCAACGCTGCGGCAAGCCGACTTGTATATACAGGTTCGGCTGGCCGACGCCGGCCGCTCGCGCAAACTCGGCGGAAAGCGCGCCCCAGGGGATGTGGGCGCTGCAATTTGCGAGGGGTCGTAACAACATGATGGACCGTCGATCAGCCAGGCCGCACGCTTGGCGCTATGCCTTCCTGACAGCGCTGCTGACATCGGCCGCGGCCGCGCCGGCCATGGCGGCGGCTGAGACTGCGGCTGGGACTGGGGCGGCCGAGGCTGCGGCGGCGGACACCGCGCCCACGGCCACCATGTCGGAGATCATCGTCACGGCGACCAAGCGGTCGGAGAACCTGCAGCGGGTGCCGATCAGCATGCAGGCGCTGACGCCGCAGATCCTGGCCCAGCACCAGGTCGCCTCTTTCGACGACTACGCCAAGCTGCTGCCCAGCGTCAGCTTCCAGTCCTTCGGCCCCAGCCAGTCGCAACCCTATTTCCGCGGCATCACCAGCGGCGCCGACGGCCTGCACAGCGGCTCCCTGCCGGGAACCGGCATCTATCTCGACGAAACGCCGGTGACCACGGTCGGCAACGGCCTGGACCTGCACCCCTACGACATCGCCCGGGTGGAGGCGCTGTCAGGGCCACAGGGCACGCTGTTCGGCGCCAGCTCGCTGTCGGGCACGCTGCGGATCATCACCAATGCGCCGGATCCGACGAAATTCTCCGCCGCCTACGACCTGCAGGCCAATATGTTCGGGTCCGGCGGCGTCGGCGGGTCCGCCCAGGGCTACGTCAACATTCCGGTCAACGACAAGGTCGCCATTCGCCTGGTCGCCTTCGACGAACACGTCGGCGGCTATATCGACAATGTCGCCAAGACCCGCGACTACATCCTGGAGGACGGCTCGACGCTGTCCACCAACAACGCCAAATACGTCAAGAAGAACTTCAACGACGTCGACACCTATGGCGGCCGCGCGGCCCTGAAGGTCGATCTCGACGATAACTGGACGGTGACGCCGTCGGTCATCTACCAGCACCAGAACGCCCACGGAAACTTCCTGTACAATCCTCGGATCGGAGACCTGAAGACCGCCGACTTCGCGCCGGAGTACAACAAGGATCGCTGGTATCAGGCGGCGATGACCATCCAGGGCAAGATCGCCAACTGGGACATCCTCTATTCCGGCGGCTACATGGGCCGCCACGTCGACAACGCATCCGACTATTCCTACTACGCGGTCGCTTACGACAATCCGGCCGGGCTGAATTCGCCCAGCTACGTCACCTTCCCGGATGGGCACGGCGGCTTTCTCGACCCCAACCAGCAGTTCACCGGCCGTGACGTCTACAGCAAGGAAACCCACGAGCTGCGCCTGAGCTCGCCGACGCGCTACCCCCTTCGAGCCATCGCCGGCGTCTTCTACGAACGCCAGACCGACAAGATCCTCGCCAACTATATCGTCCCCGGCCTCGGCTCCTCGGGCGATCCTCGCGCCATCCCGGGCGCGGGCGACGACATCTACTACACCAACCTTCATCGGATCGACCGCGACTTCGCGCTGTTCGGCGAACTGGCCTACGACATACTGCCAAACCTCACCGCGACGATCGGCGGCCGCTACTTCGAGGTCAACAACACGCTTTCCGGCGTGTCCGGCTTCTCCGGGGCCACTCCCTTCGCCAAGGGCACCACGGAATATGGCGAGACCCACAAGGTCAATTTGAGCTGGAAGATCGACCCCGACCGCCTGGTCTACGCCACCTATTCGACCGGCTTTCGGCCCGGCGGCGTCAACCGCCGCAGCCAGCTCGGCGTTCCGCCGATCACGATCGGCCCCTACAGGCCCGACGTGATCACCAACTACGAGGTCGGCGCCAAGACCACCTGGCTGGACGGCCGGCTGCGGATCAACGGCGCCATCTTCGAGGAGGTCTGGGACGACGTGCAGTTCGCCCTGTCGCCGCCGGGCGCCGTCGGCGTCACCGCCATCTTCAACGTCGGCTACGCCAAGTCCAAGGGGATTGAGGGCGATATCAGCTATCGTCCCGACGACCACTGGACCCTGTCGGCCTCGGGCACCGTGCTCGACGCCAAGATCACCCAGACCTTCTGCTCGGTGACCCTGGCCGACGGGACCTGCCAGACGTCGAACGC
>Ga0207711_10006087_pt1 | contig 10190 bp, 10 predicted proteins | sample KBSS34metaG_FD_184401 | JGI IMG/M metagenome (GOLD analysis project Ga0207711, IMG submission 184401) | Switchgrass rhizosphere microbial communities from Kellogg Biological Station, Michigan, USA - KBS S3-4 metaG (SPAdes) (version 2) | ecosystem: Host-associated > Plants > Roots > Rhizosphere... | reverse complement strand
GTTCTACCACTCCGTCGGCATAAACCAGATGTTCGGGGATGACGAAATCGGCTTGCGAACCGCGCGGCTCTACCAATAGATAGCGTGCAACCAATGCCGCCAGCGCTGGACTGACGCTTCGCACCACGGACAACGCGAGGTCGAGGTGCGCTACTGCCGCGCCGGCCGTGATGAAACCAGGGGCGTTCACGAGCATGCGAGACTCATCCAGTTTTACGCCTGGATAGCGCTGACGAAACATCGGCGCTAGCCACCAGGAGGTGGTCGCAGCATGACTATTCAGCAAAGCGCTTTCGGCCAGTACAAATGTGCCCGTGCAAGCCGCGCCAGTAGTCACACCATCCACCGACCAGCGCCGCAAAATCCCGATCGCGTCGCGCAGGTCTGCGTGCCCGAGTCGTGCAGCAAGCGCCTCGGGAGACTTCGTCCCAAGTGCTGGCACGAGAACGACGTCTGGTACCTGCGTGTCCCCGACACGAGCGACTGGTACGCTCAGGCCTTGCGCTGTCCTCACTCGACGACGCACTCCCACCAGTGTTATGTCGATAGGGGTAGGCCGATCCGGCAGCTTGCAAGCCAGATCGTTCGCCATATTCAACCCGTCGGTGAGCGATGCGAGCCCGAGATCGAATACGCCGTCAAGAACAAGGATATTTACGCGCATGGCGGAAATGATATCAATAATGTCAATTTCGCTACTCGCCAAGGTATCGAGAAAGCTCCAGACTTGGATCTCGTTTCAACCATCCATTACCGAAAAGAGAATTCTTATGGTCAAACTGGCACTATTTGTTCGCCTCAAAGCCAAGTCAGGCAAAGAGGCTGCAGTCGCCGATTTTCTCGCGAGCGCTTTACCTCTCGCTAACGCTGAATCGGGTACCACGGCATGGTTCGCACTGAAGTTCGGGCCATCAACATTTGGCGTCTTTGATGCTTTTCAGGACGAGACCGGCCGACAGGCCCATCTTACGGGCGAAATCGCCGCCGCGCTGATGGCCAACGCAGGTGAGTTGTTCAGCGAGGCACCGCACATTGAGCAGGTTGACCTGCTTGCAGCCAAGCTGCCTCGAGCATAGGCTCGCTTCAGAAGCAATGCTGCCGAGTTAGAAGCACAGGTAACTGCCTTCTCGACGGTCAGTGACCGTAAGAAGCAGGCGGCTCGGCGCCGCCGATGATGGTTTGGAGGTCCTGGCTGTCCACGGTCGTCGGCGCGTGCGCTTCTTCGCCAACATTGCACTGGCCAACGCACTCGAACAGCAGAAGTTGGTAAGCGGACATGGGCAGTCAGAACGCGTGAGTTGCGGTTCCGTGTATGTAAATCAACGGTCGGCCGCTACCGCAGTAGGCGTGCATCCGTCCTTCTGTTTGAATAGCCTGCACATGTGTGAATGGCTGCGGAACCCGCAGCGATCTGCGACCGTCTGGACGTGTAATAGGGTTGTGCGATCAGAGACTAGCAAATCCATCGCATGACGTAGCCGAAGCTCCCAAAGATAGTTCATCAATGTGGTGTGCTCCGCGCGGAACAGCTTGCTCAAATGAGCTGGCGTGATATGCGCTGCATCCGCAATCATGGTTGGGCTAAGGTCGGCATTCGCAAAATGTTTCGCCATGAAGTGCTTGGCGCGCGATAGCGCCGGCGTGATGCGTGTTGGAGCGCCGCCGGGTAGGTCGGTAACAAGCAGATCAAGCATCCCCAGAATCTGTTCGCCCATTCTGGTTTTTGTCGATTCCGGCCGTGACGGTCCTTGCCGGACAGCCCATTGAATCAGTTCACAGACAAGCCTGGCATCGGACACATCTGATGCGGGGACAGTGAATCCGGCCTTAAAGTCGTTTATGTCGTAGTGACGCAATAGCGCTACCGGTACACGTAGTGTGCAAAGCCGGGCGCCATCGGAGAAGGTTTCCGTGAAACGTTCAACCGGGTTAAATACAATCACGTCGCCCGCTCGACCGACCAGTTGTTGCCCACGCTGCTCAATCGAAATGGTTCCCCGGTCGATCAGCTTGATCAACATTGCGCCTTGGCTCAAGGCGCCGTCGTGGTTCCAGTTGCGATCGGGTAACATCGTAAAACGCCGGGCCCACCTCACCCGTCCAAGTCAATAAAGTATCCACACGCGAAGCTCCAGGCTACGCTGCTCTACGAATAAGCCAAATTCCCCGAAGGAATAGCTGCTCGCGCACCGCCGGGTGACGACGGGGCTGCCTTACCTCTTTGATATAAGAGGGCGTTGCTACCACCATCCGGTTCGAGCGACCGATGCGCCGCGCGGTCATACTCGAATCGCCCAACGAACCGATTCGCAGTGCAACGTCAATGCCGTTGCCAAGAAGATCAACATTCCTGTCGTCTAGGATAAAGTCGATATTAAGATCGGGATGCGCATGCGGTCTCGCGTGACCGTCGCTGGCCGATTCAAAGTACCTGCTGGCCTATTGGGTCGACCGTGAGCTTTGCGAAGGGAAAATTCGACCATCGCCAGCGCAACGAAACAAAGTCCGCGTTGTCCTACGGCTTGCTTTATCCTCGATGGATGGCGATCAGAAGCCAGCCGAAGCGTTTGAGTCGCCACCGATTCGCCGGATTTCTGCAGCGAGATTTTTGACATAGTTGTCGATTACACCAAGAGCGGATAGTGCCCTATCGAGCCGGATGACGTAATCTGCGTTAGTTCCAAGCGGTCCGGACGCCATCGTGACAATTGACGCAATATCGTCTACCCGAACTCCAGTTGTCGTAGCGCGCGAGTACTGGACCTGCTTCCTTCCAGCGAGACGCGTCCCATGGGATCCCCGCGGTGAAGCCGGAGATATACATCGTGTCAGTCTCCGGGACATACAGCACGCGGCCGATACGTGTGAACGGCGCGGGCATTGCGTAAGTCCTGGCGGTGGTGTAGCGGTAAACCGGGTTGCCAACGGAGTCGAACCCTTGCAGCGGGAGCTCTCGCACTCCGCTCAAAGGAGTCCCGAACCAGAGATTGCCAAGCGTATCGACCCAGATAAAGCTATTCCCGATCTTGCTACCGACGGACGGATTGCTTATGAGTTCGTCGGTGGTAAGGGTGCCATCGCCGTTTGTGTCGCGCCACGTCCATTCGCCCACTGCCGGCTGTCCCGCCGGGAACCCGCCGGTGATGGGCATTTCTGCGAACATGCCTGACGGAACGGCGATGTTGCTGTGGACGCTGTCAAACCGGTACACGAATAGCGCATGCGAATACGGATCGAGCGTGTACAGATACGGCCTGTTGCCGTTCAGACGTCGCAGCATGGGTTGACCGCGAACCTTCCGACCCAGGTTGATCGATGGGTCGCCCGGATACCAGAGATGGTTGACGGTGAACGCCGAGTAGGCCCATTGATGACCAACCGGCTTGCTCCAGTCGATGGTAAAGACTTTAGAGCCGGTGTAAATCGTGTTGGGCGAAGCCGGATCGAACATTGCACCGTCCACAAACAGTAGCCCGTCGAGTTCCCACCTAAGCGCGCGCGACATACCAGCGAAGCTCTGTAACACCGCGCCCGAGCCGACTGATGCGGACGCTAGCGAGCGCGGCCCCTCTCCGTTCTGGCCAACGTAGATATTGCCCGCTGAGTCAAAACCGATGCCGGTGATGCCGTTGAAGCGCCCGATGCCGGTGGTACCCGCCACGCCGTGGAAGATTCCGTTCGCGGTGCCAATCGACGCTGCCTGCTGCGTCTGTCCGCCAGCGGTCTTGTTGTAGACCAGAATCTGCTGGGTCGGACCGTTGTCAGCAATGCACAGTTGACCCGATGGCGCAATCGCGATATCGGTCGGCACGGCGTTGACGGGTAACACGGGCGCTCCGGTCAACGGGGCGCCCGTCGGCGAATAGTGTGCTACAGCGCCGTGTCCTGCCAACGCACCGGTTAAAACCCACAGCGTGCCGTCCTTATCGAGTGCGAGTCGACCAGGCGACGTGACAATGAATGCGCGCTTGCGCTGCATCGTGTTCGCATCGAACACGATAATCTGGTTAGTGTACTGGTCAGATACGTACAGTTCGGTGTCGCTCGCGGCTAGCCCTCGAATGCCGGCATCGGTGCCGAACGGAACTGTGTCGATCATCAGGAAGCTATTCTTGCTGGCATTCGCACTATTGGCGATGCCGCCGGCAAACGGTGCGCCCTTGGCGATGCTTCCAGCGGTTCGACGGGTGATGCCGAACCAGCTCTCGCCAGCCGGCGGATAGTCGGCTCCGACCAGACCGCCGTTCGAATTGCCGATGGACATCGCGGCATAAATATACGTGCGGTTAGACGTGATCGCATCGCCGCCTGCTGCGCCCCAGCCGTGCGTGGCTGCCGCGAGACCAAGCTTGTCGCCGTTTTTGTACGCGGCAATTTCACTGCCGGCTTCGTCCCACGGCGAGTGCCGTCTGGTGCGACGCTAATAGCCTGGATGTCTTGCTGCATCCATTTGCCGTCGCCGAAACCGAACGAATTACCGATCCATGAAGTGGTGTAATGCAGTTGAGCCTGCGCGTTGCTATTTAGCGGGCAGCAGCAACTCAGTGCCAATAGCGTTGCCGCCAGGCGAGTTAGGGATTTCACGTGAACTTCCTTGCGAGATTAGGTGGTACGCACCACGACGGCGCAGCGCCTGCCGCGGTTATCGACCCAAGCAGAAACATGCCGCTGAAGATGCATGTGCACATTACTCACCGGAAGTTCGAGGCTATCGCATTGCAAAGGGAGGTAACCACGCTCTGTTTAGAGATTTGGTTTTCGGCATTCCAGTCTGACGAAACTCACGCAACTACTCATGCGGAAACGGCATGTCGTAGTTCGCGAATTAATCAATGTCCCTGATTACAGAAGGTTACGACTAGCGGTTATGATGAGCTTTCTGGCCTTTGCGAATGGAGTTCGGCGTGGCCGTAATGGTCAGATGCAACCCGGCGTGCTGGCGCTCCGCCGGACTCTACAGGCCACAACGTGGTCGTATTGCCGCATGAAAGTTGAGATTGCCGAATTTCCGCTTGTCCTTTTATCTATAGACGTGGACATAGCGAGGCCCCCTCCGGAGGCGTACAACGAATGTTATCGGAAGCTCGATCCAGTCAAATGCACCACTCTCGCGGCGAGTCGCAAGTGGGTGCGGAATGTCTGGCCGGTCCAGGCGAGGCTTGCGCGCTTGCTCGCGCGGTCGATTGGGCTAGCACGGCAATTGGGCCAGTAGAAACCTGGTCGCAGGCACTACGTTCGACCGCATCGCTGGTACTGCACAACCATTCTCCGATGCTGCTGTGGTGGGGCGAGGAGTTCGTACAGATTTACAACGATGCGTACAGGCCCGTGCTTGGCGCGAAGCACCCCGTGCGATGGGGCAGCGTTTTTCCGACTGCTGGAGCGAGGTTTTCCACATACTTGGCCCGATGGCCGAGCGGCCTTTTCGCGGCGGCCCGGCATCGGTCAGCGACGATATCGCCGTCCTGATCGAGCGCAATGTGCCACGCGAGGAAACGCATTTCAGGCTCGCTTATAGCCCGGTCCCAGACCGGTCTGTCGAGAGCGGCATCGGCGGTGTGCTCGCAACAGTTGCCGAGATTACCGAGCAGGTTCATGCCGGCCGCCAGCTGCGTACGCTTCGGGAGCTGGGCTCGCGCGGGCTGTCTGACGTTCAGACCGTCGAGCAGGCGTGTGTCAATGTCGCCGCGGTGCTCAAGGAGAACCATTGGGATCTGCCATTCGCATTGCTCTATCTGATCGATGACGAGGGCACATACGCAAGCCGGGTTGCCAGCGCGGGCGTCGATCCGCAGTTGCTCGACCGGCTCGCGCCCGCCCGGATTGAGCTTGGCAATGAAGCCGCAGACGACCTCTGGCGAATCTATGCCGCCGCACGCGAGCGTCGCGTCGAAATCGTGCCGCAGCTGCCGCAGCCGCAGGACACACTGCCGCGAAGTGCGTGGGACGAGGCAACGCAGTCCGCTATCGTGCTACCCCTCGCTTCGCCCGACCGGCCTCACGCTTACGGTGTGCTCATTTGTGGTCTTAGTACGCACCGTGTCCTCGACAGCAGCTATCGCAGTTTTTTTGAGCTGGTAGCGTCCCAGGTCGTCACGATGATCCGCAACGCTCGGGCGCTTGAGGACGAGCGGAAGCGAGCCGAGGCCCTGGCCGCGATCGACCGAGCAAAGACGGCCTTCTTTTCGAACGTCAGTCACGAGTTGCAGGCTTTTGTCCGGCATCTACAGCATACGGGTCGCAGGGGGCGCGTCGTCAATGTCAGTTCGGTTCATGAGGAACTGCCGTTTCCGCACTTCGCCAGCTATTGCGCAAGCAAAGGTGGCGTGAAGATGATGATGAGAAATCTGGCCAGTGCTGGAAGGACAGGGCTATCGCGTCCTGACGGCTACAGATGGGAAGGACGGGCTGGACGTGGCAACTGCCCATTTACCCGATGCGATTCTGACTGACTGGCATATGCCCGAACTGGACGGCGGCCAATTGTGCAGGCATCTGCGACGGCATGCGGTGCTTGCGTCCATACCAATCACGGTGATCTCGGCCCGCAATCCGCCAGTCGAAAAACATCCACCGTGGACATTTTTCCTACGCAAGCCGGTCGACGTGGAAACACTGACGCTTGCAGCAGCGCGGATGGTTGCAGGACGGTTGCCGAGGACATCCTCCCGGCCTTTCCTGAGCGAACCTGCGCGATCCCGGTGGCGACCGGTCCCTTCGAACTGCTGGCCTTGATGGAGTGGCGGCCCGACCGCTCTGGCCGGAAGGCCGATGCTTCGCGATAGCAGGGATGAGCAACAACCTGCCAGAAATTTCGTCGTGGCTACCCTTGAAATTTCCGCCCGCAATTTCTATCTTGATTTCCGCTCAGGCAGTCGCGCCCGCAATCGGGCGCGCTGCGTGTTTCGATTTGTTTGCCCTCAACTGGCAGGCGAACTGGAGCGCGTGTGCCCGTTCGCCTCCGTAACTTCAAAGGAGGATACGACCATGAGTGATCTCTATTCCGGCGCCGATCTCTTCGGTGAATTCGCCCGGTTGCAGCGACAGATGGATACCCTTTTCGGCGGTTTCCCCTCCAGCCTGCGCTCCAGCCGCGTTGGCGCTTTCCCGCAGATCAATATTGGGACCACGGACGACTCTATGGAAATCGTCGCGTTCGTACCAGGTCTCACGCCGTCCGAACTGGACGTTTCCATTGAAAAGGGGCTGTTGACCATCAGCGGCGAGCGCAAACGTATTGTGCCGACGGGGAGTGGCGAGATCCGTACCTATGCGCAGGAGCGGTTCTCCGGCTCATTCCGCCGCGCGATCGAACTGCCACAACATGCGGACCCCGACAAGGTGCAGGCACGCTACGCCAACGGCTGCCTGACCATTAGCGTCGGCAAGCGCGAGTCGTCGAAACCGAAAGCCATTACGGTCCAGTAGGTTTCTGTCCAGCCCGTCAAGGAGAACAGTCATGAATGAAAAGACCCAACTCACAGGCCGTGAACAGAACGCGATATCCCGCAACGGGAGCGAACGGCCGGCACCGCGGACAACCCTCGCTCCAGCCGTGGACGTGTTTGAGGACAGCCATGGCATCACGCTGTGGGCAGACATGCCCGGTGTGACGAGGGAGACGCTTGAAGTGAAAGTCCACGATGGCAATCTGTATATCGAGGCCGAAGCGTCGGTACCCACGCCCGCCGGTCTGCGGCTGCAGCACGCCGAGATCCGCGAGCCTCATTTCGCGCGGGCGTTTTCGCTCAGTCCGGACTTCGACGCATCAAAAATCGACGCCAGCCTGAAAGACGGCGTGCTGCAACTGACCATACCGAGGCGCGACGAAGCCCGGCCGCGGCGCATCGAAGTGCGAACGGACTGAACAGATGACAGGTGTCGGCAGGATTTGATTGGCGACCGTCTGGTCCACCGTTCAGTAAGGAGAGTGCTGCGTTGGCGGCCGCCGCCAACGCAGCACTTCGATCTGGCGCAGCGGCCGCAGTTTTTCTGCCTTGCTGGGAGGGCAAAGTGATGAGCCCCGATCCGAAAAAATGGAATCCCTTCAAGTTTCTTCGCGGGGTCGCCCGCAAGTCCGATCCGGACGGGCCGGAAAGTCCGCCGCCGAGCGAACCGTCAGGACCTTCATGGGCCGGGATTGCGCGTTTGTTTCCTCGAGAACCGTGGCGCGCCCTGGAAGAGATTTTCCACGACCCGTTTGCTGGCCGTAGCGCGCTCGAACGATGGTTCGGCGACTTCAGTTCACCACGCTTCCAGCCTCGCATCGACGTCGTCGATGAGGGGCCGGTGCTGCGCGTGACTGCAGAACTGCCTGGGATGGATCGCGAGGACGTGAAGGTGAGCGTCGAGGACGGGGCGATCGTGCTGCGTGGGGAGAAAAAGCAGGATGTGCGCAGTGAGGAAAACGGCTGCTACCGGCTGGAGCGGGCGTATGGACGCTTCGTGCGCACAGTTCCGATGCCTGAATACGCTGATCCCGGTCGTGCCCTGGCAAAGTTCGACAATGGCGTGCTCACGTTGACCGTCCCGAAAATGGAGCCGGAGCCGTGTATCAGTCGCACAATCGATATCGGTTAGCGAGCATGGGCCGTTAGCTCGGCTGGTAGAGGAGCGGCCTGCTGATCCGCTGGTCGCTGTTCGGGATCCGTTACGGCGAAATTAAAGCAGGCATTTGACACCCGCTGCAAACGCGGTACCGGCTGGTGATGACGTCTGCCCGGTGCGGGCAGCGAGCCGCCCCGAGCGGCTGCGCGCCAAGTTTTTTGGCTGATCAACCGTAGCTAGACGTGGTTACTATGCCGTCACCGCAGCAGCATGCGGTCATCCAGAGGGTGCAGAATGACCACGAGCGGGCGGCAGGATGTCGTCAAATCTCGACGCATATCGCACAGCATGATCCTTCAGACCGGGTTGAATCTCACACCAGAATTCCTGCTGAGGGGCACCAAGACGTCGGGCCGCCTCATAGCGGTGAAAGTGACTGGCAAGCCAGAAGTGGCAGCCATCAAAGAAGACCTTCATTGCCGGCTGCGCGGTGCGCATTGAACCACTGCGGACGGAGGCCATAGCGTCCTGCAACTGGCCATCGTCGAATGATCCCTCGCGGTTAAGCTCGGCATCGACCGAGAGCTGCACGAACTTGAGATAGTCCAGGCCGAGCACGCCAGCAGGCAGTCTGGCCGGCGAGCGGGCAGGCGAACGGGGAGAGCCGGACATTGTGATGTCAGATTATTCTGGATATCGATACGAATGCGTAGCCTGACCTTACCGTATTTCCCAACCAGAACCAGCCAACCCTTTTAGTCGTCCGCCATGAGATGGCGAATCACCAGTGCCGGATCAGCGATATCCAGAATCAGCCTGCGCATGATGCGCCGGCGCATGTGCTCCTCGTCGAGCGTCCAGGGCGCTCCCTTGTCACTGAGATAACGCGCAAGAGCGTCCTGGTTGTCCGCTCCGGCCGGGAGGCCGAGACGCACCGCAAGCAGTCCCGCCACGACATCGTCGATCTCGACTTCAAGCGGCTTCGAATCAATGTTGAGCTTCAGTTTCATGGCCGTTCACGCACAATAAGCGGCGACGCACGACGGAGACCGGGGGCGCCGAACCGATTGCACCGGCCGCGACTGTTGGCCGGTGCATTCAGGAAACGCTGAAGGATCAGTAGTCAAACTCCGGTGCGGGGGGCTGCGCCGCCTTCTCGTCCTTTGGCGCGTCCGCGACCGTGGCGTCCGTCGTCAGGATCAGCCCGGCAATCGATGCGGCATTCTGTAGCGCCGTGCGCGCAACCTTGGTGGGGTCGACCACGCCTGCCTCGACGAGATCGCCATACTCGCCGGTGGCAGCGTTGTAGCCGAAGTTGCCCCTGCCTTCGAGCACCTTCGCGATGATCACTGAGGGCTCTTCCCCCGCATTGGCGGCGATCACGCGCAGCGGCGCTTCGAGCGCACGCAGCACGATCTGGACCCCGGCGTCCTGATCACTGTTGGCGCCTTTGACGCCCGCCACAGCCGAACGTGCGCGCAATAGCGCCACGCCACCACCCGGCACGATGCCTTCCTCAACCGCCGCGCGCGTGGCATGCAGCGCATCGTCGACCCGATCTTTCTTCTCCTTCATCTCGACCTCGGTTGCCGCCCCGACCTTGATGACGGCCACGCCGCCGGCGAGCTTTGCCACGCGTTCCT
>Ga0207711_10006086_pt1 | contig 10190 bp, 7 predicted proteins | sample KBSS34metaG_FD_184401 | JGI IMG/M metagenome (GOLD analysis project Ga0207711, IMG submission 184401) | Switchgrass rhizosphere microbial communities from Kellogg Biological Station, Michigan, USA - KBS S3-4 metaG (SPAdes) (version 2) | ecosystem: Host-associated > Plants > Roots > Rhizosphere >... | reverse complement strand
TCGCCGAGGCCGACCATGATGCCCGATTTGGTGAAGATCGTCGGGTCGATCTCCTTGACCCGCTGCAACAGCCGGATCGAATGGAAGTAGCGCGCGCCCGGGCGCACCGTGAGATAGCGCGCCGGCACGGTTTCCAGGTTGTGGTTGAACACGTCGGGCTTCGCGGCCGCGACCAACTCGAGCGCGCCTTCCTTGCGCAGGAAGTCGGGCGTGAGGATCTCGATCGTCGTGGTCGGGCAGCGGGCGCGGATCGCGCGGATCGTCTGCGCAAAATGCTCGGCACCGCCGTCCGCGAGATCGTCGCGATCGACCGAGGTCACGACGACATGGGCGAGCCCGAGCTTGAAGGTGGCCTCCGCGACATGTTCAGGCTCTGACGCGTCGAGCGCGCCGGGCATCCCCGTCTTGACGTTGCAGAACGCGCAGGCGCGGGTGCAGGTGTCCCCCATGATCATGAAGGTGGCGTGCTTCTTGTCCCAGCACTCGCCGATGTTCGGGCAACCGGCCTCCTCGCAGACCGTGACGAGGCCGTTCTCCTTGACGATTCTGCGGGTGTCGCCGTAGCCCTTTGTGGTCGGCGCGCGCACCCTGATCCAGTCCGGTTTAGGCGGCGACAGCGCATCCGGCCGGTTCACCTTTTCGGGGTGACGCGGGCGCACTGGGTTAGATGAGACGGTATCGACGAGAACGACCATATTGAGCCCGAAAATCCTTGGAAACCTTAGCTAATCCGAGTTGCGGAAGGCTGCAACCTCATTGCCGGGACTGCTACCCTGCGACGGAGGTGGCGGCCGGCTCGCCGAACCTAACAGAACCGTGCAAGATATTGCGACCCTTCCTGCCTGTTCCCCGCTGATTCTTACCTCAAAATGCCGCCAAAACCCCAATTGGCCAAAGCAAAGGTCCCCCGCCTCGGCAAAGCCCTGAAACGCGCGTTTTTTGCCCGCAGCGTGCATGAGGTCGCGCCCGACCTGATCGGCACCACGCTTCTGGTCGACGGCGTCGGCGGTATCATCGTCGAGGTCGAGGCCTATCACCACACCGAGCCCGCTGCGCATTCCTACCGGGGGCCGACGCCGCGCAACCTGGTCATGTTCGGCCCGCCCGGCTTTTCCTATGTCTATCGTTCCTACGGCATCCACTGGTGCGTCAATTTCGTCTGCGAGAAGGAAGGGTCGGCCAGCGCCGTCCTGATCCGCGCACTGCAACCAACCCACGGCATTCCCGCAATGCGCCGGCGCCGCGGCCTGCATGACGAGCGCGCGCTGTGCTCGGGTCCCGGCAAACTCTCCGAAGCACTTGGCATCACGATCAAGCAGAGCGAATTGGCACTGGATACGCCGCCATACGCGCTGCATGCGCGCACCGAAACGCCCGACATCGTGACAGGGATCCGGATCGGCATCACCAAGGCGGTTGATCTTCCATGGCGCTACGGGCTGAAGGGATCGCGGTTTTTGAGCAAGCCGTTTTGATGGCCCCGCTACCACCTCCGTCATTGCCTGCGACAAACGCGAAGCGTTTGCGCAAGGGAGCGTTTGCGACGAAGCAATCCACTCTTTCTTTGCGTGGCGACATGGATTGCTTCCGCCTTCGCTCGTTGAGCTACGGCGGACAAGTCGCTTCGCTCGCAATGACGGAAGATACGGCTTCGCCTTGTCGCGGCGACCGTTTCCGTGCTCACACCGCTTGATGGCACACCGCCTCGATGCGGTTGCCGTCAGGATCGCGCAGGAATGCACCGTAGTAGGACGCGTGATAGTCGCGTAGGCCGGGCGGACCGTCGTCGGTGCCGCCGGCGGCGATGCCGGCGTCCCAGAAGGCGTCGACCTGGGTGCGCCACTTCGCCTTGAAACACCAATGGCGGCCAAACGCCTCTTCCGGCTTCGGTCCCTTGCGGATGGTGAGATAGACGCGGTCCGGATAGGCCGGCCGCGCCCGCTCGCCATAGCCCAGCCAGTCATCGCGGCGGCCGACCTTGACGATTTCAAGCGCCTTCATGATGGCGTCGTAGAAGCGCTCGGCGGCAGCGATGTCGGATACCGTGATGGAGACGTGGTCGAGCATGCCGAATAATCCACATTTATCGTTATCCGTCATCCTGAGATGTGAGCCCTTGCGGTGCTTTGCGCCGCTGGGCGAGCCTCGCACCTCGGGATGACGGAGTGGAAAGTCGCATCTATCTACGACGCGATCTTCAGTCGCTCCAGCGCTTCGAGAAGCTTTTCCTTTCGCGCCACGGCCGCTTCGCGCTTTTCCTTCTCTTCCTCGACGATCTCTTCCGGCGCGTTGGCGACGAATTTCTCGTTACCGAGCTTGGCGTCGACGCGTTTGATGTCGCCATCGGCTTTTGCAATCTCCTTGTCGAGCCGCGTCTTTTCGGCCGCGAGATCGATCACGCCCTTGAGCGGCAACGCCACGACTTCGCCGCGCACCAATAGTTGCACCGCGCCCTCCGGCGGCCGGTCGGCAAAGGAAATGTCGGCGAGCCGCGCCATGCGCTTGACGGTATCGCTCCAGCGCTGCGCGCGATCTTTGGTTTCGGCCGAGGCGCCCGACAGCACCAGCGGCGTCAGTGTCGCCGGCGCGATATTCATCTCCGCGCGCACCGAGCGGATCGCGGTGACGAGATCGACCACCCAGCCGATTTCGACCTCCGCTGCGGGATCGCTGAATTCGCCGGCATCGAGCGCGACGATGACCGGCGGAATCAAGGCGTCGTTCGGCCCCGCGATCGACATACCAGCCAGTTGTTCGGCGGTCGCGATTGCCTTGCGCGGCCATTCCGCGAGCACCAGCAGGCCGTCGCGCCTCGCTGTCACCGCCCACAGTTCTTCGGTGATGAAGGGCATGAATGGATGCAGCAGTTTCAATATCTCATCGCGCGCCCAGGCGACCATGGCACGGGTTTCGGCTTTGGCCGCGCCCTCCTCGCCCAGCAGCATCGGCTTTGCGAGTTCGATGTACCAGTCGCAATAGACGTTCCAGACGAAGCGATAGATCGCGTTCGCCGCATCGTTGAAGCGATAGGCTTCGATCGCCATGGTGACTTCGCGGGTGGCGCGCGAGGTCTCATGCGCGATCCAGCGGTTCAGGGTTTGCTTTGCGCCAGCCGGATCGAAGCCATCGGGCATGACGCAGCCATTCATCTCGGCAAAACGGCAGGAATTCCACAGCTTGGTTGCGAAATTCCTATTGGTTTCAACGAGTTGGGGCGACAATTTGATGTCGTGATTGAGTGCGGCGCCCCGCGCCAGCGCAAACCGCAGGGCATCGGCGCCGTAGTCGTCGATGACGCCGAGGGGGTCAATGACGTTGCCTTTCGACTTCGACATCTTGGCGCCCTTCTCGTCGCGGACGAGACGGTGGATGTAGACGGTCGAAAACGGCGCTTCCCGCTTGAAATGGAGGCCCATCATCATCATCCGGGCGACCCAAAAGAAGATGATGTCCCAGCCGGTCACCAGCACGTTGGTCGGATAGTAGCGCGCAAGCTCCGGCGTCTCGTCGGGCCAGCCAAGTGTCGAGAATGGCCACAGGCCGGACGAGAACCAGGTGTCGAGCACGTCTTCATCGCGCGTAATAAAGCCTTCGCGCTGGGCGGGGTCTTCGGCCATCGCCTGGCCCTGCTCCGGCGTGATCACTTCCTGCTCGACGTAATAACCGAGCGCGTTGCCGACGGCTTCCTCTTCGGTTTCGGCGACGAACACCTTGCCGTCAGGCCCGTACCAGGCCGGGATCTGATGGCCCCACCAGAGCTGGCGCGAAATGCACCAGGGCTGGATGTTTTCCATCCACTCGAAATAGGTCTTTTCCCAATTCTTCGGCACGAAGGTGGTCGCGCCCGAACGCACCGCCGCGATCGCCGGTTGCGCCATCGTCTGGGCGTCGACATACCATTGGTCGGTGAGATACGGCTCGATCACGACGCCGGAACGATCGCCATGCGGGACCATATGGGTGTTCGGCTCGGTCTTTTCGAGGAAGCCGAATTCCTCGAGCCGCGTGACCAGGCGCTTGCGGGCGGCGAAGCGATCGACATGGTTGAATTCTTCCGCAAACTGCGACGCGCCTTCCGGCAAGCCGCGCAGATAATCCTCGTTGTCGACGAGGGCGAGACAGCCCTCCCGATCGAACACGTTGATCTGCGGCAGACCGTGGCGTTTGCCGACATCGAAATCGTTGAAATCATGCGCCGGCGTGATCTTGACCGCGCCCGATCCCTTCTCGGGATCGGCGTAATCGTCACCGATGATCGGAATGCGGCGGCCGACCAGCGGCAGGATGACGTGCTGACCGATCAGATGCCCGAGCCGTTCGTTCTCCGGATGCACGGCCACCGCCGTGTCGCCCAACATGGTCTCGGGCCGCGTGGTCGCAACCACGATGAAGGTCGCGGGATCGTCGGGATTGAAGGTCTTGCCCTCGATCGGATAGCGCAGATACCACAGGCTGCCCTTGACCTCGACCTGCAGCACTTCGAGATCGGAGATCGCGGTGATCAGTTTCGGGTCCCAGTTGACCAGCCGCTTGTCCTTGTAGATCAGGCCTTCGCGGTGCAGTTCGACGAACACCTTTGCGACCGCGCGCGACAAGCCCTCATCCATCGTAAAGCGCTCGCGCGACCAGTCGCAGGACGCGCCAAGACGCTTCAACTGGTTGACGATGACGCCGCCGCTTTCGGCCTTCCACTGCCAGACACGCTCGAGGAATTTGGCGCGGCCGATTTCGCGGCGGCCCGGCTCCTGCCGTTCCATCAATTGCCGCTCGACCACCATCTGGGTCGCAATTCCGGCGTGATCGGTGCCCGGCTGCCACAGCACGTCACGGCCGCGCATGCGCTCGAACCGGCAGAGGATGTCCTGCAATGTGTTGTTGAGCGCGTGGCCCATATGCAGCGAGCCGGTGACGTTCGGCGGCGGGATCACGATCGTGAACGGCTCCGCGTCCTTGCGCTCGGGGCGGCCGGCCTTGAACGCGCCGCTCGCCTCCCAAATGGCGGACATGCGGCTTTCGATATCGGCGGGCTGGTAGTTTTTCTCGATCATGACAATGCAATTGCTGTTGAGCGACTAACGCGTTCCTTCGAGACGGCGTTTCGCGCCTGACGCGCGCCTCGAACCACGAGGCCGGGGAAAATCCCAAACCGGCGGAATGCGCCCTAGAAAGCCGCCCGATGGCAGCAAGTCAACCGGACGCCATAGTGAAACCGCGATAAAGCCGGTTTGGGATGGCCGAATGAGGGCCGGAACGGCCCATCGGCGCAGGTTTCCAGGCTCAGCGCCCGCGCGAAACCCGTTCGATTTCGGCCTTGACGATCCGCTCGACCAACCCCGGGAGGTTGTCGTCGAGCCAGGATTTCAGCATCGGCCGCAGCATTTCCTTGACCAGATCTTCCAGCGTGCGCGCGTTGTTGCTGAGCACGGTGTTTGCCAGCGAATTGAACGCCGATTCGACCGCCGATACGGTCGAGCGCGACAACATCTGCGGCGCCGGAGGCGCTGCGCTTTCGAACGGCGGCGGCTCGTATGCCGGCTGGCGGTGCAGCGCCCGGGCGGCGGCGGTCTCGGTGAACTCGATGTCGTCCTGCGGCTCGACCTTGTGGAATGCTGCTGCCGCCGGTGCCGGATCATCCGGCACCGCCATCTCATCGGTGAGATCGAACACATCGGCTTCGGGCTGAGCGGGGCGGATCTCGGCCTCGGGCGTTGCCGCATCGAGGCTCGCCAGCATCGCGTCGATGTCGTCCTGGCTGTTGGGCGCGCTGGCAGGTTCGGACGCAGGCGGCGGTGTGGCCTTGGGCGCCGCAGCGGCAGGCTTTGCTTCAGGAGGCTTGGGAGCGGCTGCCGAAGGCGGAATGTCCTTCATGTTGGCGGGCGGCGGCTCCGGCTTCGCCGGCGACGGGCTCGCAGCCTTATCGGCCGCGGCAGGCTTCGCATCGGCCGGCTTGGCATCCGTGGGTTTGGCTTCGTCGTCGGCGATGATGCGACGGATCGACGCCAGAATCTCCTCCATCGAGGGCTCTTGGACCTTTGCAGGTTGCGTCATCTCCGACTCCACATCGAAACCATTTTACACCAAGCCCGTCGGGATTTGCCGGTTCCGGATATGTTGGCCGGGATTTTCATCGCGCAAGCCAGACTTGTCCCCAGATCAAGCCCGCCCGATGCATCGCGCGGGGTTCCGCTCCCCTCAAAGCAACCCGGCACGCGGCCAAAAGAGGTGATAAGTGGTGCGAATCGCCCTGTTGCCTCCAGAAAGGTATGTCACGGCAACAAGTGATTGCAACAATACACCCGGCGTACTCCCCGTCGGGTGTCGATGTCATGTCGGCGGAATGACGTCGTCATCCAAGAGGGACCATCCCGCGGGTGACGTCAGTCATCCCGCACTTATGCCGATGTCCGGATATCAGCGGCCGTCGGGCGTGCGGACGCCGGCCCAGCTGTCGCGCACCTGATGATAATGCACGCTCGGATCATAGGTGACAGTCGGCAGGTTGAGCACGATCGGCGACAAACGTCCGACCGCGTTCAGCACGGCGTAGGATGCGACCACGCGGTCGTGCTGTGCGGTGACGAGGGCGACGCGCGCGTTGACCAGCGCCTGCTGCGCGTTCAAGACGTCGAGCGTGGTGCGCTGTCCGGCCTTGGCTTCCTCGCGCACGCCATTGAGCGCGATCTCGGACGCCGTCACCTGCGATTGGGCTGATTGCACCTGCGCCTTGCCGGCGACCAATTGGCCCCAGGCCGTGACGACGTTGGCGCGGGTCTGGTCGCGCTGCTGTTCAAGAATGAGACGCTGGTTCGCCAGCGATTCCTTGGACTGGCGGATCAGTGAATATTCGGCGCCACCCTGGTAGACCGGGATACTGAGCTGAGCGACAGCCGACGCACCGAACGAACTGTAGATCGTCATCTGCTGTTCGTAGGCCTGCTGCACCGTCCCTACCAGGTTCAGGCTTGGCAGCAGAGCGCCCTCGTTGACCTTGACCTGGAGGTAACCGACGTCAATGCCGAACATCGCCGCTGTCACGTTCGGGTTCTGCGTCAGGCCGATCTCGACGGCGCCGGGCAGCGATCCCGGAAGAAAGCGATCGACCGGCGACCCCGGTGCCAGCGCAACCGGCTCGTTGCCGATGATGCGGCGGAAGTTGGAACGGGTGGTGACGAGATTGGACTCGGCGGTAAGCTGCTGGGTCTTGCCGGCCGCAAGCTGGGCTTCCGACTGGGCGACGTCGGTGCGCGTCACTTCGCCGACATTGAAGCGATCCTTGGTTTGCTTCAGCGTCTGTTCGAGCACCCGTACGTTGCTCTTCTGCACCTCGACGATCGCGGAGTCGCGCAGATAGTCCATATAGATGGTGGCCCCACTCAACAGCACGGTCTGTTCGAGCACGCGCAGCGCTTCGCGCGCGGCGGATACCTGGCTTTCGGCGGCGCGGGTCTTGTTGGCGGTCTGCTGGCCATTGAACACGTTTTGCGTGACGGTGGCGCCGACACTGCGCGGCGCATTGGCGCCGTGAACCGGGGTATGCAGCACCCCATTGGCATTGCCGCCCGACGTGTTCTCCAGGTGCGTATATTGATAACCGACGCTGGCTGTTATCGCGACCTTCGGGCGGTATCCCGACAATGCCTGTGGCACGTTTTCGTCGGTCTGGCGCACAATCGCGCGCTGCGCGTTGAGCTGCGGGTTAGACTGATAAGCGCGCACCAACGCGGCCTCGATCGTATCGGCCAAGGCCGGTACCGGGCCGGCCAATGCCAGCAGAAGGACCGAAGCCGCAGCCCCGCTGAAAGCCTTCACCCCACGCATCCCTGGTAATCCAATTCTTGTTCGCCGACCCGTAACAAGGACCGGACGCCGCTTCATAGTGAGTCCCGCCTCACCATATTCCGCACCCAAGCCGGACGGAACCACCCCACAGGCCAACCCGGACGAAACTCTTCACGTGGGGCAAACGGGCCACACTTCTGATTCCGAACCGGAATTTCGTGGAGTTTCGGCGGGATTTCTGTGCGCTAACCGCTAAAAAACGAAAGCGGGCAGCCGTTCCAGGCCGGGCAGCACGGGAGCGGCGGCGTCGAACAGCGCCCGATTGCCGAAATCGCCGTGGGAACAGGTCACGATCGTCGCCCGCGGCGGCTCTGATACGGCAAAGACCCCGACCAGCCGGCCGCCATTGCGCAGTTGTCCACAAAGCTTCTCGGGCATGATTTCAGTCGCGCCGTTCAGGACAATGACGTCGAACGGGGCGTTGGCGGGATCGCCATCGGGCGAGGCCGCGCTTTGAACCTGACCGGCAAATCTGGCGATGACCTCCGCAGCATATCCGGGCGCCCCGCCCACCACGAGAACGCGATCGGTTTCCTTGATCTCAGCGGCCTGCAGCATCTTCGCCAGCAAAGCGGGCTTGATCAGGAACTGTCCGGCCGCCCCGCCCTCACCCACGTCCAGATCGAGGTCGAGATAGGCCAGTGCCCGCTTGTTTTCCGGAACGAACGTCTCGCGCGGCACCGCCAGCATGGCATCGATGATGCGGATATCGGTGACGTCGCTCGGACGAACCTGACCATCGACCATCTTCTGGCGCGCGGCCGAAAAACCGGACATAGCAAAGACCCTGAAAGCAGGCGGCGACGCCGCCGGGGAGCTGGAACGGGGTCATCTTTGGTACAAGCTCCGGCAAAACGCAACACGCCCGCGCTAAGGCGGGGGCGTCAGATCCATTCAGCCCGGAGTTGATCTTTTCGACAGCTACTCGATCGTGACGGCAAGCCGTCCGATCAGCTGGGCGATCTCCTCCAGATGCTCGGAATCAGGTTCCTGGAGCGCGCGGGCCAGCCGAAGCAGACATTCGTCATCACTGAGATGGGGGATATCGCTCGGCACGATCGAGGGCACGGCTCTCATCAGATCTGGGGCAATGGCTGGCATCGAATCACTCCCGTGAAACCCGGCGACGGTAAGGCTCCGTTCGGATTGAGTCGAATTGGCGGCTTGCGTCATGCCCCGCCGGGATGCCGCCATTGCGCGGCCGCGTTACAAATTATGTCCGCGCCGGCACCGGAAACGCCGGCAAATCGTTGCACCGCCGGGGGATTTCCGGGCCCGTTCACGACGTTGCGGGGAACGCCATTTGGTCCTTTGCAAGCCCGGAAGGCTTTGTTATACGCTCCCCGCTCGCGAACATTTGTTTCGCCTATTCCTCGGTAGCTCAGCGGTAGAGCATTCGACTGTTAATCGAATGGTCGCTGGTTCGAATCCAGCCCGGGGAGCCAAGTCAAATCAATTACTTATCCTGCGAACGAATCGAGCGCCAAGAGGCGCTTTTTTGTTAGGGCCACACTGTGGGCCACATGAAATAGGCCAGAGATGAGTAACCGCAAAACTCTTTCGGGTTGCCTTCCATCTTGCTCGCGCTGCAACCGCGAAAAGTCGGACAGGAAGTTTGAAGCCTCGGAAGCTTGGCTCCTCAGGTTGTCTACCATTCGGTTGAATGCTGATATTGCGCGCTGGATCGCGGAGGCATTCGATCGTGACGAACCGAAAGCCCAACTGCTGGTTAAAGTTGAGGTAGCGGCGACCAGGGGCGAACTAACACAGGACGAAATTCAAGCCGTATTCACCAATCTGCCGACTCTAATCAGAAGGAGCGCCGCCAAACTACCTGCGACACGATTGCGCGTTACTCCAGGCTGGGACGTGATCGAGGAGGACGATGGTCCGCTAGTCGTTGTTTCCCACAATGGTCGCTACGGCGTTACGTCAGCGTCGGGCGATCAGAACTGGATTTGCGCGAACTGCGGGCAGAAGGGTCCTTGGAGCGGCTCAAGATGCCTTTCGTGCGGACGAATGAGCGACCCGAATGACTAACACCACCCACCGATCGGAAGACGCGTCGACGTTGGGGTGATAGGGCGATGGCCACACGCCAACAGAAAATCACCTTCGGAGCAATGTGCGAGTCCGGCGTCGGCAGGCATCATCCATTTGAGTTGACTATCGGTGCAGCCATTCACCCCCCTCCCTTTCGGTCGGCGCGGCGCCGATGTGGGCCGTTGTTCGAAACCGGCCGCCATGGGAACTATTTTGGCAATACCGGATTGAATGAAGGTGCCCAACCTCGCTTACGAGGGGAGCTGCTGCCATGCGCCTTCATGCATATGGGGACGAAAGCCACTCCA
>Ga0207711_10006083_pt1 | contig 10195 bp, 10 predicted proteins | sample KBSS34metaG_FD_184401 | JGI IMG/M metagenome (GOLD analysis project Ga0207711, IMG submission 184401) | Switchgrass rhizosphere microbial communities from Kellogg Biological Station, Michigan, USA - KBS S3-4 metaG (SPAdes) (version 2) | ecosystem: Host-associated > Plants > Roots > Rhizosphere... | reverse complement strand
TGACGACCTGCTGATAAAAACCGTCAAGTTGCTGCGCACATCGGCGGAAACCCGCGAAAAATACAACAATCGCTATAAATACATCCTGGTCGACGAATATCAGGACACAAATGCGTTGCAGTTTGCACTTATCAGTTTTTTGACCGAGAAGCAGCAGAACATTTGTGTCGTCGGTGATGATGCGCAAAGCATCTATGGTTTTCGCCAGGCCGATATTAGGAACATTCTCGAATTCGAACAGCATTTTCCGACTGCCAAAGTGATCTTGTTGGAACAGAACTATCGTTCCACCCAGACGATCCTGGACGCTGCTGACTCTATCATTCGCAATAACGTCAACCAAAAGAAAAAGAAGCTTTGGACGGCCAATCCGGGCGGCGAAAAGATCCTTTACTATCAAGCCTATGATGCCGACGGTGAGGCGAGGTTTGTTGCGTCGAAGATCGAGGAGCATCAACGGCAAGGCAATGTAAGGACTGCGGTTCTGTATAGGACCAACTCCCAGTCGCGTGTGTTTGAAGAAGCATTGCGGCGTTTGCGCATTGACTACAACATAGTCGGAGGTTTTTCGTTCTACGATCGCGCGGAGGTCAAGGATGTCATTGCCTATCTCAAACTCGCCATGAATCCGCGTGACGACATTGCCCTGCTGCGTGTGGTCAACAACCCTCCGCGTGGATTGGGCAAGACATCGCTTGATGAACTGACAGTCCGGGCAAAAGAATTAGGAGGTTCCATCTGGGAGGCAATTGGCGTCCTGACGGACCGCGGATATCCCGGCGAAGTTAACCTGACAACGCGTGCGAAAGAGTCGCTGAAAAGCTTTAAGAAAGCCATCGAGGCCTTGCACCTTCAGGCAAGCGAATCACTTCGGAACGAACGATCGGTGACTGACGTTGTGATCGCCGCGATCGAAGATACAGGCTATGCGCCGATGCTCCGTGCGGAAAACTCGGATGAGGCGCAATCGAGGATCGAGAACCTTGAAGAACTGGTAAACGCCGCGTCCGATTACGACAAGCAGGAAGAAAACGGCCTCCGCGATTTCATCGATCATGCTGCTTTGACATCCGACACGGATAAATACGACCGAAATGCGGGCGTAACGCTGATGACCGTCCATTCGGCTAAGGGCCTTGAGTTTCCGATTGTATTTTTGGTTGGCCTTGAAGACGGGATCTTTCCACACTCGCGATCCGTCAACGATCAGAAAGAGCTTGAGGAAGAACGAAGGCTGGCCTATGTCGCGATAACCAGGGCCGAGAAGACGTTGTATGTAACCCACTCGATGCGTCGCCGCGTTTACGGCGAGGAGATCGCTGCCGAGCCTTCGCAATTCCTGAACGAATTGCCTCTCGAGATGATCGAGGACCTTTCATACGGAGGATCGTGGCTTTCGTTTGCGCGGAGTTCAACCACGCAATCAAACAAAGCTGCCGTCGCCGCACTTCGCGGCGCAACGCCTCGCGAAAAACCGAAAAACCTCTATACTGGCAAAACCTACAACAACTCGGAAGCGATCACTGAGTTCTTTAAGAAAAAGAATATTTCTTCGGGAAACGAACCGCGATCGAATTTCTCTTCAAATAGCGACGAAAGCGAACCGCCAAGGCGCTCAACGTCTGCTCTTGACCGTCTGAAAGCTGCTGGTTCAAAACCCTCCGACGTCGAGGCTCGAAAGGCAAAGTCTGAAACCTCTTCTATTGTTCCCGGCTCTCATGTGGTTCATGGCAAATACGGCCGCGGCCTCGTCCTTCGGCGCGAAGGTTCGGGCGACAATGTAAAGCTGACCGTTAGCTTTCCCGGTTTCGGCCAAAAAAAGCTCATCGAAAAATTCGCAAATCTGGAGAAGATCTAGAGCCCGCTTACACCCGAATATAGATATTCTTTCTATACAGCAGCCACATGAAGAAGAGCCAGATGAGGACAAACGTGATGGCGAAAGCCAGCGAGGCGTTGATGGGCGAGAAGAAGACGTCGAAGATGTTTCTCATCGACCATCCGGCAAGGGAGAGGCGTTCGCCGTCGGCGCCCACAAGATGGTACGCCTCGATCATCCGCGTAAAGTAGTCGGAGAAAACATAAAGGGCGATGGCGTTCGTGCCAAAGACGATGAAGGGCTTTGCCCAAGCCTTATAGCCCTTAATGTCTATTAGCCAGTAGCAGCAGCCGAGCATCAGCAGTCCAAGACCGGCAGTGACCAGGACAAATGAGCTTGTCCAAAGGGCCTTGTTAAATGGGAAAAAGCTGTTCCAGATCCAGCCAAGAGTGAGTAAGACGACGCCGAAAAAGAGTATGCCAGCAACCTTCCTGTATGGATTTGCAAGCATCCCGTCAATTTCAGAGGCTTCTTCATCCTTTCGTGTGAGCCATGTTCCCGTCAACACGCCGATCAGACACGTGACGATCGCGGGGATCGTGGACAGGATGCCTTCGGGGTCATAGACTTTGGCTTGGCGCCAAAGATGATTCTCGCCGAGAATGCTGCGGTCGATGTAGGCGGCGATATTGCACGCCTTGTCATTCATCGTCGTGATCTCACAGCCCGGTACCTGGAAGTTGGTCAGGACATACCAATAGCCGAGCAATAAGACGATGCAAATTCCAACTTGCTGTTTCCAGTTCGTGTTAAGAAAGATGATCGATGCGATCATGTAACAGATGCCGATCCTCTCAAGGACACCGAGAATCCGTATCGTGTTGTAATGATAAAGCGAGATCGTATATCCGCTCAGCTGAAGGGCTATGAGCACGATGCAGCCTGCAGTAGCCAGCAAAGCTCCCCAATACCAACGCCGCCATAGCAGAAAGAACAGAGATCCGGCAAACAGAAACCAGACGAGCATCTTGGCACAATCGGGGGCCGTCGTTTCGCCGTAGTTGAAGAAGGGCACGACCGACACCGCGAGGCCAAGAAGATAAATCACCAGTCCCCGCGAAATGATCTTGAAGTAGACGGACCGATCAACGCCGCCCGCTTCGACGCGTTTGCCGAGCGAGATCGGTATCGCCACCCCGACGATGAACAGAAAGAACGGAAAGATCCAGTCGGTTGGCGTCAGGCCGTTCCATTCGGCATGTTCAAGCGGCCAGTAAATGTGGTCCCACGAACCGGGATTATTAACGAGCGTCATCGCCGCGATCGTAATGCCGCGAAAAACGTCAAGTGAAACAAGGCGGGGCTGCGTATTGAGTTCGGCCATCGTTCGAGTCGAATTAAGAGTCGTCATTCATAACTCGCCATTCATCATTTTCGATCAACCATCCGTTTCTTTCGCGCAGCCGTGTTATGTGCGCCGTGTGATGCTTCGAGTGCCAGGCGTATAGAGCGAGAGCCCCGTCGAGCGTCCAGGCGCCGGTTTCCGGATGTATAAAGGTCTTGCTGAAATCGGCGTCGGACATTGATTCGAGCATCGCGACCCAACGGGCATGCAGCGATTCGATCAAGTGCAGCGAGATATTTACAGGCAATTTGCTGTCGCTAAGCTCTGCCCAACGGTCTTCGTAGTACGGCCGAATCGTCGGGGGTTCGTCTTCGGTAAGCGCGAGTTTGAAGCGGGTGAGCGAGTTCATATGGCTGTCCGCCACGTGATGCACTGTCTGGCGCACCGTCCATCCGCCCGGACGATATGGGGTATCAATCTGCTTTTCATCGAGCCCGGCCACGGCCGCGGCGATCATAGATGGAAGCTGTTTGATCGTGTCGATGTATTCGCGGCGAAGCTTGGGATCGATCGCCGATTTGTCGAATCTGCCGATGGGATAGCTGAGGTTCTCTGCCTGGATTTCGGTTGCACTCATCATTACCTCCCTGTCGCCCGCTAGGCGGACTGAAATCACTCGCTAAAATAGTTTTCAAACCGGGTAAATTCTTTCAGGAAAACAAGACGGACTGTTCCGGTCGGGCCGTTGCGTTGCTTGGCGATCAGCAGCTCGGCCATGCCCTTGTTTTCGTCCGTTTCATGATAATAATCCTCGCGGTAGATAAATGCCACCACGTCGGCGTCCTGTTCGATACTGCCCGATTCACGAAGATCGGACATCAACGGTTTTGGAGGATTTCGCGCCTCTGGTGCACGCGATAGCTGTGAGAGGGCAACTACCGGCACTTGCAGTTCCTTAGCGAGGGCTTTGAGGTCGCGGGAGATCTTTGAAACCTCCTGCTGACGCGATTCGACACGACCGCTGGTGGACATGAGCTGCATGTAGTCGACGACGATCAGGTCGAGGCGTTTTTGCTCGGCTGCAAGCCGGCGTGCTTTTGCACGCATCTCAAGAACGGAAATGCCCGGCGTGTCGTCGATGAATATCTTGGCGTCGGAAAGCGTGCCGATCGCACCCGCGAGGCGGCCCCACTCATCCCGAGTCAGGTATCCGGTGCGAAAGCGATGAGCATCTACTTTCGCTTCGGAGCTCATCATACGCATGACCAGCTGTTCCTTGGACATTTCGAGAGAAAAGACCGCGACGACCGCCCCTTCACGAATAGCGGCATTCTGAGCTAGCGTAAGGCAAAATGCCGTCTTACCCATCGAAGGCCGGGCCGCAACAATGATCAGATCCGTCTGCTGCAAACCGGAGGTCATCTGGTCAAGTTCGCGAAAGCCCGTTGAAAGTCCTGTCAAGGCATGTGACTCTCGTTTTGCGTATTCGTGGGCCTTTTCAAGCACGTGCTCAGCCACGGGTCTAATGTGAGTAAATCCCTGACGCGTACGGGCCTCCGCCAGGGCAAAGATCATTTGCTCAGCGTGATCAAGTACTACTTCGGCATCGTCTTCCTCGGCGAGGGCTTCGCCTGTGATCTGATTGCAAGTGCGGATCAGGTTTCGAACGACCGATTTGTCTTTGACGACCTTGATGTACTCGGCGACGTTCGAAAAATGCGGCAAGCCGTAAGTCAGATTGGTGATCGTCGTTATACCGCCGATCGATTCGATCGAGCCCTCTTTCTTTAGCTCTTCGCCGATTAGGATGGGATCGATCTGCCTTGAGGCTTCGAAAAGTGCGATCATCGCCGCGAAAACACGCCGGTGCAGCGGCGAGTAGAAGTCTTCAGGCTTGAGATGCTCGACCGCCTGTGAGATCAGGCCGTTATCGAGGAGTATTGCACCGAGAATAACGCGTTCGCTGTCTTCGCTCGAAGGGAGCGGACGTTCGAGATATTGTTCGCGTCGTGCTTCAGGAAATGCTGCTGCCATGGATGAAAAGTACTGGATTGCAGAGAAGATATTACTATCAAGTTCGGCTTGCCGCCAATGCGATAGTCGGATTTTTTCTAATGTTTCGCCGGCCCAAAATAAGGAGAAAAAAGACCACGAAATCACTCGAAGAACACGGAAATTTTCCGTTTTCTTCTGCGATTCGTGGTCTTTACTATCCTAACTCGAAAAGACTTTTTTGGACTAGGCCTCTGTTTCAGTCCCTGCTGCCGGCGCAGCTTCTTCAGTCTGCGCCTCTTCAGTCGCAGGCTTTGCCTTTCGGCCCTTCCGTTCTGCCTTTGCTTCGGCCGCCGGCATATCGCCGCCTTCGGCCTTCACGGTTATCACAAGCGGCAGTGTAACTTCGCGGTGAAGCTTCACGCTGACCTTGTACTCGCCGGTTTCTTTGATCGCGTCGCGCAGAACGATCTTTCGGCGATCGATCTCGTAGCCTTTTGCCTGCAATGCGTCGGCAATGTCCATAGACGTTACAGAACCAAACAGCGTTCCGTGGTCACCGGCTTTGCGTTCAAATTCCAGCGAGATCTCGCCCATCTGCTCTTTCTGAGCTTCCGCGGTAGCTTTCTCAACGGCTGCTTTCTTTAAAAGTGCTTCGCGCTCCTTCTCGATCTGACGGACGTTGCCCTTAGTGGCTACGATCGCCAATCCCTGCGGCAGCAAATAGTTTCTCGCGTATCCGGCTCGCACCTTTACGACCTCGCCTCGGCCGCCGACGGTGTCGATATCCTCGCGCAATAAAATCGTTGTATGTGACATTTCTTATTAAAACCTCCTACTGCTAGTCCGCGACGAACGGGATCAAGGCCATCGACCGCGCACGCTTGATCGCTTTGGCAAGCCGTCGCTGATCTTTCGCCGTAATGCCGGAAATGCGGCGTGGCATGATCTTGCCTCTCTCGGGTATGAAATTCCGGAGAAAATCCACATCCTTCCAATCGACATAATCGGGAATAACGTTTCGCGGACGGCGGCGCTGATAACGTCTGGGCCGGTCGCCGATCACGTCTTCGCCGACGCCCATATCTCTGTCATTTAGTATTTCTATATCTTTGTCTGCCATTATTCCTCCTAGTTATCAACCCTCGCTTCAGATGGTGCTGATGCTGCTTCAGGAGCCGACCGGAAACTTGCACGCTTCTCAGCACGGCGCTCACGCTTCTCGCGCTTCCGCGCGGCTGCATCGCGTTCTTCGTCCACACGGACGGTAATATAACGAATGATCATATCGTTTACGCGCATGCGGCGTTCAAGTTCGGCGATCTCCTGCCCGGAGCCCTCGATCTCGAATAGCACGTAATATCCTTCCGTTTTCTTTTGAATCGGATAGGCCATGCGTTTGCGGCCAATGTCATCCATCCTGACAATAGTTCCGCCCTCTTTTTCGATCAGCTTCCCAACCGCCTCATTAAGCTTTCCTATCTTATCGTCGGGCGTTTCCGAATCGACGATATACATAACTTCGTATGTTCTATTTGCCATTTACTTTTTTTACTCCTTTTGGCTCTCCAACCTCGTTTCCTATTTGAACGAAGTAAGGTTCTAATTAAATCTCGCCATTGCCTCATCTGCTCCGTCTGTCACGATCGTGCGAATAGCATCGGCAGATCTCTCAAGTATCTTTTCAACCTCTTCGGCTTCCGTTTTCGAAAACCGTTCCAACACAAAATTCTTGGCGTTCGAGATCGGATGCTCAGGGGCAATGCCGATCCGCAATCGCGTGAATTCTTGTGATCTCAAACAGTCGATGATGTTTCTCAGACCGTTTTGTCCTCCATGCGAACCCTTTGTCCGTATTCGGACAGTTCCGAACGGCAGAGCAAGGTCGTCAGAGATCACCACCAAATTTTCAATCGAGCGGCCCGCCTTACTCAAAAGGCAACTTACGGTTTCCCCACTCAGGTTCATGTAAGTCTGCGGTTTCGCAAGCTCGACTATCCGGCCGCCTATGTCGACTCGTCCAACGAGTGCCCGACATTCCGCACGCTTAACCTGTGTTTGAGCATCTTGAGCAAGCCGGTCAACCAGCATAAACCCAAGATTGTGCCGTGTACGCTCGTATTCCGTGCCCGGATTGCCAAGACCGACGATGAGCCAGTTGTTTGGAGTTCCAACTTCAGTTGGCATTTTCGTTTAGCAATGGCCTGCTAAAGCAGGAACTCAAAACCTTCTATTCCTCGCCTTCAGCCGGAGTTTCAGAAGCCTCGCCTTCGACCTCAGGCTCAGCACCTTCAACCACCTGCGGCTCGAGGACAGCTTCCTTGACGATCGTGACAGTTGCCACGACTGTGTGCGGGTCCTCGTGGATCTCGATTCCCTGTCCAACTTTGAGGTCGGAAACATGGATCGATTCGCCTGCCTTAAGATTCGAAACATCAATGTCGATCGAATCCGGCGTGTTCGCGGGCTCGCAAAGGACCTTGATCTCGCGAAGAGGCTGAGCGAGTATTGCCCCCTCTTCCTGCAGCCCGTCGGCATGACCCGTAAGGTGGATCGGCACCGTCATTTCGATCTTTTCGCCCTTGGCGAAGCGTCGAAGGTCAGCGTGAATAAGCCGACCCCTGATTGGATCGATCTGACGATCCTGGAAGATGACGTCATTGAGGCCTTCGCCCGCGATGTCGAGGGAAAACACTGAGTTCACACCCGCGTCGGTTCGCAGTACCCTAGCTAGATCGGCTAACGCAGCTGAAGCAGCAACGCTCTCAGCTCCTCCGCCATACACGACCACCGGGACCTTGCCGTCGGCTCGCAGCCGCCGCGAAACGTTCTTACCACGCGAATCTCTCTTTTCAGCTTTTACAACTAATTTTTCTGCCATAACTTTCCTTAGTGGGTCAGCGGCCGGCGGTCGATTTTTCCGACCACTGACAACTGCTAGATAAACAACGACGAAACGCTGGTCTCGTCGTGAATCGATTTAATAGCGGAAGCAAGTAGTTTGCCCACGCTTAAAACCTCGATCTTGCCGCCCTCTTTAAGCGGCACGCAATGATCTCCAAGCGGGATCGTGTTCGTAACGATCACCTTTTCCAGATATGATTTCTGTATATTCTCCACCGCATTCCCCGACAATACTGCGTGAGTAAAACACGCGAATATCTCGTTCGCTCCAGCCTTATGCAGAGCTTCGGCGACCTTACAGATGGTGCCGGCCGTATCGCACATATCGTCAACGATCAGACAGTTCTTATCACGAACGTCGCCGACCACGTTCATTACTTCCGCAACGTTTGCTTTCTCGCGCCGCTTGTCGACCAGAGCCAGGCCGGCGTCCAATCTTTTTGCGTACGCCCGGGCACGTTCGGCGCCGCCCGTATCCGGCGCGACCACGATAAGATTCTCGATCGGATTTTCCTTAAAATAATCGACCACGATCGGAGCCGCGTAAAGGTGGTCGACCGGAACATCAAAGAAGCCCTGGATCTGAGCCGCGTGCAGATCGATCGTCAAAATTCTCTGTGCACCCGCTTTGACCACCAAATTAGCCGCAAGTTTCGCAGCGATCGGAACTCGCGGACGATCTTTCTTATCGGACCTCGCATATCCGAAATACGGGATCACTGCGGTGACGCGCTCGGCTGATGCACGCACAAATGCGTCCATCATTATCAACAACTCCATCAGGTGCTTATCCGTCGGCGGACAAGTCGGCTGAACAATGAATACGTCCATTCCACGAACATTTTCACCGATCGTGAAATTGAATTCACCGTCCGAAAACCGTTCCGTGGCGGCTTTACCCAAGTCGCAGCCAAGGTGGTCGCAGATCTCTTTTGCCAAAGCCGTGTGGGCGTTGCCTGAAAAGATCTTGATATTGCCTGTTACGCTCATCGTTTAGAGTCAGGACCTAGATAATAAAAAAGCGGCCAATCCACCTAAGATTGCCGCTCCGATATGTTCAAACTGGCTGGGGCGGGAGGATTCGAACCTACGAGTGCCGGATCCAAAGACCGGTGCCTTACCACTTGGCTACGCCCCAAAGCAAATTTAAGAAACTGATCGGAAGCGGACTAACGGAATCACCGGCGTTTTGCCGGCATTGAACCCAAAGGGTTCGAAAAGTGACTTATGACGTCATTTGTAACGCCTTTCTGTACTCTTCCCGTGTTACAGTCGCTACGGCAAACCTTCGCCAGTTTGATTCAATTTCAAGGGCTTTAAGTGCGGCCTGCCGTGTCTCTTCTTTGTCAAATATTGCAAACACCGATGCTCCGCTACCGCTCATCGCGGCGTTAACAGAACCAAGGTCTAGCAGTTTTTCTTTTACCCGAGCGATTTCCGGCTCCGCCGAAAATACGCTCGATTCGAGATCGTTTATCAACATCCCATAGCGTAAATCACTAGACTTAGCTATAAAACGACAAACCCGAAGAATACTTTCCAGCGCCTCGTTTGTCAAGGCGGAGACATCAATTCGGCCGTATGCGACAGCCGTAGAAACGGCAACGTCAGGCGTAACCACAAGCATCCTTGGCTCCGTTATATCTCCAACAGCCTCAATAACTTCGCCCCGGCCCGAGCCTATAGCCGTTCCCCCATAAAGGAAGAATGGGACGTCCGAACCGATGCGCGCTGCGATTCGGTCCAGTTCGGCTAACTTGATGTCCATTTGCCAAAGCCGTGTCAGGCCGATCAAGGCAACCGCGGCATTTGACGAGCCTCCGCCCAGCCCACCGGGAGACGGAATGAGCTTTTCAAGGTGAATCCTGGCTCCGAGTTTGTTTCCTGAAGCCTCGTGCAGTGCATTAGCGGCCTTGATGACAAGGTTTCGCTCATCTGTGGGTACAGTCGGGTCGTCGCAGGTCAACTCAAGAACATCCGACTCAGCAAAATGAAGGGTGTCGTAAAGCGAGATCGTCTGAAAAAGAGTGCAAAGCTCGTGATAACCGTCCGGCCGTTTGCCCAAAATACGCAAGTACCGGTTGATCTTGGCAAATGACGGCAATGAGAACTCGGTCGGCATCGGCTAAGAATAG
>Ga0207711_10006082_pt1 | contig 10195 bp, 13 predicted proteins | sample KBSS34metaG_FD_184401 | JGI IMG/M metagenome (GOLD analysis project Ga0207711, IMG submission 184401) | Switchgrass rhizosphere microbial communities from Kellogg Biological Station, Michigan, USA - KBS S3-4 metaG (SPAdes) (version 2) | ecosystem: Host-associated > Plants > Roots > Rhizosphere... | reverse complement strand
GGCGATGATCGGTGCTGGATGGATGACGAAGAACTATATAAGGCATTGCCGGAAGGCTTTGTCCCGCCGAAGCGCGATACAGCAGTCGAATTGAGCAACTGCCTAAAGTTCGTGGCATCGCGACAGCATCCGGCCACTGAATACACATCTCCGGAGCGGGAGATTGAGCGGTTGCGCGCCGAGTTAGACTCTCGCGGTGAGATCGTCAAGGCGTGTCCGGTCTGTATGGCTGCGCTCGATCGAATCTTTCGACGTTACGAAAGTGATGACTGGATCTGTGGGATGTGTAAAGAGACATTCGATGATCTTGCTTACTACCAGCGCGTCAACGCTCCTTCAGCGGTTGGTGCCAAATAAATGAGAACCAGAGCCACGATCGGCCTGTGCGGTCTGCTCTTCGCCCTGTTGGTCTTGCACGTCTCGGCCCAGACCGCTCCGCTCAAGTTCACCTCCAGCCTCGCCTGGTACATGTCAGACGGCACCTCAGCCGCCATTGCTCAGACCTACGAGCCACGCGTCAGGGTGGACGGCTCAGCCACAGCCACGGTGCTCTCTGGTGTGACATGTGCCGCCAGTTCGCTCACGGATGGCTCGGGTGGCGTATGGACCTTCGGAGCCGGGACACCGCCGAGCATCATCATTCTTCGCAACGGGACGCAGGCTGCAGGTGCATTCGGCGCACAGATGGCACTCGTGGGCGGCACGCTGTTTCTGCAAGGGGATGATCTGGCCTACTACCGCTGGACAGGTTCAGCCTTCGCCGCACGCGCTGCGGCGGATCCCACGCCTGCAGCACTCGATGCGATCGCGGTGACTCGGTGGGACTGCTCAGCGCCGATGCCAGCGGCGATGGTGCGGGCGCTAAATGTCTACGGGCCACATTCGGTGGTGGTTCGGCTGGCTGAGCCAGTGGCCAAGCTGATTGAGTCTGCCGACTCACTGCCGTTCTTGTTGACCACTCCTGTGACGGTGACGCAGCCGGTGAGGGTGACGATCAAGTGATTCTCCGTGCCGACGCACGCCGGTTGCCGCTGATCGATGGCTGTGTGCAGACATGCGTGACGAGTCCGCCGTATTGGGGCTTGCGCGACTACGGGCACGGCGAACAGATTGGGCTCGAGGCCACGCCGGAAGCCTACGTGGCGTCCATCGTGTCGGTGTTCCGAGAAGTGCGGCGCGTGCTGAAAGACGACGGCACGGCATGGCTCAATCTGGGGGATTCCTACGCCAATACCGGCGGCATGACGGGCGGCACCAACGGCAAGGACGGAAGCGCGAAGCGTGCGGGCCGGATGTTTGATGGCGGCTACCGTCCGTTGTCGGTTGGTCTGAAGCAGAAGGACTTGTGCGGCATCCCATGGCGCGTGGCCTTCGCGCTTCAGGCAGACGGCTGGTATTTGCGCTCGGATATCGTGTGGGCGAAACCGAATCCCATGCCGGAATCCGTGACCGACCGGCCCACGAAGTCTCACGAGTACCTGTTCCTGCTTGCCAAGAGCGAGCGGTACTACTACGACGCGGATGCCATCAAGGAACCGTACGCCGAGAGCACGCTTAGGGAAGCGGCGCAAGGCTACCACGGCGAGGGCTTGAAGGACTACGCGGCGGCCGGCGTCCAGAATCCGAGCGACACCAAGCGTCGCATCATCGAGAGCATTCGACGGCAAGATCGCAAGAACGACACACACATCGATCACCGCAAGGCTGGCGTCAACGAGTGGGACAAGCGCGGTGCAGGTCCAACCGTTGGGCGCAACAAGCGCTCAGTCTGGACAATCCCGACGATGCCGTATAGCGGCGCACACTTCGCCACCATGCCGGAAGCATTGGTGGAGCCGTGCATTCTCGCTGGCTGTCCGATGGGCGGGCTGGTGCTGGATCCGTTCTGTGGAAGTGGGACAGTTTTGGCTGTCGCCGAGCGATTGGGCCGTCTCTCTGTAGGCTGCGATCTCAGTTATCAGGACTTGGCGAAGAAGCGGACAGCGCAGCGAGGGCTGCGTTTCGCAGCTCCAGACGATGCTCCTGAATATGTTGTGAGCGGTCTAGTTGCTGAAGATTATCCAGCGAATCGTTCAACGTGTCTCGATCTCGATGATGAATCAGTGATCCTCGAGGAACTGGCCCGTGCGTAGCCTGCCAATTCAGCACGGCGCGCAGTTGCCACACGTTCGGGTCTCTGACCTTGACGAAGGTGCGCGGTTTTCCGTTCTTGTCGATACGGACTCGCTGCCGTTCCTGCTCACGACGCCTGTGACGGTGACGCAGCCGGTGAGGGTGACGATTCGGTGACGCCGTACTACGAGCACGGAGGCATCACAATCTACCACGGCGATTCCGTTGAGTTGCTGCACGGTATGGCGTGTGATGGGATGCTAGTGTCGTGTTTCATAACAGACCCTCCGTATTGCTCAGGCGCGCATGAATCAGCGAAGCGTAGTAAGCGGTCTGCGATGACGCCCGAGAGCGTGAACGCTCGTCCTACGATTGCGTTGGACGATATGGGCACGCGCGGGTATGAATGGATCTGTAGGCAGTGGTTTATGGATGCGCGGAGAATGGTAGTAGGCGGTGGGCATCTCGCGTGTTTCACTGATTGGAGAATGTCGCCGCAAGTTCAATTAATGCTTGAAACAGCAGGATGGCGGCTGACTAATACTGTCGTGTGGGATAAGGGTTACGCTGGATTAGGTGCAGGTTTCAGGGCGCAGCATGAGTTCGTAGTCTTAGCCAGTAATGGGCAGGCTAAATGGCATTCGTATGACTATGGTAATGTGCTGAAGTCTACTCGGTTGACTGATACTGATCATCCGCATCAGAAGCCACAGGATGTGGTTCAGAAGATAGTGCGTACGTGCAGCCCTATAGATGGTGTTGTCATAGATCCGTTCATGGGGAGCGGGACGACGTTGGTTGCGGCGAAACTGGAGCACAGGAACGCCATCGGCATTGAACTCGATGAGGCTTACTGCGAGATAGCGGCTAAGCGTCTCAGCCAAGAAGTTCTACCGCTGGAGGCCATTGCATGAAGATCGCCCTCAAGGCCCTCAGCAACGGCAAGTGGTAATGATGACACTTGACGAGCGAATGGGACGGTGGCTCATCGTTGTTGCACTCATGATGCCCAAGCGCGTCAGGATGGCTGCATTCACTGCACTCCTCGAAATTGGTGAGTTATGAACGAAGCAGACGTGACTTGGCGTGACATGGCGCCTGGGACGTATCAGAACGTGGAGCTTTGGGTCAGCGAGTTATTGAAGGCAGGATGGCTGCCGTGGCATACGAGATTAAATACGCGCGCCGATAGTAATTATTCTCAGACATGGAGAGCGCCTGACGGCAGGTTGTTTCGTGGGCCGTTCGGCGCGTGGAAGCGGATGAAGGCGGAAGCCACTGCATGAAGCCCCTCTGTGCACTCATCGCGTGCCTACTCTGGCCCTCTCAGAGCATGTCCGCTCAGGTGCCGAGAGCGCCGATCGGTCTGCATGTGCTCTCTCCCTCGGGCAGATTGCTCTATCAGGCGGATCTGACCTACGTTGGGGCCTTCCGGTTGCCGAGTGGCGCATCAGGCGGCTCGAGTTTCGACTATGGCGGGACGGCGCTCGCGTTCAACCCGGAGCGCGGTTCGCTGTTCATTGTGGGGCACGACTGGCAACAGCAAGTTGCGGAAATCTCTGTTCCTGAGGTTCGGCAGGCGGCCACGATTGCGCTGCTGGCAACGGCCACCGTGCTGCAGCCGTTCGCTGATGCGGCTGATGGTCGCATGCGTCAGGTGGAGAGCGATCAAGGCCAGACGGTCAAGGTGGGCGGGTTGCTGGCCTACCGTGGGCTGCTCTACCTGTCAGCCTTCGTCTACTACGATGGCAGCGGATCGCAGAAAACCAGCCATTTCGTCTCCAGCCTGAATCTCAGCCTGCCAGCAGATGTACGCGGACCCTATCAGGTCGGCAGTCTCGGCGCAGGGTTCGTCTCAGGCTACTTCGCGCCCATCCCGGCTGAGTGGCAATCCGCACTCGGTGGGCCAGTCCTGAACGGCAACTGCTGCCTGTCCATCATCAGCCGCACATCTTACGGGCCTGCTGCCTTCGCCATCGACCCACAACAACTCGGTGTGGTTGACCCGCTGCCAGCCGTGCCGTTGGTCTACTACCCGAGCGCACATCCGCTGGATGATTACGGCAGCAAGAGCACGTTATTCAACGGCTCAACCGTCATGGGTGGGATGGTGTTCCCGGATGGCACGCGCAGCATCCTGTTTTTCGGCAAGCAGGGCACGGGCGCGATCTGCTATGGCACTGGCACATCCGTTGAGGCTGATGCGGGGAAGGCTGTTGGCGACGGGTCGTTCTACTGCTACGACCCGACTGCGCCGGGGAAGGGCTATCACGCCTATCCGTACCTCGCCTATGTCTGGGCCTACGACGCAGCCGATCTGGCAGCGGTGAAGCGTGGTGAGAAGCAGCCATGGGACGTGCGACCCTATGCCGTCTGGTCGCTGAGCCTGCCGCTGGGCTGGTCAGGGCACATTCTTGGCGCGACCTCTGATCCGGCCACTGGGCGGATTTACATCTCACAGGAATACGGGGATGACACGCGTCCGCTGATTCATGTACTGCTGGTGAAGCCGCTATGAAGATTGCTCTCAAGGCCCTCAGCAACGGCAAGTGGGTCTGTGCAGAATCAGGGGTGCCACTCATCGCGAACAGAGATGCGGTCGGCGGCTGGGAGCAGTTCGAGGCCTTCGAGGTGCAGGACGATGGCTCAATCATCCCGCTGAGACTTGTGGCGCCAGCACCAGTGCCGCAGCCGCCCGTAATCAAGCCGGCGCCGCCGCAGCCTGCGCCCTCGCCAGCGGATCCGAATCTCTCGCCTCGTGCTCAGTTCATGCGCTGGGTGGCCGGCAAGCCATATTCCATGCAGACGTTGCTCGGCCTGAAATCGACATTGGAAGCGGCTGGCTGGGGCCTGTCCAAGCCGAATGCCAATGGCGAGTACACGAAGGTGCTGGTTCCCATCCCTGACGACCCGCAGCATGTGCACGTTTTCAGGGTAGGCTTTGGCGAACCGGATTGGGCATGGGCTGACAACGGAGTGTGGCCGAAGTAAATGTCTGAGAACCCGAATCGTCTCAGCTACATGGACGCTCCTCTAGCGTCCCCATACGACGATCCGACCGTAGGCTGGACAGCCCTGACGGCTGGCTGTGCGAGCGGGTCAGTAGCCACGCTGACGGTGACGAGCACGGCAACGCGGTTCCACCAGACGCTGCCGTTCTGGGTGGAACTTGGCGTGCGAGATGCGACGACAGGCATCCGCAGTAATCGCGAGCTGTTCAAGCTCAAGGTGTTGAACGCGACCACCTTCACGGTCATCGCCCGATCCGACAACACGCGCAGCCATGCGATCGGCGAAAGCCTCGAGCAGACCATCACGTCCTACGACATGGTGGACAACCCAGGGCCGTTGACGACCACCGGCAGCATGCCCTACTTGGCCGCGTCTGGGGCCATGGCGGAATTGCTCGCGCCAGCGAATGGCAACTACGCGGTTAACTTCGCGTCCAGCATCCCCTCGTATGTGTCGGCTCCGACGTGGGCGACACTGGCCACGCCACCGACCGATACGGCGTTCGGCACGACCGAGACCCCCATTGGCTCATTGGTGGCGGGGCAAGATGCCGACCTCGATCCGATCATCCAGGGCTCCGTGCTCGGTGCCATCATCGGCAATCAGACGAACGGCACGTTTTACAGTCTGGGCGTTGGCGGGGCATCCAGCGACACGTCCGGTCATAACGCCTACGGTCTATCAGGCATCGCATCGAGCAATTCAGTGGCGTACGGGGTCGATGCGACAGGATGGGCCACGGCGAATGGCTCCGTCGCCTACGGCCATCACGCGACGGCCGGTGCGGTGGGTTCCATCGCGGCGGCCGGACTCTACGGTCTGTATATCGAATCGGCGCAGTTGTCAGGCGGGGCCACATCAGATCTCACGGTGGGCGCGTGGATTTCCAGCCTAGCCGGGAAGGGCACCAACGTCTATTCGTTCTGGTCAGACGAACGAGGCGTGGCGGTGTTAAAAGCCGTTAATGACTTCGACTCGGCGTACCAGGCCAACTGGAGGATCTATAACCCGCTCTTTACGAAATATACAGCGGGCGCGACGAACCGTGAGTACATCGTCGCAGGGCAGTGGAATGGGAACGTCGCAGAAATAGGGACGGTGGCGACAGGCAGCGGTGGCGGGGCGGGGACGCTGCGTGGCGTCAAGATTATCGGGGCGAGTCTCGACACGCCGGCCACGCTGACGGCGAACGGTGTGGCGGTGGCCACGCAGGCCTACGTCAACTCGCAGGGCTTTTTGACGAGCGTGACCAATATCAGCGGGAACGCTGGCACCGCGACCGTCCTCCAGAACGCCCGCACCATCAACGGCACGTCCTTCAACGGCTCCGCGAATATCACCGTCACGGCCGATGCCTCCACGCTGACCGGCACGTCGTTGGCGGCGACCGTGGTTGGTTCGTCGCTGACATCAGTGGGCACGATTGCGACGGGTGTGTGGAGCGGGACCGCCATCGCGGCGAACAAGGGCGGCACAGGTCAGACAGTCTACGTCGTCGGGGATCTGCTCCAGGCGAGCACCACGACTGCCCTGTCTGCGCTGGCCGCTGTGGCGACTGGCAACGTCCTCATCTCGGGTGGCGTCGGCACGGTGTCCTCGTGGGGGAAGGCTGGGCTGACTACGCACGTGAGCGGCGTGTTGCCGGTTGCGAATGGCGGAACCAATGCCTCCAGCGCGAGCATCACCGCATTCAACAACATTACCGGATTAAGTGCGGCTGGAACCACCGGAACGACTTCCACCAATCTGGTCTTCTCGACTTCGCCCACATTCATCACGCCGACACTTGGTGCAGCGACCGCCACCAGTCTCAACGGGAACACGTTCACGACGGGCACCTACACACTCACGGGTGGGGCCGGCAAGACGCTGACGTTCAACCAGTCGATCACGCTCGCGGGCACGGATGCCCAGACCTACACGTTCCCGACAACGAGCGCGACCATCGCTCGTACTGATGCGGCGAACACGTTCTCTGGTGGGATGACGGTCCAGGTATCCGCCGCGAACAAATTCATTGTGGATGCGTCGTTCGTGCGGACGAACACCGCCCTACTGGTGATGGATAACGGGGCTGGCAGTGTCACTGGTGGTGTCTTTGAGTCTGGTAGGTTTAATCTTCCGACTGGAACGTATGTCGGATGGTCCTCTGATTCAAACGCGTACAACGGCGCTGATACATTCTTCAAGCGTGGTGGTGCTGCTGCGACACTGCAGTGTGGAGTCGATGCCAATGGTGCGGCCGTCAATCAGATAATTCAAGCGGCAAGCGGCATCACCGGCACGGATCGGACTGGCGGCAATCTCACCATCAATTCTGGGAAGGGGACTGGCGCTGGTGCGGTCAGTTCGCTCTCGTTCGGCACGCCAACGGTGTTGGCGAGCGGCACCACCGCGCAAAGCATTACGGCTAGGTTGACAATCAATAGTACCACGTTGACATTTGCGGAAGCACTGGACGAAGTGTTCGGGACCACGACTGGCACCAAGCACGGCACATCCACTAGCCAGAAGCAGGCGTGGTGGGGCTCAACTCCGGTGGTGCAATCGGTATTCGCGACTGGTGCGAGTCATACAGTTGACGAGTTGATTACCGTGCTGCAGACGTACGGTTTAGTGCGGCAGTCATAGGGGATAATAGGTTATGGCCTCGCTCACCCTGACGATTCCTGATGGCCAGATCGCGCGCATCGTGGCTGATGTGGCGCAATATCGTGGCGTCGATATTTCGCAGATGAACACGGCCCAGAAGGTCGCGTTCATGAAGACCGACATCCGCTCCTACTGGCTGGACATCATGATTCAGACGGAGGTGCCTGGAGCTGGTGAGGCGGCGGCGGCTACGGCGCGGGCCGCGAAACTGGTCGACATCAATAACAACCTCAGTGTTTCGTAGCATCATGGATAAAACCTACCAAGAAGTCGTGCTCTTCGTGAACACCGCCCGCGTGTGGATGCAAGAGCACGACACGGACACTAAGTTGCGCTCAGCGCTCCGCAAGGTGGTAGCACGGTGCATGACGCTGCTCGAGGCGCAGAACGAGGCCATTGTGGACATCGAGCTGGAGCACTGCTCGACCGATGACAAGACCAAGATTATCCTTAAGGATGAGCGGGATCAGTTCCGCTACACTAAGGACGCGATGAAGAAGCGGAACGCGGCCATCAGGGAACTGCGGGCCAAGCCGCTGGAGATTGCGCCACTACTGGTCAACCCGGCTGATCTACCAGATGGCCTGACCGGAGCGGAAAGGGACGCTTTCGCCGGATTCGTGCTGGCTGAGGAGCCTGACGAGGATGCAGGGCTGCATCTCGTGGAGCACGCCGGATGATTCTCGGTTCAGCGCCAATCGGCACGCTGCGGTCCGTGCTCGGTGCCATCTACAGCCGAGCCTCAGCCGGCGCCGTGGATGTGGTGACGGCGACCTCGCTGCAGGTGGTGAATCTGGCCGCTAGTGGCGTCACAGTCAATGCGGTGGCGGATACGGGCCTCTCGGTGTCAGGTTTTAGCAGTACCGGGTTGCAGGTGACAGGCGTGGAGAGCGTGTGATGAACAGGCGTGAAGTGTTCGCTGCGTTGGTTGGTCTGCCCCTTGCGGGACGTGTGGCGCGGGCTGAGCCTTCCGGTGGCGAGTTGACGGTCCATGCTGCACCAGAACTCACAGCCGTACAGGTGCAGGAGATCGTTGATACGGTCCTGCGTCAGCTGCCGAAGTCGATTCGCGCCAATCGGCATGGATCGCGCGCGGATATGCGGACTGCGCTAGGTTTGCCTGATGGCCATTGATCGCATCCGTCCAGTCAACGAGCAGTCCAGCCGAACCGTAACCTTCACCTTGAAGGACAACACCGGCACGGTGATTCCGCTGGCCAGCATCGACACGGCCCAACTGACGCTGTACGACATGGGCACCTACGTACCAGCCGGATCGCCAGTGGTGGGCATCATCAACGACCGCAACCTCCAGGACATCAAGAACGACAACAACGTCACCATCCACGCCACATCAGGACTCGTCACCTGGAGCATACAGCCCGAGGATAATGTCATCGTCACGCTACGCCGGCAGGTGGAGCGGCACCGGGCCGAATTCCGGTTCGTGTTGACCAATGGCGCAGAGTTGGATTACCAGTGCGAGATCGAGGTGACGAACCTGAGGAAGGCTGGCTGATGACTAACGATCCAGCGGATAGGTTGGATATTTTGTCAGCCGCAGATGAGTTCCGATTTGCGATGAACTTCTACGCGAGCGCTAGCGATGCTACGGAAAGGACACGCGAAGAATTACGCGCCGCAGAGAGAGAGCAGCAATCCGCTTTAGAGCGGCTCCAAAAGGCAGAGAGAGAATTACGTCGCGTTGCGTCATTAGGCGCAGAGACGGCCCATGCCTGAAACTGAGCAAGAGAAGCCGATGGAGGCTCAAGCTGATCAGGACGTAGTGGTCAGGCTACTGAGTCGGTGGCTTGAGCATCACGGAAAGTGCGCGTGCTTGGTGTCTGCGGCAGGCTGCGATTGTGGATTACACGCGACACTGGTTGAGTTGGAAGCCAATCATGAATAGGCGTGAAGCGTTAGCGGCGTTGGTAGCCATACCAGCCGTTGAGCGCATCGTCAAGGTGGGCGATCTGAAGCCAGACGATGTGATCGTGGTGGAGTGCGATCAGGTTGTGTCGCCAGAAGCGGCGAATCGCATGGAACACTACATGTCTCAGATTTGGGAGAATCGTAAAATTGTCGTGTTGGGTCAGGGCATCCGCGTCAAGGTCATGCCAGGATCGCAGGTTCCCCATGCCTGAAGCCAGACTCCAGCGTACCCGTGAGGCGTATCGAGATGGGCCACGAGAAGGCGAGCAGTGGTGGCGACCTGGTGATACCGTGATGGGCCAAGAAGTGTGGTCTCTCACGCATCCAGACTTTAAGCCCACATCATCACGCCTTGATATACTGATCGCTTGGCTCAAGCGTCAGTGTGGACGGTACTGAATATGGTCAAAGAGAAATGGACAATGGAGACGATTGCCGCCCTTCCGGTGACCGAGAAATTCACCTACGAGGAGCAGGTAATCGATGG
>Ga0207711_10006078_pt1 | contig 10202 bp, 10 predicted proteins | sample KBSS34metaG_FD_184401 | JGI IMG/M metagenome (GOLD analysis project Ga0207711, IMG submission 184401) | Switchgrass rhizosphere microbial communities from Kellogg Biological Station, Michigan, USA - KBS S3-4 metaG (SPAdes) (version 2) | ecosystem: Host-associated > Plants > Roots > Rhizosphere... | reverse complement strand
GGCAGGAACTCATCGAAACTGATATCTTCTAGTGCTGAGGAATACCTTCTACGCATTGTGCACCTGACGGCTTGCGCCTTTACCTTTCTGAGTTACGGGAATTTAAATGCCCTTTCAGGCACGACACGGGGAAAACGTAACAGGCCGCCCGGCCCCTTCACGGGGCCGGGCGGCCAGCAACCGATTACTTCGAGATCGTGCCGACGACGCCGGCGCCAACCGTACGGCCACCCTCACGGATAGCGAAACGGAGGCCCTGATCCATCGCGATCGGCGCGATCAGCTTCACGCCGATCGAGACGTTGTCGCCGGGCATGACCATTTCGGTGCCCTCGGGCAGCTCGACGGTGCCGGTCACGTCCGTGGTGCGGAAGTAGAACTGCGGACGATAGTTCGCGAAGAACGGCGTGTGACGGCCACCCTCGTCCTTCGAGAGGACGTACACCTCGGCCTTGAACTCGGTGTGCGGGGTGATCGAGCCCGGCTTGGCCAGAACCTGGCCACGCTCCACGTCGTCACGGCCCACGCCACGGAGCAGCGCACCGATGTTGTCGCCGGCCTGGCCCTGATCGAGCAGCTTGCGGAACATTTCGACGCCGGTCACGACGGTCTTGCGGGTGTCGTTGATGCCGACGATCTCGACTTCCTCGCCCACCTTCACGATGCCCGTCTCGACGCGGCCGGTCACCACGGTGCCGCGGCCCGAGATCGAGAACACGTCTTCGATCGGCATCAGGAAGGTCTTGTCGAGCGGACGCTCCGGCTGCGGGATCCAGGAGTCAACGGCCTGCATCAGCTTCAGAACGGCGTCATGGCCGATCTCGGGGTTGCTGCCGTCGAGGGCCTTCACCGCCGAACCGGCGATGATCGGAATGTTGTCGCCGTCGAAGTCGTACTTCGAGAGGAGCTCGCGGATCTCGAGCTCGACGAGCTCCAGGATCTCGGGATCGTCCACGAGGTCGACCTTGTTCATGAACACGACGAGCTGCGGCACGCCGACCTGGCGAGCGAGCAGGATGTGCTCACGGGTCTGCGGCATCGGGCCGTCGGTGGCCGACACGACCAGGATCGCGCCGTCCATCTGGGCGGCACCGGTGATCATGTTCTTCACATAGTCGGCGTGGCCGGGGCAATCGACGTGCGCGTAGTGGCGAGCTTCGGTCTCATACTCGACGTGCGCGGTCGAGATGGTGATGCCGCGCTCACGCTCTTCCGGCGCCTTGTCGATGTTGGCGTAGTCGACGAACGTCGCACCGCCGGTCTCGGCCAGCACCTTGGTGATCGCGGCCGTCAGCGACGTCTTGCCGTGATCGACGTGACCAATGGTACCGATGTTGCAGTGCGGCTTGTTCCGCTCGAACTTCGCTTTCGCCATTTTGTCCTACCTTCTTTCGAATCTCTCAGCGGACTCGCCGTCTGAAGCGGCGAGCCCCATAACCAATGTTTTAGCGTTACGCCAGCTTCGCCTTGATCTCGTCCGCGACGTTCGACGGGACTTCGTCATAATGCGAGAACTGCATCGAGTACTGAGCCCGGCCCTGGGTGAACGAGCGGAGCTGGTTCACGTAACCGAACATGTTCGCCAGCGGCACCATCGCCTCGACCACCTGGGCGTTGCCCCGGCTGTCCGTGCCCTGAATCTGGCCACGGCGCGAGTTCATGTCGCCGATGACGTCGCCGAGATAATCCTCGGGGGTGACGACCTCGACCTTCATGATCGGCTCGAGCAGCTTGATGCCAGCCTTCTGGGCCACTTCGCGCATCGCGCCACGGGCGCAGATTTCGAAGGCCAGGGCCGACGAGTCGACGTCGTGATAGGCACCGTCCGTGAGGTGAACCGCGAAGTCGATGATCGGGAAGCCGATGAGCGAGCCGGTCTCGGCCGTCTCACGGAAACCCTTTTCGACCGACGGGATGTATTCGCGCGGGATGTTGCCGCCCTTCACCTCGTCGACGAACTGGAAGCCCGAGCCACGCTCGCCGGGGACCACCGTCACCTTCACGCGGCCGAACTGGCCCGAGCCGCCCGACTGCTTCTTGTGGGTGTAGTCCACGTCGACCTTCTTCGCGAGATATTCGCGATAGGCCACCTGCGGCGCACCGACGTTCGCCTCGACCTTGAACTCCCGCTTCATGCGGTCGACCAGGATTTCGAGGTGAAGCTCGCCCATGCCCTTGATGATGGTCTGGCCCGACTCGTGGTCGGTCGAGACGCGGAACGAGGGATCCTCGGCGGCCAGACGATTGAGCGCGAGGCCCATCTTCTCCTGGTCGGCCTTGGTCTTCGGTTCCACCGAGAGCTCGATCACGGGCTCGGGGAACTCCATGCGCTCCAGGATGATCGGCGCAGCCGGCGCACAGAGCGTATCGCCCGTGGTCGTCTCCTTGAGGCCTGCGAGAGCGACGATGTCGCCCGCATAGGCCTCATCGATGTCCTCACGCGAGTTCGCGTGCATGAGGAGCATACGGCCGACCTTTTCCTTCTTGTCCTTCACGCTGTTCAGGTAGGTGCCCTTGGAGAGCGTACCCGAATAGACGCGGGCGAAGGTGAGCGAGCCGACGAACGGATCGTTCATGATCTTGAAGGCGAGCGCCGACATGGCCGCATCGTCGCTGGCCGGACGCGAATCCTTGGTCTCGCCGTCGAGCTTCACGCCCTCGACGTCAGGGATGTCGAGCGGGCTCGGCAGATAGTCGACAACCGCGTCGAGCAGGGGCTGCACGCCCTTGTTCTTGAACGCCGAGCCGCAGACGATCGGCACGAAGTTCATGGCGAGCGTACCCTTGCGGATCAGCTTCTTGAGCGTCGCCACGTCGGGCTCGTTGCCCTCGAGATACTGCTCCATGATCTCGTCGTCCTGCTCGACGACCATCTCGATCAGCTCGCTGCGATACTTCGCCGCCTTCTCGACCATGTCGTCGGGGATCGGCTGATATTCGAACTTCGCGCCCAGGCTCTCTTCGAGCCAGATGATCGCGCGGTTCTCGACGAGATCGACGAGGCCCTTGAAGCCGCCCTCGATGCCGATCGGCAGATACAGGACCGCCGGACGCGCGCCGAGGCGCTCGATGATCGAGTTCACGCAGTAATAGAAATCGGCGCCGGTACGGTCGAGCTTGTTGACGAAGCACATGCGCGGCACGCCGTACTTGTCAGCCTGACGCCACACCGTCTCCGACTGCGGCTCCACGCCGGCAACGCCGTCGAAGCAGGCAACCGCACCGTCGAGCACGCGCAGCGAACGCTCGACTTCGATGGTGAAGTCGACGTGGCCGGGGGTGTCGATGATGTTGATGCGGTGCTCGAGGCCCTTGCCCTCTTCGGCCTTCCACACGCAGGTCGTCGCGGCGGACGTGATCGTGATGCCGCGCTCCTGCTCCTGCTCCATCCAGTCCATCGTGGCGGTGCCTTCGTGCACTTCGCCAATCTTGTAGGACTTGCCGGTGTAATAAAGAATGCGCTCGGTCGTCGTGGTCTTACCGGCGTCGATGTGCGCCATGATACCGATGTTACGATACCGCTCGAGCGGGTGGCTGCGGGCCATGATCTTAGACTCCGATGTCGGGGAAGGCTTTGGACCTTGCCCCGACGATATGGGAACGAAGTGTGACTCTTTCGAGTCGCTTCGTAATTACCAGCGAACGCCGATAAATACCGTTGTTACCAACGGTAGTGCGAGAAGGCGCGGTTCGCTTCCGCCATGCGGTGCGTATCTTCGCGCTTCTTCACGGCGTTGCCGCGGTTGTTGGCGGCGTCCATCAGCTCGGCCGACAGACGGGCGTCCATCGTGTGCTCCGAACGGCCACGGGCGGCGGTGATCAGCCAGCGGATGGCCAGAGCCTGCGCACGCTCCGGACGAACCTCGACCGGAACCTGGTAGGTCGCACCACCGACGCGGCGGCTGCGGACCTCGATGCCCGGCTTCACGTTCGCGAGCGCATCGTGGAACACCTGGATCGGATCGCGCTTGGCGCGCGCTTCGATGGTGTCGAGAGCGGAGTACAGGATGCCTTCTGCGACGGCCTTCTTGCCGTCCAGCATGACCGAATTCATGAACTTGGAGAGAACGATATCGCCGAACTTCGGGTCCGGCAGGATCTCGCGCTTCTCGGGGCGACGACGACGGGACATTTGTGTCTACCTTCTGATCTGAGCGTAAGGGGAGCGCCGGCCGAATTACTTCGGGCGCTTCGCACCATACTTGGAGCGCGACTGCTTGCGGTCCTTGACACCCTGCGTATCGAGCACGCCGCGCAGGACGTGGTAACGAACGCCGGGAAGATCGCGCACACGGCCGCCACGGATCAGCACAACCGAGTGCTCCTGGAGGTTGTGGCCTTCGCCCGGAATGTAGCTGATGACTTCGCGCTGGTTGGTCAGGCGAACCTTGGCCACCTTACGCAGAGCCGAGTTCGGCTTCTTCGGGGTCGTGGTGTACACACGGGTGCAAACGCCGCGCTTCTGCGGGTTCTGCTCCATCGCAGGGACCTTAGACTTGGCCTTCTGCGGCTCGCGGCCCTTACGGACCAGCTGGTTGATCGTCGGCATGAAGCCCTTCACCTTCCAAATGGTTACTTTACCGAGTGCCCGGACTGCACACGCGGATCGTGCTGGAAAGCACGAAGGCTCCGGAGGCCATTGAGACCCGCCCGAGCCCGTCCACGCATCGGCAATGTTCAAGCGTTCGCCCACGAGTCATGGCCGTGACCAATGGCCCGGAGCGAGCGGCGCCTATAGCTGGCCGTTTCCTACCGGTCAACGGGACTCCGGAGGGAGCCCTCCCCTGCGCCGCGGCGCCTCAATCCCGGGGCGCGCTCAGCGCCTGGATCAGCGCGATCTGGAAGCCGGCCGGATCCTCCAACTGCGGCACATGGCCCAGCCCCGGCAGCGGCACGAAGCGGGCATGGCGCATCCGCCCCGCCGCGCGCTGGGCCTGCGTTGCCTCGTCCGGCAACTGGCGGGCAACCTCGGGCGGCGCCCAGCTTCGCCCGAAGGCGGCGCGATCCAGCGTGCCCGCCATCAGCACCGTGGGCACGGTGATGCGGCCGATTTCCTGGGCAAGGGGCTGGGTCTCGATCATCTCGGTGGTGCGGGCCTGTGCATCGGTGACGGCCTCTCGGCCCGGCCCCGCATACATGCCGGCCAGCATCTCCACCCAGCGATCATAATCCTGGCGCCATGTGCCGTGATAATAGCTGGCGACCTGATCCGCCTTGATCGAGGCGGCCGTCTTGCGCCGCTCCATTCCGGCGGCCCGATCCACCGAGACATAGGGCACGCCCAGCGCCAGCATGTCCTCCAGCCCCAGCGGATCGACCAGCACCAGCTGCTGCACGAGTTGCGGCGAATCGAGCGCCATCCGCATCGCCACCAGCCCGCCCATCGAATGGGCGACCAGCGTCACTTTCGTCAGCCCGCGCGCGCGAATCAGCTCGGCCGTGAGGGCCGCCAGCGTGTGGAGACTGTACTGGAAGCCCGCCGGCTTGGAGGATTTGCAGAAGCCGATCTGGTCCGGCACGATCACCCGATAGCCCGTGGCCGCCAGCACGCGCGCCGTGTCGCCCCATGTCGCACCGCAGAAATTCTTGCCGTGGAGCAGCACCAGCGTCCGCCCGTTCGGCTTTTGCGGAGCAAGCTCCATATAGGCCATCTCGATCGCCCGGCCCTGCGCTGTCGTGCGGAAGGTCTGGACCGGGAAGGGATAAGCGAACCCCTCCAGCCGCGGGCCATAGCTGTGGGCAGCGGGGTGTGCCGGCGCCTTGGCAACGCCCTTAACCGCCGACGGAGCAGCCAGAACCGAGGTGGCAATGAGGGAGGCGATCAGCAGGGCAGGCAAGGTGCGACGCAAGGGCGATATCTCCGGCCGCGCGTCGGAATTAACCACGGCATCCGGCTTGATAGCTGGGGTTCGGGGCAGCGGCCAGCCTCCGTTCGGGTCCGAAACGATCCAAAAGGGGAAAGCCTCCGCCCCTCGCTCGTCATTTCGGCCGAGGTTGGAATCGGACGCCAGGGGCCATTAGCCACGAGGTCTGGATGCGTGTCCCGTGGCGACGCCGCGGCCGCCTGGAAGCCGTGCGTATGGATTTCCGCTTCCTCCAGGATGGCGAAGGACGGAAAACCGGGGGCTCTATCAGCTCGAAAGAAGAATGTGCGGGCTCAGGCCGCGAGCAAGGCGATCAGCATGCCGCCTGCGGGCCGCCTCTCTCTATGCGAGGGGCGGCAAAACGAGTGACCGGCGGCGGCGATTGCGCAGCGCCGCCGGTCGCATCGCGAGATTACTGCGCGTTGCCGGCCGGAGCGGCCGTCGCGTCGGCGGCGTTGCCGGCGGTCGCGCTGTTGTCCATCGCCATGTTGTCGGTGGCGGTCATGCTGCTGTTCATGTCGGTCATCGCGTTCTCGTCGGCGGGGACCAGCATGTTGTCTTCGGCCGAAACGTTCGACGCGCTGTTGTCAGCCTGGTGGTGGCAGGCGGCGGCGCCGAGCGCCAGAGCCGCAACCGCGGCGATCGTGAAAGCCTTCTTCATTGATATGCTCCTATTCGTTCACCAGCGGACGCAGACAGTGCAACACGTCCGTAGCCGCTCCGAAAAACGCGATAAATGCCGCCGGCGTCAAGCCCCGGCGGTTTTCCTTCCGGCGCAAACCCGCAAAGTGCAAGGAAATTCATCTGTTTCAGCCTGTTTCAGGCCGCCCCGAGCCCGCTTCCGTGGCATCGGGGCGGCCCGCAACTGACTAGAAATGCAGCGCCCGACCATAAGCCGAGAGCACGCTCTCGTGCATCATCTCGCTGAGCGTCGGGTGCGGGAACACCGTCTCCATCAACTCGGCCTCGGTGGTCTCCAGCTGCTTGGCGACCGTGTAGCCCTCGATCAGCTCGGTCACTTCCGCGCCGATCATGTGGGCACCGAGCAGCTCGCCCGTCTTGGCGTCGAACACCGTCTTCACGAAGCCTTCCGCCTCGCCCAACGCAATCGCCTTGCCGTTGCCGATGAAGGGAAATTTGCCGACGCGGACTTCGTAGCCCGCTTCCTTCGCCTTCATCTCGGTGAGGCCGACCGAGGCGATCTGCGGACGCGAATAGGTGCAGCCCGGAATGTTGCGGACGTCCATCGCGTGCGGATGCTTGCCGGCGATGGCTTCGGCCGCGATCACGCCCTCATGGCTCGCCTTGTGGGCCAGCCACGGCGGCGCGGTGACGTCGCCGATCGCCCACAGACCCGGCACGCTGGTGCGGCACATGCCGTCGGTGTCGATATGGCCGCGCGTCGTCTTCACGCCCAGCGCCTCGAGGCCGATATTCTCGGTGTTCGGCACGATGCCGACGGCGACGATGGCGTGGCTATACTCGTTGGTCTCGATCTTGCCGTCAGCCAGCTTGATCTCGGCCTTCACGCCCTTGCCCGTGTTGACGAGGCTCTGGACGCCGGCCTTGGTGAGCACCTTCATGCCCTGCTTGGTCAGCTGCTTGGTCAGGAATTCGGAGACCTCATGGTCTTCCACCGGCACGATCCGGTCGAGCATCTCGACGATCGTCACCTCGGCGCCCATGTCCGAATAGAAGCTGGCGAACTCGACGCCGATCGCGCCCGAGCCGATGACGAGCAGCTTGGTCGGCATCTCCTTGGGCGTCATCGCGTGACGATAGGTCCAGATGCGCTCGCCGTCTGCCTTGGCGAAGGGCAGATCGCGCGCACGGGCGCCGGTCGCGACGATGATGTCCTTGGCGGCCAGCTCCGTCGTCTTGCCGTCCTTCACGACCGAGAGCTTGCCCTTCCCCGTGAGCTTGCCTTCGCCCTCGACGACGGTGATCTTGTTCTTCTTCATCAGGCCCTTGACGCCGGCATTAAGCTGCCCGGCGACACCGCGCGAACGCTTCACGACCTTGGCGAGATCGAAGCCCGTCTTCTCGGCGGAGAGGCCATAGGCCTCGGCGTGGGTCATGTAATGGTAGATTTCGGAGGAGCGGAGCAGCGCCTTGGTGGGGATGCAGCCCCAGTTGAGGCAGATGCCGCCCAGATTCTCGCGCTCCACGATCGCGACCTTGAGGCCGAGCTGCGCCGCGCGGATCGCCGCGACATAGCCGCCCGGGCCGGAACCCAGCACGATGAGATCGTAGGTATCAGCCATGCGTTTCCTTCCTCGAGGCCCGCCCCGTCTTCCGGGCGGGCGATAGATCGACGGGCATCCGGCCCGTCATGTGCTGCGCGTCACCCGGAAGGTTCCCCAGGCGATCACGGTAATCACGATAAAGACCAGCCAGGACCAGGGGAGGACGACGCCGCCGACCGGAAGGGTGACGAGATCGCCCGAAAGCGGCCCCTGCAGCGTGTCGTCGACCCGCCGGATCACCCACGGCACGGCGACGCCCGCCACCGCACCCATCGCGACGGCAGACGGCAACCCCATGGATCAGGCCACCTTGTCCTCGTTGGCGGGCACCAGCGGCGGCACCCGGCGGGGCTGACGATCCTCGCCCACCGCGACGAAGATGAAGACAGCCTCCGTCACCTTGTAGCTCGTCTCGTCATGCCGCGCCCGGCGCCACGCCTCGACCGCGATCTTCATCGACGTCCGCCCGGTGGAGATGAGCTTGCCGTAGACCGACACTTCGTCGCCCACGAACACCGGGCGATGGAAGGTCATGCCCTCCATCGCGATGGTCACGGCCCGGCCGGCGCTGTGGCGCGACGCCACGGAACCGGCCGCCGAATCCATCATGCTCATCAGCCAGCCGCCGAAGATGTCGCCATAGGGGTTGGTGTCCGCCGGCATGGCGACCACCCGCACCGAAGGCGCCTCGTCGGGCGGCAGATCGTCGAGCGGCTTCTTCACGCCAGCATGCCCAGCGGGTTCTCGACGAGCTGCTTGAACGCCCGCATCAGCTTGGCGCCGTCCGCACCGTCGATGGCGCGATGGTCGAAGCTGCCGGTCGCCGACATGACGGTCGCGACGGTCAGTTCGTCATTGACGACATAGGGGCGCTTCTCGCCCGCGCCGATCGCCAGGATCATGCCCTGCGGCGGGTTGATGACCGCCTCGAACTGCTTGATCCCGTACATGCCCATGTTGGAGATGGAGGCCGTGCCGCCGGCATATTCATGCGGCTGCAGCTTGCCCTCGCGGGCGCGGCCGGCGAGATCCTTCACCTCATTGGCGATGGCGGAAAGGCTCTTGGTGTCGGCGCCCGTCACCACCGGGGTGATGAGGCCGTTCGGGATCGAGACGGCCACCGAGATGTCCGCCCGCTTGAAGGTGACGAGTTGGTCGCCCGCGAGCATCACGTTGCAGCTCGGCACTTCCATGAGGGCGACGGCCAGCGCCTTCACCAGCATGTCGTTCACCGACAGCTTCACGCCGCGGCCCTCGAGACCCTTGTTGAGCTCGCCGCGCAGCTTGAGCAGCGCATCGAGGCGGACATCCACGGTCAGGTAGATGTGCGGCACCTGCTGCTTCGATTCGGTGAGGCGGCGGGCGATCGTCTTGCGCATGTTGGAGAGCTTGGCGCTCTCATGCGGAATGTCGGGGATCTGCGCGGGCGACGGTGCCGGGATCGACGCGGCGGCAGCGGCCGGAGCCGCCACGGCGGCAGGCGCCACGGCGCGGGCGACGGGAGCGGCACCCGGCTGCACGCCGGCGAGGTCCGCCTTCACGATGCGGCCGCTCGGGCCGGAGCCCTGCACGGCGCCGAGATCGATGCCCTGCTGGCCGGCGATGCGGCGGGCGAGCGGGCTGGCCTTCACGCGATCACCGGCAGCGGCGGGCGCGGCGGCCTTGGGCGCAGGCGCGGCCTCGACCTTCGCTGCCGGAGCCGGGGCGGCAGCGGGAGCAGCGGCAACGGGAGCCGGCTTCGCGGCGGGTGCGGCCTTGGCGGCGGAGGCATCCTCGCCCTCGCCGGAGAGGATGGCGATCAGCGCGCCGACCTTCACATTGTCCGTGCCCTCGGGCACCAGGATCTGGGCGATCGTGCCCTCGTCCACGGCTTCGAATTCCATGGTGGCCTTGTCGGTTTCGATTTCGGCGAGGATGTCGCCGGACTTCACCTCGTCGCCCTCCTTCACCAGCCATTTGGCGAGGGTGCCCTCCTCCATCGTCGGAGACAGGGCAGGCATCTTCAGTTCGATGGGCATCGCGGAGAGGGCCTCTCTGGCAGTCGATCAAGCGAGCCGATCATTTCGACGCTTGGCGGCCTGCGGTCAAGGCT
>Ga0207711_10006072_pt1 | contig 10206 bp, 9 predicted proteins | sample KBSS34metaG_FD_184401 | JGI IMG/M metagenome (GOLD analysis project Ga0207711, IMG submission 184401) | Switchgrass rhizosphere microbial communities from Kellogg Biological Station, Michigan, USA - KBS S3-4 metaG (SPAdes) (version 2) | ecosystem: Host-associated > Plants > Roots > Rhizosphere >... | reverse complement strand
CGTGCTGTACTCGTCGTCGTCGCCGAGAATCGCGAGAATCGGGCAGCGCATCGTTGCGAGGTCCCGCTCGATCGACCACGTGCTGAAGTCGGGGTGCAGCCAGATGTCGTTCCAGCCCCAGAACACGCGGTCGACGTCGTCGTGGTAGCGCGCGAGCTTCTCGCGCATGTCCGTCGTCGCGTAGACCGTCTGTGCATTGCGGATGCTTGCGAGGTTGGACTCCTCGACGAATACGAGCGGCGCCATCGCAACCACTCCGCGCACGTCCGATCCCGGTTGCGCCGCATGGATCAAGGCCATCGAAGCGCCCGTCGAATGGCCGACCAGCACGGGCTCGCGGATGCCGAGCGCGTGTCGAAGCGCTGGAAGGATCTGCAGCGCTTCCTCGTGCATGAAGCGAGGCGTGTACGGTTCGCGACGGGGTGACGAGCGACCGAAGCCGTAGCGTGAATAGACCACCGTCCTGCACCCGGTAGCGCGTGCGACGTTCGCAGGGAAATCGCGCCACAGCGCGACCGAGCCCAGACCTTCGTGCAGGAACACGAGCGAGGGTCGATGCACCTGGTGCGCGGCGATGTCGACGTACTCGAGGCGGTGTCCGCACGCATCGACGAAGCGCGCCGCGTGGCGCGGAAGCGGCAGCTCGCCGTCGCCGCTCATCGAGTCTTCGAGAATTCGATCGCGCCCTGTGGCAGCAGATACAGGATGAGCGCCTTGCCCTCCGTGACGCAGGGCGCGTGAGCGCTGTCGGGACCATAGACGATCCACCCGGCGCCGTGCCCGTCGAATTTGGCGTCCGGCGTGAGGGGCATGACCATGTCGATCTCGCCGTTCGGATGACGGTGATGCGGACCGGTGATGTCGCTCATTTCGACGACGTCGACGCTGAAGCCGTGGGTGGCATCGCCGGCCTTGATCACGCGACCGTAGCGGATGCCGCCCGCTTCGCGATTGCACATCCATCCGGCGGCCATTCCGTCCCGGCACGCGTCCAGCACCTCGCGAAACGTCGACCCCTGTGACGGATAGCGCTCGTTCAGCTCGCGCTCGAGCGACTCGTCAAGGGGCCTGCCCGCAATGTTTGCGGTGACGCTCGCAATCAGGTCCGAGAAGGTTTCGATCGTCATGGGAGAAGGCGCGCATCATGGCGCGGGGTGCGACCCGACCGGCAATATAATACATCACATTCGGGCCGCCGAGCGCTCGGGATGAGAAGAATACTGCTTGACCTCGTGGCGGGCAGGAGTACTATAGTGCAGCAAGACGTTTCTCTCGTTGCGCTCTGGTCGCGCGCCCAACATTTCGCCCCGGGCAACGTCGCGATGATCCTTTGGGAGCACTGCAGCGGGCAATCGAGCCAGGAGAAAGCATGGACGCCATGACGGCCGCACCCAAGGTCGACTATCAGACGCACCCCGATCGCTACCGGCATTACAAGGTGCGCTACGACGGGCCGGTCGCGACCGTTGCGATGGATATCGACGAGAACGGCGGCATCCGCGACGGCTACAAGCTCAAGCTTAACTCCTACGACCTCGGCGTCGACATCGAGCTTCACGACGCGGTTCAGCGGATACGCTTCGAGCATCCCGAAGTTCGCACCGTCGTGCTGACGAGCGCGCGCGAGCGCATCTTCTGCTCGGGCGCCAACATTTTCATGCTCGGCAAGTCGTCGCACGCCTGGAAGGTGAACTTCTGCAAGTTCACGAACGAGACGCGAAACGGACTCGAGGATGCGAGCCGCCATTCGGGGCTGAAGTTCATCGCCGCATGCAACGGCACGACGGCGGGCGGAGGGTACGAAGTCGCGCTCGCATGCGACGAGATCATCCTGATCGACGACAGTTCGTCGGCCGTGAGCCTCCCCGAAGTTCCGCTGCTCGGCGTGCTGCCCGGGACGGGCGGGCTTACGCGACTCACCGACAAGCGCAAGGTGCGCCATGATCTCGCCGACATCTTTTGCACGACGACGGAAGGCGTGCGTGGCAAGCGCGCCAAGGAGTGGCGACTTGTCGACGAGGTCGTGAAGCCCTCGGAGTTCGACGAGTACGTGCAGCGCCGTGCGCGGGAGCTTGCGCGCACGAGCGATCGGCCGGGTGACGTAGAGGGGGTCGCCCTCACGCCGCTCGCGCGCACCGTCGACGACCGCGGCTATCACTACGAGTTCGTCGACGTGGAGATCGATCGCGCCGCGCGGCGCGCGACCTTCAACGTCAAGGCGCCGAGCGATCCGCAGCCGCGCGACATCGCCGGGATCGCTGCACGCGGCGCCGCCTGGTATCCGCTGCAGATGGCGCGCGAGCTCGACGACGCCATCCTGACGATGCGCACCAACGAGCTCGACATCGGCACCTGGCTCATGAAGACGTCGGGCGACGTCGACGCCGTGCTTGCCGTCGACGAAACGCTCGCGACGCTTGAAAAGCACTGGCTCGTGCGGGAAACCATCGGTCTGCTGCGCCGGACGCTCGCACGGCTCGACGTGAGCTCCCGCACGGTGATTGCGCTCGTCGAATCCGGTTCCTGTTTCGCCGGGACGCTGCTCGAGCTCGCGCTCGCCGCCGATCGCGTCTACATGCAGGAACGGCCCGATGATCCGGCGGCTGAACCGCGCGTCGCGCTGTCGAAGCTGAATTTCGGGGCGTATCCGCGCGTCGACGGCCTGCCGCGCATGGAAGCGCGCTTTTATCGCGAGAAGGAGCCGGTGGCGCGCGCGCGGGCGGCAATCGGCCGCAAGCTTGGTCCGCATGACGCATCGTCGCTCGGGCTCGTGACTGCCGCGCTCGACGACATCGATTGGGACGGCGAGATCCGCATCGTGCTCGAAGAGCGCGCGAGCATGTCGCCCGATGCGCTGACGGGGATGGAGGCGAACCTGCGCTTCGGCGTCACCGAAACGATGGAGACCCGCGTGTTCGGGCGACTGTCGGCATGGCAGAACTGGATCTTCATCCGGCCGAACGCCGTCGGCGAGCATGGCGCGCTCAAGGTGTTTGGAACCGGCAACAAGGCGAAATTCAACTGGGAACGCGTCTGACGAGGCGGTTCGAACGAATGCGAGGAAACGCGATGCAAACGACAATCAACTACAGCGAGAAGATTCCGAACAACGTGAACCTGGCCGAAGACCGGACGCTGCAGCGCGCGCTCGAACGCTGGCAACCGGGATTCCTCGGGTGGTGGCGCGACATGGGACCCGATGGCTCGTCGAATTTCGACGTGTACTTGCGGACCGCGGTCAGTGTGGAGCCGAGCGGCTGGGCGCAATTCGGCTACGTGAAGATGCCGGACTATCGCTGGGGAATCTTCCTGAATCCGGTCGACGGCAGCGCGAAGATCAATTTCGGCGAGCACAAGGGCGAGCCCGTCTGGCACGATGTTCCGGGCGAGCACCGCGCGAACCTGCGGCGAATCATCGTCACGCAGGGAGACACGGAGCCCGCATCGGTCGAGCAGCAGCGTCACCTCGGACTGACCTGTCCTTCGCTCTACGATCTCCGCAACCTGTTCCAGGTCAACGTGGAGGAGGGCCGCCACCTGTGGGCGATGGTGTACCTGCTACATCGCTACTTCGGCCGTGACGGGCGCGAGGAAGCCGATGCATTGCTGACGCGCCGCTCCGGCGATGCCGACAATCCGCGGATCCTCGGCGCCTTCAACGAGAAGACGCCCGACTGGCTGTCGTTCTTCATGTTCACGTACTTCACGGACCGTGACGGCAAGTTCCAGTTGGCCGCGCTCGCGGAATCGGGCTTCGAGCCGCTCGCGCGCACCACCAAATTCATGCTGACGGAAGAGGCGCATCACATGTTCGTCGGCGAATCGGGCGTATCGCGCGTGATCCAGCGGACGTGCGATGTCATGAAGGAGTTGAAGACGGACGATCCCGCAAGGATCCGCGGAGCGGGTGCGATTGACCTGCCGACGATTCAGCGTTACCTGAACTTCCACTACAGCGTCACGATCGACCTCTTCGGCGCCGACCAATCGTCCAATGCCGCGACGTTCTATACGAGCGGGCTCAAGGGACGGTACGAGGAAACCAAGCGCAGCGACGATCACGTGCTCAAGGGCCTGACGTACCCGGTGCAGAACGTCATCGACGGGCGTCTGGTCGCGCACGACGTGCCGATGCTGAACGCGCTGAACGAAGTGCTGCGCGACGACTACATCAAGGATTCGATGGGCGGCGTGGAGCGCTGGAATCGCGTGATCGAGAAGGCCGGGTTGCCCTTTCGTCTCAAAGTGCCGCACAAGGCCTTCCATCGCAAGATCGGAACGCTGTCGCAGGTGCGTGTGGCGCCGGACGGACGGGTCGTTTCCGAGGCGGAATGGAACGCCAACGAGGCGCAATGGCTGCCGAGCGCCGACGATCGCGCCTTCGTCGCGTCGCTGATGGGACGGGTCGTCGAACCGGGCAAGTACGCCGGCTGGATCGCACCGCCAGTCGTCGGCATCAACCGCCAGCCGCTCGATTTCGAATACATTCGCTTCAACTGATTCTCGGAGCGCGACGTTTGGAACCGCCCATGGCCGCTGCGGCGGGGAACGCCGATTACGCACTGCAGCACCTGATCGACCCCGAGGTCTGCATCCGGTGCAACACGTGCGAAGCCACATGCCCGGTCGGCGCCGTCACGCACGACTCGCGCAACTACGTCGTCGACTTCGCGAAATGCAACGGATGCAACGCCTGCATCCCGCCGTGCCCGACCGGTGCAATCGATCACTGGCACCAGGTGCTGAAGGCGGCGCCGTACACGCTGGACGACCAGTTCTCGTGGGACAGCCTTCCACCACCCTCGGAGCTCGAAGTCGGTGCGCAGGTGGAGGTCCCGAGCGACGTCCGCGAATTGACGGAGATCGCCACCGCGGGACAGGGCGGTCCGGCGTCACCGCCGTGGTCGGCATCCCATCCGTACGTGAACCTCTATTCGCAGGCGAAGCCGGCGATCGCCACGGTGACCGGCAACTTCCGGCTCACTGCGGAGCATGCGTCCGCCGACATCCGGCATCTCGTGCTGGACTTCGGCCAGACCGCGTTCCCGGTGCTCGAAGGACAGACCCTCGGCATCGTGCCGCCCGGCACGGACGTGAACGGCAAGCCGCATCACATTCGCCTGTACTCGGTCGCCAGCCCGCGCGAGGGCGAGCGGCCGCGCTACAACAACGTCGCCCTGACGATCAAGCGCGTCACCGAGGACCACGACGGCAAGCCGGTACGCGGCGTCGCCTCGAACTACCTGTGCGACCTGCGCATCGGGGACCGCGTCAACGTCGTGGGTCCGTACGGCACCAGCTTCCTGATGCCGAATCACCCCCGCTCGTCGCTGATGATGATCTGCACGGGAACCGGCTCGGCGCCGATGCGCGCCATGACCGAGCGGCGGCGCCGGCGACGGGCGGAGAACGAAGGCGGCGAGCTGCTGCTGTTCTTCGGCGCGCGTGTCGAGCAGGAGCTGCCGTACTTCGGTCCGTTGATGAAGCTGCCGAAGGATTTCATCGACATCAACTTTGCGTTCTCGCGGGTTCCGGGATCGCCGAAGACGTATGTGCAGGATCGGATCCGCGAGCGATCCGAAAAGGTCGCGCAGATGCTGAAGGACGATGATTGCTACATCTACGTCTGCGGACTGAAAGGCATGGAGGCAGGGGTCGTCGCGGCGTTTCGTGACGTGTGCCGCGAGCATGGCCTCGACTGGGACACGCTGCGTCCGCAGCTGCTCGAAAAGAGCCGGCTGCACATCGAAACCTACTGACGGCGGATCGACCGTCGATCGTGGGTCCGGCGCTCCGCATGCGCCTTTGCCTGCAGCCTTCTGTGTTTCGCCAGCGTCATGCGGTCCGCGCGAACCGCGCCCGCATGGCGGCAGCGACGCGCATCGTCAGCCGTCTCAGCCTGGAAGCATCGCGCGCCGGCTGCGCGAGGTCGGACGGCGCGAGCCACGCCTCGAATGCCTCGCCTGCGTCGTGCCGATCGGACCACGCAACGAGCTTCACTCCAAGCGCATCCGCCAGGCGCCGCATGCTGCCTTGCGAGAAATACTGGATGTGCGCCGGCACGTGGTTGTAGCTGTATGCACGCCAGCGTTCGAGGTCGGGTGCGTCGTCGCGCCAGCCTTGCGGCCGGAAGGGTGCCGTGATGAAGGCGACGCCGTCGCGACCGAGGAGCGAGAGGCACCGGCGCAGCACGGCGACCGGGTCGACGAGATGCTCGATGACGTGCGTGAGCGATACGACGTCATAGGGCGCATGCAAACGGAGCCTCGCGTCCTCGATGTCGCCTTGCACATAGTGATCGACCCAGGCGCACCGCGTGGCCGCTTCCGGCGAAACGTCCTGGGCGACGGTGATCGAGGCGACGTTACGCAACTTTGCCGCGCGGCACATCCACGCCAGCCCCGCGCCGACTTCCAGGACGCGAAGCGGCCGTTCGATCGGCCACGACCTCGCCACCGCGATGCGCGCAAGCGATTCGGACATGTACGCGACGATCCGGCGCACGCGTTCGGGATCGGTGTACTCGTCCCCGAACTGGTTCTGGTCGACATACATTGCATGCAGGTCGGCCGGCGTCGGCGCAGGCGAGAGGTAGAGCAATTGGCCGCACCCGCATCGCGTCAGCGTGTAATGGCTGCGCGACAGCGATATCGCCATCGTCGTTGCGAGGCTGCCGACGGGCTTCCCAACCTCCGGGCACCCGAGCGGGCAGGGACGTACGGCGCCGTCACCCTCCAGACGTCACCCCGTCGACCGGCCAGGTCTCGTTCGCGTGACGCAGCAACGCGGGCTCGCCGCGACAACGGGCCGCGAATGCACGCACTGCCGGGGTGCGCCAGGCGCGACGATAGGCGCTCCATGCATCTTCCATGGATTGATGCCGAAGATCCGCGGGCGAGAAGGGCAGCGCGTTCAGCAGCTTCACCTTGCCGTTCGGAACCACGAGCAGCATCGCCTGGGGATTCTCGACCCTGCGCTCGATCTCGCCGACGATGTCCCACGGATAGATCGACAGGGGAATGGCGAGCGACCCGGAGTTCGCGCGGGCGCGCAGTGCTTCCACCGCGGAGCGCCATTCGTGATCCGGGCATGCAATCGCCTGCCACTGCGCGGCGGCCCGGCCGATGCGCATCAGCGGACCGGTTACGAAAGCGCTGCAGCCGAGCGACGTCGCGAGCTCGTACGCGGGAACGATCTCGTGGATGTTGAAGCGTGTTGGTACGAACACGAATTGCGGCGGGATGCCGCGCGCGACGAGGCGGCGCATCGCAGAGGTCGCCGCTTCGAAGCTCGATCCGGGTCGCACGCGCTCATGCGTTTGCGCCGTTGCGCCGTCGACGGAAATCTGGATGCAATCGACGCCAAGCGCCGCGAGCCGATCGGCGGCGGCATCGTCGATGCGGCTGCCGTCGGTCTCGATCTTGAGCGCGACGCCGGCGCTCGCCAGCACGTCGAAGATGTCCCAGCAGAACGGCACGCCGAGCGGCTCGCCCCCGCCAAACGCGACGTAGGGCACGTCGAAGGCGGCGATGCGGCGCGCGAGATCGAGTGCCTCTTCGCGCTCGAGCTCGTCACGCCATGCGGCGTCCGGGCCCGATTCCTCGCAGCAGGCGATACACCGCGCCTGGCAACGATTCGTGAGCTGCCAGGCGCAGAACAGCGGCGCCCGGTACTCGTCGACCGAGCGCCCCTGCATTGCGAACCGCTGGTATCAGGTGAAGCGGATGTACGGTTGCGCCATCACCTGCTCGGAAACGTCTTCCAGCTTCGGCGTTTCCCAGGCGAGCTTGCGGCCCGTCGCCTGCGGCTCCTTCGGTGTCACGGTTTGTTCCGCTTGCTCCGACTGCGTCCTCGATTGCAACTCGTCCATCGTTTCTCCCTTGTCATACCTGGGCAACGGGCAGTAATTGCCAGGCGTTGGCTTCCGCGTGTCGAGAGGCATCCTCGACCGCGCGGCCTGCTGCAGCGACTACACTCTTATCGTGCCATGCATCGCGATACGCTTTCCAGGCCTGCGCGAGCGTATCGCGGCGCAAATCGGCGCAAATCTGCGGGAGCGGCGCGGCTACCTTGACCCAGCCGTTCGGCAATACGAGCAGCGTTGCCGGTGGATCGGTGAAGCTTCGCCGCAGGCCCTCCGCCATGTCGAATGGACTGTAGCAAAGTTCCATGGCGCGTTCAACGCGCGCGACGCGGTCGAGCATCGCCCGGAACGCCTCGTATTGCGCTTCGGTCGGTTCCAGGCGATCCCACAATCGCGCCGCCGTACCAATTCGCATCAGCTTGCCGGTGTTGAAGCGAAACGCGCCGAGGCTCTTAGCGCGCTCGATGACGGCCGCCGCGTCGCCGATGTTCAACCGCGTGGGGGCGAACGTGATCTCGAGCGGCATGCCGGCTTCGCGCACCGCGCGACACGCTGCATGCGCTTTCGCGAGCGAGCCGCCTGGTCGCTGGAGCCCGTAGACGGCCTCCGAATCGCCATCGAGACTGATCTGGATCGAGCGAATCGGCAATTGCGCGAGCCGCTTCGCCACGGCGCCGTCGAGCCGCTGTCCGTTCGTCTCGATCTTGAGACGCACACCCGCGCTTCCGAGCGCCTCGGCGATCTTCCAGAAATGCGGGACGATGAGCGGCTCCCCGCCGCAGAGCATCACGTACGGGACGTCGTTCGCAACGATGTCGTCGACGATGCCGAGCGCCTCGCGCACATCGAGCTCGCCCCGCATCCGCTTCCCGGGCGCCGAATCCGTGCAGCAATGAAGGCAGCAGAGATCGCAGTCCCGCGTGAGCTGCCACGACACGAAGAGCGGGGCGCGCAATGCGTCGATCCTGTGCGGCATGTCAGCGACTCCATGCATGGAGGAGGACGCCGGCGGTGAACAGGACGACGCCGACGACGTAGCAGCTGACGATGCTGCGTATCGCTGGGACAAACTGTCGCGGCCGCTCGAACGTCGCAAACGCCTGTCGCCCGCTCGCGATCAGCCACGGCACCGCGAGCAGCGCTGCGAAGCACCACGGCGGAAAGATGCGGAGGGCCGAACCGACTCCTGCAACGGCCAGCCCGGCCGCCGCGAGCGCGAGGTACAGCCACACGGCACGTCTTCGTCCAAGACGCACGACGAGATTGCGCTTGCCCACGAGGCGGTCCTGATGAAAATCGGGGATCGCGTTGACAACGGCAAGCGCCATGATCAGGAACGCGGGTACGAGGGACGCCCAGAACGCATCGACGGCGATGGAACGCGTATGGAGGTACAGGCTGCCGAGCACCATCCACGGTCCGTAGGCGAGCGCGATGATCGCCTCGCCGAGGCCGCGGTAAGACCAGCGAATCGGTGGCGCCTCGTAGAAAATCGCAGCGGCGCCGCCCAGCAACGCGAAGACCAGGATCGGCCAGCCGCCGCGCCATGCGAGATAGACGCCGACGCCAAGCGCGCCGGCGAACGCAAAAACGCCGAGCCAGAACGTGACGATCGTGATGGGCGGGAGATCGGCCGGGTTGAAGATTCGGTCCGTGCCCATCCGGGCGTCGAAATATTCGTTGAAGGCCTCGACACCGACGACGGCGAGCACGACGCCTGCGAACCCGTTCCAGAAGATCGCGCCGTCGAACTGGCCTTCGATCGCGTACGCCCACGCAGCGCCGAGCAGATACGGAAGGAGGCCGGCGTACAGGAAGAATCGGTAGCGGACGAGCGAGAGCACGCGCAGCAATCGCCACGCCGGCGATCGTTCGCGCGCAGCGCTCGAGAGCGCGGTGGAGCTCAAAGATGCACCCACTGATGCAGCGTTGCGGTCTTGCGCGCGTCGGAGGCGAGATCCGCGACGAACTGCGCAACCCGCGGGTCCTGCCATGCGCGCCTGAAGTTGTCCCAGATGTCGGGCAGCGATTGGCGGCGCAGGTCGCCGCAGATGAACGGAAGCGCGTTGATCAGCTTGACCAGTCCGTTGGGCAGCACGATCAGCAGCGCGGCCGGATGCTGCAGGCGATAGCGCAGTTCGTCGAGCAACCCGGCTTCGTGAAAGTACACGCGCATCCGGCCCTTGTACTGCTCGGTCTTGCTGCGGAGCGTCGCGAAGAATGCCTCGTATTGCGCCTCGGACGGCCCGACGTGACGCCACGCCTTGACCGCATTCCCCGTGTACATCGTGCGCCCCGTATAGAAGCTGTACGCGCCGAGCTCGTAGGCGAGGTCGACGGAT
>Ga0207711_10006069_pt1 | contig 10208 bp, 12 predicted proteins | sample KBSS34metaG_FD_184401 | JGI IMG/M metagenome (GOLD analysis project Ga0207711, IMG submission 184401) | Switchgrass rhizosphere microbial communities from Kellogg Biological Station, Michigan, USA - KBS S3-4 metaG (SPAdes) (version 2) | ecosystem: Host-associated > Plants > Roots > Rhizosphere... | reverse complement strand
CCCAGGCGGAACAATTCGCGCACCGCCGCAGCACGGCTCGGCATCCGCTGCTTGAAGCGAAAATCGTCCAAAGCCGCCAATTCCTCAGGCGAGAGCATAATTTGCAGGCGCTCGCCGCGTGTCAAATCACCAGTCATGAGACTTCCCCTTTCCGACGTGGATCAGGCTAATAACGCGCGGACGAGTTAGCAAGATACTCATTCACATAAATTTGAGCATGAATATCATTTGACACATTAAGCGCATTGGCCGGGAAAGCAGTCCTATGCACTGTTTCATCATAATAAACATAGTATTCACTGTTATAAAAACGTGCTGATAACGGGTTATTGGCTGAATTATCAAAGTATTCAGGGAATTATATTTTTTCGACACCATTGAATACTTGCTTGCGGCTTGATAAGTTGATGACCGAGGGGAGAAAGCGGGACGTGACCATGGCCGACTATCGCAAGCGCGCCGAGGAATGCATCGAGATCGCGCAAACTGCGCGCACGCCTTCCCAGCGCACCATGCTGCTGCACATCGCCGAGACGTGGCTAAACCTGGCCCGCGACGCGGAAGGCAATTCGTCGACCGCGGATCGCGAAGCAGGCGAGGCCAGGAGCCTGAACTGACCGCGCGCCGTGAACGGCCGGCGTGCCGTTCACGCTGCTAGGGTTTCAATCCGCACAGCGCAGGTCCGAGCGGGCGCTGTGATCGAGACCGACGCTCGATGGAGAGGCTCCGATGTCAGCGCAACAGCAACAAGGCTCTTCCAGCAGCGGTATGTCGCCACGCTCAGGCGGCGCCGCGAATCCGTCCGGTCTCGAAAATCCGCCGTGTCCGACCTGCCAGCGACGCATGGTCATCAGGCAAGTGGCGCCGGTGCTGCTCGCCTCCGGATTGGATGACATCGTCTACGGTTGCGAAAAATGCGGCACCGAGGTCAAGCGCACCGTGAAGCGAACTTAAGGCGCACTCATTTGATCTGAAGATTGAGCTTCTTCACCGCCTCAGCGTAGCGCTCCATGTCGTATTTCATGAATCGTACGTAATCCGCGGTGCCGTTCTCTTCCATCACCATGCCGAGCTGCTTCATGCGTGCGGCCATCGACGGCTCGCGCATCGCGGTCGCCACCTCGGCCTGGAGACGCGCCAACACCTTGGGCGCGGTGCCCGCCGGCGCGTGCAGTCCCATCACGGTGGCGATGTCGAAACCCTTATGGCCGAGTTCGTCGCAGGTCGGAATCGCCGGCGTCGACGGCGACCGCTGCAGCACGCTGATGCAATAGCCGCGCAGCTTGCCGCTCTCGATCAGCGTCATGACGTTGGGGATGCCCGACCAGCCGACCTGGATTTCGCCGGTCAATAGCCCGTTCACCATGGCCGAGCCGCCGCGATAGGGCACGTGAAGCAGGTCGATGCCAGTGCGGTCGGCGAAGATCGCCATGGTCAGATGATGGATCGATCCGGCGCCAGCCGAGCCATAGCTCATCTTGCCGGGCGCCTTTTTGGCGAGCGCGATGAATTCCGCGAGCGTGTCGGGTGCCGTTGGATTGGCCGACATGATGGTCGGCAGGCTGACGAGCGCGGTGACCGGGGCAAAGTCCTTGATCGGGTCGTAGCCGAGGTTGGCGTTGAGCGCGGGGTTGATCGCCATGGCCCCGGAATCGCCGAACATCAGCACATGACCGTCGGGCGGCGCCTTGGCGACCATGTTGGCGGCGACGATGCCGCCGGCGCCCGGCACGTTCTCGACGACGAAAGGCTTGCCGAACGCGGTGGTGAATTTTTCCGCGAGCAGGCGCGCCAGCACGTCCGGATTGCCGCCGGGCCCGGACGCCGCGATCAGCCGGACCGGATGGGTCGGCCAGGGTTCGTCCTGAGCCGCTGCGGCGGCGGACAGGGCGAGTGCCAGCGCCACGGCGAGAAGCGGCAGCCGCATGTGACTTCCCTTCCTCATGCTGCTCACGCCTCGCCCCAGATGTCGCGCGCCAGCTCCACCACCAGTCGGAGCTTCTGCTCCTGCACCTCCGGGGTGATCGGGTTGCCGGTGTCGATGCTGGCGAAGCCGCACTGCGGGCTGACGGCGAGGCAGTCGAGATCGAGATGGCGCGTCGCATCCTCGACGCGCTTTCGCAACTCGTCCTTGTTCTCCATCGCCGGCGTCTTGGTCGAAACCAGGCCCAGCACCACGGTCTTGTGGCGCGGCACGAGCCGCAGCGGCGTGAACGTACCGGCGCGCGGCGAGTCGTACTCCAGGAAGTAGAATTGAATGTTGAGGGCGTTGAACAATCGTTCGGCAACCGAGTCGTAGCTGCCTTCGGAGTGCCACTGGCCGCCGCGGTTGCCGCGGCATAAATGCATGCCGATCTGCATTCCGGCCGGCGCATTCTTCAGCACCCGGTTGGTAACGGCGACATATTTGTCGATCAGCGCGCTCCAGTCGTCGCCCCGCGCCTTGAGCGATGCTTGCACCTCGGGATCGCCGAACTTGGCGAACGCCGTCTCGTCGATCTGCACATAGCGGCAGCCGGCATTGGCGAGCGCCTGCAATTCCTTGCCGAACGCCTCCACCGTGTCGTCCCAGAACTGGTCGAGGTCGGTGTAGGCGCCGGCCAGAACGGCCGCGTCGCCGCCGCGAAAGTGCAGCGCGCAGGGGCCGGGGATGGTGATCTTCGGAATGAGCTTGGTGTTAGCGCGGATATAGGCGAAATCCGGCACGTTGATCGGATGGCTCCAGCGCACCCGGCTGTTGATCACCGCGACCGGCTGGCTGGCGCGCTTGCCCGATGTGCCGCCCTGCGCGTCCTCGCCGCCGACCGTATCGATGCGGAGGTCGCCGAGTTGGCGGTAGAAGAAGCTGTGATAGGAGCGGCGGCGGAATTCGCCGTCGGTCGCAAACTTCAGCCCAACGCGCTCCTGCAGCGCGAGCGCGTCCTTGATGGCCTGGTCTTCGGCTTTGGTCAGGGCCGCCTGGTCAATTTCGCCACGCGCGAATTTCGCCCGCTGGTCGAGCAGGGTCTTGGGGCGCAGCAGGCTGCCGATGTGCTCGGCGCGGAACGGCGGCTTGATCTGGGATAGCAATCCTTCCTCCGTGCGGCGACGCGTTATTGATTTGACAGCGAGACTAACCACCGCACGCAGGGTTGGGAAGGCGCGTGCAGCCGGCGGTCTGATCCGATAGGTTGAGGACACATGCTTCGTAATCTATCGATGGGAGCCCGCCCATGAATGTGAACCCACGCATCGCGCAACCGGTGCGCAACAGCAAGGCGATGATCACCGGGGCGTTCGTGCGCAACGCCTGGTACGTCGCAATGTGGGGCGACGACTTGCCGCGCGAGCAGGTGATGGGCCGGACCATCCTGAACGAGACGGTCGCGTTGTTTCGCAAGGCCGATGGCTCGATCGCGGCGCTGGCCGATCGCTGCGCCCACCGCTTTGCGCCGCTGCATATGGGCAAAGTCGTCGCCGGCGACCGCATTCAGTGCGCCTACCATGGGCTGGAGTTCGACGGCGCCGGTGCCTGCGTGCTCAATCCGCACGGCAACAAGCGGGTCCCGCCTAGCGCCAAAGTGCGAAGCTACCCGGTCATCGAGAAACACCGCGCGATCTGGATATGGATGGGCGACAAGCCGGCCGATCTGTCAGCCATTCCCGACTTCGGCCCGCTCGACACGCCCGAACAAAGCCATGTCACCAAGCTCGACTGGATCAGGATCAAGGCGAACTACGAGCTCGTGATCGACAACCTGCTCGATCTCAGCCACACCTCGTATCTGCACGACGGGCTCCTGGGCAACCAGGACATGGTCGATGCCGAGATCACCGTCGAGCAGGTCGGCGACGCGGTGGTGGTCGGCCGCCGCTCGATGAATTCGACCATCCCGGGGCTGTTCGCCATTCAGATGCCGGGCCATCCGCGCGTCGACAAGTGGAACACGATCCGCTGGACCGCGCCGGGCAACCTGCTGCTGCGGTCGGGCGTGCACCAGCCGGGCACCGACCCGGAGACCGGCACCGGATACTACGGCATCCATTTCCTGACGCCGGAAACCGACCGCACCACGCTCTATCATTTCACCGCGGTGCGCTGGAACGTGCTGACCGAGAAATCCGCGAACGAGCAAATCCGGGAAAAGATTTCGGTGATGCGCCGCTTTGCCTTCGCCGAGCAGGATGGTCCGGTCATCGAGGCCCAGCAGGTCGTGATCGACCAGGCCGGCGACGATCTCGATCCGGTGACGCTGTCGATCGACGTCGGGCCGATGCGTTACAAGCGCATCCTGCAGAATCTGATCGCGGCGGAGCAGCGGTAAATCCCCACCGTCATGGCCGGGACATAGGCGAGCTTAGCGACGCCGTCCTTCGGCCGGCTACGCCCGGCCATGACGAATGTTGATCCAGTGCAGATTAAAAATTTGCTCTAACCGACCGCGCCGCTCGCGTCCCGTCGCAGCACTGTTCCCGGCAGCGCTTCGGTGTGCTTGGCGTTCTCCACCACGAGAGTTCCATTGACGATGACGGTCGTACGCGTGCCGCTCGGGAATTGGTGCGGGTCGGCATAGGTGGCGCGGTCGCGGAAATCCGCCGGATCGAAGATCGCGACGTCGGCGCGATAACCCTGTTTCAACAGTCCGCGATCGGACAGCTTCAGTGCACGCGCTGTCGCGCCGGTCATTTTGTGGATTGCCAGTTCCAATGGCAGCGCGCCGCGCTCGCGCACGTAGTGATGCAGGATGCGCGGGAAGGTGCCGTAGAAGCGCGGGTGCGGCATGCCCTTGCCGACCTGCCCATAGGGCGCGACGCAGTTGCCGTCGGAGCCGACCAGTGCCATCGGCGAAGCGACGATATGCTCGATATCGTCCTCGGAGATCGAGGTGACCAGCACCCGGGTGGCGCCCTGGTCGTCGGCGAGGTATTGGCAAAGCGCGTCGATCGGGTCCTGGCCGCGCTCGGTGGCGAGCGAGAGAATGGTGCGGCCGGCGAACTGCGGCAGGTGCGGCGAGATCGAAATCTGTACGCAATCCCAGGATGGGATGCGGCCCCAGTTGTTGAGGCCGTCGCGGGCAATGTCTGACCGGATTTTCTCGCGTGTCGCAGGGACTTTGAGCCGCTCCAGCATCGCCGGCACGCCGCCGGACTGCACCCATTGCGGCAGCAGATTTTTCAGGGGATTGGATCCCGCCGCATAGGGATACGCGTCGCAATCGACGTCGACGCCGCGCGCCTTCGCGGCGGCGATCATGCCCAGCGCGGTAGCGGCCTTGCCCCAGTTGTTGGTGCCCGAGCATTTGAAATGCACGATCTCGACATGGATGCCGCACGTTTCGGCGATGTCGATCGCCTCCTGCACCGCCTCGATGACCTTGTCGGATTCATCGCGCAGATGGGTGAAGTAGCCGGCGTTGTGGCGCTTCAGCACGTGGCCGAACACCGTCATCTCGTCGGCGCCGGCATACGATCCGGGCGGCGTGAACAGGCCCGAGGACATGCCCAGAGCGCCGGCCCGAAGACCTTGTTCGAGCAACCCGATCATGGTGTCGAGCTCAGCCCTGGTTGGCGCGCGATCCGCCATGCCCATGACCATCAGCCGCAGCGTATTGTGGCCGACTAGCATGCCGGCATTCACCGAGGTTTTTGGAAACGTATCGAGATAGTCCGGAAAACTCAGCTCGCGGAACGGCGTCCACGGCGCGCTCGGGCTCAAGTAATCCCGTAAGAGATCCACCTTGCCGACCAGCGCCGGCGCGACCGAGAAGCCGCAGTGGCCGATGATCTCGGTGGTGACGCCCTGGCGGACCTTGCTTTCGGCCTTGGGATTGATCGGCAGGGTGAAATCGGAATGGGTCTTGATGTCGATGAAGCCCGGCGCGACGACTAGGCCCGCGGCATCGACGACTGTCGCCGCGGGCGCATGGATCGGTGAGCCGATCGCGGTAATCCGTCCATCCTTGATCGCGACGTCGGCGGCAATGCCGGCGCTGCCGCTGCCATCGAACAAAAGCCCGCCGCTGATCAGGATGTCATGCACGGCGCCACGCTAGCCGGAACTCCGGCAAATTCAATTCACGGCGGGTGGCGGGGACTTAGCGCCGGTTGATCGAGCTGATATCCAATCCCAACTCGTGCATGACCTTGCTGGAATACTGGCCATCCAGCCAAACATAATCGGCGACGATTGCCGCCACCAAGCACAGCACGGCGACGATGATGAAGTCCCGCATGGCGCAAACGTGGGGTTGGTCAAAGCCAACACGGGCCAGCTTAGGGCAAAGCTCCGCATCCGTCCAAACGTGATCGGTCCGGCCGGCGCCATCGCCGGCGTCTGGACGATGATGCGGATGGCTAAAAAGAAGGAGGCCGCCAACGAAGGCGGCCTCAGTAGTCGTCGGATTTAGTGACGATGCGAATGATGCGAACGACGATGGGAACGCCGACGCGAATGATGCGAACGCCGCGACCCGTGCCGCCTGGACTTTTTGGATTTCCTCGAGCCTCTATGCCAAACGATGTGGTCGACGTCTGGAAAACCGGCGATCATAAGTCACCCCTTTTGACCTCGAACGCCGCATCTGCCGCAAAGTTAGCCGTTAACCATTGTGGCGGCAACGAGATTTACAACCACCGCTTGTCTCAAATTGGGGCAGGAGCATTGCAAAGCCGGCTACCACGGGCCGAAACAGTCGGCGGCGAGGTCCAGTGAGGCACAGCCTTCACTGTCCTGTCTGACACTTCTTCTTGTCGGGCTGGGGCTGCTGTTGCTGCTGCTGGACTTGTCGCTGGGGCTGCTGGGGCGGCCTCTCATACATCCCATCGACATAGGAGTTTTTGTCGGCCTGATCGGCCAAACGCAGATAAGCCAATGACAGCCTCTCGTATTCAGCTTGCTGGAACGGATCGGTTTCGGTCCTGGCACGCGCCGCCATGTCACTTGCTTTTACTCGGTATTCGTCGCCGCGGGTCATTAAGCCTCTATGTGATTTGACACTTTGGGAGCGGACGTCGAACGCGCGTTTCTCGGATTCGTTCCAGCTCAAAGCAGGCCATTCACAGGTTCAAAACCGGCTCCGAGGGTCAAAAATGGCTCAGCGCTGTAATTTGGGTAGCGTATTGGGTTGGCTTGAAATGAAAGAGGCCGCCAATGAAGGCGGCCTCTTGGCTTGGACCCGCGGTGGCGGGGCTAGTTCAACGCGTTGGATACGTTCGTAAAGGTTGTTGCCAGCTTGGTACCAAGACTAGACACGACTGTGATGATCGCGACGGAAATGCCCGCGGCAATCAGGCCGTATTCGATGGCCGTGGCACCGGACTCGTCCTTCAAGAATTTGGTAATAGCGGTCATGTTGTAGAACCCGACTGAGTGAAGTCGCCGCCGCGCGTGGTTCTACAGACGATCTATCGAGAACCCGTTGCTTGGTTCCCTCAAGTTTTAGGAACTCAACACAGGCCCCACTTTCTCGACCCAAAGACAAAGGCCAGCTTATTTTGCCGGCAGGACGTATGTTTTGGTCTGATTGCACGTGGTGCAAAGAAACGTGTGCCGTAGCATCTGGGGCGCAATCGGGTGCGGCGTAATGGCGGCTAGAGTCATGATCGTCCTGCACCTTGGGCAAGGTGTTGTTGTTGCGTCCGCCGCCAAGTCTTGAGCCGCCAGTTGCATTAAGTCCCCCGTCGCCCGGCAAATAGCCTGATGGGCCTTAAAAACCGGTGCACGGCTCCCGCCAAGCCAGGACGTGGCAGGATTCCAATGAGGACACAATGGCTTAAATAGGGGCCCGACTTTCCTGCGAAGACCAAGAGGCCGCCAACCGAGGCGGCCTAATGCGACTCCTCACGAATGCGACCCACGACGATCTTGAACTGATGGAGTTGCCTGCACTGCTTGCATCGCACGGTTATGGTTGCTGGTGTGGGCACCAATTGAAATTCCTCAGCGGTGAATCGATAGCCGGTCCCGAACTCTTGGCTTGTGGTCGGACATGTAAATGTCAATTCGCCCATCTTTCTCCCCGCCCCGCGCAGGTCATTGGACCAAATTGGTGCAGTGCACAATAGACTGAGCTGCATAGGCACCATGTTGGGTGATTCGTCGAAAACCAGTCACTGCTCAATTCAAAACCGGCCACTGGGGTCGAAACAGGCCAGTACCCTCGATAGGGTGCTGGCCCCTTTAGGGGACCAGTACCCCTCGATAGGAAAAGAACATATTGCGAACATAGAACAAATAGTGTACATTGGTTTTTCATTGATGACGGGTGTCGCGCCGGGAGAGGCGCCCGTTTGTCCGACCTTCGAATCCCGGTCATAAGGAGCGAGGAAATGGCTGCGGCCACGTTGCGGGTTGTCGAAGGAAATTCAATGGACAAGGACAGGTCCAAGGCGCTGGAGGTAGCGCTGTCCCAGATCGAGCGGAATTTCGGCAAGGGCTCGATCATGAAACTTGGCAAGAACGACCGGTCGATGGATATCGACGTGGTCTCGACCGGCTCGCTTGGGCTCGACATCGCGCTCGGCATCGGCGGCTTGCCGCGTGGGCGGGTGGTGGAGATCTACGGGCCGGAATCCTCCGGCAAGACCACGCTGGCGCTGCACACCATCGCCGAGGCCCAGAAAAAGGGCGGTATCTGCGCCTTCGTCGATGCCGAGCATGCGCTCGACCCGGTCTATGCGCGGAAACTCGGCGTCAATGTCGACGACCTCCTGATTTCACAGCCGGACCACGGCGAGCAGGCGCTCGAGATCGCCGACACGCTGGTCCGCTCCGGCGCGGTTGACGTGCTGGTGGTCGATTCGGTCGCGGCGCTGGTGCCGCTTTCCGAGCTCGAAGGTGAAATGGGCGATAATCAGCCCGGCACCCAGGCGCGGCTCATGTCGAAGGCGCTGCGCAAGCTCACCGCTTCGATCAACAAGTCGAACACCATGGTGATCTTCATCAACCAGATCCGCATGAAGATCGGCGTGATGTACGGCTCGCCGGAGACCACCACCGGTGGCAACGCGCTCAAGTTCTATGCCTCGGTCCGCCTCGACATCCGCCGCATCGGTGCGATCAAGGAGCGCGACGAGGTGGTCGGCAACCAGACCCGCGTCAAGGTGGTCAAGAACAAGCTCGCGCCGCCGTTCAAGATGGTCGAATTCGACATCATGTACGGCGAGGGCGTGTCGAAGACCGGCGAACTGATCGACCTCGGCGTCAAGGCCGGGGTGGTCGAGAAGTCCGGCGCCTGGTTCTCCTACGACAGCCAGCGCATCGGGCAAGGCCGCGAGAACGCCAAGACCTTCCTCAAGGAAAACGCCGACATCGCCGCCAAGATCGAAGCAGCGGTCCGTGGCAATGCCGGTGTGATCGCCGAAAAGATTGACCAGGGCGAGGCCGAAGAGAACGACGAGGCCGCGGAGGCCTAAACGGCGATCGGCCCCACTGGGCAAGTCGATAACGCCCTCATCCCAAAGAGCCCGCCGCGGCGGGCCTCTCGAAGGATGGGGGCGAATTATTTCCGCAAGGTTCCACGAAGGTTTCCGAGACAATTTGCAATCGCGCCGGGAATCGGACGGTAGTGGCGCGGCCGTCCTTCACACCGAGAAGCGCAATGAACGCATCCGATCAATCGTTTCAGATCGAAGTGTTCGAATCGGGCATCGTGGTGAAACACGCCGACGGTCATTGGGTCAGCTATATGCGGCCGGCGGAGGCGACGGCACAGCTTCCCGAGCAAAGCTGCTATCGGAACGCCGCGGCCGACCCTAGCTTCGATCGCTTCCGGCGGGAGGCGAAGGTCTTGGCGCACCGTGCAGCAATGAAGCTGAATTGGATTGAAGTGGAATCCGCAGCGTAACGCGGTCGCGCTGCGTTCAGGGCAAGCCTTTAGGCTGTTGCCGCAGACGGTCCGGTTTTGGGCTTCAGGGCTTGAGCGAATTGCTCGTCGTTTCACTGGGGCAGAAAGTCACCGTTCCTGGACAGTGCTGCCCCCCGCCGCTAAATAGACCCCGCAGAAACACCAAGCCCGTCCGCACTTTAGACAAGGCGCCGGGACCGATCAGTCAGGGTTCCAAGAGCCTTCCAAAGAGCAGTCTATGAGCGGCGTCAACGACATCCGGGCAAGCTTCCTCGACTATTTCGCCAAGGCCGGTCACGAGATCGTGCCGTCGTCGCCGCTCGTGCCGCGCAACGATCCGACCCTGATGTTCACCAACGCCGGCATGGTGCAGTTCAAGAACGT
>Ga0207711_10006065_pt1 | contig 10214 bp, 10 predicted proteins | sample KBSS34metaG_FD_184401 | JGI IMG/M metagenome (GOLD analysis project Ga0207711, IMG submission 184401) | Switchgrass rhizosphere microbial communities from Kellogg Biological Station, Michigan, USA - KBS S3-4 metaG (SPAdes) (version 2) | ecosystem: Host-associated > Plants > Roots > Rhizosphere... | reverse complement strand
GACATCCGCGTCAAGGATCTGACCGACGACCAGCTGATCCTGCTCCGCGACTACATCGAGGGCAACTACAAGGTCGAGGGCGACCTGCGCCGCGAGGTGCAGGCCGACATCCGTCGCAAGGTCGAGATCGGCTCGTACCAGGGCATCCGCCACCGTCGCGGCCTGCCCGTGCACGGCCAGCGCACCAAGACCAACGCCCGCACCCGCAAGGGACCGAAGCGCACCGTCGCCGGCAAGAAGAAGGCAGGCAAGAAGTAATGGCAACTCCCAAGGCGGCCGCAAGCCGCGCCGCAAAGAGAAGAAGAACATCGCCGTGGGCCAGGCTCACATCAAGTCGACGTTCAACAACACCATCGTCTCGATCACCGACCCCTCGGGTGCGGTCATCGCCTGGGCCTCCGGCGGCGACGTCGGCTTCAAGGGCTCGCGCAAGTCGACCCCCTACGCGGCAGGCATGGCGGCGGAATCCGCTGCCCGCAAGGCGCAGGAGAACGGCATGAAGAAGGTCGACGTCTTCGTCAAGGGACCGGGCTCAGGTCGCGAGACCGCGATCCGTTCGCTGCAGTCGGCCGGCCTCGAGGTCGGATCGATCAACGACGTGACGCCCCAGGCGCATAACGGCGTCCGCCCTCCCAAAAGACGGCGCGTGTAGCTCGCTGAAAGCGGAGGCCATTTCTGGCCTCCGCCGCGGCTGCACGCCGAGGCCCGTCCCGGGCCTCGGGAGCATTCCGAGACCAGCCTTTCCACAACTCAACAAACAGCGGCCCAGCCATCCGCTGACATCCCGTGAGTGCCATATGGCGGGCACTCTCGCCGAAAGGAATCCCACGTGCTGATTGCACAGCGCCCCACCCTGTCCGAAGAGAGCATCTCCGAGTTCCGCTCCCGTTTCGTGATCGAGCCCCTCGAGCCCGGTTTCGGATACACCCTGGGCAACTCCCTGCGCCGCACGCTGCTGTCGTCCATTCCGGGCGCGGCGGTCACGAGCATCCGCATCGACGGCATCCAGCACGAGTTCGACACCATTCCCGGTGTCAAAGAGGACGTCGTCGAGATCGTCCTCAACATCAAGAACCTCACGGTCTCGAGCGAGCACGACGAGCCGATCACGGCCTACCTGCGCAAGCAGGGCGCCGGCCAGGTCACGGCCGCCGACATCTCCGCTCCGGCGGGCGTCGAGATCCACAACCCCGAGCTCGTGATCGCCACGCTCAACGACAAGGCGAAGTTCGAGCTCGAGCTGACGATCGAGCGCGGCCGTGGCTACGTCTCGGCGACCCAGAACCGCAGCGAGTTCAGCGAGGCCGGTCAGATCCCGATCGACTCGATCTACTCGCCCGTGCTCAAGGTCACCTACCGCGTCGAGGCCACCCGTGCCGGTGAGCGCACCGACTTCGACCGCCTGGTCGTGGATGTCGAGACCAAGAGCGCGATCACCCCGCGCGACGCGATCGCCTCGGCCGGCCGCACGCTGGTGGAGCTGTTCGGACTCGCCCGCGAGCTGAACTCGGCCGCAGAGGGCATCGAGATCGGGCCGGCGCCGGTCGACGCCGTCCTGTCGAGCGAGCTCAGCATGCCGATCGAAGACCTCGACCTGAGCGTGCGCAGCTACAACTGCCTCAAGCGCGAAGGCATCAACACGGTCAGCGAGCTTGTCGCCCTCTCGGAGACGCAACTCATGAACATCCGCAACTTCGGTCAGAAGTCGGTCGATGAGGTCAAGGACAAGCTCGTCGAGCTCGGCCTGTCGCTCAAAGACAGCGTCCCCGGCTTCGACGGGGCGCACTTCTACGGCGGCTACGACGACGACGAGAGCATCTAAGGCCGCGGATTCCGCGATCTGACGACTCGATACCTGGAGAACCAAGACAATGCCTCAGCCCACCAAGGGTCCCCGCCTCGGAGGCGGCCCGGCGCACGAGCGCCTGCTGCTCGCGAACCTCGCCGCTGCGCTTTTCACGCACCGGAGCATCCAGACCACCGAGACGAAGGCCAAGCGCCTGCGTCCGCTGGCGGAGCGCCTCATCACCTTCGCCAAGCGCGGTGACCTGCACGCGCGTCGCCGCGTGCTGAGCATCATCTCGGACAAGGGCGTCGTGCACGAGCTCTTCACCGAGATCGCACCGCTCGTCGCCGAGCGCGAGGGCGGCTACACCCGCATCATCAAGACCGGCTACCGCAAGGGCGACAACGCCCCCATGGCCGTGATCGAGCTCGTTCTCGAGCCCGTGAGCAAGAAGCCGGCCAGCTCGAAGAAGTCGGCCGCTCGCGCCGACATCACCCCGGCGAAGGCCAAGGCTGCCCCGGCCGCCGAGACCGCAGCCGAGGAGGCCGCCATCGCCGAGGATGACGAGGAGATCGTCGCCGAGACCGGCGCCGATTCTGCGGACGACGCTGCGACGGTCGAAGCCGCCGAGGCGAGCGAGGCCGAGGCCACCGAGTCGGCGACTCCCGACGAGGCAGTCGCCGAGGCAGAGCCCGACATCGAGGTGCCGGCCGAGGCCGACGCCGAGGCAGAAGGCGACGCCGACAAGGCGTAGCACCAAGTCCCGCACCCGAAAACGCAAGGCCCCGCCTCTATCGGCGGGGCCTCACGTTTTTCGTGGATCAAGTCCGTCCCATGGATTCGTGCGAAAGCGTCGTTTTCCCCCATTCCGGCGTCGGTTTCGCACGAATCCTGGGGTGATGCGCTCGCGGGGATGCGCGTGCAGCGGGCTTTCGCCGATGACTACGCTGACGGGATGCCGCACCTCTCCTTGAGCGAACGCGTCGACGCACCCGCTGAGCTGCAGCCCGCTGCCGTCGGCGGTGTCGTCTGGCGCGCGGCGACCCTTGACGACATCGACGACATCGTCGCCCTCTCCGCGGCGATGGCCGCTGTCGACCACCCGGACTGGTCCGAGCCGCGGGAAGAGATCGAAGAACTGCTCACCCTGAGCTTCGTCGACGTCTCGCGCGACACCCTCATAGGCGAGGTCGACGGCCGGATCGTCGCGTTCGGGCAGGCACTCCCACCGTTCGAGCCCGAGACCATCGTGCGGTCGGTGCTTCTCGGGGGTGTGCATCCCGAGTTCAGAGGTCGGGGGATCGGGCGGTCGCTGCTCGACTGGCTGGAGGGCCGTGGCCGACAGCAGCTGGCAGCATTCGAACTCGCGCTTCCCGGGTGGCTGATGGCGTACACGCAGGACCGCAACCCAGGGGCCGCTCGGCTGTTCGAGCGCTCGGGCTTTCCGACGGTGCGATACTTCGCGCAGCTCGAGCGGACGCTCGATGGTCCGATCCCCGAGCTCGAGCTGCCCGCACCGCTGCGCATGGTGAACGCGTCGCTCGACCGGTCCGCGGCGACGCGAAACGCGAAGAACTCGGCCTTCCGCGACCACTGGGGCAGCCAACCCACACCGCTCGAGGCCTGGGACAACTTCATGACGACCTCGACCAGGCGGCTCGACTTGTCGTACCTCGCGCTCGACGGCGACGAGGTGGTCGGGCTGGTGATCCTCGACGTCAACGAAGACGACTGGGCGCTGCAGGGCTACCCGAGCAGCTACATCTCGCTGGTGGGCGTGGTGGCTGCCTGGCGCAGGCGCGGCGTCGCTCCTGCGCTCCTCTCCGCGAGTCTGCTGGCATCCCGCAGTGCGGGGCTCGAGCGCACAGCACTCGACGTGGACAGCGAGAATCCGACCGGCGCGCTCGGGTTGTACACCGGGATGGGATTCGCTACCGTGCACACCTCGCGGGCCCACGTGAAGGAGTTCTGACCCCCTCGCGAGCGCTCAGAAGGGCGCGGGCAGCGAGAGATTCGAACGCTCGTCGCGCAGCGGCGGCAGTTCAGCCAGGCGCTTCAGGGCGTCTTCGATCGTGCCGGTGAAGACCTTGGCGCCCGAGACCCCGAAATGGATCTGATCACGCGCCAGCAGCGGAAGAACCGATTGCGCGGCGTCATGCCAGTTCGCCAGCTCGACGTTGCGGTAGCTCTGCGCGAATGCCGACAGGACGGCGTTGTTAGGGTCGATCCAATTGCGCGGCGCCTGCGCGTTGATGAGCACGAGTTCGCGCTGCGGTCCGATCTGGGCGCGAACCTGCTCGAGCATGGAGCGGTCGATCGGGCCGTTGGTGGCGAGGCCGATGACGACGATCTTGCGCAGCGTTCCGGCATTCATGTCGGCCTGCAGGATGCCGGGTGCGGTTCCCAGATGACGTGAGACGACGGCGTCGATCGAGACACCCGGCAGCTGCGATTCGAGCGTCGGAGCGGCGGCGAGCATCACCGAGTCTCCGATGGCGGTGATCTGATCGCCGGCGGGCTGAGGGGCGGCCGAGGGCGACGCGGTCGGCGATGTGCCGGTGCTGGAGCTGGGGCTGGGCGTCGGGGCGGGTGACGAGCTGGCATCCCGGATCGCCTGTTGGCCGGCCTCGACGGCCGCCTGGGTCTGGCCGACGCCCGGGTCGGAGAGCAGGGCGGCTGCGGTTCCCGTTCCCCCCGCGAGCACCAGCGCCACGGCAGCCGCAGCCATCGCGACCCGCGCGATGCGACCCGGGATGGCGGAGGCACGCCATCCCGAACGGATGCTGCGCAAGGCTCCGCCGAAACCCCGGCGCCGGATCGGCTGCTCGACGAAGCGGTACGAGAGGGCAGCCGCCACGACGCTGATCGCCAGGGCGAGGCCGCCCAGCGCCCAGCCGGGCGCTCCGCTCCGCCCCCAACTGGGAAGCGCGCTCACCACCAGGACGAACACCGGCCAGTGCCAGAGGTAGAGACCATAGCTGCGCTTGCCGACCCAGCGGAACACGCCCAGGTCGAGCAGACGCGCGAGCGGCGTGTTCGGCACCAGCAGCGTCGCGATCACCACGGCGGTCAGGATGGCGACGATCACCAGGCCGCCGCGGAAGACGTAGGGCGCGTCCCCCGGCATCAGCAGCGCGAAGCCCAGGAGCGCCAGCAGGGCGAGCGGCCCCGCAGTGCCGAGCAGCCGGCGCCCGGCGCGCGACCACTCGAGCAGACGCCGCGGCCACGAGATCGCGAGCAGGGCCAGGAACGCCCCGATCGCGAGGCCGAAGGCGTGGGTGTCGGTGCCGTAGTAGACGCGGTTCGGGTCAGCGGGGCTGTAGATCATGGCCATCGCGACGGCCGATGCAGTGGCGAGCAGGCCGACCAGGACGAGACGGAGCGGGCGTGGCATCCTGACCAGAACGAGCACCAGCAATAGTGGCCAGACCAGGTAGAACTGCTCCTCGACCGCGAGCGACCACAGGTTGCGGAACAGCTCGGGCAGGCTATCGCCGAAGTAGCTCGAGCCCGCCGCGAGCAGCAGCCAATTGCTGCTGAAGGTCGCGGCGCCCAGCACCTGCAAGCCGAGTCCGACCAGAACGTCCCCGCCGATCGCCCAAGCAGCGGTGCAGCAGACCAGCACGAGCACGATGAGAGCCGGCAGCAGACGACGGGCGCGGCGCGACCAGAACGCGCCCAGGCGGATCCGACCTGTCTCGTTGCCCTCGCGCAGCAGCAGGGTCGTGATCAGGTAACCGCTGACGACGAAGAACAGGTCGACGCCGAGATAGCCGCCGATCGTGGTGCCGGGCGTCAGGTGGAACAGGATGACCAGCGTGACGGCGATCGCGCGCACCCCGTCGAGCCCGGCGACGTGAAACCGCGATGCGACCTCGGGAGCCGCGCGCCAGGCCGCGGACGGCGGGCGCGGACGCCGGGCGGCGGCGATCAGCGTTCTGGGTGCTTTCATGTCGGGAACTCCAACGGCCCAGCGTAGCCGCCGTTCTAGACTCGCCAGCGTGAACGGCGCCGCGCAGACCCCGACCTCACCCGACGACCTCATCCGCCTCCGCCTCGACATCGCCTACGACGGCACCGATTTCTCGGGCTGGGCGATCCAGCCGAAGTTGCGCACCGTGCAGGGCGAGCTCGAAGCGGCGCTGGCCACGGTGTTCCGCAAGCACGGCACGCCGCCGCGGCTGACGGTCGCGGGCCGCACCGATGTCGGGGTGCACGCCCTCGGCCAAGTCGTCCATCTCGATATCACCCCCGGCCAACTGACCAGCCTCGATCGGCCGCACCGCGGCGGGCTGCGCTCGCCGTCGCTCGGGCCTGACGCTTTGGGACGTCGGCTGAACGGCATCGCGGGGCTGAAATCCGACATCGTGGTCACTCGCAGCGCGATCGCCGACGAGGGCTTCGATGCACGGTTCTCGGCGCTGTGGCGGCGCTACGAGTACCGCATCGCCGATCCGGTCGCGCTGCACGATCCGCGGCGGCGCAATCACACCCTCTGGCATCCGGCCGGCCTCGATCTCGAGGCGATGGATGCTGCCGCCCACTCCCTGCTCGGACTCCACGACTTCGCGTCGTACTGCCGGCCGCGCCCGGGCGCCACCACGATCCGTACCCTGCAGGACTTCCACTGGAGACGCGACGCCGACGGCGTGCTGGTGGCGACGGTGCAGGCCGATGCGTTCTGCCACAGCATGGTGCGCGCCCTGGTCGGGGCGTGCGTGGCGGCCGGCGAGGCGAAACTGCCGGTCGAGCGGGTCGCGGGCATCCGCGACGAGGCCAAACGGGGGAGCGAGTTCATCGTGATGCCGGCCCGCGGCCTCACCCTGCTCGAGGTCGGCTACCCGGATGCGGCAGAACTTGCGGAACGCGCCATCCAGACCCGCACCAGGCGGCAGGCTGCCGACGCCGGGGCGCTCGCGGGCTCGTTCGACGGCTCGTTCGACAACGACGACGGGATCGATTAGTCTTACGAGGTTGTCTTCGCACACCCGCGGAGCACGTTGAGCCCTCCACCGTCGGGTTCCGCCTCATCGAAGCGGAACGCACACCGGAGCGGGATTCACGAACACCTCGACAGAAAGCAGTCCTTCCGTGACGCGTACGTTCAGCCCCAAGCCGGCGGACATCAAGCGCGAGTGGATCGTCATCGACGCCACCGACGTCGTGCTCGGCCGCCTCGCCAGCCACACCGCCGCTATCCTGCGCGGCAAGCACAAGCCCACCTTCGCTCCGCACATGGACATGGGTGACTTCGTGATCATCGTCAACGCCGAGAAGATCGCCCTCACCGGCCAGAAGCTCGAGAAGAAGTTGGCGTACCGCCACTCGGGCTACCCGGGCGGCCTGTCGAGCGAGACCTACATCGAGATGCTCGAGAAGCACCCGACCCGCGCGGTCGAGAAGGCCGTGCGCGGCATGCTTCCCAAGAACTCGCTGGGCCGCGCTCAGATCAAGAAGCTGAAGGTCTACGCGGGCGCCGAGCACCCGCACGCCGCTCAGCAGCCGAAGACCTACACCCTGGGCCAGGTCGCGCAGTAGCGCGCCGCCACCTTCCGCGAACACAGACTTTAGGACGAAACAGATGGCAAGCATCGAAGAAGCCCTTCCCGAGGAGCTCGTGCAGAGCTTCACGACCGAGACCCCGGTCGAGGAGGCACCCAAGGCCCCCCGCCCCGTGCTGAGCGTTCCCGGCTCGGCCGTCGGCCGTCGCAAAGAGGCGATCGCCCGTGCGCGCCTCACCCCCGGTACCGGCACCTTCCTGGTGAACGGTCGCACGCTCGAGGAGTACTTCCCCAACAAGCTGCACCAGCAGCTCATCAACGACCCCTTCAAGGTGCTCGACTTGCTGGGCAGCTACGACGTGATCGTCAAGATCACCGGCGGCGGCCCCTCCGGCCAGGCCGGCGCGCTGCGTCTCGCGATCGCTCGTGCCCTGAACGAGATCGACCGCGAGAACAACCGCCCGGCGCTCAAGAAGGCCGGCTTCCTGACTCGTGACGCCCGCGTCATCGAGCGCAAGAAGGCGGGTCTCAAGAAGGCCCGCAAGGCCTCGCAGTTCTCGAAGCGGTAACCAGCTTCGGCATCCCATGCCCCGCCTCTTCGGTACCGACGGCGTTCGAGGGTTGGCCAACGGTGAGATCATCACCGCAGACCTCGCCCTCGGGCTCGCGCAGGCTGCCGCGTTGGTGCTGACGCGCGGGCGGCATGCCGATGAGCTGCGAGCCCAGGGCAAGCGGCCGCGCGCTGTGCTGGCCCGCGACCCCCGCGTGTCGGGGGAGTTCATCTCGGCCGCCGTCGCCGCCGGCCTGGCCAGCTCGGGCATCGACGTGCTCGACGCCGGGGTCATCCCGACTCCTGCTGCGGCATTCCTGGTGGCGGATGTCGAGGCCGACTTCGGTGTGATGGTCTCGGCCTCGCACAACCCGGCCGCCGACAACGGCATCAAGTTCTTCGCCCTCGGCGGCACCAAGCTGCCGGACGACGTCGAAGACCGCATCGAGGTCGCCCTCGATCTGCCCAAGATGACACCGACCGGCGGGGGAGTCGGCCGCATCCGCCGGTTCGCCGACGCCGAGGATCGCTATGTCGTGCACCTCATCTCGACGGTCGATGTGCGCCTCGATGGCCTGCACGTGGTGATCGATGCGGCGCATGGCGCCGCGGCCGGCGTCTCGCCCGAGGTTTTTGCGCTCGCGGGCGCCAAGGTCACCGTCATCGGCGCAGACCCCGACGGAATGAACATCAACGATGGCGTCGGATCGACCCATCTCGACGGCCTGCGCGCAGCGGTGCTCGAGCAGGGCGCCGACCTCGGCATCGCCCACGACGGTGACGCCGATCGCTGCCTGGCCGTCGATGCCGGCGGCAACGTGATCGACGGCGACCAGATGATGGCGATCCTGGCGGTGTCGCTTCAGCAGCGCGGCCTGCTCGCCCGCGACACCCTCGTGGCGACCGTGATGAGCAATCTCGGGTTGCGTCGCGCGATGGCCGAGCACGGCATCCGGCTGCTCGAGACCAAAGTGGGCGACCGCTATGTGCTCGAAGAGCTCGACGGGCAAGAGCTGAGCCTGGGCGGCGAGCAGTCGGGTCACATCATCTTCCGCGACCACGCGACGACCGGCGACGGCATCCTGACCGGCCTGCAGTTGGCGGCCGAGATGGCACGCACGGGCAAGACCCTGACCGAGTTGGCGACCGTCATGACCGTGTATCCGCAGGTCCTGGTCAATGTGCCGGGTGTCGATCAGCACGGACTCGACGCGGATGCCGCCGTCACCGCGGCGGTTCGCGCCGCCGAGGCCGAACTGGGCGATACCGGCCGGGTGCTGCTGCGTCCGTCGGGAACCGAGCCGCTGGTACGGGTGATGGTCGAGGCTGCCGACCACGACGTCGCGACCGCGATCGCCGAGCGCTTGGCCGCCGTGGTGCGGGATCGGCTGACGATCTCGGCCTGACGGCTTCGCCCGCAACGCCTCGGCAGCGCATTCGACTGAGTGGCAGACTCGGGGGCATGCCACTGCACGGAGAGTACGCACCGAGCACGGCGGGCTGGGCCCGCAAGCAGGCTGAGGCCTATGAGGCGAGCGGTGGGACCGAGGCGACCGAACTGCGGGGCATGCCGGTCGTCGTGCTCACCTCGGTCGGCGCTAAGTCCGGGCTGCTTCGCAAGACGGCGCTCATGCGCGTCGAGCACGACGGGGAGTATGCGGTGGTCGCCTCGCTGGGCGGGGCTCCGAAGCATCCGGTCTGGTATTTCAATCTGATCAAGAACCCCCACGTGGAGTTGCAGGACGGCCCGGAGAAGCACGACTACCTGGCGCGGGAGATCTCGGGCGAGGAGAAGGCCGTGTGGTGGCAGCGCGCCGTCGCGGCCTACCCGCCATATGCCGACTACCAGAAGAAGACCGATCGGCAGATCCCGGTGTTCGTTCTGGAGCCCGCGCCGGAGCCGACCCCCTAGAGCTTGCGCAGCAGCACGCTCGACACGGCGTGGTCGGCGTCTTTGCGCAGCACCAACGAGGCGCGCGCCCGGGTCGGCAACACGTTCTGAGCCAGGTTGGGGCCATTGATCTCGCGCCAGATCGACTGCGCCCGCTCGACGGCCTCCGGCTCGCTCAACTCCGCGTAGCGGTGGAAGTACGACTTCGGGTCGGTGAAGGCGCCGCGCTGCAGTCGCAGGAAGCGCTCGACGTACCAGCGCTCGATGTCGCTGGTGCGGGCATCCACATAGATGGAGAAGTCGAAGAGGTCGCTCACCGCCAGGCGGGTGCCCGGCGCGGGAGGCTGCAGCACGTTCAGCCCCTCGACGATCAGGATGTCGGGCTGGTTCACCACGATCTCGGCCTTGGGCACGATGTCGTAGCTCAGGTGGGAGTAGAAGGGCGCGCGCACCTCGGCAGCGCCGCTCTTCACCCGGCTAACGAAG
>Ga0207711_10006061_pt1 | contig 10216 bp, 7 predicted proteins | sample KBSS34metaG_FD_184401 | JGI IMG/M metagenome (GOLD analysis project Ga0207711, IMG submission 184401) | Switchgrass rhizosphere microbial communities from Kellogg Biological Station, Michigan, USA - KBS S3-4 metaG (SPAdes) (version 2) | ecosystem: Host-associated > Plants > Roots > Rhizosphere >... | reverse complement strand
GAGGCCGGCATCGATGACGACTTCGAGCGACGGGTCGAACAGCAGGCCCGCTTCGAAGTACGCACGGCGATAGCCGAGCGCGCGCTGCGCAATGCTGAAGTGCGCGAGCGAGCCGCCGATAAACGCGACGCGCGTGCGCTTCTGCTCGAACAGGTGGCGCATCGCAAGCGCGGCGCCAGCCGCATTGTCGAGATTCACCGAGCGCAAACCGGGTGCCCACAGGTCGATCAGCACCAGCGGGCGCTGCATCGCGGCGAGCGTCGCAAGCGTTTCCGGTTCGACGAAACCGGCGACCGCGATCGCGTCCGGCGCGTGCAGGCGCATCTGCTGCACGACGTCTTCAGTGGGGCCGGCGGTCAGCACCGACGGCACGATGCCGCGCTCGCGGCATGCGTCTTCGACGCCGTGCAGCACGTGCGAGAAGAACGGGCTGGCCGCGAAGTTGTTGTGCTGGCGATGCAGCAGAAAGGTGAGACGGCGAATGCGGGGACGCAGCTGGGCGGCGTCGTAGCCGAGGCGGCGCGCCGTTTCGACGACGCGCACGCGGGTGGCGTCGGACAGGCCAGGCTGGTTTTTCAGCGCGCGTGACACGGTGCCGATCGACACGCTGGCGGCGCGGGCGACGTCGCGGATGGTGGTGGCCATCTGAATCTGGAGGCTGTTTTGAGTTCGGGCGATTGTATAGTAAAAATATCTGAAAAAACGTGTTATGCGCGGCTATTGGTACGCGGAGATACCCGTATATAAAGCGTTCGTGGCAGTAAGTGTGCGTTTAGTAAAACGACTAAACAGGGCGCGCTGACACACGATTTGTACGGTGGATTGGCGTGGTGAGTGCGGCGAGCTTCGGCGCGCCCTTCACCGCGCGACCGGCCGCGCGAAGCGCAGGGCAGCAACGCCAGGCTGCACTTCGCATCGAAGTGCAGCCGTCATGTAAATCGAAAGAGGGATAAAGGACGTTACCGCAACCTGCTCGCCCGCCGCTGTCGCGACGCGTTCCCAGCCGCTATTCAGCCGACGCTCATGGGCGCCATTTCGTTGCGCCGGTTCATCAGCGCATCGCTTTCGACGGCGTCGATCACCACCAGCCCCGACGCCCGCTGTTTCGCGCGACGTTTCGCGAGTGCCGCCAGCGAGGCAATGTCCTCGCTGTTGTAACGCGCGCCTGCGCAATCCGGTTGCACGTGCACGCAGCCGATCGCCATCGTGACGAAGCCGAAGAAGGTCGGATGGCCCCGCCGGTCCTCGCCGTGGATGCCGCCGGCGCGATCACCGTGCCCTCAGCTTCGGCCTGCTCGAACAGCGCGAACGGCGTTTCGAGAGCGGAGCCGGCCGGCCCGCGAATCAGCCCTTCGTAGCCGAGGATCGCGCCGCCTTCGAACTTGACGATCGGCTTGAACACTGCGGACAAGCCGCCTGCGGCGATCAGTTCAGCGACGCGCGGAGCGTGGGACCGGGCAGATAGGCGAAGTGACATGGCGAACTGCCGAGCGGGGGATGTTCGTCATATCGGCGGCAGGGTTCGCGACTTGATGAATTTTTCATGACACTTTGCGGTCGCGTGAGCGTGCCTGCGGGCGTCCTGCCGGCGTGCATCGGGCATCGCGTTTTTTGCCTATGCCATCAGGCCAGGCTGACGCCGGGCGGCGCTCACGGTGAAATAACGACGTTGCAACGAAGCGGCAACAACGGCAGGCAAACAAAAAGCCGCATCGAGCGGCTTTCGTCAAACAGTCTCAGGGAGAGAGTGTATGAATGTCTTTTCAGGCTCGCGGGCCCATCTGGCCGCGGCTCACCGCGCCCGCAGCGTCCTGCGCACCCGCGCGCTTCTGCGCTTTGGCGTCGCGGGCGCCCCAGCGTTGCGCGAGGGCGGCACAGGTCATCAGCTGCACCTGGTGGAACAGCATCAGCGGCAGCACCGCGGCACCCACGGCGTGGGTGGCGAAGATCACCTTGGCCATCGGCACGCCGGCGGCGAGGCTCTTCTTCGAACCGCAGAAGATGATCGTGATCTGGTCGGCGCGGTTGAAGCCCAGGCGCTTGCTGACAAGAATCGTCAGTCCCAGCGCAAGCGCGAGAAGCACCGCACACGCGACCACCAGCCCCCCCAGCGCGGAAAGCGGGATGTGATGCCACAGGCCTTCGGTCACGGCCTCGCTGAACGCGGCATAGACCACCAGCAGGATCGAGCCCTGGTCGACGTACTTCAGCACGCCGCGGTTGCGGTCGATCCACGCGCCGATCAGCGGCCGCAGCAGCTGGCCGCCAACGAACGGCACCAGCAACTGCAGCACGATGTTCCAGACGGTATGCCAGGGCGAGGTGCCGCCGGCGCTCTGGTTGGTCACGATCACACTGACGAGCGCGGGCGTGATGAAGATGCCGAGCAGACTGGATGCGGAAGCGCTGCATACGGCGGCGGGCACGTTGCCCTTGGCTATCGAAGTGAAGGCGATCGACGATTGAACCGTCGAAGGCAGCGTGCAAAGGAAGAGGATGCCGACATAGAGCGCTGGCGTGACGATCGGCGCAAGAAGCGGCTTGAGCGCGAGGCCGAGCAGCGGAAACAGCGCGAACGTGCTTAGCAGCACGACCAGGTGAAGGCGCCAGTGCGTCGCGCCGGCAACGATTGCCTCGCGCGACAGCTTGGCGCCGTGCAGGAAGAACAGCAGGCCGACTGCGATGTCCGTCACCCAGTTGAACGCCGCGGCGGCCTGCCCGTGCACGGGCAGAAGGCTGGCGAAGATCACCGTGCCGACGAGGCACAGCGTGAAGTTGTCCGGAAGCAGTTTCGGGCGAGCCATTATTGTTATCTCGATGCGGAGCGACGCGGCTACATTAGGGAAAACACGTATTTTCCATGCAAATGCATTAACCAAGCAAATTCATTTACCGAATTGATTAATGTGGACGGCGCATGAAAGCGGCGTTATCCATTCGTCAGGCGTTTGCTGCGAGCGGCTGTGACGGCACCTGCTGGCCCGAAGGTGGTCTGCTTTGCGTGCAATTGATGTTCTGGCGTAGGTCTGGAGAGAGGGGGCGTGCGGACGTTTTGCAACAGATTCGACGTGCGGCTTACGTATGCTGAAAGCCCTTTTTTGCAGCGCAAGTCGTGCAATTTCCGTAGTGCGAGGGGGGCGAAAAAACGACCGTAACATGGTGTTACAACCCTGCCGACGGCATAACATTTTTTGCCTCGACAGCACCAGGAGGCACCCATAAATTACTGCTGAAAGGCCGTCGGCACCTTGATAGATGCGCCATGTGGGCTGCAATTTCCAAGCGTGCCGCAGCAGGTCGCGCCGTTATCCGGACAGCGCACCGCATCGGCCTCGCCGTCGGCGGGTAATTCATTGTGAGCGCAGGACATTTTCGAACAAGGTTTTGGCGGGTTGGACTAGCCGGCGCGGTTCTCGCGGCCGCGCTGTCGATCGCCCATGCGAACCCGTCGCGTGCACCGCATCGCGTGGAGGCTCGGCCTGTCGCTTATGGCGCGGCTCTCGCCAGCCCGGCCGAAAGCGCTCATCTGTTCGACGCAAAGTACCGTCTGGCGGCGCGGCCCGCGATGCAATACGTCGGCGTGCAATACGCTGGCGCCATCACGCAGGTCAGCGCCGAGACACGCGGTGTGCCGCACCCGCCATCGAACGGTCAGTCGATGCATACCGGCTCGATCCGCGATGACGTCGCGCGTTATAACGAAGAGCGCGTGTCCCGTCAGATCACTCGCCCGCCGGTCGACTCCGGCCGTCAGCAGGGTTCCTCGCAGTATCGCAACTAGCGGCGTTTCGCTTTTGCCGGCGGCTCTTACTGTCGCTGGTTCAACAGCCGCAGCGCGGCTTTCATTCGCGTAAGCCTTTTGCGCTCCTCGCATCGCACGCGTTGCAATGTGATGTGAACACGCCACACCACTTGGACGTCGCGACGTCCCATCGACGCATCCGCTGGCTCATTCCTCCGTCCTCGCTTCTGCGCCGCGACCTGCGTGCGCGGCGTGCCTGAACTCTTCAGCCGCTCCTTTCCCATACAGGCTTTTTGCCGTGCCGCGTGATGGCGGCGGCGTTGGCGCGCGCACTTTCCACGAGCGGCCGCGCCCATAAGCTGCCGACCAAACTACCTGGACCGCTATACCCGCAATAAGCGCAGATGTTTTTGTCCACAGGGATTGTCCGCAAAGATGACTCCGGCCCAGATTGGCTCGATCCGGAATCGGCGACGCGCGACAAACGCACAACAACGCACGACAAGCGACGACGCAACCGGCGAGCGCCCCGTCCCAGCCGCATCCCTTTTGACAAAGACAGGAGAACGCATGAGAACAACGATCAGCGGTGCCTTGCGCACCCTGCTGAAGGTGAGCGCCGTGGCCGCGCTCATGGCTGGTGCAAGCGCGGCGTTTGCGCAGTCGAGCGTGCAGCTATATGGTCAGGTCGACGAATGGGTCGGCGCGCAGAAGTTTCCGGGCGGGCAGCGGGCATGGCAGGTGTCGGGCGGCGGCATGTCGACGTCCTACTGGGGTATCAAGGGATCCGAAGATCTCGGCAACGGAGTCAAGGCGATCTTCACACTGGAAGACTTCTTCCGTGCGCAGAACGGGCGCTTCGGCCGCTTCGACGGCGATACGTTCTTCGCGCGCAACGCGTACGTCGGTATCGAATCGCCATACGGCACGGTGACCGCGGGACGGCTGACCACGCATCTGTTCGTATCGACGATCCTGTTCAATCCGTTCATCGATTCGTACGTGTTCTCGCCGATGGTGTATCACGTGTTCCTCGGCCTCGGCACGTTCCCGACCTACACGACCGACCAGGGCGTGGTCGGCGATTCGGGCTGGAACAATGCGATCCAGTACTCGACGCCAAGCTTCGGCGGCCTCTCCGGCAGCGCGATGTACGCATTCGGCAATGCTGCCGGGCAGAACGGCTCGAAGAAATACAGCGTGCAGGTTTTGTATTTCAACGGTCCGTTTGCGGCGACCGGCGTCTATCAGTACGTGAACTTCAACAACGATCCGACCGATCTGGGCACGCTGGTATCCGGCCTGAAAAGCCAGGGCGTCGGGCAGCTCGGGCTGACCTACGACCTGAAGTACGTGAAGTTCTACGGCCAGTACATGTACACGAAGAACGACCAGCAGATGGGGACCTGGCACGTGAACACCGCGCAGGGCGGCGTGACGATACCAGCGGGGCCGGGCACGGTGATGGCCTCGTACGCGTGGTCGCGCGACGGCGGCGGGCTCGACCAGACGCATCAGACCTGGGCGATCGGCTACGACTATCCGCTGTCGAAGCGCACCGATGTCTACGCCGCGTATCTGAACGATCACTTCACCGGCCAGTCGACCGGCGATACGTTCGGTGTGGGGATGCGGGCGAAGTTTTGAATGGCGCGGTGCTGTCATATGTTGACCAGCCGTCGCCCGCCACGTAGCCACGTCGGATCAGGACAGCGGTAAGTTGGTGGACGGTTGACTGAAGCAAGACACCTCCCAGAGAGCTCGTGCGAGGGCTATCGAATGCTGACGGAGGTCTGTCCGGGGACGCCCGGGAGGTGTCTTGGCAAAATTTGCCAAACTCTGTAGACTGGCTTGCATGAGCACGATGAACATTTCCCTCCCCGATTCGCTGAAAGACTACGTTGACGAGCAGGTCAGCGAGTGCGGCTACGGCACAAGCAGTGAATACGTGCGTGAACTGATCCGCAAGGATCAGCAGCGCAAGCATTTACGCACGCTTATCCTGCAAGGCGCGACGTCAGGTCTTACAGCTCCGGTCGACGCCGAATATTTCGACTCACTGCGCGCACGTGTGCGTACCTCGCGTAAATGAGGGGTAAGCAAGTCATCCCAACCCGGATGGCAGTGCAAGATGTTGAAACCGAGCTGACCCACTATCTCGTGGACGAGGGGTCGGAGCAGGCCGCACTCGGGTTCATTGCAGAGATCGAGCAAGCCTACGCGCGCCTCGCGAAGCACCCTAACATCGGGTCCCCACGTTATGGCTATGAACTGGACATCCCGGGGCTGCGGTCGTGGCCGCTCGAGCGTTATCCGCACATGATCTTCTACATTGAGCGCGAGGACCACGTCGAGGTTTGGCGCGTGCTGAACGGCAAACGCGATATTCCAGCGTGGCTGTCAAGCGACGACAGCACGTTTCACTGAAACCATCCACACGACACAACGCTCGCGTGCATCCGCACGGTCTGAACTGCACCCCAAAGTTGGACATCGATCGACCTTGGGGGGTATCCCATAGCGAAGTGACGTCACGCGCTTTATCGACTGTCCTTTGATAAAGTCCATGGAATCGAATCGATTGATTCCTGTCGCGAGCGATTGCCATGGACACCTTGATCAGCATGAAAGTGTTTCGTCACGTCGTCGAAGTCGGCAGCTTTGTCGGCGCGGCGGAGCGGATGGAGATGTCGGCGGCGATGGCGAGCAAGCACGTGATGCATCTCGAGCAGCAGCTCGGCGCGCGGCTGCTGAACCGCACGACGCGCCGCGTCGCCACCACTGAGGCGGGCCGCGAGTACTACGAGCGCCTGAGCCAGGTGCTGGTCGAACTGGACGAGGCGGAGCAGGCGGTCGGCGCCGCGAGCGTGGTGCCGCAAGGGCGCCTGCGCATCAGCTCGCTGTCGGCGTTCGGGCTGCGGCACGTGATGAGCGCGACCGCCGACTACGCGACGCTGCATCCGCAGGTGACGGTCGACATCACGTTGTCGGACCGCGTGGTCGAACTGATCGACGAAGGCTTCGACGTCGCGATCCGGGCTTCGCCGAGCGGCCTGAAGTCGTCGTCGTTGATCGCGCGGCAGGTGGCGACTGCCCACCTGGTGCTGTGCGCGTCGCCGGAATACTTGCGGCGGCACGGTGCGCCGAAGTCGCTCGCCGACCTCGCGCAGCATAACTTCATCGAATATGCGGGCCGCTCCGTGCACGATCTCCTCGGCGGCGTGCGGGCCGGCAATGCGCCGCTGCGGATGACGGGCAATATGGTTGTCAACCATCTGGAGGCGCTGCGCGTGGTCGTGTTGCAAGGCGCGGCGCTCGGGTTGCTCGGCACGGAGGTGGTGGGCGACGATCTCGCCGAAGGGCGGCTCGTACCGCTGCTGGTCGACGAGTTGCCGCCGCGCGAGCTGCCGATTCACATTGTCTACGCGAGCCGCCGGCATCTGTCGGCGAAGGTGCGCTCGTACGTCGATTTTCTTGCCGAGCGGTTTGCGAGCGAGACGCTGTGGCCGACGCTTGAACAGGTGTGCGCGCTTGCGGTGAGGTGAGGTGCTGCATACCGCACGCATTTACCCCGTCTTCAGGTGCCTTCCCGCGGCCCATCGCGCGCTGAGCGTTTCGATATACTGGCAGCCAGCACCCGCACCGCGTGACCATTGCGTCACGCGGCAAACGAACCGGGGGAGACATGACTGATCTTTCCACGCCGCAGCGCATCGGCGGTCACGAGCCGTCCGCGCAATCGTCTGTTATCGCATCCGTGCCGCCAAGGCGCCTGCGTTTCGTCACCGCTGCCGCATTGTTCGACGGCCACGACGCGTCGATCAACATCATGCGGCGCATTTTGCAGGCAAGCGGCGTCGAGGTGATCCATCTCGGGCACAACCGCTCGGTCGACGAAGTCGCGACCGCCGCGCTGCATGAAGATGCGGACGGTGTCGCAGTGTCCAGCTATCAGGGCGGACACGTCGAATATTTCCGCTATCTGGTCGATCTGCTGCGCGCGCGCGGCGGAGAGCGCATCAAGGTGTTCGGCGGCGGCGGTGGCGTGATCGTGCCGCATGAAATTGCCGAACTCGAGCAGTACGGCGTAGAGAAAATCTACTCGCCGCAGGACGGTCAACGTCTCGGCCTGCAAGGCATGATCGACGACATGATCGTGCGCTGTGCAAACGCGGCGCGTGGCGATGAAGCAGCCACGGATGCGGGCGGCAGCACCGGCGCGAACACCAACGCGAATACCCGCGCGACCGCCCCCGAACAGCTGGCCGCACAGATTCCCGGTGCGCTGCACGCAGGCAAAACCTCTCCCGCTCCGCACACACCCGCCGCAAGTTACGACCGCTTCACCCCCGTCTACCGCAAGCTCGCGCAACTGGTCACCGCACTCGAAGCCGGCCGCAGCACCGACTCGATTCGCACCACCCTTGCACCGGCCGCACAAGCGTCGCACGTGCCCGTGCTCGGCATCACCGGCACCGGCGGCGCCGGCAAGTCGTCGCTGACCGACGAACTGATCCGCCGCTTTCGTCTCGACTACGACGACACACTGAGCATCGCCGTGCTCGCGATCGATCCATCGCGCCGCAAGTCAGGCGGCGCACTGCTCGGCGACCGCATCCGCATGAACGCGATCGGCGATTGGGGCGCGGGCTCGCGCGTGTTCATGCGCTCGATGGCAACGCGCGAAGCGTCGAGCGAAATCTCGAATGCGCTGCCCGATGCGATCAAAGCATGTAAGGCAGCAGGCTTCGATCTGATTGTCGTCGAGACGTCCGGCATCGGCCAGGGCGATGCGGCGATCGTGCCGCACGTCGACGTGTCGCTGTATGTGATGACGCCGGAATTCGGCGCCGCGAGCCAACTCGAGAAAATCGACATGCTGGACTTCGCCGATTTCGTCGCGATCAACAAGTTCGACCGCAAAGGGGCGGCCGACGCGCTGCGCGACGTGGCGAAGCAGGTGCAGCGCAATCGAGCGGATTTTACGAGCGCGCCCGACAAGATGCCGGTGTTCGGCACGATTGCGTCGCGCTTCAACGACGACGGCGTGACCGCGCTGTATCAGCACATCGCGCCGGCGCTGCGCGCACGCGGGCTACGCGACGGCAACGCGCGTCTGCCGTCGATGGAAAAGATCCGTCATTCGAGCGGCCGCAATGCGATTGTGCCGCCGGAGCGCGTGCGTTATCTGTCGGACGTCGCGCAGACGGTACGCACATACCGTGCGTACGCGGAACAGCAGGCGCGGGTGGCGCGTGAGCGCTGGCAGCTGAGCGAAGCGCGGCGCATGCTGGCCGGCGAAGCGGGCAGCATGCAGCGCGACGAAGTGTCGGCGCAGAAGACCGGCGAAGTGTCGGCACAGCACACCGGCGGAGCGTCAGCGCAACGCACCGGCGAAGCATCAGCACAGCACACCGCAGATGGCCCGAGCGCGACGACCGCTGGCGCACACGATAAAACTCCCACTCCCGCCGCGCCGGACCCCACCCTCACCCGACTCGACGCCCTGATCTCTGCCCGCAGCGCGCAACTCGGCGCGCGCGAACAGACGCTGCTCGACGCATGGCCGCAAACCGTCGCCGCCTATTCGGGCGACGAGCACGTCGTGAAGATCCGCGAGCGCGAGATCCGCACCGCGCTGACGATCGAAACGCTGTCGGGCTCGATCGTCCGCAAGGTGGCGCTGCCGAAGTTCACCGATCCCGGCGAAATCCTGCGCTGGCTGATGCTCGATAACCTGCCCGGTTACTTCCCGTTCACCGCGGGCGTGTTTCCGTTCCGCCGCGAAAACGAAGATCCGACGCGGATGTTCGCCGGCGAAGGCGATCCGTTCCGTACCAACCGGCGCTTCAGATTGCTGTCGGCGGGGATGCCGGCCAAACGGCTGTCGACCGCATTCGACTCGGTCACGCTATACGGCGAGGAGCCGCACGAACGGCCGGACATCTACGGCAAGGTGGGCAATTCGGGCGTGTCGGTCGCCACGCTCGACGACATGAAAGCGCTCTACGACGGCTTCGATCTGTGCGCGCCCGACACGTCGGTATCGATGACGATCAACGGCCCGGCGCCGGCGATCCTCGCGATGTTCTTCAACGTGGCGATCGACCAGCAGATCGGGCGCGTGCAGGCCCACGCGCAGCAGCAAGGCCGTGCGGTGAGCGCCGACGAACTCGCGCAAGCACGCCGCAGTGCGTTGCAAAACGCGCGCGGCACCGTGCAGGCCGACATCCTGAAAGAAGACCAGGGGCAGAACACCTGCATCTTCTCCACCGAGTTCAGCCTGAAAGTAATGGGCGACATCCAGGCGTTCTTCGTCGAACACGGTGTGCGCAATTTCTATTCGGTATCGATCTCGGGCTATCACATCGCGGAGGCCGGCGCGAACCCGATCTCGCAGCTCGCGTACACGCTGGCCAACGGCTTCACGTATGTCGAGGCCTATCTTGCGCGCGGCATGTCGATCGACGATTT
>Ga0207711_10006059_pt1 | contig 10217 bp, 5 predicted proteins | sample KBSS34metaG_FD_184401 | JGI IMG/M metagenome (GOLD analysis project Ga0207711, IMG submission 184401) | Switchgrass rhizosphere microbial communities from Kellogg Biological Station, Michigan, USA - KBS S3-4 metaG (SPAdes) (version 2) | ecosystem: Host-associated > Plants > Roots > Rhizosphere >... | reverse complement strand
GCCGGAGCGTGACCGCGCGGCCCGTTGAGCATCCGCCGGTCGCGCCGGCGCGGATCGGCGTGCTGCTCGTCAATCTGGGCACGCCCGACGCGCCGACGCCCGCGGCGGTCCGCCGTTATCTGGGCGAGTTCCTGTCCGACCGGCGGGTCATCGAAATTCCGTGGCTGGTCTGGCAGCCGATCCTGCGCGGCATCATCCTCAATCTGCGGCCGCGCAAATCGGCGCATGCCTATGCGCAGATCTGGAGCGAGCAGGGATCGCCGCTTGCCGCGATTACCGTCCGGCAGGCGGCGGAACTGGGCGCGCGGCTCGGCGGCGAGGCGATCGTCGATCATGCGATGCGCTATGGCCGTCCGGCGATCGCCGACCGTATCGCGGCGCTCAAGGAGCAAGGCTGCGACCGGATCCTGCTCGCGCCGCTCTATCCGCAATATTGTGGGGCGACCACCGCCAGCGTCGCGGACGCCGCCTTCGCCGCGATCGCCGCAATGCGCTGGCAGCCCGCGCTGCGCACGCTGCCGCCTTATTATGATCATCCCGCCTATATCGGGGCGCTCGCGGCCTATGTGCGCGAGGGACTGGCGAGCCTCGACTTCGTTCCCGACGCGCTGGTGGCGAGCTTTCACGGCATGCCCCAGCGCACGCTCGACCTCGGCGATCCCTATCATTGCCATTGCCAGAAGACCGCGCGGCTGCTGGGCGATGCGCTGGGGCGGGAACTCGTCATTTCCTTTCAGTCGCGCTTCGGCCGGGCCCGCTGGCTCGAGCCTTCGACCGAAGCCATGCTCGACCGGCTCGCCCGCGAAGGGAAAAAGCGGATCGCAGTGATCGCGCCCGGATTCGCCGCCGACTGCCTCGAAACGCTCGAAGAGCTCGCGATCCGCGGCAGGCAGCGGTTCGTGGGAGCGGGGGGCGAAGCCTTCGCCTATCTGCCCTGCCTCAACGACAGCCCGATCGGCCTTGCCATGCTCGAGCGGCTCATCCGGGAACAGCTCGGCGGCTGGCTCGATGGAGCCTCCGATTTGGGCGTCTCGGATGATGGCATTCGCGTTACGAATAGCGTTTGAATTCGCTCGCCGCCGCTCTAGCATTCGGCAGGAATCTACAGGGGAGAAGTCCGATGGCACGTGTCGCGATTGTTACCGGTGGAACCCGCGGCATTGGAGAGGCGATCAGCAGCAAGCTCTGTGAAGCGGGCGTTGTCGTGGTCGCCAATTATTGCGGTAATGACGAAAAGGCGCAGGCCTTTTCGAGCCGCACCGGCATCAAGAGCTTTAAATGGAACGTCGCCGATTACGATTCCTGCCATAAGGCGGTCGAGCAGATCGAGGCCGATGTCGGGCCCGTCGACATCCTCGTCAACAATGCCGGTATTACCCGCGATGGCACCATCCTGAAGATGAGCTATCAGGATTGGCGCGAGGTGATCGACACCAATTTGGGCGGCTGCTTCAATATGGCGAAGGCCACCTTCCCTGGGATGCGCGCGCGGGGTTGGGGGCGGATCGTCAATGTCGGTTCGATCAACGGGCAGGCCGGCCAATATGGTCAGGTCAACTATGCGGCCGCCAAGTCGGGAATCCATGGTTTCACGAAGGCGCTCGCCCAGGAGGGCGCCAAGGCGGGGGTGACGGTCAATGCGGTTGCTCCGGGCTATATCGATACCGATATGGTCGCGGCGGTCCCGCAGGACGTGCTCGCCAAGATCGTCGCCAAGGTTCCGGTCGGCCGTCTCGGCCACGCCGAAGAGATCGCCCGCGGGGTAGCCTTCCTGTGCGCCGAGGATGCGGGCTTCATCACCGGCTCGACGATGTCGATCAACGGCGGCCAGCATATGTATTGAGCGATCCGAGGTGGCTGGACCGGTCAAGCGATCGATCAGTATCGCGGGTCACGCCACCTCTATAACGCTCGAACCGATCTTCTGGGAGGCGCTTGTCGCCGCCGCCCGGGACGAGGGGCTCCCGTTGAGCGCGCTGGTGGCGCGCATCGACGCGGTGCGGGTCGCGGATCGGGATCTGCCCAACCTCGCCAGCGCGATACGCGTCTGGCTTTTCGCGCGCGCGCTGCAACGGGGAGCGCGCGAAATCGATCCGTCAACATGATGTGGCGCGCCCGCTCGCGCACCCCCGGATGGTGTTAGCGCAGCAGCAGCGATCGAGCCCGGGTCGCAATCTGCGCGAGCATCGCCGCGGTGGGCGCCGCGGCGGAGCGGGCCCGCGTCACCGTCTGGCGGAACTGTTCGGCGCGCGCCCGGTGTTCGTCGAGCCATGCCTCGACCGCGGCGGCCGGGCCTCTCCGGCCATGGCGTGCCAGGAAGTCGAGCCGGATCTGTCCGAACTCGCGCGCCAGTCCGGCCACCAATAAACGCTCCCAGGCGTCACCGCTCCGGAACCGGTTGGCGGCCGCCTTCGCCCAGTCGAGCCCCAATGCTTCGCCGAGCACCACATAGGCCCGTGTGACGTCGACCTCGTCCACCGAAAGCTCGCTGGCCAGCGCGGCGGTGCCGATCGCGCCGTCGAGCTCGGCCAGCCGCACGACCTCCTCGACAATGGCCGGCTCGACATTCTCGCCGGCGATGCGCTGGCGCAGCAGATCGGATTGCTGGCGCGCTTCGGTCTTGATCAGCTCGGCCCGCGCCTGATCGAGACGCGCGAGGCCCGGACGCAGCATCTCGGTCATGGTCCCGATGTCGCTGTCGGGCGCGATGCTCCGCAGCAAATCGGCAGCATGCGGGCGCGCGATCTCGGCGAGCGTATCGAGCAGCGTGAGGCGCGCCCGCTCATCGATCGCAGCGTTCTCGATGCGTGCGAACAGCGTTTCGAGATCGAACAAGATGTCGATCGTGAAATAGGCCGCGGCCACCTGGGCGAGCGAGCAGCCTTCCTCTTCGGCCATCTCGAACGGCGCGACGATGCCCAGGCGATTGATCACTCGGTTCGCCATCTTCGTCGCGATAATCTGAGGACGCAGCCGATGCGCCTCGATCGCATCGGCGAATTCGGCGCGCATCGCCTTGGGGAAGGAAGCCTCGAGCAAAGGCGCGAGCATCGGATCCTGAGGGCGGTCGCTGGCCTCGATCGCGTCCTGAAGCGCCAGCTTGCCATGCGACAGCACCACCGCCAGTTCGGGACGGGTCAGGCCGCGCTGATCCTGCGCCCGGCGCAACAGCATATCGTTGCTGCCAAAGCCGTCGATGCTGCGGGTTATCCTGCCCCCGCTTTCGAGGATCTCGATGACCCGCAGCTGCGAAGGCAGCGCATCGCCGCCGCCGCGTTCGGCGAGGGACAGCGCGAGCGTCTGGAGGCGATTATCCTCGAGGACGATGTGCGCCACATCGGCGGTCATCCGCTGAAGCAGATCGTTGCGCTGATCGAAGCCGAGCCGGCCTTCGCTCATCTCCCGGTTGAGGGCGATCTTGATGTTGACCTCATTGTCCGAACAATCGACACCCGCCGAATTGTCAATGAAGTCGGTATTGATCCGCCCGCCGTTGAGCGCAAATGCGATGCGTCCGGCCTGGGTCACGCCGAGATTGGCGCCTTCGCCGATCACCTTTGCGCGCACCTGATCGCCATCGACCCGATGCGCCTCGTTCGCGCGATCGCCCACCTCGGCATTAGTCTCCGAAGACGCCTTCACATAGGTGCCGATGCCGCCGAACCACAGCAGGTCGACCTCGCTTCTGAGGATCGCTGCGATCAACGCCGAGGGGTCGAGCACATCATCCTCGATCGCCAGTGCCGCTTTGACCTGCGGCGAGATGGGAATCTCCTTCTGGTCGCGCGGGAAGACGCCGCCGCCGCCGGAGATCAGCTTTGCGTCATAATCGGCCCAGCTCGACGGCGGCAATCTGAACAGGCGCGCACGCTCGGCGTAGCTCTTCGCCGGATCCGGATCGGGATCGAGGAAGATGTGGCGGTGGTCGAAAGCCGCGATCAGCTTGAGCGATTTGGAGAGCAGCATGCCGTTGCCGAACACGTCGCCCGACATGTCGCCGCACCCGGCTACCGATATCGATTCCTGCTGTACGTCGATTCCCATTTCGGCAAAATGCCGTTGCACGGAGACCCAGGCTCCGCGCGCAGTGATCCCCATCGCCTTGTGGTCATAGCCATGGCTGCCTCCGCTCGCAAAGGCGTCGCCGAGCCAGAAGCCGCGCTCGACCGCGATGGCGTTGGCGACGTCGGAGAAGGTTGCCGTGCCCTTGTCGGCGGCCACGACGAAATAGGGATCGTCGCCATCACGGATCGCCACCTTTGGCGGGTGAACGACCTTGCCGCCGACGATGTTGTCCGTGATCGACAGCAGCGCCCGGATGAAGATCCGGTAACTCTCGGTGCCTTCCGCCAGCCAAGCGTCGCGATCGCCTGGAGCAGGGAGCTGCTTAGGATAAAATCCGCCCTTAGCCCCCGTCGGCACGATCACTGCATTCTTGACCACCTGGGCCTTCATCAGTCCCAAGATCTCGGTGCGGAAATCGTCGCGCCGATCCGACCAGCGCAGTCCCCCGCGGGCTATCGGCCCCCCGCGCAGGTGGATCCCCTCGACGCGCGGGCTATAGACCCATATCTCCCGCCAGGGGATCGGCGCAGGCAGGCCCGGAACGCCGCTGGAATCGATCTTGAAGGCGAGCGCCTCCTCGGACGCGGGAGCAAAGGCGTTGGTCCGCAACGTCGCGCGCACCACCGCGCGGAAGCGACGCAGCATGCGGTCGTCATCGATCGCCCCGACCTTCTTCAGCCCTGTCTCGATCTGGCCGTTGATCCGATCGGCCTCGCTCTTGTCGCGCCGGCTGGGATGATGCAGGGCGCGAAAATAAGCGATGATCCCGCGGGCGACATCGGGGGCTTTCTTGAGCGCGTCGACCGAGGTGCTCAACCCATAAGCGAAGCCGGTCTGCCGCAGATAACGAAACCAGGCCCTGAACAGCAGCGCCTCGTCCGGGGATAGTCCTACCGTCACGATCAACTCGTTGAACAGATCGTTTTCGGCGCGGCCTTCGAGCGTGGCGGCGATCGCCGCCTCGGCGATCGGGGCGCGCTCCATCAGGCGATCAGCGACGCTCGCATCGGCGAGATCGACGCGGAATTCGTGGATGAAGCCGATCTGCCCTCCATCGAGCGAGGTCGGAATCTCCTCCAGCACGCGGAAACCGAAATTTTCGAGCACCGGCACCGCTTCGGACAGCGGGATCAGCGCGCCGCGGCGGTAGATTTTGAGCCGCAGGCGGTTGTTCGGGTCCTTGTCGCTGCGATAGATGCGGCAGCCACGCGCTTCGCCATCGGCGAGCGCTGCCAGCCGGACGATGTCGGTCGCTGCCTCGGCGGGGGTCGAATGGGTCCGATATGCGACCGGAAAAGCACCCGCGTAATCGATCGCGAGCCGGACCGAGCGGTTGCGCGGCTCGATCTCGGCCAGCCGCGCCTCGACCGCGGTCTCCCAGCCGCGCAGCATTTCGGTCAGCCGCATGTTGAGCGGTGCAGCGTCCGGGAGGGCCGCGCCCGGCGGCAGGTCGAGCATGTAGCGGATCTGCGCGATATCGCCTTCGCCGAGCTGAAGCGCCCAGTTCGACAATATCGCCCCCGAGGCATCGGCGAGCATCTCGCCGATCGCCACGCGCCGCGCCGTGGTCAGCAATTCCCTGGGCAGCCACACGATCGCCGTGAGATGTTCGCCGAGCGTCGAGCGCGCAAGCTCAAGCCGCGGCCGGGGCCGATCCGCGAGCGACATCGCCGTCAGTGCGACCCGTTCGAGCGCGTCGGTCGGCAAAGCCACCACGAGGTCGGGTGGCAGTTCGGCCAGCGCGTGGCGCAGCGCCTTGCCGGCGTGCCCCTTGGGATCGAAGCCGAGCCGCTCTTCGAGCGCGGCGAGGCGGCCGCGCAATATGGGAATGTCTTCGGTCGGCGCGCGTAGCGCGGAGCTGGTCCACAGGCCGACATGGATCGACAGCCCGGCGATGTTCTTGCCTCGACGCACCGGCGTCACGATCAGGTCGAGCGGGGCGCGGCGGTGAACGGTCGAGCGGCAATCGGCCTTGAGCATCAGCGGTGCCGCGCCGCCGCGCTCGAACCACTCGACCGCCGCCCGCGCGGTGTGCTCCCGCCAGATCTGCGGTTCCCCCACGCGCAATATGCCCAGCCGGTCGTGCGATTCGCCACGGACGGGATCAATCCGATGCCCCAGCAGGGTCAGATTGCCGTCGATCAACCAGCGCAGCAAAGCCGCGCCCTCGCCATCGGGCAGAAGCGCGGCGTCGTCGCGCATCGCGACCTGCATTTGCGGCCAGTCGTGCACCGCCGCGCGCACGTCGGCGAGCACCGAAGCGATGTCCTGAGCGAGCAATTGGCGCTCGCGCGCGTCGACCCGCTCGGCTTCGAGATAGATCAGCGATTCGCGGCGTTCACCGGCCGTACCCTGCGGAAGCACCGCCACCAGCAGGCCTTCCTCATCACGGCGCACTGCGGCGACCGGATGGAGCAGGCGCCGCACTTCGACCCCCCGCGCTGCAAGCGCGGCCGAAATCGAATCCACCAAAAAGGGCATGTCGTCGTTGACGACCGCGATCCGCATCAGCCGCCGCCCGTCATGACTTCCTGCAATGCTTTGGATGGCGATCGCGGGCCGCCCGGGATGGCGGCGCAAGGCGGTCTGGCCGAGAAAGGCAGCAGCGTGCGCGAGATGGTCGCCGCTCAGATCGGCGGCTTCGCCAGGGAGCGCTCCTTCGGTCAGCGCCTTGGCGAAGGATGGCGTGAAATCGATCTTGCCCGGGGCCCTGTGCGCCGTCGTCTCGCTGTCCATGAGGCACCGCTCCTGTCCCGCGTCCGGTTCGATCCGAGGATGACTGCGGGAATATGCGCTGGATATGGACCCGTGGCGCGACGCCCACAAGCGCCTGCAAGTCGGCGGCGAACATTCGCAACGGACATGCACGCGCGGCGGCGCCATGCTTATTTCATGAGCGAAGAGCCCGAATCAGCGCAACTTTGTCAGGCTACGAAGCACCGTAGCGCGCGCTCGACCAGCTTTTGCTCGACGATCGGCCGCGAGACGATCGCCACGCGGCCATCGGCTTCGCGCCGGCCGACCAGCAGGACGATATCGCTGTCGATATTGCCGAGGTCGACGATCGCCCTGGGCAGCGCGCTGCCCAGCATCATTCGGGCCGATTGCGCCCGGTCGACCTTGAGCGCGGGGCGACGCTCGCCCCGCTCGGCGGCGACCACCGCCTTGATTCCTCCGGCCAGCCCCGACAGCCATGGCTCGACCATCTTGGCGCCGAGGCAAAGCCTGCGCGCATGGGTGAGCACCGCGGCGAACTCGGTAAGGCGCTTGCGGTCATAATCGCGGCCGAACACCAGTTTTACGACGGGGGTCATCGGCGCACGCGCCTGCGGCACGATGCCCGCTTCGGCGAGGAGCGCCGCGAAGCCCGACGGATCTTCGTCGACCGCGAGCGCCACATCATAAGCGACCGAGAGCGCGCGATAGAGCGCCTGGCGACTGCGCCCTTCGCTGTCGCGCGCTTCACCCGCCAGGCGGCGCGCATTGTCGACGAGATGGGCGATCGGCCCGGCCGGTTCGGCCAACGGAGCGAGGTCGGCCGTCGGCGCCACTTCGCGGACGGGCTGCGCAGGGCCGGCAAAGGCGGTCGTCACCGCATGGACGATATCGGGGGCCAGCGCCTCCTCGGCGGTTTCCTTCCAGTTGATCACCCCGTGGATCAGGTCGATCATCTGGCCGTCCGACGAATAGGGCATCAGGATGCCGCGATACAGCATCGGCCGGCCGCGGTGGCTGATGAACTCGGCCTCGAAGCCGACCGGCGCCTGATTGTCGAGGATTTCGGCATAATGCCCGGTGAGCCGTGACAACAGCGATCGCTCGGGCACGTCGGAGACCGTCCCGACCGTCGCCCCGATATCGCCTTCCTCGCGCAAAGCCTGCCCCAAAAAAGCAATCGCCGGATTGCCGCGGTCGGCGGAAAAGTCGAGCAGCACCGAATAGGGGCCGAATTCACCAAGGGCTTCCGAATCGAGGTCCGCGATCGACGGATAGTCGCGCCCGTCGAGCAGCGACAGCCACATCTCATAGGCGCGCACATGCATGCGGCGTTCATCGGTGCCGATCATCGGCGGCAGGTCCATGCAGGGTTCATCGGCGGCCGGGAAGTCCCAATCCGCGAGATCCTCGGCATTGAACGAACGATAGTCTTCCATCATCGGTCCCCGAATATCGGCAGCTTCGCTATAGCGAGGTCGCCCGAAGGCCGATCATGCCCGCAAGCGGGTTGAAGATTGGTAAAGGAGCGAGCAACGAGTTTGCGCCCCCCGCCTCGCTCGGCGCTTGAACAAGCGTTCGCCCGCTGTTAATGGCGCCATCGTCGTGCCGCCTTAGCTCAGTTGGTAGAGCATCGCATTCGTAATGCGGGGGTCACAGGTTCGAGTCCTGTAGGCGGCACCATCGATAAGCCATTGATATTCCTAGTGGCATTCATTTACCTGCTCCTCGTCTAGCACCCAGATCGATGATTTTGGGGTCATTCTGGGATTGCAGATGCACCTTGGTGAACTCGGCGACGTCGGCCCAGAACGCCTCGACACCGTCGATAAAATCCCTGAGATATTCCGGCCTTAGGTGCCGGTAATGGCGCTTGTTGGTCCCGGTTCCGCTGTGTCCTGCGGCGGCGTCGATCTGGGCCTCGGGGACGCCGCGGCGGTGCATCTCGGTCGAGCAGGTATGACGCAGCGTGTTCGGCGATCCAACGGCAACGATCTTCGGGCGATGGGCGGTCTCGCCGAGCTTTGCGCGTGGCGGCAGCCAGATCGGCTCACCCGAATCGTCCAGCGCATGCTCGCGGATGCCGGCATCGACGAGGGCGCTGCGGAACGAGCGATCGATGCTGTCGACAGGGGTCGGCCGGTAATCCCAGTCGCCATCATCGTTCAGGAACGGATGCTGGTACAGGATGACCCGAGCCGGCAGGAACCGACCAACTCTCGCCGTTCAGCAGCGGGGGTGCGAATGGCCGCTTCTGCCAAAACTCGCCATTCCTGATCCCTAAGTGGTCCGGCAGCACTGATCTCCAAAATTGCTGTTCATCGATCAAAGGCTGTTTCTCAATGCTGCCGATAGCCGCAGACGCGGACAGCTTCGCGGCGACAAGAGACGACTCCTCTCAGATGGGGGCCGCCCTATGGCGATTGCACCCTCGATCCGGATGTCACAGTCCGTCGCGAAAAGTTCGCGCGACCACGGCCAATGCCGAAGGGAAATAGCCGTGGACATAGCTTGCCCATAGCGATCCATAGCGAAACAGCGGCTCGCCCGCGCCGCCATTGGGGTTACGCGCGATGGCATATGGGGCAAGCGAAGTGTCCAATCGCGAAAAATGGAATGTATGGCCGCGCAGGCTGCCGTGCGGCAAATTCAGTTGCTGGAGACCGAGGGCCACGAGACGAGGTTGCATCATGGCCGTCCCCGGCATCAAGCCGAGCATTGGGGCACGGCTTCCCCGGCCGTCGTCCAGTTGATCGAGGCAATAAAGCATGCCTCCACATTCGGCCAATATTGGCTTGCCTGCAGCATGATGCGCGCGGATCGCTTGTCGCATGGACGCATTGGCCGCCAGCTGATCCAGATGGAGTTCGGGGTAGCCGCCTGGCAACCAGAGGGCATCGCATTCCGGCAGCGCAGCATCGTCCAGCGGCGAAAAGAACTCGATCAGCGCGCCGAGCGAGCGCAGGCAATCGATGTTGGCGGGATAGATGAAGCCGAAAGCCGCATCGCGGGCGATCGCCACGGTCATGCCTTCCAGATGCGGTTCGATGGCCAAATCAATCGGCGCAGGAAAGGCAACGGGATCAGGCAACCAGCCTGCCGCGTCAGGCAGCGCGTTCGCCGCGCGGTCCAGTCGCTGGTCAAGGTCCACAATCTCCGCTGCCTGTACCAGCCCCAGATGGCGTTCGGGCAGCCCCATTTCCGCGTCGCGGCCAAGCGCGCCGAGCCATCGCAAGCCGGGCCGCAGACTCTCTTCCAGCATCGCGGCATGGCGCTCGCCGCCCACTCGGTTGGCGAGAACCACAGCCACGTTCACGTCTGCGCGCCAGTCGGCGAGGCCTTGCGCCAGCGCGCCGAAGGTCTGCGCCATGGCGCTGCCATCCAGCACCGCCAATACAGGCAGGCCAAAACGGGCAGCGAGATCAGCGGCGGACGGG
>Ga0207711_10006055_pt1 | contig 10219 bp, 8 predicted proteins | sample KBSS34metaG_FD_184401 | JGI IMG/M metagenome (GOLD analysis project Ga0207711, IMG submission 184401) | Switchgrass rhizosphere microbial communities from Kellogg Biological Station, Michigan, USA - KBS S3-4 metaG (SPAdes) (version 2) | ecosystem: Host-associated > Plants > Roots > Rhizosphere >... | reverse complement strand
CGCGCATGAAGAACGTCGAGGTTCATATCTTCCCCGGCATTCAGCACGGCTACATGATGCCGGGCAGTCCAAAGGCCTTCGATCAGAAGACCCGCGAGTTCTCCATGAAGCGCGCGGTTGCGATCCTCGACGGCTTGCGGGGCGGCGGCGCGGCGTTGCGCAAGGCGTCATAGTCTCGGCAGCGGCACCACGGTGACGGCGGCACCAACATCGCTGTTCGGCCGCCGTATGGTGCGCGTCGAGGACGGGCCGCTGTTGCGCGGCCAGGGCCGTTTCGTCGACGACCTCGACATCCCAGGCGCGCTTCATGTCGCGTTCCTGCGCAGCCCGGTGGCGCATGGCCGATTGAACGGCATCGATGCGAGCGCGGCCAAAGCCTTTCCCGGTGTGCATGCGGTGCTGACGTTCGCCGATCTGCGGCCGCTGCTGACCGCGGATCGCATCCCCCAGGCGTTGCCGTCCGGCGCGATCCGCTTCCACGTCGATCCGTATGTCCTGGCAAAGGATGAGGTTACCTACGTGGGCGAACCGATGGCCATGGTGGTGGCCAATAGCCGCCGTATCGCCGAGGATGCCCTAGCCCTGATCGCGCTCGATCTCGAAGAACTGCCGGCTGTGGTCGATCCATTCGCTGGACTTGAGGCCGGCGCGCCCAAAGCCCGGATGGATTGCCCGGACAATCTGGTCGCGCGGCAGAGCATCGATTACGGCGACGTCGATGGCGCGTTCGCCAAAGCCGCGCACCGCATCAAAGCCCGCTTTCGCCTGCACAAGGGCGGCGGCCACTCGATCGAGACGCGCGGCGTCGCGGTGCGCATCGATCCGGTCGACGATACGCTCACGATCTATGTCAACACCCAGGCGCCACACCGCGCCAAACAAATCCTGGTGGCGGCGCTCGGCATCGGCGAGCAGCGCATCCGCGTGGTCGCGCCTGACACCGGCGGCGGCTTCGGGCCAAAGGCGGCGTTCCATCCCGAGGAGCTGGCGCTGCCGGCGGCGGCGCTGCTGCTGCGCCGGCCGCTGAAATGGATGGAGGACCGCCGCGAGAATTTCGTCGCCACCGTCGGCGAGCGCGACCAGGACTGGGACATGGAGATGGCGGTCGACGCCAACGGCCGCATGCTGGCGCTGCGTGGGCGGCTCTGTCACGACCACGGCGCCTGCACGCCCTACGGCGTCGCGCTCGCCTACAACGCCGGCACCAACGTCGTCGGTCCCTACGTGCTGCCGGCTTATCGGCTCGACATCAACTGGTGCCTGACCAATTTCGTGCCGTGTGCGCCGACGCGTGGCGCCGGCCGCCCGCAGGGCATGTACGTGATGGAGCGGCTGCTCGACGCCGTCGCAGAAAAGCTCGGGATTGCGCGGGACGAGGTGCGCCGCCGCAACATGATCCAGCCGGCGCAGATGCCGTATGCGACGCCGATCAAGCAGCGCGACGGCTCGACCATGACCTACGACAGCGGCGACTATCCGGAGTGCCAGCGCCGCGCGCTCGTCGCCGGCGGCTGGACAGATTTCCCGGCGCGGCAAGATGCGGCGCGGAAGCTCGGCCGCTATCTCGGCCTCGGCCTCGCCAATTACGTCGAGGGCACCGGCCGCGGCCCGTTCGAGAGCGCCAGCCTGCGGGTCGGCGCGTCAGGCCGGATCGTGGTCACGACCGGCGCGAGTGCCCAGGGCCAGGGCACCAGATCGATGCTGACGCAGCTGGCCTCGGACGTGCTCGGTGTAAAGCCGGAGGACATCGACGTGATCGCCGGTGACACCGCCGGCACCGCGCTCGGCTTCGGCGCCTTCGCCAGCCGTCAGGCGGTGACCGCCGGCAACGCGGTGCATCTCGCAGCGGTCGCGGTGCGCGACAAGGCGATCCAGGCCGCGGCGGAAATGCTGGAAGCCTCGGCGGAAGACTTGGAGCTGAAGGATGGCGCCGTGCAGGTCAAAGGCGTGCCGGAGATGCGTAAGACGCTTGCTCAGATCGCGCACGCCATCGGCGGCGTGCCAGGTTTCGCCTTGCCGAACGGCGTGACGCCGGGGCTTGCAGCGTCGATCGATTTTCCCGCGCCGGCGCTGACCTATTGCAACGGCACCCACATTTGCGAGGCCGAAGTCGATCCGGAAACCGGCCATGTGCGGCTTGACCGCTACATCGTGGTGCACGACTCCGGTCGCATCATCAATCCGATGATCGTGGATGGCCAGGTGATGGGCGCAGTGGCGCACGGCATCGGGGCGACGCTGTACGAATGGATGCGCTTCGACGAGCAAGGCCAGCCGCAGACCGTCACCTATGGCGATTATCTCTTGCCGAGCACCGACACCGTGCCACCGATCGAAGTGACCCACATGGAGTCGCCGACACCGCTCAATCCGCTTGGCGTCAAGGGCGCCGCCGAGAGCGGCACCATCGCGGCACCGGCCGCGGTCGTTTCGGCGGTCGAGGATGCGCTGCGGCCATTCGGCGTACGAATCCGCGACCTGCCGCTGACGCCGGAACGGCTGCTCACATTGATCCGCGCGGCGGGCTAGACTTCAGCGACAGGCAGAGACGAGAGCAGAACATGGCCAACAACATCGACGGACCGTTGTACTACGAGCGGATGGGCCGCACCGGACCGGTGATGGCCTTTGTGCACCCCAATCCGATGGACCAGTCGTGCTGGATTTTCCAGATGGCGCAGATGTCGACCTGGTTCCGCTGCATCGCCATCGACGTGCCAGGCTACGGGCGCTCGCCGAAATGCCGCAAGGGTGTCAGCATGAACGACGTCGCCCAAGGCTGCTGGGAGGCGATCGATGAGATCGCGCCGGGCGAGAACGCGATCCTGGTGGGCTGCTCGGTCGGCTCGGCGATCATCAGTTATATGCACCACATCCGCCCGGCCAAGACGTCGGCCCTGATCCTGTCCGGCACCGGCTACAATCCCGGCAAGGCCTTCGCCCACCAGCGCATCGCCGACTACAAGAAATACGGCATCGACTTCCGCTGGCGCTACACCTTCGACGACATGAGCCCGGCGTTTCGCGCCACGCCGCTGGCGACGTTCTTCGCCGACATGTTCTGCGAGCGCAACAAGTTTGGCGATATCGACTCGATCATCCATCAGTTCGAGGCCCACGCGGCGACCAACCCGGAGGATCACGAGGCGAAGATCGCCTGCCCGTCGATCATCCTGACCGGCAGCGAGGACAACACCCACAAGAACGCCTTCCCGCTCCAGGAGCGGATCCAGAACTGCGAATTGAAGGTGCTGCCGGGGGCTGGACACGCCTGCCAGATCGAGCAACCCTGGCTGTTCAACCGCCACATGATCGATTTCCTGACCAGGCAGGGATTGTTTCCATCAGGCGGCTGATCGAGGGGAACGCCATGACGCTTCGCCGCCGCCGGTTCCTGCAGATCAGTGCCGCCGGCATGGCGCTCCCCACGCTGCCCCGGCTAGCGCGGGCGGAGACTTATCCTTCGCGGACGGTGCGCATCATCGTTGCCACCTCGGCGGGGGGCACCACCGATATCGTTGCCCGTCTGCTGGGGCAGTGGCTCGCCGACAAGCTTGGCCAATCGTTTATCGTGGAGAACCGCACCGGCGGCGGCAATAACATCGGCACCGAAGCCGCGGCACGCTCGCCGGCCGACGGCTATACGCTGTTCATGGCCAACACCGTCAACGCGATCAACACCACGCTGTACAAGAACCTCAACTACAACTTCACCACCGACCTCGTGCCGGTGGCGATCGTGATGCGCTCGCCGGTCATCATGCAGGTCCATCCGTCGGTGCCGGCCAAGACGGTCCCCGAGTTCATTGCCTACGCCAAGGCCAATCCCGGCAAGGTCAACATGGGCTCGGGCGGCGTCGGCGCGACTGGACACATGGCCGGCGAACTGTTCCAGCTGATGGCCGGCATCAAGCTCGTCCACGTGCCCTATCGCGGCGAGTCGCTGGCGCTGACCGATCTGCTCGGCGGCCAGGTGCAGGTCGTGTTCGCGACCGCGGGCTCGTCGATCCAATACATCAAGGCCGACAAACTCCGCCCGCTCGCTGTCACCACCACCGAGCGGATCGCCTTGCTGCCCGATCTGCCGACGCTGAAGGAGTATCTTCCGGGTTACGAGGCAAGCTCCTGGAACGGCCTCACCGCACCGAAGAACACGCCGCCCGAAATCATCGAAAAGCTCAACCGCGAGATCAACACGGCGATGGCGGACCCGAAGATCAAATTCCGGATCGTCGATCTCGGCGGGCCGCCGATCATCGGCTCGCCAGCCGATTTCGGCAAAATCATCGCCGAGGACACCGCCAAGTGGGCCAAGGTAATCCAATTCTCGGGCGCTAAGGCCGAGTGATGATCCCGGTAGCTGTGCTGATCCCGCCGCAGCGGCCGCCCTGTGGCTCATCAATCTGATTTTCCACAGGTGTCTCCAGCGAAATCGAGAATTGGAGTCGAGACTGCGGCAGGTTGTCGCCAATCTCGCGCTCCGCGTGTACAAAATATACCTACAACCCGATTCGAGTTCCCCATGCCATATGGTTTGCCGTCGTCTTTCCGTGCGATCGCGATTTTGACTCTGCTCGCAATGGTCGGCGCGCCAGTGGCGCGGGCGGAGACGCTGATCATTCAGGGTTCATCGACGGCCAGCACCACCTTGCTCGCACCCAACCAGGCGACGATCGAGGCTTTGTCGAGACAATCGCTCAAGATTGTCGGAATCCGGTCGGACCTCGGCGTGCTGCGATTGTTGGCTCGCCAGGCGGAGTTCGCGGTCATCTCGAGCTCGCTGAAACAAGTCGTCGACTCGCTTCGGACCAACAGCCCCGATCTGCCCTATGACAAGCTCGCGGCGTTTCCGGTGTCTCAGGTCCGGGTCGCATTCGCCGTCAATCCGAACAACCCGGTTCGCACGGCCGACATGGCCTCGATCCGGCGGGTCCTGTCGGGCGAACTGACAAACTGGAAGCAGCTCGGCGGCGCCGACGAGTTGATCCGCGTCGCCTACGTGCAACCCGGCGGTGGCGTCACGCTATCGGTCGCAGGCGAATTGTTCGGCGGGCAGCCGTTCACCCCGGCCAATCCAATCCGCGTCGCGTTTGGCGTACAGGTGGTCAGGGTCGTCGAACAAGAGCCGCGCGCCCTGGGGGTCGCGCAGCTCGGACTGACCCAGGAACGCCAGCTTCCGGAGCTAGCGACCAACAAAGTCATCGAGCAGGAGCTCAACCTGGTGACGCTTGGCGAGCCGTCGCCCGAGCAGCAGGCGGTGATCAATGCGGTGCGTCAGGTCGCAGCCAGCCTCGGCATGCCGGTTCTGAAATAGTCACTCGGGCTTCACGCGACCCGCCTTCAGGATCGGCGTCCAGCGCACCGGTCCATCCTTGCACACGTCGGTCGCCTTTTCGCCGCGCCCTGCGCCAACCTGCCGCGGCGCCGATACGGGCAGGCTGAATACGCTATGATGCAAAGCCAGGGCTGGAGAACATCATGCTGCGAACATTGCTTCTCGTTGCAACCGCGCTCGCCATCAATCTCCATCCCGCTGAATCGTTCGCGCAAATCTTTCCGCAGCGCACGGTGAAATTCATCCTACCGTTCGGCCCGGCCAGCGGCACCGACATCACTGCGCGTCTGGTCGCGGATCGGCTAGCTATCCGTTGGAGCAAACCGGTGGTGATCGAAAACCGCCCGGGCGGTGATGGACTGATCGCCATCAATGCGTTCGTTTCCGCCAACGACGACCACACCCTGCTGTGGGTGCCAGTCGGCACGTTCGCGGTGCATCCCTATGACAAGGACAAATTGCCCTATGATGCCGAGCGCGATCTCATCCCCATCGCCAACGTCACATCGCTATTTCTCGCGGCCACGGCTTCGACGGCGTTGAATGTCGGTTCGCTGCGCGAGCTCGTCGAGCTGGTACGCGCCAATCCCAACAAGTTCAACTGGGCCGCCGCCAATGGCAATGCCGATTTCCTGATGTCCGGCTTCCTCAAGAGCAACGGGCTGGAGATGGCGAAGGTGCCCTATCGCGACATCCTCCAGGCACCCAACGATCTCGCCGAGAACCGCATCCAACTGTTGTCGTCGTCGCTCGCGATCGTCACACCGCTGATGCAGGCCGGCAAGGTCAAGGTGCTGGCGGTGACCGGCCGCCGGCGCGCGCCCAGCGCTCCCGACGTTCCGACCGTAACCGAGGCTGGCTATCCGGCGCTGGTGATGGAAAGCATCGGCGGCATCTTCGGGCCGCGCGGCATGCCGCTGGCGGTGCGCGAACAAATCGCCGCTGACGTGCGGGCCGCCGTCGCCAGCGATCCGACCATCGCGGCCAAGCTGGAAGCCACCGGCCAGGTGGTCGATGTCCGCGGGCCGAACGAGTTCGCCGCCGGAATCAAGGAGATCAACGACCAGCTCGCCGGAATCGCCAAGGTGCTGGGCATGAAAGCTGCGCAGTGAGGGCATGCACGTGCGGCTTTGTCGCGCCGTGTCCCGGTGCCATGCGCTATAGTGCCCGTCGTCAAAGCGCTTCAGGGAGGAAGCCTTGCGTCACGTGATCGCGGCTATCGCCGCCTTCCTCACCATTTTCGTGATACCGCCGGGCCGCGCCGCGGCCGAATGGCCGGACAAGCCGGTGCGTGTGATCGTGCCTTACGCCGCTGGCGGCGCCAACGATCTGCTCGGCCGGGTGTTCGCCGAACAGCTTAGCAAGGCGTTCGGTCAGCAGTTCTTCGTCGAGAACCGCACCGGCGGCGGCGGGCTGATCGGCACCGAGGCGGTCGCGCGCGCGGCGCCGGATGGCAGCACGCTGATGATCTCCGGCATGCCATCCCATGTGCTGGCGCCGGCGATGAACAAGAACGCGAGCTTCGACCCGATCAAGGATTTCACCCACGTCGCCTATCTCGGCGGGCCGCCCAACGTGTTCGTGGTTCATGCATCGGCGGGCGTGAACAGCTTCAAGGAATTGCTGGCCCTGATGAAAAGCCAGCCGGAAGGGTTGCAATACGTGTCGCCGAGCATCGGCTCGGTCGGCAACATGGCCGCCGAATATGTCGCCGACAAGGAGAAGGTGAAGCTGGTTCACATCGTTTATCGCGGCGGCGGCTCGGCCATCCAGGATCTTGTCGCCGGCCATGTGAAGGTCGGCAGCATGACGCTCTCGACCACGCAACCGCATATTCTGGCGGGCAAGCTCAAGCCGCTGGCGATCTCGTCGGAGAAGCGCGTGCCGGAGTTTCCCGACGTGCCGACGCTGGTGGAGCTCGGCTATCCGGGGCTGATCGTGCGGACATGGTATTCGCTGTCCGGCCCGGCTGGCCTGCCCCGCGACATCGTCGCAAAGCTTAACGCCGCGGTGAACAAGGCGATGGGCCTGCCCGAGGTGCAAAAGCACCTGGCGACCGAAATGGTCCAGACCGAAGCGATGACTCCCGAGCAGATCACCGCGTTCATGCAGCGCGAGCTGAACCAATGGGCGCCGACGGCCCGGCGCATCGCTGAAACAAAGTAGACGGGAGAACGCTCAATGATTCGGTTTGTGATCGCGCTCGCAGCACTACTGCTGGCCGGCGTCGCGACAGCTTCGGGACAAACCTATCCGCAGCGCCCGGTCCGGTTCATCTTGCAGTTCGGTCCAGGCGCCGGCGTCGACATCACGGCCCGTATGCTCGCGGAACGCCTTTCGGCGCGCTGGGGCAAGGCTGTGGTGGTCGAGAACCGCCCGGGCGGCGACGGCCTCGTCGCGATCAATGCCTTCACCAGCGCCAATGACGACCACACGCTGCTGTTCGTTCCCACCTCGGCCTTCACGGCGCATCCCTACACCCACGAAAAGCTGCCCTACGACTCGGAACGCGACCTGGTCCCGATCGTGAGCGTGACCACCATCGTGGTTGCCTTCGCGGTGCCCGGCGATTCCGAGGTGAAATCGCTGGCCGAATTCGTGGCGCTGGCGCGCGCCAAGCCCGATACGCTGAACGTCGCGGCAGCCGCCGGGAATTCCGAATTGATCATGTCGAACTTCATCAAGACGCAGAACCTGCCGGTCGCCAAGGTGCCCTATCGCGACATCCTGCAGGCGCCGAACGACCTGGCTCAGGGCCGGATCCAAGCGCTGCTGACGTCGTATGCCGCCATGCTCGGGCTCATCCAATCCGGCAAGATCAAGGTGCTGGCGATTACGAGCAGCAAGCGCGTCGCCATTGCTCCTGACATTCCGACCGTCGGCGAGGCGGGCTTTCCGTTCCTCGGCATGGACAGCCTGATAGGAATCTATGGCCCGCGTGGCATGTCGAATGCGGTCCGCGACAGCATCGCCGGCGACGTCCGCGCGGTCATTGCGGCCGATCCGACCATCGCACAGCGGCTTGCCGCCACTGCCCAGATCGTCGATGTTCGTGGTCCCGCCGAGTTTGCGACGGGCATCAAGGAGATGCGCGACCAGCTTGCCGACATCGCCAAGGTGCTCGGGATCAAAGCCGCGCAACAGGCGCAGTAATCGGCTGAACGGATTTGGCAATGAACGACAGCAGCAACGCGGGCAAAAGCAACGTCACCGCCAACATCGCGTATGACGACCTGCGGGAGTGGCTCACCCGCGCCGAACTGCTCGGCGAGGTTCGCAACGTCAAGGGCGCGAGCTGGCAGGAGGACATCGGGCTCGCCGCCGAGGCGATCCTGCGCGAGGAGAACGGCCCCTGCGTGGTGTTCGACGAAGTGCCTGGCAGCCCCAACGGCTTTCGCGTGCTGCTCAACATGTTCGCCGGCGTCCGCCGCAATATGACGCTCGGCTTTCCCGATCATCTGACCAAGTGGGAATTGAGCGATGCGTTCCGCGAGGCCTATCTCAAGGAGCAGAAGCCGATCCCCCACGAGATCGTCGAAAACGGCCCGATCTTTGAGAACATCATCACCGGCGATGCCATCGACGTGACCCAATTTCCCTCGCCGGTCTGGCATGAGCTCGATGGCGGTCGCTACATCGGCACCGGAACCTACAGCATCACCCGCGACCCCGAGGAAAACTGGCTCAACGCCGGCGCCTACCGCGCCATGGTGCACGACAAGACCTCGGTCGGCATGCTGATGGCCGCGGGCCACCACGCCGCGATCCACTGCGAGAAATACTTCAAGCGCGGCGAAGCGATGCCAGTGGCAATGGTGCTGGGTGGCGATCCGCTCTGCTTCTTCTACGGCGGCCTGGAAGCGCCCTACGGCGTGTTCGAGATCGACGTGGTTGGCGGCCTGCGCGGCAGGGCGATGAAGATGGTGAAGGGCAAGGTCACCGGGCTGCCGTTCCCGGCCGGCGCCGAGATCGTGCTCGAAGGCTACGTCACGCCGGAGAAGCGCGTCGTCGAGGGCCCGTTCGGCGAATGGACCGGGCACTATGCCGGCGGCGCCAAGCCCTGCACCGTGCTCGACGTCAAGGCAATCTATCACCGCAACGATCCGATCATGCTCGGCGTGCCGCCGATGGGTGGCGGCCCGGACGAGATGGCGCGCTACCGCGCGGTGATGCGCTCGGCCACCATCAAGCAGAACATCACCAACGCCGGCGTGCCCGGCGTCTCGCAGGTGTGGTGCCATGAAATCGGCGGCGCGCGGATGTTCCATGGCATCGCGATCAAGCAGCGCTATCCGGGCCACGCGGTGCAGGCCGGACACATTGCGGCGCAATGCGGCGCCTCAGCCTATGCGTCGAAATACATCGTGGTGGTGGATGACGACGTCGACGTCACCAACCTCGATCATCTGCTGTGGGCGATGCTGACCCGCACCGACCCGAAGGAATCGATCCAATTCATCGAAGGCTCGTGGGATTCGCCAGCCGATCCCCGGCTATCACCGGAGAAACGCGCCAAAGGCGACATGACGCACTCCGTCGCCATCATCGACGCCTGCCGGCCCTGGTCCTGGCGCGACAAGTTTCCGCCAACCAACACGCCGAGCGCCGAGGTGGCCCGCAAAGCGAAGGAAAAATTCGGCTGGCTGTTGGGCGGCAACGGCAAAGGTTAAGCGTCTTGGCACACATGACAGACCAACTCGTTCGCGCCCTAGTCGTGGCCACCGGAGCATTGCTGCTCTCGTGCGGGACCGCTGCCGCCGAACCGATGAAATGCAGCGGCGAGCAGCAGATGTGTGTCAACAACTGTGCGAAACTGACCGACCAGATACGGCTTAGGGCTTGCATCACCAGTTGCAGTCAGCGTCTAGCGGCGTGCCGACAGAC
>Ga0207711_10006053_pt1 | contig 10221 bp, 5 predicted proteins | sample KBSS34metaG_FD_184401 | JGI IMG/M metagenome (GOLD analysis project Ga0207711, IMG submission 184401) | Switchgrass rhizosphere microbial communities from Kellogg Biological Station, Michigan, USA - KBS S3-4 metaG (SPAdes) (version 2) | ecosystem: Host-associated > Plants > Roots > Rhizosphere >... | reverse complement strand
TTTTCGGGCTCGGGCGGAGGCGCAGCGCCGAGGAAGAGGTGACTACCGTCGAGCGAGAAGCTGAGGTTTGCGCGCTCGCTCACGACAAACTCTTTGCGGAAGCCCGGCGAGGTCGTGGAGACGACCTCGGTTGCTTGCGGATCTTTGCGGTTCCAGTGGTAGACACGAAACTTCGATGGCTTTGCGTCGGCGTCTTCTTTGTCGCTCGTGAAAGCGAGCTGCGTGTTGTCTTCGTCCCATGTCAGCTTTTGATATTTGCCTTTGCCGCTGAGAAGAGTGACTGGAGCGGCGTCGCTGTCGGTTGTGACGGCGTAGACTCCGTTTGTGTCCTCCTTGCGAGATGAGACGGTGTAGACGAGTGTTTTTGCGTCTCTGCTGATCGTGAAATCGAGCACGTCGCTGAATTTGCGATCGGTGGAGGTCGCGGTGTTACGGAGGATCAGATCGGTGCCGTATTCCTTCTTGTTTCGAGAACGGCCCGATGGCCGCGCGCCTTCAGTGCGTGCGGGCGTGCCCGCTTCTGTTGACGGTGCTGGACTCGGCTCTGGTGACGCGCCCGGCTCTGGAGAGCTAGCCGGCGCCGGCGCGGTTGGTTCTGTTGAGCGCGGTGCGGCGCTTGGTGTCGTTGCCTCCATTTGGTAGGCGATGACCCCGGAGCCGTCTTCGGGCACGCGGAAAGTCTTCACTTTTTCGATGCGCGTTACGGCGCCGTTTGAGAGATCCATGATCGAGAGGCCGTTCTTCGGCATCTCCTCGGGCTTCTTCTTTTCCTTCTTCGCTTTGTTTACTTCCGCTTTGGTGGGCTCCACCGTGAACACAAGAAAACGAGAGTCTGCGGTGAACACAGGTCGCAGCAAACGCGCCTGCTCGGCCTGAAACTCCGCCTGATTCGTGCCCGGATCGTCAGGTGGTGGCAACGGCGGACGATAACCTCGCGGCGCGCGCCAATCGACACCAGTCGCGATATTGCGCGCGAAGATCTCGCCGTCACCGTCCTGCGGCACGTACGCATACGCCACAAACTTACCGTCGCGCGAAACCTGTTGCGCCAGAATCGATCGCCACGAATCGTAATCCTGATGTGTGAGCGGACGTTTGGTCGCGGGAGCAGTGGCCTGTTGCGCCAGAACCGTGGACGCGAGCAAGGCAAACGTGCAAACCAAAGCGACAGTTCGTTGAAGCTTCATGGGGCACCTCATAAGTTGTGGGACTAAGACAAAACGCGGGTGACGCAGATCAGAGCAGATCTGCGTCACCCGCGTCAATACGTCTTACGACTTTTAGAAGAACAGAGAGTACAACAGCCGGTTTGGTGAACCAGTACCAGCGTTAGTCACAACGTTCGGCGTCGCGCCGTTGACGATGGCGTTACGAACGGTTGTTGACGAAGCTGACGGGTTAACCTGCTTGTAAAGCGCTGCTACGCCGGCAACGTGTGGTGAAGCCATTGAAGTTCCACTCAACGTTGCGGTGGCTGTGTCAGAGCTAAACCACGACGACAAGATGCTCGAACCCGGCGCGAAGAGGTCGAGACAGGTGCCGAAGTTGGAGAATGAAGAGCGTGCGTCAGTGGTGGTCGTCGAGCCGACAGTGATCGCATTCGCTGCGCGAGCGGGGGACGAGTTGCAAGCGTTCGCGTTGCTGTTACCCGCGGCAACGGCAATCGCTACTCCCGAGTTCGAGAGGTTGTTCACCGCAGTGTCGAGAGTAGATGAGATTCCACCGCCCAGGCTCATATTGGCGACAGCCGGATTGGAGTGGTTGTTTCTCACAAAATCAACACCCGCGATCACGCCTGAAGTCGAACCAGAGCCGTTGCAGTCAAGGACGCGAACGCCACGGAGGTTGACGCTCTTGGCCACGCCGTAGGTCGATCCGCCGATCGTGCCTGAGACGTGCGTGCCGTGACCGTTACAATCCGCGCCGCTGCCACCGAACGCATCGAACACGTTCGCAGCTCGTCCGCCGAATTGGGTGTGGGTGGTGCGAATGCCGGTATCAATCACATACGCAAAAACGCCGGCGCCGGTGTGGTTGAAAACGTAGGTTCCATTCGTTGGACGATTGCGCTGGTCGATGCGATCGAGACCCCACGGTGGATTGCTTTGCGTTGTATCGGCCGTCATCACGCCGTCCTCTTCAACGTATGCAACCCTGAAGTCCATGCTCAGCCGTTCCGCATCTTCGGGTGACATTTCTACCGCAAAGCCGTTGATGGCGTTCTGGTAGATATGTTTGAGTTTCCCTTTGTGCGTATTGCTCAGCTCATCGGCGACGTACGGAGCGATCGAGAACATTCCCTGCTCACCGACAACATCGTTATTGAGCACGACGATGTAACTGTTCTCAATCTTGTTTGCGTTTTTGCGAAGCTTGTCATTCTTGGCCTTGCCTGCTGGTGGTGACGAAAGGAACGCAGCGAGGCAAAGACCGGCAAATAAAACTAACGCGAGAACTTTCTTCATGCTTTTTTTCCTCCAGATAGAGTTAGGTTGGTGGGGGTTGAGCCGCCCGCAACGGCGAGACAACAAGCGGGATGGACAGGTGATTGAATAAATCCGACACGCATAGAGTAAGTCGCATCTGGGAGGAAACCCTGAAGTGTTTATTAACTAACTACTATTGGGACGAGTGTTCTGGGACGGGAGGCGCGCAGTATGCCATCAAATTTTTCGTAGCGCAAGTATTTCAAAGCGTATATCTTGTCGATCCCGTGAACCCTGCAAATCCTGTCAAAACTTTGTTGTGGGCGACTACATTGTTGTTGGTATTTACGCTCGACGTTGTCGCTCAAAATGGCGTTCATAGCGCGGACGCTCTTCGCAGTTGGATCGCACTCGATGCGCCACCGGGTTGGGAGCGCATCGCCACCGATCCGATCATGCAAGCGATGCCTGGGTGGAAACGCGATGTGCTCGGCAATCTTATTTTGCGGAAGGGGAGTGGCAGTCCGAGACGTGTGGTTGCGTGTGGCTTGGATCGTCCGGGGTTTGCCGTCACTGAGATTACTGACGATGGTTACCTCCGGTTGCGAGAGGCCGGCGCGGGACGACTGCATTCGCTCTGGGTGCAGTTTCACGAAGGACAGCGGATCAGAGTTTTGACGCGTGCGGGTGTTGTGCCCGGTGTTGTCATTGTTAAGAGCACACACTTGCAAGGTGGGCGGGTGGTGAATGCGCCGGTGGCGACGCTCAACGATCTTTGGGTTGATGTTGGAGCTACTTCGAAAGCGGACGTGCAGCGACTCGGGATTGAGATGTTGAATCCGGTAGTGCGTGATGTTGCCGCGTGGTCTTACGGTGAGTTTGTCGCGGGGCATTTGGCTGGAATGCGTGTTGGTTGTGCGGCGGTGGCGAGCGCGGCGCAGGGAGAGGTGAGAAGTGGCGAGACGATCTTTCTGATCACGACGTTGCGTAGTTTTGGTTTTGATGGGTTTGAAGCGGCGCTGAGATCGTTAGGGCGTGTTGATGGAGTGACGCTCGTGGATGCGTCTGATTCGGATGGTGACGGCATCAGTCAGAGACTGGTTGAGAAGCCGGCGTACCTGCCGGAGTCGACGGGCCTAAGCTTCGTTACAGTTTTGGCGCCGCGCGTTCGCTATGCCGGGACGCTCGTTGAAAGCGTGAATGTTTCCAATGCGGAGAAGTTATTGGCCGCTGTTGCCAAGGTCGCCGGGATTGATAGCGCGCCACAATGGGCAACTGTAGGGGCGGCCCTCCGTGGCCGCCCGTTCGACAACCAAAACGACGGGTGGCCACAGAGGGCCACCCCTATAGTTGCTACTCCGGGGTTAAATTCAATCGCGGAGGTGCTCAAGACGTTGGCTGACGTTCCGGCTGTTTCGGGTCACGAGAGGCCGGTTCGCGAAGCCATCATCGCTGCGCTGCCTGCGTGGGCGCGTCCGTTAACCCGCACTGACAATGAAGGCAACCTGGTTCTCGAGGTTGGACCAGATCGCGATCCGTTGATGTTCATCGCACACCAGGACGAAGTCGGCTTCGAGGTCACGAGCATCGCTGATGACGGCATCGTTTCGCTGCGCACGCGTGGCGGACTATTCCTGTCGCTGTGGGAAGGTCAACCGGCATTGCTTCATTTTGATCGTGCTGGGTCGGCGCCGTTGCGCGGTGTGTTTGTGCCGAGAGACACCGCGATTAACAAACAACCGGAAGCATTGACGGCATGGTTTGGCGTCGACGGCGCTGCTTTGAAAAAACTGGGCGTTACTACAGGGCTATCTGTCACCGCATACAAGCAGGCCACCCGGCTCGGAAATACTCGCTTCACTGCGCGCGCACTCGACGATCGCGCCGGATCGACAGCGCTCATCCTCGCTGTACGAAAAATTCAACCGGCGACTCTCAAACGCAAAGTGATCTTCGCGTGGTCAGTGCGCGAGGAGACTGGACTCGAAGGCGCAAGGGAGCTCGCGAGACAATATGCTTCTAAAGTGAAGCGAGTTTACAGCATTGATACGTTCGTCTCGTCTGACTCACCGGCTGAGACAACGCGATTTGCCCACGCGCCGCTCGGGGAAGGCGCAGTCATTCGCGGTCTCGACAACTCCGCGGTCGCACCGCCTGCTGAGCTCGATCGAGTGCTGAATATCGCACGGACACAATCGATACCGATTCAGGTTGGCGCGACGAATGGCGGCACTGATGGTTCGGACTTTGTGCGCTATGGTGTGTTGCACGTGAGTCTGTCGTGGCCCGGCCGCTACAGTCACTCGCCGGTTGAAGTGCTCGATCTCCGAGACCTGCAAGCGTTAGAGCGACTCGTCTACGCGATTGCCACGGCTCCATGAGGACAGGATTCACAAGATTCTTCATGATTAACATGCAAATCTTGAAACGTCTTGTAAATCTTGTTCTCCTGCTGTTTCTGTCCTCTCTGCCCGTCGCGGCACAGCGCGATCTCACGCGCTACGTAAATCCATTCATCGGCACGGGCGGGCATGGTCACACGTTCCCGGGCGCAATCGTGCCGTACGGCATGGTCCAACTCAGCCCTGACACGCGTCTCACAGGCTGGGACGGCTGCTCGGGTTATCACTACTCCGATTCGAAGATCTATGGATTCAGCCACACACATCTCAGCGGCACAGGCATTTCCGATTACGGTGACATCCTGTTAACACCGTCGGTTGGGCGCGATTACTCCGGACGCTTCCAACATCGAAACGAAACTGCTTCTCCCGGTTACTATTCCGTGAAGCTCGACGACGAAAACATTCTTGTCGAGCTAACCGCCACTGCGCGTGTCGGAATGCATCGCTACACGTTCCCCCGCACCGAAGACGCAAACATCATCATCGACCTCGCGCATCGCGACAAAGTTATCGACTCCGGCTTTCGCACCCTTGGTTTGAACATGGTGGTGGGCTGGAGAAGATCTCAGGCGTGGGCCAAGGATCAGATCGTTTACTTCGCCGTGGAATTTTCACAGCCCTATACCGCGCATGGTGCGACTGATGCGGATAACAAAACTTATTTCCGCTTCGACACACGAACGGGCGCGCCTCTTCTGGTGAAGGTGGGTATTTCCGCCGTTGACATCGACGGCGCTTTGAAAAACCTCCGCGCCGAGGTCACTCACTGGGATTTCGACAAAGTGAAATCCGATGCTAAAGCGGCGTGGAACGCTGAGCTCAACAAGATCGCCGTGAGCGGCGGAACGGCAGCACACCTAACCAACTTCTACACGTCGCTCTATCACGTGATGACTGTGCCGAATCTCTTCATGGACGTTGATGGCCGTTATCGTGGTCGCGATTTCAAGACACACGTCGGCGGGGACTTTACCAACTACACGGTCTTCTCGCTTTGGGACACATTTCGCGCGGCCCACCCGCTTTATACCATCATCGATCGCGAACGCACGCGCGACTTCATCAAGACGTTCCTCGCCCAGTATGAGCGGGGCGGACGCCTGCCTGTTTGGGAACTCGCCGCAAACGAGACTGACACGATGATCGGTTATCACGCTGTTTCAGTGATCGCGGACGCCGTTGCCAAGGGCATTGACCGCTTTGATTTGAACCTGGCTTATGAGGCGATGAAGCAGAGTGCCGAATTGCGGCGACATCGCGGTCTGGGCGCGTATATCGATCAGGGCCTTATTGAGACGGAGAACGAGCGCGAGTCAGTTTCGAAGGTGCTCGAATACGCTTACGACGATTGGTGCATTTCGCAAGTCGCGCAGAAGCTTGGCTGGACGGCGGATTACGAGCGCTACAGCACACGTGCCCAGTCGTACAAGAACGTCTTCGATCGCACGACAGGATTTATGCGTCCGCGGAGCAACGGCAATTGGGCTGAGCCTTTCGATCCACGTGAGGTTACGTTTGCGTTTACTGAAGCGAACGCATGGCAGTACACGTTCTTCGCCCCACAGGACATCAGTGGATTGATCGCGCTGATGGGTGGGCGTGCGCAGTTTGCGCGGAAGCTCGATCAGCTGTTCAGCACTGATAGCCGGACGACTGGACGTGAACAGGTAGACATCACGGGCCTGATCGGACAGTACGCGCATGGCAACGAGCCGAGTCATCACATGGCTTATCTTTACGATTACGTGGGCCAGCCGTGGAAGACGCAGTCGCGCGTCGCCTCGATCATGGTCCAGTTTTACAAACCTGAGCCTGACGGTTTGATCGGGAATGAAGACTGTGGGCAGATGTCGGCATGGTATGTGTTGAGCGCCGCTGGGTTTTATCCGGTGACGCCGGGCTCAAATGTTTATGCCATCGGATCGCCGTTGTTTCCCGAAGTGCGATTCAACCTGGAGAATGGAAAGACGTTTGTGGTCCGAGTGCTTAGTGGTTCGGAACGAAATGTTTACATTCAATCAGCGACGTTAAATGGGAGGGTTTACAACAAGTCGTTCCTGACGCATCAGGATCTGATGGCTGGTGGCGAGCTCGTGTTTACGATGGGGCCGCGACCGAATGTGAGATGGGGAACCGGACCAGGAAACGAGCCGGTCTCGCGCATCGATGGTCCTCAGATTGTTCCAGTTCCGGTGATCAAGGCCGCGGGACAGACCTTTCGAGGACGAATGGAGATTGCAGTAGCTGGGATTGGAGATCTCTATTACACGATGGACGGATCAGCGCCGCAAAAATTCGTGAAGCCGTTCGTCATCGAAGCGGACACAACTGTAAAAGCGTTTGCGATTGCGGCTGACGGAAGACGCAGCATGGTTGCGACAGCGAAGTATCACCGCATCCCGCACGATTGGAAGATCACACTCGAGTCACGCTACAGCTCGCAATACACAGGCGGGGGCGACTTCGCTCTGATCGACGGTATTCGCGGCACGACGAATTGGAGCGGCGGTGGCTGGCAGGGATATCAGGGAAAAGACTTCGTCGCTGTGTTGGATCTGGGAAGCGTGGCAGAAGTTTCGAGCGTTGGTGCGGGTTTCTTGCAGGACATGGGTTCGTGGATCTGGATGCCTGCACGTGTTGAGTTTGAGCTCTCGATGGATGGAAAGAGCTTCGAGCCCGCCATCACAATCGCAAATGACGTTTTCGAGAAACAGGAAGGCGTGATAATCCGCGATTTCGTCAAATCCATCCCACCGCAAAAAGCGCGCTACATAAAAATTCGTGCGGTGAACCTTCGTGCAGAGGGATGGGTTTTTGTTGACGAGATTTTTATAAGCCGCGGATGAACGCGGATAAACGCTGATCTGCGTTCATCCGCGAAAATCCGCGGCTAAAAATTACCACTCGAGCGTGAAGGCGTACTCCGAAGCACCGCCTTTTGTATCTCTGATCCGCACGACTGCCGTGAAATCGTTTTCGCGTGTGGGTTGCTGCTCGACGAAGATCTCGCCGCGACCGCGCTTTTCAGTCAGCCGGACAGTGACGCGTCGATTCGGGAGCGAATTTCCGAAGTTCGGTTGCGCATCGTAGTAAGGCGTGCCGCCAATCGTCTCGACGTCAGCGGAGCCACCGCGAATTCTGATTCGCACATCGTCGTCAACACGGCCACGCCACGTCATGCGCCCGCTGCGATTGCCGGTGTCAGGATAATCGCCACCACTACCACCACCTCCATTGAGCTCGCGTTGGACGTCGCCCAGCAGGCGTTGAATGTTGTTCCAGTTAGCTCGCTGGATATTACGGCTATCAACGGAACGCGCGAGGTTCTGAAGTATGTCGAATGAGTCGCGCAGATCCTGGACACGGCGCCGGTCGACCACCATCCGGTAGAAAATTCGCGAGGCCCCGGCAAACTGGTGCGCGAGCATCACCGCTTCGATATCGTTGCGGAACGCGCGCGGGTTGTTGGTGAAATTGCTGTAGCTGGAGTCTGCAAAGTCTTGCGCGTCACGCGACAACCGATCGGCGAGATCGGTTACCCGGGCTTGTGGAGCAAACTGGCTGAACGCCGGGCTGGCGAATAACAACACTGCAACGGGGATCAAAAGGCTTCTGGTGATCATCGATTTCCTCCGATTTTTGGTGGCAAAAAGGTACAAGGTTTGGGAATCATACCATTGCCACGCGCATCTAATGCATGCGGTTTTGTTATACTCGGAACCGTTAAAAGCAGCCGGCACAGGCCGGCAAGGAGATAAGAAATGAGTTGGAATGCATCTTCGTATGTTCCGGCGGATGTTCGCGACACGCGAGTCACCGCGTTTTTGAGCAGAGTTTATGGCTGGATGTTTCTGGGATTGCTGCTGACGGCTGGGACTGCGGTCGCCGTCGCATCCTCGCCGGTGTTGATAAAGACACTGATTCTCAATCGTGGCCTGTTCTGGATCATGGTCATCGCGCAATTTGGACTGGTGATCTACCTGTCAGCACGAGTCAATAAAATGGCGCCGGCAACAGCCGCGATATTGTTCCTGGTTTACTCGGCGCTTGTAGGCGTCACGACGTCAACCATCTTTCTGGTCTACACGGGCGCTTCGATCATGTCGGCGTTTGTGGTTGCCGGCGGAATGTTTGGCGCGATGGCAGTGTTTGGCAGTTTGACGAAGCGCAGTCTCGCCGGCGTAGGTCCGTTCATGTTCATGGGACTGATTGGCCTGATCATCGCCTCGATCATTAACATCTTCCTGTTTAGCGACATGCTCAGCTTTGTGATTTCAGTGGTGGGCGTGCTGGTGTTCACCGGGCTTACGGCGTGGGATGCGCAGCGGCTGAAACACATGGCTGTCGCATTGCCGGATGGACGCGTCGGAGCTTATGCGGTTGTCGGCGCGTTGTCGCTCTACCTCGACTTCATCAACCTCTTCTTCTTCATCCTGCGGTTAATGGGCGGCCGCCGCAATTAATCACGGATTACACGGATTCAATACACGGATCTATTACGGATAAGATCAAATCCGTATAGATCCGTGTAAATCTGTGGCTTAACTCTTTGTGGCGAACCCACGCTTCTTCATCAACGCATCGACCTTCGGATCGCGACCGCGGAAAGCGCGATACGCTTCAGCGGGATCGACAGTGTTGCCGACTGAGAAGACATACTTGCGCAGCCGCTCCGCTACCGCTCGGTCGTACGGTCCCTTGCCTTCTACAAAAGCGCCGAAAGCGTCCGCCGTTATCACGTCAGACCAGAGGTAGCTGTAGTAACCAGCCGAATACCCGTCGCTCGAGAAGACGTGCAGGAACTGTGGCGTGCGATGGCGCATCACGATCTCCTTCGGCATGCCGAGCTGTGCGAGTGTCTCGCGCTCGAATGCGTCCGGATCGATCTTCTTATCACCCGCCAGGTGCAACTTCATATCGACCAGCGCCGCCGACAAGTATTCAACTGTCGCGAAACCCTGATTGAACGTCGCCGATTTCTTGATCTTATCGACAAGCTCTTGCGGGATCGGTTTGCCGGTCTGGTAGTGAAGCGCGAACTTCTGCAACACTTCCGGAGTCGAAAGCCAGTGCTCCAGAAGCTGCGACGGAAACTCGACGTAGTCGCGCGGAACAGAGGTGCCAGATAACGACGGATACGTGACGTTTGAGTTCAGACCGTGCAATGCGTGCCCAAACTCATGGAACATCGTGGTCGCATCGTCCCACGAGATCAGCACCGGCTCGCCCGGTTTTCCCTTAACGAAATTGGCGTTGTTCGAGACGATCGTAGTGACCTCGCCGTTGACTCGCTCCTGCGTGCGATAGGCGTTCATCCACGCGCCCGAGCGTTTTCCGGCGCGCGCGTAAGGATCGAAATACCAGAGACCGATGTGTTTCTTCGTCGTCTT
>Ga0207711_10006051_pt1 | contig 10223 bp, 9 predicted proteins | sample KBSS34metaG_FD_184401 | JGI IMG/M metagenome (GOLD analysis project Ga0207711, IMG submission 184401) | Switchgrass rhizosphere microbial communities from Kellogg Biological Station, Michigan, USA - KBS S3-4 metaG (SPAdes) (version 2) | ecosystem: Host-associated > Plants > Roots > Rhizosphere >... | reverse complement strand
ATAGGAGCGCCGGCCCTTGGCGACAACCGGTTTCGTGCCGGCGACCTCCTGCATCACCTTATGGATGTATTCGAGTTTCTCGAGCGACTTCCACCCGCGATATTTCTGCCGCCACTCTTCCGGCGGGCTGCCCAGCCACACCGCGAACGTTTCCGAAAAATCCTCTTCCGGGTGAGCCTGCGCGTACCAGTTAGGCAGATGCTGCACAAAGCTCTTGCTATAGGGCCGCGGAGTGTACGTTTCCGGAGTGTACTCGGTCTCCGGACTGCCGAAGACATCCTGCCAGTCCTTACGCGCGGAGAGTTTATAGGCATGGTCCACGGCGTGGCCGCACTCATGCCGAAGAAGCATTTGGCACCACTCTGGCGTGCCTCCTTCGACTTCCATCATGAGATGCATCTCGAGCGTCTTGAGACGAGGATGGGCCAGATAAAACGGGATCGCGATGGCCGGTACGCCCGCGGGAGAGAACCATTCGTCGCCCAGGTAGCAATCGGGACGAAGCGTCACGCCGCGCGCAGCCAGGTCTTCGAATAGCTGGTTGACGCGCGGTTCGAGCTCGCTGCCCTGCAGGCGGACGCCTAAATCGCAGATCCGCAGCACGAGCATTTCCTCATCCTTCAGCGAAACCCATGCGGGTTCCGCGCTGGTCTCCATGCTTTATCCTAACGCGTAGAGTATGGCAGATAATAATCGATTTCTCACCGCGGAGTGGAATAATCTGTTGATGCTCAATTATGCGGTCGAGGCTTCGCTGCTCGAACCTTTCGTTCCCGCGGGCACGGAGCTGGATGCCTTCGAGGGGAAAACATACCTCAGCCTGGTTGGATTCGAGTTCAATCGCACGCGCGTACTGGGATTCGCTGTGCCCTTTCACCAGAACTTCGAGGAGGTGAATCTCCGATTCTATGTGAGGCGTGGATCCAAGAGAGGCGTGGTATTTATCCGGGAACTGGTGCCGAAATATGCCGTAGCGGCGGTCGCGCGATTTGCATTCCATGAGAACTACTCGTGCGTGCCCATGTCGCATCGGATTGAAGCTGGGAAAGCTGAATACACGTGGACGCTGGAATCGGAACGGTGTGTAATGAGCATCGAAACCGAAGGAGAAAGCTTCGTTCCCGCGGAGGGCTCGCTGAGTCAATTCATCACGGAACACTATTGGGGATACACGACACACAAGCGCGGCGGCAGTCTAGAATACGAAGTGCAGCATCCGCCATGGATGGTGTGGAATGCGAAGCGGGCGAGTTTTTCCGGCAACGCGCAAGGGCTTTATGGGGCCGAGATCGCGCAGATCCTGACGCGCGAGCCGGATTCCGCTTTCTTGGCCCAAGGATCCGGCGTGACGGTATTCAGAAGCAGGAGAATCAGCTGATCCGACGATGTCTCTCTGCGAATCATCTTATTTTGCGCTAACCGAACCGTTATCGGCATCGCAGGATAAATCGAAAATTAGCAGCCACTTTGCGTTGACTCGTGCGTATCGGAGTCCCAAGTCGCATGAGCGATGTTCGGGTTCACGATCGGTCCAGGTAATATCGCGAAACCGCCCATATCCTGTGGCTACGCCGAAGCCGTCCTTGACATCTTCGCCGATGTTAAGGCTACGGATGAGCGTCTTTTCCACTGCGTCTCGATCCGCACGCGTGCGCGTCACGTATCTAAGAACAACAGACTCCAAACGCATCGTCGCTAATCCGCCGACATCCTGGCCAGTCTCGAAATGGAGTGACTCCCCACATTCGATTTCATTTCTTATGATTCGCCCCTCGCTGATGAGTAAAATGCAATGTGGATCGCACGGCCCTCCCCCTATGAGGCTTGTTGGCCAGACGTCTTCAACACGATCGAGTGCCAGGTTCGCCCACGTATGGGCCCGTAAAGTCTTCAGCGCCAGCGCTAACTTTACCGGATCGGAACAACCTTCAAGTCGATTCGCCACGCCTTGGGCGAACAAGCATGCTGAAAGGCTCAGTGCAGTCGCAAGCAAACGGAACATTGTCTTAATGGCTCCTCCTACCTCGCGGCCAGCAGAGGTTCGATGCTTTTCAGATTGGCCTTGGCGTATTGCGCCTCTTCAATATCGCCATTCAGGTCGAGCATCGCGCGAAAATGCTTGGCCGCCGCAGACAGTGTTTCGAGGCTCCCATTAGCCTGGGCCAGGCGCGCATAGCATAGCCCGAGAGCATAGTGCGCGTACGGATCGTTGGGATCATACGCCAGCGACTTCTGGCAATACCCGACCGCCAGCTCAAAATGCGCCTGGTTGCGCTCCGAATCGCACAGCCCGAAATAAGCCAGACTCCGCAGATCGCGCCAGGTGTCGGTCTGCGCCGCGCGCTTTTTCTTTCCTAAACCCACCAAAAAGCCCACGACATAATAATTCATCTGCCCAGCGAGCTTGCTATCGAAATCGCTCAACTTCAGATACTGGACGTACTCGCCCGCTGCGTCCGGATAGTTTCCGCTCAGGCGAAGGCTCTCGGCCAGCCACATGTGCGGCTCGGCGACCGTAGGAGCGATCTTGATCGCCGCGCGCGCAGAATCAATCGACTGTGGATAAAGCTGCTTCATGCGATACACCTGGGCTTGCATATACAGAGCAGGCGCGTTCGTTTTCTCACGTTGCGTCACTATATTCAACTGGCGAATCGCCTCGTCCGTGCCGCCGATGTCGAGCAGCATCCCGGCGAGGCTGGTGCGCGCTTCCATATAGTCGGGATCGATTGCGACGGCCTTGCGAAGCGCGGCTTCGGAGTTCTTTTCATCGAATAGCGAATTGTAGGTGCGGCCCAGATACAGCGCGGCCTGGCTATACGTCCCATCGATCTGCAAAGCCTTCTCGAAATGAGCGACAGCCTTCTTATAATTGTCGGCACCGCCCTTGTTGTATAGCTTGAGACCTTCGTCCAGCTCATCGACGGCGGCCTTATTGCGGCGGCGCACGATCAGAATCTTCAGCGACACGGTGGCGTCGCGGCCGGTGTAAACCATTTCCTCGCGCGGTCCGTCTGGCTCGTAGCCCTGCTTCACGCCCTGAATCGTGTGATTGCCCGGTTTCAAACCCGGCAAGCGCAGCGGAGAGCTTTTGTTGATAACCCCTTGGGAGACCCCATCGACGAACAGCTCGACGCCATCCATATTAGTTTCGAAAATCAACGTGCCGTTCTTCGGCGGAGGAGCGTTCGACGACCGCAGGCTCGCGGGGATGTAAGACAAACCCATCTTCGGATCGAAGCTGCCACGATCGCTGGTGGGGTTCTGCATGCCCTTGGTGGCCTCGCGGACATTTGTGCGCGTGTAGTTGGCCAGCTCGTCCGCGGTGACAATGCCGTCGCCATCCTCGTCCGCCCAGCCTTCGAGGCCCTTGACCACGTAATACGTGAAGATGCCGTGGCCGCCGCCCCATTCCTTGCTTTCGAAAGATCGCTCGCGATCGCGGCTGGCAGTCAGCGAAAACATAGAGCGCGAAAGATCCAGGAGACTCCGGTTGTACGCAACTGCGTCAGCGTCCGGAGTAATGGCCCCGCTGTGGCAGGAATCGGTCACCAGGACCTTCCATTTGGCCTTGATCTTCGATCCGGCCACGTTGCCGAGCGTGTCCATGGGATAGCCAGTGCCAGGAATGTTCTTGGGATCCAGATCGTAGGGAGCCAGATACGCGCGTCCGCCCTGGACGAAGCCGTGACCGGCGAAGTACACAAATACGCGGTCGTCTTCCTTGGCGACCGACGGCAGCCAGCTCTCCAGTTCCGTCTTCAGGTTGGCGAGTGTCGCCTTGGCGCCCGTCAGGCGATGCACATTCTCGGCGCGGAAGTTGCCGCCTTCCGGGCTGATTAAAACCGAATAGATGGCGTCAGCATCGCGTTCCGAATAGTCCAATTGCGCGTTCGCGGGAAGATTCTTGTAGCCCGCGACGCCGACGATCAGCGCGTAGCCGCGCGGAATCGTAGCCGACGTGACCGCCGGGCGATCCTCTTCATACTTGAGATCTCGTGACTTAGATTCCTGCGACTTGGACTGCTGCGCGGATTTGCTTTGCGCGGCGGCTGCCAGTGCAACCAGGAGAAAACTAGCGATGCGCCAGGCGAAGTTCATAAATCACCGGTCCTGTTAGCGGCTGTTTCGAGGAGAGCACCGTGCCGCCCTTTTCTTCGAGAAAGAGTAGCTCGCGCGGTGTGGGACCCGCCACGCCGCTCAGATTCGAAGGCAGCTTTTCTCCGGGCTCCACGGGCCGCACTCCGGCGGAATTGTCGATGCACTCACCGCGAGCCTTGAACACTTGATCATCGCACCTCGGATGCATGGACGACGGCAGATTAGGGTCGTGAGGCGGAGGCGGAGGCAAGTGCAGATGACCGGGCGGCATCTCCACCGGGCTCACCAGCCAATACATGACGTCCTGACCGGCCGGGCCGGCAATACGAAACCATCCCTGGGTGGCCGGCACCAGGTACTCCTTGCCCGCTTCGATCCGATTGTCGCTGCCGGTGTCGGTGCGGGGGAACAGCATTTCATAGCTATCCGCGGTTCCATGGTTCATCACGTACAGGAAACCCGAGAAATTGGTGGTCAGGCGGAAACGAAGCCGCTCGTTGGGACCGAACACCGTGGCCGGATTCATCGCGCGCCAGCCGGACCCTTCTTCGCGCTCGACGATCACCCGAACGCGCTGCGGGTCGGCAGCGGAACCTGTGGCAGCCAATACGAGCAGAACGAAACTGGTTGTCCTGATCACTTGTGCTTTAGGGCGATATCGACCACCAGCCGCGCATCGGGAGCGCTGCTGGGGTTGACGACGTAGGCTGCGTTCTCGGTAGAATCCACTTTTTCGAATACCAGATCGCGCGAATTCACCTGGGCCCGCAGCTTCGATACGACATCGTCGCCCAGGGAAGCCTGCGCCACTAGCGATCGGCTTCCATCTTTCGTAACCGTCCCGCCCATGGAGTAGATCAGCTTGTCGAGATCCGGTTCGGGCTGCCGCGTCAGCACGATGAACAGCTTCTCGTTGCCGGCCTGCTCATCGAACACAAACTGGCCACGCTCGCCCGAAGGGATCTGGCGGGATTCGCCCTTGTGGACCAGATTGCTTCCGCCCGCGACTTCGGTGGAGGGAAAGAGAAGCTTCCATGTGCCGCTCGATCCGCGCATCACCACGTAGAGATATCCGGAGGTGTTCGCGTCCACCTTCAGTCGGATGCGGTCGCCGGAGCGAAAACTAGTATCGGGATCGACTTCGCTGTATTGGCCGCCTTCGTCGCGCTTCAAAACGGCGTAACGCAATCCCAGCGGCACTGAGGCTGTCAGCGTGTGCGTGTTTCCCGGCTTGGTCGCGGCAATCTTCTTCGTGGCCGCTTTCGCCTCGGGTGCTTTTGCCTCGGGAGCTTTTGTCGCAGGTGCAGGCTTGGCAGCATCCGGCGGAGGCGTGTAAAACAACTCGCGCGCCTTAAGGGTCGGCGTCTGTGCCTGAAGCGATCCCATAGGGACCGCCAAAATCGCGAAGGCTAATATATGTTTCATAGCTTGCCGCCTCCTACTATCATCGCCTGCCGATAACTGGCGCGGCATAAGGGATTTGCCTTAGACACCGCTGCTCGTGGGGCAGAGTTCTCATTCCAGCAGGTTCCGCGCGGACAGCGGCCGACACGGCTCAGAATACGACACAATAGGATATGGGACACCGTATTGGCATTCTCACCGGAGGCGGCGACGTCCCCGGGCTGAATTCCGTCATCAAAGAAGTGGTTTACCGGGGCACCGAAAACCGGTGCGAAATCGTGGGCATCCGCCGCGGCTGGGAAGGCCTTACGCACCTCAATCCTGACGATCCGGCGACCAAGAAGCACTACATCATGCCGCTCAACCGCGCCAACACCCGTACCATCGACCGGTTCGGCGGCACCATGCTGCACTCCAGCCGCACCAACCCGGCCAAGATGAAAGCTCTGCCGCCGTTCTTGTCGCCTGAAAACTTCAGCCAGAAGAATGACCGCTGGGATCTCACCCCGCACGTGCTGAAAAACCTCGAGTGGCTCAAGCTGGATTATTTGATCGCGATCGGCGGCGATGATACGCTCAGCTACGCGGCCGCACTCGACAAGCGCGGCGTGAAGGTGATTGCGATCCCTAAGACCATGGACAACGACGTGCGGAATACCGAGTACTGCATCGGGTTTTCGACGGCCATCACGCGCGCCATGGATGCGGTCCAACGCCAGCGCACCACCGTGGGCTCGCACGAACGCGTCGGCATCTTCCGGGTCTTCGGCCGCGACGCGGGCTACACATCACTCTATACGGCCTACGTCACTTCGATTCGCTGCTGCATTCCCGAATACGAGGTGAATCTGGACAATCTGCTGATGGTCGAAAAGCGTAATACCGAGAGCAACTACGTCCTGGTCGTGCTTTCCGAAGGTGCGAAATGGGAAGGCTACACGGTCCAGGAATACGGCGAACCCGATGCGTTCGGGCATCGGAAGAAAGCCAGTATCGCCGAAGCTCTCAGCACGGAGATCAGCCGCCGCACCGGGGAAGAGAGCATCGTCAGCGATCTGACCTACGATCTGCGCAGCGGCGATCCGGATTTCGTCGACAAACTGATCGCGGCCAATTTCGGAAATCTTGCCATGGACGCCGTGCTCGCCGGTAAGAGTGGCGTGATGGCGGCGCTGGTGGAAGGCTCCTACGCGCTGGCGCCCATTCCCGATCCCGCGCTCGGCCCGCGCAAGGTGGATATCGCCACCATGTACAATACGGACCGTTACCGGCCCAACTACGCCAACAAGCTCGGGCTGCCGATTTTTCTTACACGCGCATGAGCATTCTAGATCGGTTGTGGCCGCGACGCCCTCCCGTTCGCACCGCCGATCCGGCTACCATTCGCGCCTTCTTTAACGAGGCAGCCGCGGACGAGGAGCATTATCCTTCGACCATCGATCCGCGCATCTTGCATGTAAAGGTCGTTCTGGAACATTTGGGCGATTTGAATGGCAAACGCGTGGCCGACGTGGGATGCGGCAAAGGCCGCTTCGCCCGGATCGTCAAGGAGCGCAACCCGAGCGCGTCCGTCGTCGCGCTGGACCTGGCGGAAGCCATGTTGCAGGGCATTCCTCCTGATATAGAACCAGTCGCAGCCAGTATGACTGCGCTGCCGCTGGCGACAGAAGCTTTCGACGGAGCCTATGCCACCGAGTCGCTGGAACACGCGGTAGACGTTCCCGCAGCGGTGGCGGAGCTGGCGCGAATCGTCAAACCCGGCGGGCGGATTGTGATCATCGACAAGAACGCCGAGGCCTGGGGTCGTCTGAAGACGCCTGAGTGGGAACGATGGTTCGGGCGCAAGGAGCTGGAGAAGCTTTTATCCCGGCACTGCCGCGAAGTCACCAGCCAGCCGCTGTCCTATTGGGAAGACGTGGAGCCGGACGGTTTGTTCCTCGCCTGGTTGGCGATAAAGTAGCGCACTGCCCGACGTGGCACAGGCCTTCAGCCTGTGCATTACTTGAACATCTTGAACAGCCCGCCCAGCGGATCGTAAAACTCATCCACGACGCGCTCTTTCAGCGGGATGATGGCGTTGTCGGTGATCTTGATCTCTTCCGGACACACCTTGGTGCAGCATTTGGTGATATTGCAGTACCCGATGTTGTAATCGTCCTTCAGCGCCTTCAACCGGTTCCCCGTATCCAGGGGATTCATCTCCAGCTGCGCCGTGTGGATCAGGAATCGCGGGCCGATGAACTCGTCATGCAGGTTGTGGTCGCGCAACACGTGGCATACGTCCTGGCACAGGAAGCATTCGATGCACTTGCGGAACTCCTGGGGACGATCGACATCCGCCTGCTGCACCCGCCAGGTTCCATCCGGGGCGTCGGGCTTGCGCGGCGTGAATTTCTGGATCCTTTTCTTGACTTCGTAGTTCCAGGAAACGTCCGTGACCAGATCCTTGACATGCGGAAAGGTCTTCATCGGTTCGACAGTCACTGGCTGGGTCAGGTCCAACTGGTTCAGCCGCGTCATACACATCAAGCGAGGCTTCCCGTTGATCTCAGCCGAGCATGATCCACACTTGCCCGCCTTGCAGTTCCAGCGCACGGCCATATCGTTGGCCTTGTCCGCCTGAATTTTGTGGACCACATCGAGCACCACCATGCCGGTCTCGTATTCGGTGGTGTAATCGACGAACTTTCCGTTGCCCCGTTCGCCGCGCCAGATTTGGAAAGTGGCCGTGCTCATTTACTTTGCTCCTCGATGCACTTCTTCATCTCATCGGTCAGCGGGCACACCGGCACGCGCTCCACCTTGGGACGGCCGTCAGCCCCGCGCGCGATCTTCAGGTTGTACTTGCCCCATTCGGCATCTTTCTCCGGATAATCGTCGCGGAAGTGGCCGCCGCGGCTTTCTTTCCGTTCCAGGGCCGCAATGGCGATCATCTCGGAAATCGACAGCATATTGTCGAGATCGAGCGCCGTGTGCCACCCCGTGTTGTATTCGATATTCCCCGTGATTCCGGCCTTGGCAGCCCGCGCGCGCAACCCTGCGATCTTGCCCAGCGCCTCCTGCATTTCGCTTTCGGTGCGCACGATTCCCACCAGGTTTTGCATGATGTCCTGGAGCTCGCTCTGCACGGTGAAAGGATTCTCGCCTGCCGCTCCACGTTCGAACGGCGCGAGAGCTGCCTTCGCCGCGGCGTCGATATCCGCGGGATTCACCCGGCCCGCTGCATTCGATTTTGCGAATTTCGCCGCGTACTCGCCGGCGCGCTTGCCGAAAACCAGGAGATCGGAAAGTGAGTTGCCGCCCAACCGATTCGCTCCGTGCAATCCCGCCGCGCATTCGCCTGCAGCGAACAATCCCGGCACCGACGACATCTGCGATTCAGCATCGACCTGAATGCCGCCCATCATGTAATGCGTAGTGGGGCCGACTTCCATTGGCTCCTGCGTGATGTCGAGGTCGGCCAGCTGCTTGAACTGGTGATACATGCTGGGCAGCTTCTTCTTGATGTGCTCCACCGAATTGGGCAGCTTCTCTTTGATCCAGGCGATATCCAGAAACACACCGCCATGCGGGCTGCCACGCCCCGCCTTCACTTCGCGATTGATGCAGCGGGCCACGTGATCGCGAGTCAGCAGCTCCGGCGGCCGCCGCGCGCTCTTGTCGCCTTGGGTGTAGCGCCAACCTTCGTCGGGACTGTCGGCGGTCTGCGGGCGGTAGTTCTCCGGAATATCGTCGAACATGAACCGCTTGCCGTCCTTGTTCTTCAGGACGCCGCCCTCGCCGCGCACGCCTTCGGTGACCAAAATGCCCTTTACGGACGGAGGCCACACCATGCCCGTCGGATGGAACTGCACGAACTCCATGTCGAGCAGTTGTGCGCCGGCCTGATACGCCAGAGCCTGGCCGTCGGCCGTGTATTCCCAACTATTGCTGGTCACGCGGAAGGATCGCCCGATGCCGCCCGTCGCTAGCACCACCGCCTTGGCATGGAACACCATGAAGCGGCCTTTCTCGCGATCATACGCAAACGCGCCCACGCAGCGTCCGCCGTCTTGCAGAAGATTGATCACCGTGGTTTCCGCGAAGACCGTTATACCCTGGTGAATCCCGTGATCCTGAAGACTGCGGATCATCTCCAATCCGGTGCGATCGCCCACGTGCGCCAGCCGCGGATACCGGTGGCCGCCGAAGTTGCGCTGGTTGATCCGGCCATCCTTCGTACGGTCGAAAATCGCGCCCCACGCTTCCAGCTCTTGGACGCGCGCTGGAGCTTCCTTGGCGTGAATTTCCGCCATGCGGCAATTGCTCAGGTACTGGCTGCCGCGCATCGTGTCGGCGAAGTGGACACGCCAGTTATCGCGTTCATCTACATTGCCCATGGCCGCGGCCATGCCGCCTTCCGCCATCACCGTGTGGGCCTTGCCCAGCAGAGATTTCGTGACCACACAGGTCTTTGCGCCCGCCGCCGAAGATTCAATCGCCGCGCGAAGTCCCGCCCCGCCCGCGCCGATCACCAGCACGTCGTATTCGTGAACCGGATAGTCCGCCACTTAGAGGATCCTCCAATCCGTCCAGACGCCCATCGCGCAGAGGCGGATGTACAGATCCACAAAGCCCACGTAGAACATACTGATCCAGGCCCACAGCATGTGTTTGCGATTAAGGCCGGACACGCAGTCGTAGCATGATTTCCGCATCGAACTGGTGGAGAGCACGTC
>Ga0207711_10006049_pt1 | contig 10224 bp, 13 predicted proteins | sample KBSS34metaG_FD_184401 | JGI IMG/M metagenome (GOLD analysis project Ga0207711, IMG submission 184401) | Switchgrass rhizosphere microbial communities from Kellogg Biological Station, Michigan, USA - KBS S3-4 metaG (SPAdes) (version 2) | ecosystem: Host-associated > Plants > Roots > Rhizosphere... | reverse complement strand
TCATATCCACCGTTTCCTGATCGCGCTGGTCAAGCGCGAAGGCGGCAAGGTCGCCTTTGTGCCGGTCAACCACCGGCCGCGCCTGACGGGCTCTTCCAAATACACCAATATCGGCCGCCTGCTGGTTAGCGTGCAGGACCTTCTGGGCGTGCGCTGGCTGCAGCAGCGTCATGGCGGCCGCGCCGAGATACGGGAGCTGTAAGCATGGGTTTTCTGACGCATCTGTATGCGAACGCCATGCAGAATCCCTATGACGTGTTGTGGAACGTCGTCGGCTTCGGCGGTCAGGCGATATTCGGCGTTCGCATGCTTATCCAATGGCTGAAAAGCGAAAAGGAAGGCCATAGCGTCATCCCTATCGCCTTCTGGTATTGCAGCCTTGTCGGCGGCCTGATCCTGTTCTCCTATGCCGTCCATCTGCAAGCCTGGCCACTGGTGTTGGGTCAAGGCTTGCCATTGCCGATCTATGTTCGCAATCTCTGGATGATCTATCGCGACCGCCGCCTCCAGGCCGCGAGATAACGACCGAGAAAGGGACCCGATGCTGCGCGCCTTTCCCAAGATGCTGATCGCGGTTGTCGCCTACAACGTCCTGATATTCGGCGGCGGCTTCATGGGCCATCCGGCCGACGCTCTTTTGGCGCGGAACGTTCCGGTGATGGTCTTTTCCGGTGATCTCTGGAAAGTGTCCCTGAGCGACGCGCTGGTGACCTTGGCCCTGGTGTTTCTGTTCATCGAGATCATCAAGGCGACCCGCACCAGCCGCCGCGAGATTCTCAATCATGCGTTGTCGACGCTGACCCTGATGGCGGCGCTGGCGGAATTCATCGCCGTGAAGGGCTTCGGCACCTCGACCTTTTTCCTCATCACCCTGATGTGCCTGTTCGACGTCGTGGCGGGCTATACCGTCTCGATCGTGACCGCCCGGCGCGATTTGACCGTGGCCCCGCCCCAGGCCGATTGACGGGCCGAAATGCCTTTTATGGCGGTGGTTTAACCAGGCCTTGCGGGGGCGCGTCGGGGCGTGTATCTCCCCTTTTCCAGTGCGGACAGGTGGCCGAGTGGTTGAAGGCGCACGCCTGGAAAGTGTGTAACGGTGAAAGCCGTTCGAGGGTTCGAATCCCTCTCTGTCCGCCAATCGTCAAGGGCTTTCCTGGCCAAAAATTAGAACAAAGCCGGCCTTTCCACATTCGCTTCCGCACTCTGAGCTGAGGTGACAAATGCCAGAAGACGATATCCCCCCTGGTGCACCGGGCCGCCGGCGGTGGTTTGCCGCGATTCAACCTCGAACACCTTGGATGCCTCCGCCTCACGTTTTCCAGCGGGCTCGTCATCTCGATGCCGGTGGAACACCTCTACCTCTTCTCGCCACTAAAATGCAGCTCACTCCTGGCAAGATCACCGATGCGGCACCTTCTGCCGACGTGAGTCTACTGCTGCAAACAATCGTAACCCGTGGAGAGCGCGTTTCTGACGGGACAATTATTGAAGCGGTCTCTTTGCCCTGGTTTTATATTCTGGAAGAAATCAAAAAGAACCCCAAGGTGGTTTTCGAGATCCCGCCGGAAAAATGGGAAGAGATTGTGGCGGGTGCATATAAAGCCGCAAAATATGACGAAGTAATACTCACGCCAAGAAGTGGCGATCGCGGACGCGATGTCATTGCAGTACGAAAAGGGCTATTTTCCGTTCGTATAATTGACCAAGTGAAGCGATTTAATCCGTCCCTATTGGTGGACGCGAATGATGTGCGCGCGTTGCTCGGTGTCTTGCAGGCCGATCAGAACGCCTCCAAAGCATATCTTTCTACGACTTCAGATTTCGCACCTGGCATTGCGAGCGATCCATTTATCAAGCCGTTCATGCCTTATCGGCTCGAATTGCTGAACGGAGAGAATCTGCTGGCAAAACTGCATGCGATCGCAGATGGCAAAGACGCGGAAAACTAATCCTGGTTCTGGCCGCGAGAACTCAAAAACGCTGCTTTGATAGATCGCGCTTGTAGCGAAACCGATAACTGAGGGCATTGGAGACACCAAACAGGACACCGAGCAATGACCTTAGAAGTTCTACCCGCCCGCCTTGATGATGTCGGAGAGGTATAATAGGCCACGAATTGGTAGCGTTGATGCTGGAGAACGCCGGCATGGAAGGCGTCAAGAATTAGTCGTTGTGGGGGCGGCGCAGAATGAATTCACGAAACAATCCTTCTTTATTGAAAATCTTGGTTGCAACGATCGCCGACGCGATAGTGCTGCGAAGCACTAACCATCGGGCCGAACGCAAGGCCGCAAAAATTACAGCGTGGGCAACGGGCTGGCTGGCACTTCTTACGGGTCTTCTGATCGGCGTTGGGATACTGCAATGGCAAACTTTGGACGCGCAGTACAATGAAACAGTTTCTGAACAACGACCGGTACTCTGGCTCGAAAACATGCCCCTGTCAGCGCCCAATATTCCCACCTGGGTTGAAGTCGGCGGTGACTCAGGCGAGAAGTTGGGCCAGATCGTTTGGGAAATACCAATAAAAAACTTTGGCCGGGGCTTCGTTAAGAGTGGGCGAGTGATCAGATACGCCAAACTTCGTAACGAACCGGAGGAGCGGATTCCTCCCGGCCAAGAATTTACGCCGTTGGAACCGGTTGGGCCTGGTCAATCATTCTTGGTTTCGATCGTGTTTCACACATCCATGACAAAGGACCGGTTCGATATTCTGCTTAAAACGTGGGCGGGATTTACGGCGAGAGTTGATGTCAGCTATTTTGACTTAGCTGGCGTGGAGTACCGTTCGAGCATGTGTGTCACGACCTCCCAGGACAAAATCGCGGAATTACCAGTTCGCGGAAATGCGTGCTCCTACCGCGCTTTTGTGAACTGACGTGCTTTCGAGAAAGAGGGCGCACGGCTGACGAACCGTTACTTGTGTCCAGGATTGCAAAAGTCCCTGGCGTCTGGACATAAAAAGGGTCGCGGTTTAACCGGTTGATCCACGAACCATGCAAACCTAACTTCATCCTCGATTTCGTACGGCACCCGGTCCTTCATGAAAAAGGCATTATCGCCAACAAGCTCGGCTCCAAGTTGACAAATTTTCTTATTCGTATTGTGAAACTCAGCTACTGCCTCGGGCTCACCAATTTCCAGGGCCTTCTGCAGTGGCGCGAAAATATCATTCAAGGGAAATGGAGCGACATCGTCAACCTGTTTGACGTCGGTATAGAGGCAACCTCCAACCAACGGTTCTGCTTTGCAGCCCAACACTTTAGCCACGGCGTCCGCAAAACCCGCCACATCGAAGATCTCGATCCAGCTATCGGTTCCGAATCGTGTCTGAATGTCCTTCCCGCACGAAATGCTTGTTGATAGCAAATAGCTTCTTCCGCCGGCTTTACTAATGCCCGCCATCATTAAGTCGCCGTCTTGCATTGAGAAATTTGTTTGCCCCTCACGGGGATCGCGTCGGCTAACTATTGGGTGCGTTTGACAGTGGGCCAAGGTTGTCAGGTAAAGACTTCCGGTATCGAAAAATTCATCAACTCGTGTGCGTTCAAGATGGCGATAAAGGCTACCGCTTCCAAGTGCTTTTCCTCCTAAGCGCAATCTCGCCTCCATCTTCGCGTTAAGGCAAAGCCTAGGACGGAAAACAGGCCAAAACATGTTTTCAATCCGCCCCTGTCCTATAAATCCACTCTGACCCGCCAGCAGGAGCCATTGGAGTAGGCAGTGCGCAAGTTCACAGGAAGATCGCGCACCGGGCGATTCACAGGGCCGCGTTTGCTTCTAGCCGCCGGTATTGTTGTCGCGTGCTTCCCGGTCGCGATTTTGATGACGCTGCTTTTGCTCCCATTATGGTCTTGGATTGAGGCAACCTACGCCATCGAATCCGTAGGGCATTCCGGACCTGCCGAGTGGTGGTTCTGGCTGGACTATATCGTGCTTGTGGCGGTTTCGATTATGGCCCTGCTGCTACACCGCGGAGGATCGAAGCCCGCTTCGGCGGAAGATTAGAAAAACCATTGCTTCAGCGTGATCACCGCACCGCCGCCGGATGTGGCGAGATCATACCAACTGATCGGCAGGGCCACGCCATACAGCGAGGCCAGCACGGGATTGTGAGCCCGGATATTGCGGTACATGCCCTCGGCCAGCAGACCGGTGATCGGCCCCAAAATGAGCCATGGCGCGATCCTGCAAAAGGTGGACTTCCAGGATGCTTGAGGGCAGCCGTCAGCCAATTCCATTGCGGCTCCCATTCCTTATGGACGAAGGGACCAGAGGTATCACCGCCTGGGGAGATGCTGAAGGAAGGCGATCGTCAAACAGACCAGGAAGGCGGACAGCAGAAGGTAAACGATAAACGTGATCCGCGCCCGTGACGCCGACGCATGGAAGGCCATCGCACTGCTGATCAGCGCAGCCAGCGCGGCCGACAGCGTTTTGAACTGCACCGTAAAAATCGCAAGTGTCATTGTGCCCCCCGGCGACAGACCATGGCCTGGTCTGTTGTTTCCACTGTCTATTTACACCGTCACGCACGCCCGCGCACCTGGAGAACATGGTTAATGGGGCTTTTTCTGGAATCCGCGACTGAGCCGCGCAGAAATCGGGATCGAGCAGATTTTCTCCCCGACAGGCAATTTTTCCGGGCGAGCTGCGGTGCATCGCACCGCCACGCGCCCACGCAAACTCACCCGCCGTTTTCGAGCGGGTGAGTTGTGCGGTCTTAGATCTGCGACTGAGCGGAATTGATCGCCGTCGAAATGGCGGTGCCCAGCTGGGTGGCGGCATAAGCAATGCCGGCGCCGACGATGGCCAGGATCAACGCATATTCGGCCGCGGCAGCGCCCGACTCGTCACGGAGGAAGGAAGAAAGGAAATTACGCATCGGTATAGCCTCGTTGCTAATGGTTTTCGTTCGACCCGAAATGGCGCACCCGGCGCCACCTCTTGCCTTAGATCTGACCCTTGGCGGAATTGATCGCCGTCGAAATGGCGGTGCCAAGCTGGGTGGCGGCGTAGGCAATGCCCGCACCGACGATAGCCAGGATCAAGGCATATTCCGCCGCGGCGGCGCCGGATTCATCACGCAAGTAGGACTGCAGAAGGGACTGTTTCATTTTGGAACCTTTCATCAAAACTATCCGACACCTCGCAAAGGCCGGGCCAGTTCGGATGTGCCAGGCCCCGCCTAAACCGTTGGTAGCCCCAGATGCTGCCAAAGCTGCTGAACCTGGATCATGTCCAGTTCCACCGAGGTCTCGATCTGCTTGATCAGCCCAGCCGGCTGTTTGCGTTGATGCCTTTGGTGGGTCGTTTCCAGCACGTCCTTCAGCGTGCCGGACTTCGACTTGTCATCATCGGTGACAAGCCGCCAGCCCGGCGTATCCAACTGTTCCACCAGTTCGTCATGGGTCAGTTTGTCGGCCATAATGCACCTCCGGGACCGGATCAGCTTATTCCACTTGGCCGCCTTCGGCGACTGGCATATCGTGGCTGAGATGGACGCCTCCCGCAGCTTTGTCGCCGTAGACAGCTACCGCAAAGCCGCGAGCAGCGACGCGCCCGCAGCCTGGAATTACAAAGGCCTGACGATCCATGCTGATCCCCGGCTGCATGAACATGTCGCCGAGCTCGTGCGCGCGGCCCTGCCTCTAGGCGCCTCGGTGCTCGACCTTGCGGCGGGATCCGGCGCCATGTGCCTGCGGCTCAAGGATATCGGCATGCGCCCCACCGGCACCGACCTGGTGGCGGAAAATTTCCGCCTGCACGGCGAGGTTGATTTCGTCACCGCCAATCTGAATGACGAGATTCCCGCCCCCCTGCGTCAGGGCTTTGATTGCGTCATCGCCACGGAACTGATCGAGCATCTTGAAAATCCCCGCCACCTGATCCGGCAATGCCATGAACTGCTCAAGCCGGGCGGCTTGCTGATCATTTCCTCGCCCAATACCTCAAGTTCGATCTCGCTGGCGCAGTTCGTCCGCACCGGCGAATTTCGCTGGTTCACGCCGCTGCAATACGGCAATGACGGACACATCATGCCCATCCTGCTGCCGGTGCTGCGTTACGCGCTGGAGGAATGCCGCTTCGCCAATATCCAGATCCACTCCATCGCCCCGCTCCGGTTCGCCGGCCTGAACTGGTGGAAGATGCGGCTTCTGGCCTGGCTGCTGCGCCGCGTGATCGCCCGGCCGTTGCTGGAAGGTGATTTCCTGATCGCCCAGGCCACCCGCCCGCGCTGAACGCCTGGGCAAGACACGGGTGACGGCCGAACAATTGCCGGCTTGGTCACGATGGATGCCAAGGATTCAATGCAGCTTGAGTTCAAGCCGGGCGCCGCCGTTGATGGCGGTAGCGGCCTGTCCCGTCACCAGGAAGACCCGTCCCGGCTCGATATCGCCCTTTGCCAGTAGTGCATCGCGCACCGCCGTGGCCCGCGCCGAACCCAGCGTCGTGAGCTCGGCATCGGACGGCAGGAAAGCGCTGCGCAACTCACCGCGCAGCCAGATGGTTTCCTGCATTTGCCGCTGCTGGTCCGCGTCCGGCGGCGGCTGGCCGGCTGCTGGCTTGGCCTCCAGCGCGGGCAGGCTGTCGGGGAAAGCCGGTCGCTTGCCCAGTTTGGACCGGTAGAGATCCTGGAGGCGGTCATGCTGTTCCTCCGCATCCAGGCCGGCAAAATCGGCCTTCTGGCCTTTTTTGATTTCGCGCGCCATCACCTGCTGATCGATCCGGGTGTCGGCGATCGTCATTGCATCCTCTTTCAAGGCCGGCGCGGCGGGAATGTCGAGCTGCAGCGCGGGCCGGTCGCCAAGTCCCTTGGCCAGCGCCGCCAGGCTGTCGGCCGAGCCTGCCGGCATCGCCGCCGAGCCCGGCGCGAAGTCGACATACTGAGCCTTCTCCGCCCCCTCGAACAGCGAGCCGATCAAGGCGAACGGCGCGGTGACGACCTTTTCAATCAAATTGCCGATGATCTGCCAGATGATCGGTCCCAGCCGGAAAGTGGGATCGTCCAACGATCCCTTCACCGGCAGGTTGAGGTCGATCACGCCGTGGCGATCTTTCAGCAACGACGTCACCAGGCCGACCGGCCAGGGCACGCTGGGCTTGTTCGCGCTCGCCTCGCCCCATTCCAACTGGTCGATGACGATATGATGATCGGCCTGTAACGCACGATTGACGATTTTGTAGTGCAGCTCCGTGCTCAACTTGCCCTTGGCGATGGCGTAGCCGGCATAGCGGCCCGAATAGGGATTGAAGACGGGAAGCTCGATGTTACGGAATGCCACCCGCACGTCGGTATTCTTGTCGTAGCCGAGCAGATTGGCGGTGCCGGCAATGGTGACGGGCGCGAAACGGTCGATCACTTGGCCCTTGAGATCGATGGTGACGACCTGGTCCGGCGCGCTGGCGATATTCTTGATGCTGCCCTGCAACGCCTCGATGCGGGCTTGAAAACCCGGATCGATGGAGTGGTCGGCAAAGCCCAGTGTGCCGCCCTCGATATCCAGTGATTTGAGCTTGAATGCCGTCATGGGCGCGGCGCCCGCCGGCGGCGTCGCGGGAACGGCAACCTTGGGCGTCATCAGGGGCGTGAAGTTGAAGCTGCGATCGGCCAAAATGGCGATGCCGCCAACGGCGCGTATCAGACGCGCCCGCGCGATGTCGACACGGCCCGTCCGGTAGTCGATGCCGCTGAGCTTGAGGCCGCGCCAGGCGATCAATTCGCTGCCGCTGCTGCGTTCATGCACGCTGAGATTGTCGATTGACGCCTCGCCCTTGAAGCGCGGCGCGGGCTTGTCGCCGCCCGGCATCGTCAAGGCGCCTGAAAAACTGAGATCGCCGGAGCGCAGCTCCATCGCCGGATAGGGCAGATAAGCGGCCGCTGGCCTGAGCGGCATGCCGGTGAGGGAAAGCTTCAACTCCGCTTCATGCGTGCCAGGCGTCACCACGCCGTCTGCCTTGAACTGGCCCTTGCTGTTGATGCCGGCAGAAAGCGAAACCATCACGGGCTTGGCCATGTCCGTGCCGATGCTGCCCATGGTGAGCGCAATCGGCGCCAGCTCATAACGGGCCGCGGGGGTCACGCTGCGGTCCTCGAAATGCACGGCGGCGTCCTTCAGGGCGAGCGTGCCGAGTTGCACCACCCACGGGGCCGTTGGCTGTGTGGCTTGCGACGGTAGGACTTGCGGTTGGACCACCAGCCAACGCGCCAGGCTGATGGCATTGTTCTTCTCGCGGGCGAGAGGAAGATTCAGGCCACCCAGACTGATGATGCCCACGTCCAAACGGCGGCCGGCAGTGTCCAGTTTTGCGTTGTCCAGCCTGGCGTCGGCGAGCCGGATGGTTTCACCCTTCACCGGTCCACTGCCCGAAAGTGTCGCGCCGCGAAGCATCAGGTGGGAAAGCGCGGCGGTGGGCGCGGGCGCCCCAGGACCGGTGGCGACACTGAAATTCATGCTGGCGACGGCCTGGTCGATTTGCGCGGCGGCATGAAACAGCTTGTCCTTGCCGTCAAAGGCCAGATTGTCCAGCGCCAATCGGGGGATTGCCGTGACCAGCCGCATCAGGCCTCCGGCATAGCTGAAGCCGTAGCTTCCATCGACACCGATCCGTCCCGCCGTCAGCGCCACCGGCAGCCGGTCGCCCAGGAATTTGGCGATGGTCCCCGCCTGCAGATCGGTGATGGTGAAATGGCCCTGTGAGGCGATCGGCGCCATCGAGAGCGTGCCGCGCCAGGCAAATCCCTCCCCCCGTTCGCTTTTGCCGTTCAGGGTGAATTCGCCGCCTTCATTCTTCTTGGTGTGGAAATCCTTCAGCGTGAAGGTAATAGGCGTCAGGGTCTCTTCCAGTCTGGCGGCGCGGCTCTGGTCGGCATAGACGATGCGGCCCTGGTCGACGCTGAAAATGTCGATCCGGAACGCCGGCGACTCCCCGCCATGTGAGGGCGGCACCAGTTCCAGCAGGTTCAGCGAACCGTCGGGCCGGATGGTCGCCTGGACAAAGGGATGCTCGATGCGAAGCTCGGTGAGACGCCAGGCGTCGGCAAAAAGCGACAAGGGCGAAAAGCCCAAACGCAAATGGGTGAGGGCCACCATCGGCTCGTTTTTCGAGCCGGCCGTAGCCGGAATGGCTATGTCACTGATGTCAACTTTAAAGCTGAGCGGATTGACCTTGATCTCGCCGATCGCGATCGACTTGTTGAGATTTGTCTTCACCCAAGTGGTGGCTTGGGACCGTATCAGCCGGGGAGCCAGATAAAACCCGGCCAGAAGATAGGCGCCAAGGAGCAGCGCAAACCCTGCACCCCATGCTAGCCAATTTCGCGGCCACAGCCTGGGGGCCGGCGGCTTGGCGGCGGCTTCCTGTGCCAGGGATTGGGTCATGATCCCCTATTCGACGACCTGGATGGCGTCATCCGGGCCATGATGATCCTACGCAATAAGCCGCCATACTATACATTTTCGTGATGCCGCCCGCTTAAAATATTGAGCCAATCCGGCGAACCGGGTGACGGAAACTATTTTCCGCCGCCTGCCCTGCTATAGTCTTCAAAAATATAATCACTAGGGGGATATTTTGAAAAAGCATCTCGGTGCATGCGCGGCCGCGCTTCTGGCCACCGGTTCGTTCGCTTTTGGGAAAAATGTTCACGATGCCCGCTTTCCGTTCGGCGATGCTGGCGGCACGCGCTATTCGCCGCTCACCCAGATCAACATGAAGAATGTCGGCCGCCTTAAGCAAGTCTGGCGTTTTGACCTGAAGCCCGACGGCGAGCTGCAAAATACCCCCATCGTCGTTGACGGCGTGCTGTATGGCGTGGGCAGCGGCAAGGTGGTCGCCCTGGATGCGGCGACGGGCGCGGAGAAATGGGTATTCGCGCCGGAATTGCCGCAAAGGTCGCGGGCCGGTTTCAAGGACCGTGGCGAAAGCTGGTGGAGCGACGGAAAGGAAAGCCGCTTGCTGGTGACGGCGTCCAACTTCGTCTATTCGCTCGATCCCTCGACCGGCAAACCTGATCCTGCCTTCGGCGACAATGGCCGCATCGACCTGAACGACAATCTGCGCGGACCCGCGTCCGAGAATTATGTCCGCATGGGCGGACCGGTGGTTGTCTATAAGGACATGTTCTTCACCTGCGGCGAAGTGGGCGAGCAGACCCCCGCCTCCCCCGGCGATATCCGCGCCTGGGATGTGCGTACCGGCAAGCTGCTCTGGACGTTTCAT
>Ga0207711_10006045_pt1 | contig 10227 bp, 4 predicted proteins | sample KBSS34metaG_FD_184401 | JGI IMG/M metagenome (GOLD analysis project Ga0207711, IMG submission 184401) | Switchgrass rhizosphere microbial communities from Kellogg Biological Station, Michigan, USA - KBS S3-4 metaG (SPAdes) (version 2) | ecosystem: Host-associated > Plants > Roots > Rhizosphere >... | reverse complement strand
CGGATGATCAACCTGATTGTGGTCCTGCAGCTGGCCGCGATCGTCGGATCCCGCGGCAATACCTACACGCTGGGCGAAGCGTACGCATTCGGCGTCATTTGGTCGTTCGCGTTCAAGGGACTAGCGATGCTGGTGTTGCGGTTCAAGGACCAGTCGCATCGCGAGTGGAAAGTGCCTTTCAATCTGCAACTCGGCGGCAGTGAGATTCCAGTCGGCCTCGGCGTCATCGCCGTTATCCTGTTCTCCATCGCTGGGATCAACCTGATCACGAAACAGGTGGCGACGGTCAGCGGTGTGGCGTTCACGCTCGTCTTCTTCGTCGTCTTCGTCGTCTCGGAGCGGATCAACGAGCGTAAACGCGGAGCCGACGCGCACGTCGAGATGGATCACTTCCGGTTGCAACCCCAAGAGATTATTTCGAGCGAAACCGTCGAGGTGCGTCCGGGTAATTCGCTGTGTGTGGTCCGCGACTACAACACCCTGGACCATCTGAAGAAGGCCCTCGAGATGACGCACACCGGCAAGCGCGATCTCACGGTGATGACCGTTCAAGTGATGCAGGGACCGGACGCCGGCTACCAGGATATCAGTCACGACCAACTCTTCACCCGCTACGAACAGCTGCTCTTCAGTCGCGTGACCGCGGTGGCTGAAAAGGCCGGCAAACACGTGGGCCTGCTGGTCGTACCCGGCACGAAGGTGTTCGATGCCATCGCCCAGACGGCGGCGCTTCTCGACTCGGCAGATGTCTGGGCCGGTCGCTCATCGGTGATTGAGCCGGACGATCAGGCCAAATACATGGGAGATGCCTGGGAGCGCCTGCCGAAGAAACCGAATCGTCAAGTGTGTTTTCATGTGGTCGACTCGGACGGCACCATTCACGACTTCAATCTCGGGGCACACGTTCCGAGGCTGACCGACGCCGATATCGACATGATCCATGCGCTGTGGCTCGACGCGACCAACCGGGGTGGCATCGAAGATCTGCATCACAAAGAGGTGGTCACCGTCGCGCTGGCCCGTCTCGCGGAGGAAATGAAGGGGGCCGAACGCGTCGAGACTCTCGAGCGAATGCGAAGCGTGGTCGGTAAGCGACGTGGTGCGAGGTTGATGCCTGTCGATTAAGGGCGAGCCACGGCAGGACGTTGTGGTCCGCAAGTATTGCATCCGTCTGGCACGTTCAGCTGGCCACGCGTCTCAGCCGAGCTCTCGGACACGACAGATCCGTTGTCTCATCGCGCCGGTCCCGCAAGTCAGCCGATGTCGTCCCACTCGGCCCACACCCGACGCTGTACCAAAAACTGTACCCCTTCTCGATGGAAATCCATGCGAATCAATGCGAAGAGTCGCAGGCCAATTCCCTAATGTGATACGAAATGGAGCGCGCCGGTTCGGACGCGGCTGGGCGAGGCCGGGATCCGCGTCGTGCAGACACCGTATCGGGCGCCGAATGCCAATGCGTACGCGGAACGCTTCGTGCGCTCCATCAAAGAAGAGTGTCTGAATCGGGTGATCCCGATCGGCGACCGCCATCTCCGCCGGATGATCGCTGAGTACGTCGAGCATTACCATCGAGAGCGGAATCACCAAGGCCTGGCCAACGGTTGATCGAGGGTGTTTCCGCGGGGGCAGGAAATCTCGGCCGCATTCGCCGGCGCTCGCGGCTCGACGGGCTGCTCAACTACTACTGTCGCGCGGCGTAACGGAGTCTGCAGATCAATGCGACGCGTCGGCTCACGAGTGAGACATTACGGGGGTCGTTGTGACCGGTTCGCCAGTTCTTGCGCAGAATTTGCCGGCGTACGCCCCCGGGAGCTGCAACAATAAGTCGCTGAAATATGACGCCAATCGCCCGGCTCCTGGTCGGGACGGCCGCACTCCTGCTGCTCCTCGCGCCGTCCGCGTCCGCCGCTGACGATCCGCTTGTGCGCGCCGCCGCCGCCAGCGATATGACGGCAGTCCGCGCGCTGTTGCGGCAGGGGCACGACGTCGACTCGCGCGCGGCTGATGGTTCGACGGCGCTGCACTGGGCCGTGCGCGCCGAAGACCTCGACACGATCAACGCGCTGCTTCGCGCCGGTGCACACGCGACCGTTGCCAACGCGCTTGGTGTCACGCCGATATATGTGGCTGCCGAACAAGGCCATGCCGCGATCCTGCGGCGCCTGCTCGACGCCGGCGCAGACGTCAAGACGACCGACGCTTCGGGTGACACGCTGCTGATGGCCGCCGTGCGCGCCGGCAATGCTGACGCCGTGGACGTGCTGCTCGAGCGCGGCGCGCCGGTCAACGCCGGCGAACATACCGCGCTCATGTGGGCCGCGCGACGCAACGACACAGCGATCATGAAGCGCCTGCTGGCACACGGCGCCGAAGTCGACACTCGCACGGGCGCCGGCGAGAAGCCGGCTGCTCGTCCTCCCGGGGCGGGCGGCGGCTCGCACGGCGTGGGTATCGTTCGCAGCGGTGTGCCTCAACAGGGCGAGCAGCAGCCAATACCGGGCGGCATGACGCCGCTGCTCTTTGCCGCGCGCGATGGACAGGTGGACGCGGCTGCGCTGCTCGCCGAGGCGGGCGCCGACGTCAACGGCGCCGACCCGAACGGCATCACTCCGCTCGTCATGGCCCTCACGAACGGGCAGTTCGCCGTCGCGAAGCTGCTCCTCGATCGCCACGCCGATGTGCGGCGCGCCGACTGGTGGGGCCGCGCGCCGCTCTGGGCCGCGGTCGATGCCCGCAATCTGCCCGTGCGTAGCGGCGCGCCCGCCGACGAGAACGGCGTCGATCGCCAGGCCGCCCTCGATGTCATCGCGATGCTCCTCGACCGCGGCGTCGACGTCAACGCGCGCGTGAAGGAGTTTCCGCCGGCGCGGCGATATCTGCTGACGCTCGGGTCGCTCGAGTGGGTGGACGTCACCGGCCAGACGCCATTCATCCGCGCCGCGCAGGCTGGCGATGTGCCGGTGATGCAGCTGCTGCTCTCGAAGGGCGCGGACCCGAAGATCGCGACGTTCAACGAAACGACCGCGCTCATGGCGGCCGCCGGCGTGAACTGGGTGATCGGCGAGACGTTCTTCGAATCGCCGAACCGGTGGCTGGAAGCCGTGCAGCTCTGTCTCGATCAGTCGATCGACGTCAACGCCGTCAACGCGATGGGACTGCAGGCCGTGCACGGCGCCGCCAATCGCGGGTCCGACGACATCATCGAGCTGCTCGCGCGCCACGGCGCCGAGCTCGATCGGCCCGATAAAGAAGGCCGCACGCCGTACGTGTGGGCGCAGGGCGTGTTCCTCGCCACCAACTCACCGGTCGCGAAGCCGTCGACGCTGGCGTTGCTCGACCGGCTGACCAACGGCGCTGCTTCGAGGAAAAAGCCATGAGGGCGGCGATCGCTGCGGCCGTGCTGCTCGTCACCGTCTTCGCATCCGTGCCCGGAGGCCGAATCGAGGCGGCGCCGGATCAGGCGTTTCTGACTCAGTATTGCGCCGGATGCCACAACCCCCGTACGAAGCGCGGCGACCTCGTTCTTCAGGGGTTGGATCCGTCGCAGGTGGACGGCCGCATCGACACCTGGGAGAAGGTTGTGCGCAAGCTGCGCACCGGGATGATGCCGCCGGCCGCCGCGCCGAAGCCGTCCCCGGCGGCACGCGACGCCTTCACATCGGCGCTCGAAGCGCAGCTCGATCGGGCCGCGGCGCTGCATCCCGATCCGGGCGCGACGGCTCTGCACCGGCTCAACCGCGCCGAGTACGCCAACGTCATTCGTGATCTGCTGGCACTCGACGTCGACGTCAGCGGGATGCTTCCCCCCGATGATTCGGCCGCCGGGTTCGACAACAACGCCGACGTGCTCGGCGTGTCGCCGGCGCTCATCGAAGGCTATGCGTCGGCCGCCGCCAAGGTGAGCCGCCTGGCCGTCGGCGATCCCTCGATCGGCCTCGATCGCGTCACCTACCGTGTGCCTGGCGATCTGGCGCAAGACGTTCATCTCGACGGCCTTCCCCTCGGTACACGAGGCGGCCTGGTGATTCACCACACCTTTCCGCTCGACGCGGACTACGACCTCGAAGTCGGCGTCGGCGGGGTGTTCGCGCTTGGCGCGGCCCGGGGCGCCGGCCCTCGTGGCGGCGGGCCGCCGGCGCCTGACGATCGCTACGTCACGCTCGACGGCGAGCGGCTGACGCTCGTGGCGCGCGGGCCGACGCGAATCAGGGTCCCGGCCGGCCCGCATACGATTGGCGCCGCGTCGATCGTGCGCACGCACGTCGTCGGGGCCGACAGCATCTTCAACGCGCCAACGCGCACGCCCGGCGTGTCGCAGGTCACGATTGCCGGGCCGTTCAACGCGGGTGGGCCAGGGGACACGCCAAGCCGCCGCCGGCTGCTCGTCTGCTCGCCGCAGCCGGATGAACTGCGCTGCGCGAGGACGATTCTCGAGTCGCTCGCGTCCCGCGCCTACCGACGTCCGCTCGCGGCCAGCGGTCCGGAGATGGAGACGCTGCTCCAGTTCTATCGCCAGGGCCGCGACCAGGGCACGTTCGAGTCGGGCCTGCAGCGCGCGGTCGCCCGCGTGCTCGTCGATCCGCAGTTCCTGTTCCGCTTCGAGCGCGACCCCGTCAACGTCGCGCCGGGCGCGCCGTTCCGGCTGAACGACATCGAGCTGGCGTCGCGGCTGTCCTTCTTTCTGTGGAGCAGCATTCCCGATGATGCCCTGATGGCGGACGCGAAGCGGGGCGTGCTGCACACGCCGGCCGTGCTGGCGCAGCACGTGAAGCGGATGCTCGCGGATGCGCGCGCCGAGGCGCTGGTGGCGAACTTCGCGGGGCAGTGGCTGCTGTTGCGCGAGTTGAAGAACGTCCGACCCGACTCGCCGGCCTGGGACGGCAACCTGCGGCAGTCATTCGAGCGTGAAACCGAAATGTTCTTCCGCACCATCATCCGGGAGGATCGCAGCGTCATCGACCTGCTGGATGCGGACTTCACGTTCGTCGACGAGCGCCTGGCTCGGCACTACGGCATTCCGGACGTCCATGGATCACGCCTTCGTCGCATCGCCCTCGCCGATAGCGATCCCCGGCGCGGGTTGCTCGGACAGGGCAGCATCCTGACAGCGACGTCGGCCGCGAACCGCACATCGCCGGTCACCCGTGGCAAGTGGGTGCTCGAGAATGTGCTCGGTGCGCCCCCGCCGCAGCCGCCGCCGGGCGTCGAGACCAATCTGGAGAAGGATGCGGCGCAGGTGAAAGTCACCTCGGTCCGCCAGCGGCTCGAGCTGCACCGAACGAACCCGGTGTGCGCGTCGTGCCATCAGCTGATGGATCCGATAGGCTTCGCCCTCGAGAACTTCGACAACACGGGGAAGTGGCGGTCGCTCGACGGTCGCACGCCAATCGATGCGAGCGGTGCGCTCGTCGACGGCACGCGCCTGAACGGTCCAGCCACGCTACGGCAGGCGTTGCTGGCGAAGTCGGGTGTCTTTGCGGGCGTGTTCGCAGAGCGTCTGCTCACCTATGCTGTCGGCCGCGGCATGCGTCCGCAGGACATGCCGGCGGTACGCGCGATCACTGGCGCGGCGGCCCGCGATCGGTATCGGTTCTCGTCGTTCGTCATGGCGATTGTCACGAGCGCCCCGTTTCAAATGAAGACCAAAGCACAGGACTAGCGCAGGCCTTCAAAGCACAGGAGTAGTGCAGGCCTTCAGGCCTGCCAAGCCGATGTTCATCACAAAAAGACATCTGTCACGCCGCACATTTCTACAGGGCGTCGGCGCCACCGTCGCGTTGCCGCTGCTCGATTCGATGGTGGCGGCGCAGACCCCACTCAGCCGGACCGCGGCGGCGGGAAAATCGCGCTTCGTCGCGATGTACGTTCCGCACGGCGCGACGATGGACAAGTGGACGCCGGCGGGCGAGGGCAGGGGATTCGTCTTCAGCGAGATCCTGAAACCGCTCGAACCGTTCCGCGACCGGCTCAACATCGTCAGCGGCCTCGCGCACCCGTACGTGGCAGGCGCCGGGGGCGCCGATGTGTCGGCCGGCGCGAACCATACGCGCGCCGCAGCCGTGTTCCTGACCGGCGCGGTTCCCGAGCGGGGCGCGCAGGCGCATCTCGGAAAGTCGGCCGATCAGGCGGTCGCCGAGCACATCGGCCAGGAGACGCCGCTGCCGTCGCTGGAGCTCTCGATCGAGGAGTCGGTTCTCAACTGCGAGGCGTCGTTCAGCTGCGCGTACCGAAACTCGATCTCGTGGAAGTCGGCGACCGAGCCGCTGCCGATGTACAACAATCCGCGGCTGGTCTTCGAGAAGCTGTTCGGCGTCGGCGCGACGGACACGGAGCGGCGTGCGCGGCGTTCGGAAACGCGCAGCCTGCTCGACTCGGTGATGAGCCAGGTCGCCGGGCTGCAGAAGGATCTGCCACCGGCCGATCGCCGTCGGCTGACGCAGTACCTCGACGACGTGCGGGAGATCGAGCGGCGCATTCAACGGGCCGAAGCCTCAGCCGGAAAGGACCTCGCACTCCCTGACGTTCCGACCGGTGTGCCGCCGACGTTCCAGGAGCATCTGAAGCTCCTCATGGATCTTCAGGTGATCGCGCTGCAGGCGGACATCACCCGCGTGTCGACGCTGATGTTCGCACGCGAGCTGAGCACGGCGGTGTTCCCGGAGACGAGCATCCGCGACCCGTTCCATAACCTTTCGCACCACTCGAACGATCAAGCGAACATGGCCCGCTTCGCGCAGCTCAATACGTACCACGTGACGAAGCTCGCGTATTTCCTCGATCGGCTGGCGAAGACACCGGACGGCGACGGCACGCTTCTGGATCACTCCCTCGTCCTGTACGGCAGCTCGCTCAGCGACGGCAACCAGCACAACTTCAGCCCGCTGCCGATCGTGATCGCCGGCGGCGGGGCAGGTACGATCGCCGGCGGTCGTCACCTGGTATTCCCGAAAGATACGCACATGTCCAACCTGCTGGTGGCGATGCTCGACAAAATGGGCGCGCCGACCGACAAGTTCGGCGACAGCACGGGCATGCTCACCCTTTAGTTCGACACCGACCCTTCGCGGAGGCACGCGCATGACTGGAGTAACACGAGTGTCGATGCGGGCGACAGCGCTGGCGGCGCTCGCCCTCGTTCTGAACGCCGGAGCCACCCAGGCGCAGACGCTCGCCGGCGTGGTCAGGGACCCGTCAGGCGGCGTGCTGCCCGGTGTCACCGTTGAAGCGTCCAGTCCCGCGCTCATCGAGCGAACGCGCTCGGTGGTCACCGACGGGCAGGGACAGTACCAGATCGTCAACCTTCGCCCCGGAACCTACGACGTGACGTTCACGCTGGCGGGTTTCGCCAAAGTCGTCCGCCAGGGCCTCGAGGTCACCGGCGGCGGCGTGGTCGCCGTCAACGTCGACATGCGCGTCAGCGGCGTCGAGGAGTCGATTACGGTGAGCGGCGCCGCCCCGACCGTCGACCTGCAGACCAGCGTCAAGCGCGAGCAGGTACTGAGCAACGAATTCGTGCGCGCGCTGCCAGCGTCGCGCGGCTACGGCAATTACCTCGCCGGCGTGCCGGGCATTTCGGGCACCGGCCTCGGCGCGAGCGCCACGCCGTCGAACAACTTTTTCACGGCGCGGGGCGGCCGCAACAGCGAAGGCAACATCCAGCTCGACGGACTGAACGTCGGATCGTCGGTCGGCGGCGGCGGCGTGTCAGGGTATCAATACGACATGAGCATCGCCGCCGAAGTGCAGGTCACGATCGCCGGCGGTCTCGCGGAGGTCGATCGGGGCGGCCCGGCCTTCAACATGATTCCCAAGACCGGCGGCAATACGTTCGGCGGCAGCTACTTCGGCAGCTTCGCCGGGCAATGGTCGCAGGGCAGCAACATCGACGACACGCTGCGCAGCTACGGCTTCGCCGACCTGCCGGCGCTGATTCGCAACTGGGACACCAACGGCACGTTCAGCGGACCGGTGATGAAGGATCGCCTGTGGTTCTTCGCCAACGCGCGCACGGTCGGCACGTATCAGGACTCGCCGAATCTCTACGGCAACGCCAACGCGGCCGACCCGGCGCTGTGGAGGTACGTTGCGGACCCCAACGTGAAAGTCCGGAATGCGACCTCGAAGAAGATCGTCAGCGGCCGGCTGACGTGGCAAGCCTCACAGAAGAACAAAGTCGGGTTCTATCTCGACTACACGAAGAACTGCTCGGGATCGTCGGTGTCGCCGGACAGCTCGCAGTGCCGACAGCCGGGCGACGGCTGGACGGCATCGGGCCCCGGCATCGGGCCGGGCGTGCCCACGACGTCGCCCGAGTCGGGCACCATCTGGGATGCGCGCGCCAAGATCATGCAGGCGACATATTCCTCCACGGTGTCGAACCGCGTGCTCGTCGAGGCCGGCTATTCGTCCTTCTGGACGCAGTGGGGCGACATCCGTCCTGAAGGCGCCGCCGTCACGCAGATTCCCGTGACCGAGCAGTCGACGACGGCCGGAACGCCGACGTCGAATTTCATCTACCACGGCTGGCCCGCGACCAACGGCACGGACCAGCAGAACGCGCAGTATCGTGCGTCGATCTCGTATGTCACTGGTTCGCATAGCCTCAAGGCCGGCTATCAGGGCGCATTCATGGTCGCCCGGACGCCGGGCTTCGTCGGCCAGCAGATCAGCTATCGCTTCAACAACGGCGTTCCGAACCAGCTGACCCAGCGCGTCGGACCGACGTCGACGAGCAGCCGCACGCTGCCCGATGCGTTTTTCGTCCAGGATCAGTGGACGCGCAGCCGTCTGACGCTGCAGGGCGGGCTTCGATATGAGCACGTGCGAAGCTATTTCCCGGAGGGTGAGAACGGCGTCACCGAGGCGCATCGCTTCGGCCCGGCGTTCACCTTCCCGCGCACCGACGGCGTCACGGGCTACCACGACATCACGCCGCGCATGGGCGGGTCCTACGACGTGTTCGGCACCGGCAAGACGGCGCTGAAGGTCAGCTTCAGCAAATACCTGCAGGCCGCGTACAACGGCGACGTCTACACCATCAACAATCCCGGCGTGACGCTGGTGACGACGACGAGCCGCGGCTGGACCGATACGAACAACAATCGCGTCGCCGACTGCGATTTCATGAATCCCGGCACCAGCGGCGAGTGCGGTGCCTGGACGAACCTGAACTGGGGCCTTCCGGTGCAGACCACCACCGTCAATCCCGATGTGCTGTCCGGCTGGGGCAAGCGCAACGCGGACTGGCAGTTCAGCGCCGGCGTGCAGCACGAGATTCTGCCGCGTGTCTCGGTCGACGTCGCCTACAGCCGCCGGCGGTGGGCCAACTTCTACGTGACGCAAAACCGAGCGCTGACGGCGGCGGACTACGACGAGGTCACGCTGAAGGCGCCGCTCGATCCGCGGCTCCCCGGCGGCGGCGGCTACCCGGTGAGCTTTCTCGTGCGCAACAACCGCTCGGTGCTGGGCGCGACCGATCCGTACTACACCGCGGACACCGACTACGGCGAGGAGAGCCACTACTGGCACGGCGTCGATGTGACGCTGAGCGCGCGCAGCAGCAAGGGCCTGACGTTCCAGGGCGGCACCAGCACCGGCCACGGCGTCAACGACACGTGCGCCGTACTCGCGGGCCGGTTCGGTCGTCCGATGGCGCCGAGTACGGCGACGGTGGCCGCGGTGGCCGTGGTCGACGGCCAGCCGGCATGCAGCGCCTCCGAACCGTGGCAGACGTCGTTTCGCGGGCTGGTGTCGTACACGATTCCCAAGGCCGACGTGCTGGTCAGCGCGATTCTCCGCTCCCAGCCCAACGTGCAGCCCGGAGCCGACGTCGCGACCAACGGCGCGTCGCGTGCGGCGAACTTGCTGATGACCGCGGCCCAGTTCCAGGCCGCAACCGGTAAGTCGCTGCGCGCCGGGGTGACGACCGAGACGGTGAACATCCTGCTGCCCGGCTCGATCTACGGCGATCGCGTCAACAACCTCGACCTTCGCGTCGCCAAGACTCTGCGGATCAGCAAAATGCGCGCGAACGTCGGCGTCGACTTCTACAACCTGACGAACACGAACACCGGCACGACATTCGAGGCGACCTACGATCCGGCGTCGGCCGGCGCCCGCTGGCTGCTGCCGACGGCCGTCGTGCAGCCGCGCTTCATGCGCTTCAACGTCCAGGTCGACTTCTAGTGATCGCCAGGCGACGTGGCGCCGTTGTCACCGCGGGCT
>Ga0207711_10006042_pt1 | contig 10232 bp, 12 predicted proteins | sample KBSS34metaG_FD_184401 | JGI IMG/M metagenome (GOLD analysis project Ga0207711, IMG submission 184401) | Switchgrass rhizosphere microbial communities from Kellogg Biological Station, Michigan, USA - KBS S3-4 metaG (SPAdes) (version 2) | ecosystem: Host-associated > Plants > Roots > Rhizosphere... | reverse complement strand
CCAAACGCCGGGGGGTTGTTTATGGCTACTCCGGGTGTGCGCGGGCTGGCCGAGGTCGCGTTTGACGGCTGACGAAGACGCGGGAGACTAAGTCATCGCCAATTTCATGTTCGCAACCGGGATCGAGAACAGCATCCCGACGATCGACCACGGCAAGACCCGCATCGACGAGATGGAGGTCTGCGGCCACTATGAGCGCTGGCGGGAGGATTTCGACTGCGTCCAGGAAATCGGCATCAATTTCCTCCGCTACGGACCGCCGATCCACAAGACCTATCTCGCGCCGAACAAGTTCGACTGGGAATTCGCCGACATCACCTTTGCCGAGCTGAAGCGGCGGGAGATCACGCCGATAGTCGATCTGTGCCACTTCGGCATTCCCGATTGGCTGGGCAATTTCCAGAACCCGGATTTCCCGCGATTGTTCTCAGACTATGCCGGCGCGTTCGCCGAGCGGTTCCCGTGGGTGCAGCTCTACACGCCGATCAACGAGATGTTCATCTGCGCAGTCTTCTCCGCGAAGTACGGTTGGTGGAACGAGCAGAAGAAGGACGATCGATCGTTCGTCACCGCGATCAAGCACCTCGTCAAAGCCAACGTGCTGGGAATGATCGAGATCCTGAAGCGCCGGCACGACGCGATCTTCATCCAGTCGGAGTCATCGGAATATTATCATGCCGATTCTCCGGCCGCGATCGGGCGGGCGGAAGTCCTGAACCAGATGCGGTTCCTGTCGCTCGACCTGAACTACGGCCGCCGCGTCGACAGCGGCATGTACCAGTTTCTCATGGATAGCGGCATGACCCGGGAGGAATATGAATGGTTCCTCGACCACCGGCTCAAGCAGCACTGCATCCTCGGCAACGATTATTACCAGCTCAACGAGCACCGCGTGTTCGCGGACGGCCACACGGTCGCCGCTGGCGAGACTTTCGGATATTCGGAGATTACCCGCCAATATTACAACCGCTATCGCGTGCCGGTGATGCATACCGAGACCAACCTGTGGGAAGGCCCGCACGGCGACGAAGCAGTAAAGTGGCTCTGGAAAGAATGGGCCAACGTGCTGCGCTTGCGCAATGTCGGCATCCCCACCGTCGGCTTCACCTGGTACAGCCTGACCGACCAGGTCGACTGGGACACCGCGCTTCGCGAGCAGAACGGCAACGTCAATCCGCTCGGGCTATTCGACCTCGACCGCAAGATCCGCAACGTCGGGAAGGCCTACAAGCAGCTGATCGCCGATTGGCGCAACGTTCTGCCGGCCTCGAGCGTCTGCCTAGTCGTGCCGATCAAGAAGGTCAGTGAGCATCCCGACGACGGGGGCGACGATGCAGCCGGACGGCGATTCGGAGGCAGCGGCACCCAGGCAGCCAAGGCGGAAAAAGCGTGATGACACGCAAGATCGGTCGGATCGAGACCTTCTTCGCGCCACCGCGCTGGCTGTTCGTCCGGGTCGAGAGCGAGGACGGCGCGGTCGGTTGGGGCGAAGCCAGCCTCGAAGGCTGGGCGGAAGCGGTCGATGGCGCGTTCGAGGCGCTCAGGGACCGATTCATTGGAGCGGACCCGTTCAACATCGAGGACATTTGGCAGGTCGGGTATCGCGCTGGCTTTTATCGCGGCGGGGCGGTGCTGATGTCCGCGCTGGCCGGGCTCGAGCAGGCGCTGTGGGACCTCAAAGGCCGCGCGCTCGGCCTCCCGGCCTGGCAGATGCTCGGCGGCAAGGTGCGCGACAAGGTGCGTTCCTACGCTTGGATAGGCGGCGACCGCCCGCATGAGATCGCCAAAGCGGCCGAAGTCCGCCGAAACCAGGGTTTCACCGCGGTCAAAATGAACGCCACGGCCGAGCTAGACTGGATCGGAACGCCCAAACTGTTCGATGAAGTCATCAAGCGAGTCGAAGCGGCACAAGCGCTCGGCATGGACGTCGGGCTAGACTTCCACGGGCGGGTCCACCGTCCGCTCGCCAAGCAGCTGGCCAAGGCCCTCGAACCGCTGGGCCTGCTGTTCATCGAGGAACCGCTGCTGTCCGAGAATCCGGAAGGCCTTGCGCAGATCGCGGCCATGACCTCGACACCCATCGCGCTCGGCGAGCGCCTGTTCAGCCGCTGGGACTTCAAGCCCTTCTTCGAAATGGGCGCCGTCGACATCATCCAGCCCGACCTGAGCCACGCTGGGGGGATCCTCGAGGTTCGCAAAATCGCCGCGATGGCCGAGGCCTATGACATCGCCGTCGCCCCGCATTGCCCGCTGGGCCCGCTCGCGCTCGGCGCCTGCCTGCAGATCGCGGCGTGCACGCCCAACCACGCGATCCAGGAGATCAGCCTCGGCATCCATTACAACACCGGCGGGCACGACCTGTTGAACTTCTGTACCAACAAGGACGCCTTGACGCCCGTCGGCGGCTTCCTGCCAGTGCCGGAAGGACCGGGCCTGGGTGTGGATATCGACGAAGCCGCGGTGCGCGAAGCGGACAAGGACCGTCATCGCTGGCGCAATCCGCTGTGGCGAACGCAGGATGGCAGCTTCGCGGAGTGGTGAGTTAGCGCCTTAGTGGCACTTGAAGCGTTCGAACGGCTCCAGGCAGGATTTGCAGCGCCACTGTGCCTTGCACGGTGTCGCGCCGAAGCGGCTAACCTCCTCCGTATCGGTTGAGCCGCACTGCGGGCATTGCGCCGTCGGCGACGGGTCCGGCGGAGCGATGCCATAGGCGTGCAGGCGCTCGCGGCCCCGGTCGCTGATCCACTCGGTCGACCAGGGCGGAAACAGCACCCGCTCGATATGCACTTCCTGAAAGCCAGCCTTGTCGAGCGCCTCGCGGATCGAATGCTCGATCGCGACCGTCGCCGGGCAGCCGGTATAGGTCGGGCTGATGCGGACCCGGGGCGGATCGTCGACGAAGCCGCGGACGATGCCCAGGTCGGTGATCGTCAATACCGGGATCTCCGGGTCGGGAACGTCCGCGATCGCAGCCATGACGGCCGCCTCATCGATCGTCTTATCCGTAACCCCAGTCATGCGGGGGACATTACACCCGTTCGAGCGCGAGCGCGATTCCCTGGCCGACGCCGATGCACATGGTCGCAAGGGCGAGCTTGCCGCCACTACGCTGAAGTTCCTCGGTCGCCGTCAGCGCGAGCCGAGCACCCGACATGCCGAGCGGGTGACCGAGCGCGATCGCGCCGCCGTTCGGGTTTACATTCTCCGCATCGTCCGGAAGGCCGAGCTGGCGGAGCACGGCGAGCCCTTGGGCAGCGAAGGCCTCATTCAATTCGATCACGTCGAAGTCGCTGACCTTCAAGCCGAGGCGCTTCATCAGCTTCTCACTCGCCGGAGCCGGGCCGATGCCCATGATGCGCGGCGGCACGCCCGCAACGGCCGCGCCGAGGACGCGGGCCCTGGGCGTCAGGCCGTTGCGCTTGGCCGCTTCCTCCGAGGCAATGATGAGGGCCGCGGCGCCGTCGTTGACGCCCGACGCATTGCCGGCAGTCACCGTGCCGTCGGGACGGACGATCGGTCGCAGCTTGCCCAGCGCCTCAAGCGTGGTCGCGCGCGGATGCTCGTCCTGGTCGACTCGGACCGGATCGCCCCTGCGCTGCGGGATTTCGACAGCGACGATCTCGGCGGCGAGCCGGCCGCTGGCTTGCGCCTTGGCGGTCTTCTCCTGGCTGCGCAGCGCAAAGGCGTCCTGGTCGGCGCGGCTGATCTGGAAGTCCTGCGCGACATTCTCGGCCGTGCTCGGCATCGTATCGTCGCCGTAGGCATCCTTCATCTTCGGGTTGACGAAACGCCAGCCGATGGTCGTGTCGTAGATCTCGGCATTGCGATCGAACGGGCTGGTCGCCTTGGGCATGACGAAGGGGGCACGGCTCATGCTTTCCGAGCCCCCGGCGACGATCAGGTCGGATTCGCCGCCGCGGATCGCGCGCGCGGCCATCGCCACCGCATCGAGGCCGGAGCCGCAAAGCCTATTGAGCGTCACGCCGCCCGAACTGTCGGGGAGGCCCGCGAGCAGCCCGGCCATTCGCGCGAGGTTGCGGTTGTCCTCGCCGGCCTGATTGGCGCAGCCGAGGATCACGTCGTCGAGCTCAGACCAGTCGACCTTGGGGTTGCGCTCGATCAGCGCCCGGATCGGGATCGCCGCGAGGTCGTCGGCGCGCACCGACGACAGCGCTCCGCCGTAGCGTCCGATCGGCGTTCGGACGTAGTCGCAAATATAGGCTTCGGTCATTCGACTCAGAGGACGCCGCGGCGCATCTGGTCGAGCTCGATGCTCTCGAAAAGCGCCTTGAAATTGCCTTCGCCGAAGCCCTCATTGCCCTTGCGCTGGATGATCTCGAAGAAGATTGGGCCGATCACATTCTGGGTGAAGATCTGCAGCAGCAGGCCCTGTCCCTCGGTCGGCGCGCCGTCCATCAGGATGCGGCGCTTCTCGAGCTCGGGAATGCTCTCCTCGTGGCCCTGGATGCGCGTCGGAAGCATCTCGTAATAAGTGTCGGGCGTGTCCTGGAACGGAATGCCGCGGCCGCGCAGGATATCGACGGCCTGGTAGATGTCGGTCGTGCCGAGCGCGATATGCTGGATGCCCTCGCCCTTATATTCGCGCAGGAATTCCTCGATCTGGCTCTTGTCGTCCTGGCTTTCATTGAGCGGGATGCGGATCTTGCCGCAGGGACTGGTCATGGCCTTCGAGAACAGGCCGGTCTGCTTGCCTTCGATGTCGAAGTATCGAATCTCGCGGAAGTTGAAGAGCTTCTCGTAGAAATCGGCCCAGACGCTCATCCGCCCGCGATTCACGTTGTGGGTCAGATGGTCGATGTAGGTGAGCTTGGAGTCGGCGGCGGCCATTCGCTCCCGCCAGTCGGGATGGAAGTCGAAATCGACCTCGTAGATCGAGTTGTCGCCGTAGCGGTCGACGAAGAACAGCCGCGAGCCGCCGATTCCCTCGATCGCCGGAATGTCGAGCTCGCCGTCGCCCTTGCTGACCTCGACGTCGGTTGCGCCCAGCTTGAGGGCGCGCTCGTGCGCCGCTTTCGCATCCTTGACCCGGAAGGCCATGGCGCAGGCGCTCGGCCCGTGAGCCTTGGCATAATCGTCGGCGTAGGAGCCGGGTTCGGCATTGATGACGAAGTTGCAGTCGCCCTGCTTGTGCAGCGTGACGTTCTTGCTCTTGTGCCGCGCAACCTCCGGGAAACCCATCTTCGTGAACAGCGAGCGCAGCAGCTCAATGTCCGGCGCGGTATATTCGACGAACTCGAAGCCGTCGGTGCCCATCGGGTTTTCGTACCCGGTGGCGGACTTTTCCGCGACTTGCGTGGCCATTTCAGTCTCCTTTGCGGCTCAACTGCTCTTGGCACGGCGGCATTTCAAGGCGGCGGAAGTGCTTAAGTTCACTAAAGTCACGCGATGAGGCGACTTTTTCGTCACCCTGACGCTAAAGCCTGGCTCCTCGAAGCTAGCCGAGCGCGAGCGCGGCGGGGCATTGGCGCAGCATAATGGACGCGGGGCCGAATAGGACAGGAGAAAGTCGATGGACGCACCGGATGGCTGGAGTTTCGAGGATGGTGGCAAGGGGCTCGCCCGAAGCTTCAGGTTCAAGGATTTCAGCGAGGCGTTCGGCTTCCTGACCCGCGTCGCGCTGCACGCCGAGAAGGTCGATCACCACCCCGAATTCACCAGCGTGTGGAATCGCGTCGACTTTCGCCTGACCAGCCACGACGCGGGCGGCGTGACGGAGCGCGACATCGCACTTGCCGAAGCGATCAACCGGCTCGCGATACGCTGAAATCCGTCGTCGCGATTAACCAATTCCGGCAAGCATTTCGCAGCCCGCGCACAAGCAAAATCGCGCCGGGCGCAGGCAATTCGCCGCCGCCGTGTTAACCAGGAGTAGGCCATGCGGCGATTACCGCGAATTCTCCGCTGCGAGCGCGGCGTCAACGCGATCGAATATGCGCTGGTCGCGGCGCTGATCGCGATCGCCGCCTTCGGCGCAATGGAGGCGATGGGGAACAAGATCGACACGATGTACAGCAACGTGTCGAACCATCTGTAACCGAATGCGCGGACGTGGCGAGCGATCAGCCATTTATGAAAAGGCGACGATGGCGTTCCCACCGTCGCCCCTCAAATTCTGACGTTGGGCGCGACTACATCGTCTTGGGGATGTAGGCGACGCGCTTGATTGGCAACTTTTCGCCCTTGTCGCTCACCGTTTCTCCCGAAGCGCCGACTTCAAGCTTCGGATCGGTCCAACACACTTCCCCTTCCTTCGTCATGGCGCTGGTAAAGCAAGCCTTGCCGGCTTTCATCACAGCAGTGCCATGGTCGATATGTTCGGCGCCCGAGGTGGTGATGTAATTGCCGGCGGCGTCGATCGACTCCTGCATCGGCTTGCCCTTTTCGGTATATTCCCAACTGGTCTCATTGATCGAAAAGGCGGCCGGCGTTGCGGCAGCATCGTTGGCGGCCGCCATGCTGGCATTGTCGGCGGTCGGCGCGGCTTGCTTGGAACATGCCGCAAGCGCGGCAACCGCAGCGACCAGAATGATCTTATGCATTGTCTCTCTCCCCAATTGGAAGCGCGCAAGTAACAGTGTTCAGAGGCGGCGGCGAATCCAGTGCACGTCATCTTGGTTGGCGCCTAATGTCCGCTCTGGGGTCGAAATCTACCTTTAGGCTAATGGCGACTTTGGGTGGGAAACGGACATTGGGCCATTGGCCGGGTTGAGCGGCGGGCTAGTCTCGCGCCGCAGGCAACCATGAAGTAGAGTCTGCGAATGGCTCTTGCGGAAGAACAGCTATTTGAGAGCATTGGCCTTAGTCCAATTGCCACGGTCATCAGCAACCCGCGGCGGCCCGACAATCCGCTAGAGGTTGCGAACGCCGCCTTTTGTGCATTGACCGGTTATGCGGAGCGCGAGATTGTCGGACGCAATTGCCGCTTCCTGGCGGGCGAATTGACCGAGCCGTGGATTACCGATCGGATCCGCAATGCGGTCCGGTCGCGGAGCCCCGTACTGGTGGACATCCTTAACTATCGCCACGACGGGACCAATTTTCGCAACGCGGTCCTTGTCACGCCACTGTTCGATGGGGAGGGCGACCTTGCATGGTTCCTGGGCTCGCAGGTCGAACTGGGACCAGATTCGCCTGCCCAATTCGACGCCCGTCGATCGCGGGCCATCTCGTTGGTCAAGGCGTTGCCGGAGCGGCGACGCCAGGTGCTCGAACTTCTGTCGCGCGGGCTGCTTAACAAGCAGATCGCCTGGGAACTGAAAATCAGCGAAAAGACGGTGAAGATGCACCGCGCGCTGCTGCTTGAGCAACTTGGCGTTTCGACATCCGCGGATGCGATCCGAATTGCAGTCGAGGCCGGGCTCTAGATGCGGACCAAAGGCCGTATGGAGGCAGCGACACCGCGGCCCTAACTCCCGTCCTGACGCCTTCGGGCAATTTGGACAGGAGTTCGATCATGACCCATCGTTTCAAGACCTTGGCAATTGCCGCCGCCGCGGCGCTGGCAATTCTCCCATCTACCGCTTCGGCGGGCGGAGGCGCCAAAGGCAACCTGGTCGCCGCTGCGATGAACTCGAAAGACCATCAAACCTTAGTCGCGGCGGTCAAGGCCGCGGGCCTCGCCGATACTTTGGCAACCGGGGGCCCGTTCACCCTTTTCGCCCCGACCGATGCCGCCTTCGCACGTCTCCCGGCCGGCACCGTGGATGATCTGTTGCAGCCGGCAAATCGCGACAAACTGCGGGCAGTGCTGACCTATCATGTGGTGCCCGGAAAGGTCACGTCGGCCGAGCTCGTCGAAGCGATCCGCAAGAATGGCGGCCAGGCAACGCTAACGACCGTCCAGGGAGGCACAATTACCGCCAGCCTGTCGGGCGGCTCAGTTGCGATTACCGACGCCGCGGGCGGCAAGGCGATGGTGACGAGGGCTGACCTCATGCAGTCGAACGGCATCATCCACGTTACGGACGCGGTATCTCTCCCCATGTGACCGCGTTCGCGCCGGCCGGATGCCCGAAAGCGAGTTGAACGGCCGGCGCAACCTCATCCAAGCCCTAGGAGCTTATCATGCCAGTCATCAATAAGATCACTCTACTGCTGCTCATCGTCGGCGGCCTTAACTGGGGCTTGGTCGGCCTGTTCGGCTTCGACCTAGTCGCGGCCCTGTTCGGCGAAATGAGCATGCTCAGCCGGATCGTCTACTCACTCGTCGGTGTCTCCGCGCTCTGGCAGCTGGTCCCCTTGTTCGGGGGCAGCGAAGTGGCCCGTGGCAGCGCAGTCCGCGGCTGATATTTCGAATCCGTGGGGCGTTTCGGCGACCGGCGCCTCACGGAATGACGTCGAAAAGGAGCCCGGATCGCGGTCCGGGCTCCTCTAATTTGTTTGAGGGTGCCGTTAGGAGTCCGCATCCTCGTGGCCAATGACCGCAATGGGTGGAAAGCGGACATTGGCGACGGAGTCAAAGACGTTGCATCAGATAGCAAAGACAGTCCTGCCGAACGATGCGCGAGTCGGTGGTGAGCATCGCCGGGACAACTTCCTTGCGCAGCCTCAGTTTCCCGTCGCTGACTTCAAAATATTGCTCAGCAACGTCGCGTCCAGTTTCATCGATCATCTTGAGCGGCATGGGATGAACCGTCGCCCCCAAGATGGTTCCTGGCGGTAAGTCCTGAAAATTATGTGCGTCGATGGCAGGGTCGAAGCGAATGTCTGCCTCGTCCGTGCCGAAGAGGAAGCTCACGTCCTCCCTCAAACGTACAACGCCAAGCGTGTGGTATAAGTCGAGCGCCGAGAGATCGCTCGGACCGTCCGGTAATTCGTGAAGATTGAGCGCCGCTTTCAGGAATCGGGCTGCCGCGTGCTCGTTGGCCGCGTGGCCCGGGAGCCCGCACTCGGCGGTCACGGCGGGAATCAAGCCGGCGAACGAGGCCGTAGAGGTACCCGGGATGCCGCGGAAGCAGACGGCACGACGCGCGAACAAGACGGCAAGTCCGAGGGTATGCGGATCGAGATCGCAGACGACCGAATAATGCGGATTGCGGCCAGTATTGTTGTGCACGTCAATGGCCCCGAACACGCGCCGGTCCACTGCTCGCGCATGAACGTCCGCGATGATGCGCGCCTCGACGGTTTTGCCATCGTTCGGTGCCCCCGGCCAAATGCGATTATAATCCGGCTGCCCATCCAGACGACGCAGCCCCTGGCGCGCCGCCTCGACATTGCCGACTAACAGCATCAACGACCGCGGTAGCGGCTCGTCCAGATAGCGGTGGAGGACGCGCTGTACTGCGCCCAAACCGGAATCCTCATTGCCATGCAGAAGGATGGAAACGAACAGGGGCGGCTCGGCTTTACCCGGCAACTCAATGAGCGTCGGGCCGTCCAATAACAGGTGCAGATCGCGCGCTCGGCAGCTGAGAAAGCCGTCCGGCAGTACATCGAGGATCGCCAGGCGCGTCGTTGGCACGTTCGTCAGAGTAGCCATTCGTGAACTGGTCGACCCGTTCTCTGGTTCTCCAGATAAGCGGCCGTCAGCTTGCGCAGGTCTCCGTGCCGATTGAAATGGGCAAGCTGCCATTCAGCGCCGTTTCGACCACAAGCTAGCCGCAGCGAGATGTTATTGAGATAGTGATCGATAAGGTCGTCATCCATCCCCTGCGCCGCCAGCCCCTCCGCAGCGAGTGGAACAAGGTCGCTCAGGACATCGCTAATGGCGCGCTTGCCGTTACCGCTTAGCCAATGGATTTCGGCGTCGAGACCGAGGCGAGCGGCTTCGTAGAAGTTCTCCCGCATTAGCGCAAAGGGCAGCATCCTTTCGGCATCGTCGAGGTCGCGCGCGAGCATGTGGGCGGCGCCGAAATACAGCGCGGCATTGGCCATCATGTCGCGCACGGTCGGCCCGGCAGGCAGGACGCGCTGTTCGATCCTGATGTGCGGTGTACCGTCCGGGTCGAAACCGACAATCGGTCGTATCCAGCGCCAGATAGTGCCGTTCTGGAGACGTAAGCAGGAGTAGCAGCGCACTGGGTCGCGCGGCTCAACCGGCAGCAGGATCGGATAGTCCCTTAGGTTCTCCTCAAACAGCTCCGTTATATCGTCCGCAGCGTAATGGGTTCCCAAAGTCACCCGTTCGGGGCCGTGAGACTGCTGGAGCGACTGCTCGAAAATCGCAATCCGCGTTTCCTTCCAGAGTGGTTGGCCGAAAAGGAAGGGCG
>Ga0207711_10006040_pt1 | contig 10233 bp, 7 predicted proteins | sample KBSS34metaG_FD_184401 | JGI IMG/M metagenome (GOLD analysis project Ga0207711, IMG submission 184401) | Switchgrass rhizosphere microbial communities from Kellogg Biological Station, Michigan, USA - KBS S3-4 metaG (SPAdes) (version 2) | ecosystem: Host-associated > Plants > Roots > Rhizosphere >... | reverse complement strand
TAGGCGCGGAAAAACAGGTCGGGCTGCAGCCATGCGCCCACGGCCGCGATCACTCCGAAAACTAATCCGACCAGCAACGACCGCTGTTGAATGGTCTTCACCACCGGCGGCGTCATCAGGTCGAGCTTGCTCATGGGAACCGCGCTCATTTCGGCTCCTCATGCGCAGGTTTGGTTTCGACCACGGGCAGCGTGGCGCCAGACCCGAGTTCCTCAAACCGCGGCGGCTCGGAGGGAACTTTCTGTCCCGCAGGAACGTCGGCGGCCGAGGCGTCCTGGCTCAACTGCAGGGCGCGGATGTAGGCCACGATGGCCCATCGGTCCCGGGGCGCGATTTGCGAGGCGTAGTCGGGCATGGCTCCAAAACCGTTGGTGATTATGTCGAAGAAGTATCCCAGGGGCGCCTTGCGCAAACGCTCGATGTGATAAGAGGGCGGCTTGCGCGGAAAACCACGCGAGGGAACCACGCCGTTGCCATCGCCCATGCGGGAATGGCAGGGCGCGCAGTAGATGTCGTAACGCTGCTGTCCGCGGGCCAGGACTTCCGCGGTGACCGGAAAGGGCATGTAGTCTCCGGGATTGCTGCCTATTTTTCCGGTATATAGATAGGTGTCTTCACGCAACTCGCCGCGGGCGACTGTGCCTTCCACCGGCGGCCGCGCCGAGCGCAGATCGGTATAGAAATCGCTGCGGGCAAAAGGCTTGAAGCGCGGCTGGTCGTGCATGTCCTGCCGGCACCCAGCCAGCAGCAGCAGGGCCGCAAGCAACATAGTGATCCGCAATGAAGGCGCGAGCGTCCGCGCTCGTGCAATCACGAACCACGCGGGGACAGCCGCCCCCGGCTGTCCAGCCGAGCGAAGCTCCGCTGTGTTGCTAGTTGTCGTAGGAGGTCCGTACCAAGACTGTCGAGCTTTGGCTCGACCGAACAGCCGAGGGCGGCTGTCCCCACGTGGTTCGTGGTGACTTCCCGCACGAGAGCGGACGCTCGCGCCTACATCGTGCTTGCGCCGCGGCTTAATCGGGCACCTCCGATATGGAGCGCGGCCCAAAGCTTTCCAGCAGGCGGCGGACTTCCACCGGGTTGTATTTGGGATCGGAGGAGAACACGATCAGGAAAAACCTGTCTTTCGTCGCGAACGCGAAACGCGGAACATTGAACACGGGATGGTAGGGCATGGGTAGCCCGTTGAGCGCCAGCATGCCGAACACCGCGAAGATCCCGGCAAAGAGAATGGTCAACTCGAATGTCGGGACGATGAACGCCGGCCACGAATGATACGGCTTGCCACCCACGTTGACCGGATAGCCCACCACCGAAATCCAATACTGCATCAGGTATCCGCTGAGGCCACCGATCAGGCCGCCGATCAGCACGACCAGCGGCACTTCATCGTGATGGAACCCGATCGCTTCCGCCAGGCCCTCGACCGGGAACGGACTGTAAGCGTCAATCCGCTTGTAACCGGCTTCCCGCGTGCGGTTGGCCGCATCCACCAACGAATTGACGGAATCGAATTCGGCCATCAGCCCGTAGGCTTTTGTGCGCTTCATTCCTTGACCTCCGCCTCGGGAAGCAAGGTCCGCATTTCGAAAATCGAAATCATGGGCAGGATGCGCACGAACAGGAACATGGCAGCGAGGAACATGCCGATGGTTCCTATGTAGGTCATCCAGTCCCAGCGGGTGGGATAGTACATACCCCAGGAAGAAGTGAGGAAGTCGCGGTGCAGGCTGACCACGACAATGATGAAGCGCTCCAGCCACATGCCTACCAGCACAACCAGCGAGACCAGGAAGAGCCACAAGGGACTGCTGCGCAACTTGGAGATCCACAAAACCTGCGGAATGCCCAGGTTGCAGATCAGCAGCATGTAGTAGAAAAACGAGTAGGGCCCGTGCAGGCGGTTCCACAGCAGGAAAGCATCGTAGCGGTTCCCGCTGTACCAACCCATGAAAGCTTCAATGCCGTAGCCGTAGGCCACAATCAGCCCGGTGGCCAGCATCACCTTGGCCGAGTTCTGCAGATGCCGCTCCGTGATGAAATCTTCCAGCTTGTAAATCTTGCGAATGGGAATCGCCAGCATCAGTACCATGGCGAAGCCGGAGTAAATGGCGCCCGCCACGAAGTAAGGCGGGAAGATGGTGGTATGCCAGCCGGGCACGATGCCCACGGCGAAATCAAAACTCACCACGGTGTGGACCGACAACACCAGGGGCGTAGCCAGTCCAGCCAGCAGCAGGTATGCGGTTTCGTAACGATGCCAGTGCCGCGCCGAGCCACGCCAGCCCATGGCCAGCATGCCGTAGATGATTTTCTTCCAGCGTTCTTCCGAACGGTCGCGCAGGGTAGCAAGATCGGGAATGAGTCCGATAAACCAGAAGAGCGCCGAGATGGTGGCGTAAGTCGAGACCGCGAAGACGTCCCATACCAGGGGGCTGCGGAATTGCGGCCACACGTTCATGGTGTTGGGATAAGGAAAGAGCCAGTATGCGACCCAGGGCCGTCCCACGTGGATGGCGGGGAAAATTCCCGCGCAGGCCACGGCAAAAAGCGTCATGGCCTCGGCGAAACGGTTGATGGAGTTGCGCCACGATTGCCGCAATAACAACAGGATGGCGGAAATCAACGTGCCCGCGTGCCCGATTCCGATCCACCAGACAAAGTTGACGATGGCAAAACCCCAGCCAATGGGGATGGTCACGCCCCAGATGCCGACGCCCTTCACGAACAGATAGCCCATGGCGAAGAGCAGCATCATGGTAAGCAGGAACATCAGGCCAAAGCCCACGAACCATGCGTTGGAAGTAGGACGAGTCAGCACGATCGAACTAATCTTGTCCGTGACCGAACCCAGGGTATATCCGGGTTCGATGACCGGCGCTCGTGTTTCTATCGGTTCGTCCATGATTTAGCTGTGCTCTGCTTCGAGTTCAGGATTCGGGTTGCGTATGTCCGCCAGGTACGTGGTGCGGGGACGCGTGTTCAGGTCCGCCAGCAATCCATAATTTCGTCCCTGCGCCTTCAGTTTTGAAACTTTGCTCTCGGGATCGTTGATGTTGCCGAAAACAATGGCGTTCGCCGGACACGACTGCTGGCACGCCGTTTGCAACTCGCCGTCCCGAATCTTGCGGTCCTCGCGTTCGGCATCGATCCGGTGTTCGTTGATGCGCTGCACGCAGTACGTGCACTTCTCCATCACGCCGCGGCTGCGCACGGTCACGTCCGGATTGCGCATCATCTTGAACTGCGAAGTTTCCCAGTCCTGAAACAGCAGGAAATTGAAGCGCCGCACTTTGTAGGGACAATTGTCGGAGCAATAACGTGTCCCCACGCAGCGGTTGTAAACCATATCATTCAGGCCTTCGCTACTATGCACGGTCGCGCCCACCGGACACACCACTTCGCAGGGAGCGTTCTCGCACTGCTGGCACGGCACCGGCTGAAAGTAGGCTTTAGGATTGTCGCGATCGCCCTGGTAATAAGAGTCGATGCGAATCCAGTGCATGTGCCGGCCCAGCACGGTCTGTTCCTTGCCCACCACCGCAATGTTGTTCTCGGACTGACAGGCGACCACGCAATTGTTGCAGCCTACGCAAGCGTTCATGTCCACCGTCATGCCCCAGGCGTAGGGTCCGGCCGCATAGGGGTATGGCTTGTACAAAGTTAATTCTTTCGGCGGTTCTTCTTCGCGTGCGAAGTCAGGCTCTTTGCGGTACTCCTCGATGCTCGCGGTGCGCACCAAGGGACGTGCGCCAGTGGGCGTCTCCATGGTCTGGTAGCCCTGCGTGGATGCCAGCTTGTACGTGCCTCCAACCTTGCGTATCACAACGCCGCTGGTAAACCAGGGCGTCGCACTGGTGCGGAGCACGTAAATGTCGAAACCGGCGCCAGTGCCGACTCGTCCGGCGCGGCGGCGTCCGTAACCCAGGAAGACGGTGACGGAATTGTCGGGATGGCCCACCTGGATCCAGACCGGAGCAGTCACTTTCTTGCCATTGAGTTCAAGCTCGACCAGGTCTTCGGTTTTGATCCCCATGCGCTCCGCCATGGCCGGCCCCATCAGCACCGGGTTGTCCCAGGTGAGCTTGTTCATCGGCTTGGGCAACTCCTGCAGCCAGCCGTTGTTGGAGAATTGTCCGTCGTAGATGGAGGGATCGCGCCGGAAGTTGATTTCGATGGCCTTGTCGTCGGCCCGCGATGTGGCTGGGAAACTTGCGTTCTTGTTCGCAACCTGCTTCGCAGCGAATGTGGTGCCTTCAATCCAGCCGTCGTGGAGCGATTTTCTCCAGAATTCATCGAAGTCCGCGCCGGGATGCTGCTTCTTCCAGTAGGCCTGCACGATTTCATGGCCGCCGGTGTCGGCCTGCCCCGACAGCATGGAAACCAGTTCGCAGGCGCTCTTGCCCTCGTACAACGGCGCAATCAAAGGTTGAACAATGCTGACTGTCCCGTCATAAGCGCGCCCGTCGCCCCATGCTTCGAGGTAGTGGGCCTGGTTCACGTGCCATTGGCAGAGTTCCGCGGTCTCGTTCTGATAGAGGCCGAGATGCACACGCAGAGGAATGCTCGTGTTCTTGAGCGCATCGGCAAATCCGAAGTCTGCTGGGGCATCGTAGGCAGGATTTCCGCCCAGGATGATGAGGATGTCCACCTTGCCGCCGCGCATGTCGGCGACCAGGTCCTTGAGTGACTCGGCCTGGTTTATCGGGTTCGCATCGACCGGATCGGTGTAGAAAACCGTCTTACCGAGATTGCCCAGAGTTTGATTGATCCGGTGAACGAAAGCATGTACAACTCCCGGCTGGTGGTCCCCGGCGATCACCGCACTGGATCCGCGATGACTCTTGAGGTCGGCCAGCACCGCATCCAGGAATTTCTGCTGTTCCGCGCGGACCATGCTCCGGTCAGTATCGTCGCCGAGCATCATATCCAGCGCCCGCACGAACGATTCGATCTCAACCGCTCGCACCGGCAACCGGTGGTCGGCCTTGGCGCCCGTCGAACTGGGCGTGCTCTCCGCCACATACAGCCGGCTCATCTCGCCTGCCTCGGGGTTGCGCCGCTTGGCGAAATCGCGGGCATAGCGTGTGAAGCCGGGGTAGCCTGCGTACAGGAAATCGGCATCGAGCGAGAGGATGACGTCGGCTTTTGAAAAGTCGTAGCGCGTCTCAACCGGCTGCCCGAAGGCCAGCTTTGCGCCTTCGAGCACGTTGTCGCGATTGACCGGTTCGTACACATGCCACTTGGCTTGGGGATTCGCCTTGAGAAACGACTGCAACTGGTCCGCGAGCGTGGGCGAGGAAACGGTCGGAGTCAGAATGCGGATGCCTGCTCCCTGCAATCCTTTCTGAATATTCAGGGGCGCGCGCAGGGCCTCGACCAGCGATCCCCAGGAACGAATTTCACCCAGGTAGGTCACGGTCTGCGAGCGGTCGGGGTCGTACATTCCAAGGATCGAGGCTTGGGAGAAGATGTCGGTGCCGCCGAGACTGGCGGGATGCTGGTCGTTACCTTCAATTTTGGTGGGACGATACAGGTGGCTCTCGACCAGAACCGGGCTCGCGTATCCCCCTAGCGTGAATGCTGTGGCGAAAAACATAGGCCGACCGGGAACGACCTCTTCCGGCTGCTTAACGTATGGAACAATCGGTTCGAGCGGCTGCTTGGTGCAGGCGCTCATGCCGGCCATGGCCAGCGATGCCCCCATGAGTTTGAGGAAGCCGCGGCGCGAAACCGAATCCAGCCACTCCGACGCGCCCTTGGGAAATTCCCGGTGCAGCATTTCCTGAAAATCAGGGCTGCCCGCCAGTTCCTCGAGGCTGCGCCAGTACTCCGGACCCTGGGCCTCGGCAAGGCGGTCGCGGGCCGCGTCCAGATCGAGCGCGCCCTTCTTGCTGGGGCAAACGTCCTCGCGGCGCGGCTTTTCGGGTTGTTCTTCCATCTTCATGCTCTGCCCATGGAGGCCGGAGGTCCCCGCCCGGCCAGACGGGCGAGACGCCCGTCCTCCATCAACCAAACTCTACCGATGGCACGTCGAACAGCTGGTGATGTCCGTTACCGTGCGCAACTTGTACTTCTTCACCAGGTCCGTGCCGAGGGAAATCTGGTCGGTGTATTCCTTGCCATCGAACTCCACCGGCTTGCTGCTCGATGGCTGCTCGTAACGCATATTGAAAACCTGGTCGCGCGGGCGCAGATTCTTCTCCGGCGCTCGATGACACCCTAAGCACCATTCCATCTGAAGCGAAGCCTGGTTATACATCAGAGGCATGCGGTCCACCGGGCCGTGGCAGGTGTTACAGCCTACGCCCTTGTTGATATGAATGCTGTGATTGAAATAGGCGAAGTCGGGTAAATCGTTGACCCGGGTCCAGACCAGCGACTTCCCGCTCCGGTAACTCTCGCGCACCGGCTCGAGCAGGGCTGCGTTGGTCCAGATTTGCGCGTGGCAGTTCATGCAGGTCTTGGTTGGCGGAATACCCGCGAAAGCAGAAGTTTCGACCGAGGTATGGCAGTAACGGCAATCGATTCCCAATCCAGCCACGTGGTGCTGATGGCTGAACGGCACCGGCTGCGGCCGGCGCACTCCGGCATACGTCACGTAGGGCGAGCGCTGAATCTCCGCCGCCGCCCAGAACAACGCCGCTACGACGAATATGGCGCCATAGATCGTCGCTCGCGAAAGTGTGTTCGTGCTGCGGTGAAAGATCTGCATCGAAAGAGGGCGTTTCGTGCCTCGGCGCCCCATGACAGGCGACCGGTTGGTGCAGCGTTAAGCGAAGCGGCATTAAGCCGCAAACCTGGCCAGCAATAAAACTGGAGATTATAGCAGGCCAAAGATTGTGGATGCACAATCGGAATTCCCGCCGTGGGGAAAAGTTCGCTTCTGCGAAATCGATCTGTGGCTCCGTGCGATAACGTACCGCCGGCTGCCCGATCTACTTGAGGTTCATCACCAGCAGTTTGGGTTCGGTCATTTCTTCGATGGCGTAGCGCAGGCCTTCGCGGCCAAGGCCGGAGTCTTTGACCCCGCCATAGGGCATGTGGTCGATGCGGAACGCGGGCACATCTCCGGCAATCAGCCCGCCGACTTCCAGTTCTTCGTAGGCATTGAAGATCAGCTTGGCGTCGCGGGTGAACAGTCCCGCCTGCAGGCCGTAGGGAGAATTGTTGATCTGCTTCAGGGCCTGATTGAAGTCGTCATACGGCTCAACCGTGACCACCGGAGCGAATATTTCCTGGCAATTTACTTTCATTTCCGGGCGGGTGCCGGTGAGAACGGTGGGCTCGAGCACTGACCCATGGCGCTGTCCCCCGCACAGCAGGCGGGCCCCGCCTCGCACCGCCTCCTGAATCCAGTCACTGGCGCGGACCGCATCGCTCTCGCGGATCAGCGGCCCCAGGTCGGTGGAATCATCCAGCGGATCTCCCGTCTTCAGTTTCTTCACGCCCTCCAGCAAATGGTCCGTAAACCTGGCAAAGGCGGAGCGCTCCACCAGAATGCGCTGTACCGAAATGCAGGTCTGACCGGCGTAGGAAAAGCCGCCCACCACGCAACGGTCAGCGGCATATGCCAGATCGGCGTCGCTGTGCACGATTACCCCGGCGTTGCCCCCAAGTTCAAGGACGACTTTCTTCTTCCCGCAATTTTTCTTGATCTGCCAGCCCACAGTCGCGCTGCCGGTGAAACTGATCAACTTGATGCGCTCATCGGTGACCAGCAGTCCGGCGTCGTCGTTTGAAAGAGGAAGCACATTCAATCCGCCGTCCGGCCAGCCCGCCTGTTGCACCGCTTCCGCCAGCAGCAACGCGGTCAGAGGAGTCTGGGGCGCGGGTTTCAGGACCAGGGGGCAACCGGCGGCAATGGCGGGAGCAACCTTGTGCGCCACCAGATTCAGGGGGAAATTGAAGGGAGTGATGCCGGCAATCGGTCCCAGAGGAAAGCGGCGCACAATGCCCCAGCGTCCGGCGGTAAACTCCTGCCAGTCGAGCGGCAGGTACTCGCCGTAAATCCGCGTGCTCTCCTCGGCGGCAACGTTGAAAGTAAAGATGGCACGCTCGACCTCGGTACGCGCGGCTTTGATCGGCTTGCCCGACTCTTGTGCCATGGTGCGGGCAAATTCCTGTTTGCGCTCGTAGATATTCTCCGACACCCGCCGCAGCACGCGCTGGCGCTCGAAAGCCGGAAGCCGCCGGGTGGTTCCGAAAGCCTTTACCGCAGCTGCAATCGCGGCCTCGGCGTGTTCCCGCCTGCCCTGGAAGACAGAAGCGATCCCGCTGCCGTCATACGGTGACCGGATCTCGACCGGGTCGCCTTCTTCGATCCATTTGCCATCGACAAAAAACCCTTGCTTGCCGGCCGGATTCGCAGTCATCTGTGCCATGGCGTTATTTTAGACCTCCACCGGAAGTGGAATGTTAAATAACGGTGTGATTATAGACTTTTCGGAACCCGGCCAAGCCCATCGCCCGCCGCCCACGTATGGGCGGGTGTCCTCACCCGCCCGGGCGAGGCGCCCGGGCCTACGTGGTTCCACTTAAAGGATAATATTTCCGCACAACGAGGAAAGCATCGCTTGCCGCACTCCATTCTGCAAACCAGCGAGTTGCTACGCCAGGGCTCAGTCTCACCGGTCGAGCTCACGACCGCCTGCCTGGCGCGCATTGAAAAACTCAATCCCAGGCTGAATGCGTTCATTACGGTCACGGCGGAATCGGCCCTGGCGCAGGCTCGCCAAGCCGAAGCCGAGATACGACGGGGTGACTGGCGCGGACCGCTGCACGGCATTCCGCTCGCCCTCAAGGACTTGATCGACACCTCTGGGGTGCGCACCACCGCCGCCAGTTTCGTTTTCAAAGACCGCATCCCCCGGGACGACGCGGAAGTTGTTCGCCGCCTGAAGGCTGCCGGCGCGGTCCTTCTTGGAAAACAGAACCTGCACGAATTTGCCTATGGCGGCAGTTCCATGATCAGCGCTTTCGGCGAAGTGCGAAACGCGTGGAATCCGGAGCACATCCCCGGCGGTTCCTCGGGAGGCTCAGCCACCGCAGTCGCCGCCGGGCTGGGTTACGGCGCGATCGGCACCGACACTGCAGGCTCGGTCCGGGAGCCCGCAGCGCTATGTGGCGTCGTCGGCCTGAAGCCAACTTACGGAAGGGTCAGCACCCGGGGCGTGATTCCGCTTTCAACCTCTCTCGATCATGTGGGGCCGATCGGACGTACGGTAGCGGACGTGGCCGTCATTTTCGCCGCAATTGCCGGCTACGACGCTGCGGACAAGGCCAGCGTGAATGCTCCGGTTGAAGACTATGTGGCGGGACTGGGAAAAAATCTCCATCCGCTGCGCATCGGCGTGCCGAAGAAATTCTTTTTCGAGGATCTGGATAAGGAAGTGAGTTCCGCGATGGATCACGCGATTGCAGGCCTGGCAGCGATGGGCGCCGAAATCCGCGAGATAGGATTGCGGGTCCCCACCGACCGTACCCTGCAAAGCGCGGAGTCGTACGCCTTCCATGCCGGCTTCGTCGCTCGCAGCCCGGAACTCTACCAGTCGGAAACCCTGCGCCGGATTCGCACCGGCCAGAATGTCAGCCCGGATGTCCTGCTGCGATGCCGCGCTGAACTGGAACAGGCGCGCCGCGACATCGCGGCAGTTTTTGCGAACGTGGATGTACTGGTCACTCCGACTACGCCGATTCCGGCGCCTGCCATCGCGGAACTAGAAGAGAATCCCGATCTTCTCCGGCCGCGAGAACTGCTCCTGCTGCGCAACACGCGCCCGATCAACGTCTGGGGACTGCCGGCGATTTCCCTGCCATGCGGGTTCACCGAAGCCGGATTGCCCATCGGCCTGCAGATCATCGGACCACACTGCGGAGAAGCCCGGGTCCTGCAGGTCGCCAACTCGTATGAGCAGGCGACCGTCTGGCACAAACGCCAACCTCTGTCATGTTGAGCGAAGAATTGCGTTTCGCTTGCGAAACGCAATTCGAAGTCGAAGGACCCCTATGTATTCCACGCACGTCTCAAGCTCGTTCGGTGCTTCGGCGCACTCAATTCGTGGTATAGCGGTGCTTCGACTGCGTCCGCTCAGCATGACAGTTAGTTTCCTGCCAATGCTTTATCCATGAATCCAGCTTCGTCGGCCTTCATTTTCTTCAGGCCGTCGGCGGGCAGATACACCATGTGTCCTGCATCGTAAGTGGCGAAGGAAATATTCTTTCTGTACTGCG
>Ga0207711_10006039_pt1 | contig 10235 bp, 8 predicted proteins | sample KBSS34metaG_FD_184401 | JGI IMG/M metagenome (GOLD analysis project Ga0207711, IMG submission 184401) | Switchgrass rhizosphere microbial communities from Kellogg Biological Station, Michigan, USA - KBS S3-4 metaG (SPAdes) (version 2) | ecosystem: Host-associated > Plants > Roots > Rhizosphere >... | reverse complement strand
AGGGGCCGGGAGCCTCGGGCGACCATGAAATTGAGCGCTCCGATCATCCGGACTCCGCATCGACCGTCACCGAGGACGAACTGCGATCGAGAAGCCGGGAGCGCAAGCGCGAGCCCTAGAACCGGGCATTCAACAGGGTGGTTTCCTGTGTATCGGCTTTGAGCACGAGGCACAGGTAGAATCGGCCGCCCGTCAAGTGTGCCGGCTTAGCTCAGTGGTAGAGCAGCGGTTTTGTAAACCGGAGGTCATCTGTTCGAATCAGATAGCCGGCATCATCTTACTTCACTGTATTTGAGGACCTTTTTACTCCCGATCGCTACCCGGTCTGACACAAGCGCGGCACGGCTGATTGGGCGAAAAACCGCTGCTCGCCACGGTCTCAGGCGTAAATGCACGACTACCATTCGCGAGTCGCATCAACGCCGATGGTTTGTTTCGTCATGCGGCGAGCTTTTGCTTACAACCTCGTTGACGCACGAGCGAGCGGTGGTTGCACGGCCGGAGAGTGTTGGCGGAGGATGCGCACTTTGGCTGTCTCGTACTCCCCTGCAGTCAGTACCCCGTTTTCCTTGAGGCGGAGATGCTCACGCATTTCGTCGCGGAGGTGCTCGGCCTTCGTGCGTCGGCGCGCCGCCGACGCGAGCAGAATGTGCGCCGCGAGCTTTGCCATGAAACCCCGAAAGACACGGAAGGTCCCAAGGCCGCCGGTGCATTCCAGCAATCTCGCCGCCCCGTAGGTACTGAACAGACTCACTATCTCAGTCGTTCTGTACACGCCCACGAGCGTCGCAAATGCCCACACTACTGTGACGGTGACACACACCGGAAGCCAATCGCGCTGCCACCACGGCGTGGCTGAGGAGCCGATCCGCGATGCGATCCCTAACGCTAGCGCGATTAAAAGGAGCGAGAAGGTGATCCATCGCCATGCGATGTGCCTCAACCGCCGTGGCGCATCGACGAACCGCAGATCGAGGACGTACTCGAGCAGGATGGCGCCTGAGTATGAGCGTACGGAAAGATAGTAGTAGTCGATGATCTCAAGCTGCAGGACGCGTCTGCGAAGTCGACTGCGGAACTCGATTCGCGCGTGGACCCTCCGCGCGGCCCGAACGTCCGGCACGTGCCGGAAGTCCGACTCAAGCAGGATGTGTTCAGTCGTTGGCATCCGAGCGACGCTCGCGTACGTCTCTTTTAAATTGTAATCATGCGTCGTGGCTGGTTTCTGAGAACTGCGTCCCGCAGCGAGACCAGTATCCTCATCGAGACATGCTCCCTCGGCAGTCTGGCGCTGAGATATTCGACCGGACGCCGGAAGTGGACGCGGAACGCCCTCGCAGCTCTGGCGTGCATTGGCGCGTCTCGTGAGATCAACATGCGCGTCAGTCAATGTTCGTTGCGGCGAGGGCGCGCCATCGGCGACGCGTTGTAGTCGCGCGTAATGCACAGATTTGGCGCTTGTGAAACCCGCGGACTTCGCCGGCTCTCGGAGGGCCGGCTTCAGTCGTCGGTATCTTCGCGACGTCCAAGGCACCGCCTGGAGAATATCCCCAGGCGGCATGGAATGTTGTCTGTCCATACTCCCCCACCTAACTTTGTTCTTCGTTTCTTCCGCACTGTCGGGAGTGTCGCGGTGTCACGACACACGACGCAACGGCGACCAATAGCTGAACCGCAGCTGAAGCAGAACGTAAAGTAAAGTTACGCGCCAATGCCGGTTGCGGTGTGTTAGTTATATGAGCGTCCGATGCAAACATCGGGCAGTGCTTTTGGATTAGCAAAGGGCAAACCCACCGAAAGGTGGCGACGCAAAGTCTCCGGTCTAAGGAGCCTCGGCTCTAAGACAGCGGGACCGCCGTAATCCAGTCCTTCCACCGGACTGCAGCGGTGCGTGTTGTTCGTGTGTCACGGCAACGGGTGGAGGGAGGGCAGGTCATGCTTGCGTACGATTCGAACGCGGTGAGGCGGCACTCTTGGGGGGCGTCCCGAGGCTGCGCGCGCGGCACAGCGCCGTCATCACGGGCGGGCCGCGCCGGTATCGCGCACACGGGAGAGGCGCGCGCACCGCGCGCCTGGTAAGCCGGGGCCGATCCGGCCTTCCAAGCCAAGCCACCTGAATTTCATCAGGTGGGAACCAACTCTGGAACGATAAGGCAAGAGCAAATGCGCAAGCATTTCCTGGTCGTGATGAGCGCTTTGCTGTGCATCTGCGCACGGACGAGTCCGGCGGACGAGAGCGCTCGGGCACAGATGAAAGGTCTGGACGAGCAGGTTCAGGAGGTCAAATCAGACGTCCTGAGCATCGCTGCGGAGCTCAACCAGCTCGAGGAGAAGCTCCTCTACCCGTCGGACACTCACCTCGCCGTGTTTGTCTCGCTGGCGCAAGGCGAGACGCTGCGTCTCGACGCGATACAGATTCGGATCGACGGAGGGTTGGCGACTCACTACATCTACAGCTTCAAGGAGCTCGACGCGCTGCGCCGCGGCGGGGCACAGCGGCTCTATAGCGGCAACATTGCGACCGGCGCGCACGAGATCGAGGTCTCCGTGAGCGGCAAGCTCGCGAATGGTAAGGACTACACCCAGACCGAGCGTTTCCCATTTACGAAGGAGATCAAGCCGAAGTTGCTCGGCGTGGTGCTCGCAGGTCCCGGAGCGGCGCAGCCCGGGATTCACCTCGGGGACTGGTAGCCCATGCGTCGTCCGTGGCAGTGGCTGTCGATCGGGCTGGCGCTGGCCGCAAGCGCGGCGCGCCCGTCCGTTGCTGCTGACCTGCGCGACCTCTATTTCGGCGAGGCCCTGTACCAGGCCAATCAGGGACATTATTTCGATGCTCTCGAGCGGCTCGACGCCGAGCTCGCTCAACACCGTAGCCTCGACGAGCCGCAACTGGATTCGCTCCAGTATCACATCAGACAGGCGGATTTTTCGGTCGGCGACTTCGAGCTCCGCTACCGGATGCATCTGCGCGCCGGGCGCGCAATCAAGGCGGTGCTCGATGCGGACGTGGATCAGCCCGTCAAGAACGAGGCCGCGTACCGTCTGGCGCGCATCGAGTTCCAGAAGGATCAGCCCGAGGATGCGCTACGCGCCCTGGAGCGGATTCAGGGGACGGTCCCTGACAACATCAGGGACGACATCGAGTTTCTTCGCGCCAATGTCTATCTTGCGCTCGGCCGGCCAGGCGACGCCGCGGACGTTCTCAGGCGCTTGCAGGGCGCGCAGAGCCTGAAGGGATTTGCCGCCTACAACCTCGGTATCGCGCTGCTGCAGTCGGGGCATAGCCCGGAGGGTCTGCGGCAGCTGGATAAGGCCGGTCAGGTCGACAGTCGTGAGACGGCCACGGCCGCGATCCGGGATAAGTCGAATATGGTCCTCGGCAGCCTCATGCTGCGGTCGGAGGACTACGCGCACGCCCAGCTCGCCTTCGATCGCGTGCGGCTCGAGGGACCGTACTCCAACCGTGCGCTGCTCAGCACCGGGTGGGCCGAGGTTTCGGCACATGACTACCAGAAGGCACTCGTACCGTGGGGAATGCTCATCGGCCGTGACCCAACCGACGCCGCGGTGCAGGAAGCCAAGCTGGCACTGCCGTTTGCCTACGGCAAGCTGCGGGTCTACGGGCGCGCGGCGACCCTCTATGGTCAGGCGCTCGATTCATTCGGTAAAGAGCTCGAGAAGGTCGATGCATCCTTGCGGAGCATCCGCGCGGGCAACTTTCTCAACGCCCTGGTGAGGGAGGAGATCAAGGAGGACAACGTGTGGGTCGTGCGCCTACGTACACTGCCCGACACGCCGGAGACCTTCTACCTGACGGAGCTGATGGCGTCGAATGACTTCCAAACGGCGCTGCAGAACTACCTTGACCTGGAGGATCTGCACCGGAGGCTGATTGCCTGGCAGGACGGTTTCGACGCTTTCGAGGACCTGATTCGTCTGCGCCGTGCGAACTACGAGCCGCTGCTGCCACAGGTCGATGCGCACTTCAGGGAGCTGGACTCGCAGATGCGTGTCCGCCTCGAGCAGCGCGACCATCTGCAGAAACGACTGCAGGATCTTCTGACGGCGCCGCGGCCGACACTACTGGCAACGGTCGACGAACGCGTGGCGCTCGAGCGCCTGCGGAAGATCGACAAGGCGTTACAACACGCCAGCGGCCCGGAATGCGACGCTCTGCAGACCAGAATGCAGCACCTTCAGGGCGTACTCACGTGGCGCCTGTACACGGAGTACCCGGAGCGGCTGACGCAGGCGCACAAGGATCTGCACGCGCTAAACGACAACGTGCGGATGCTGCAGGAGCAATACACGGCCTTCGTGCGCGCGCGACAGGCCGCGGTGCACAGCTACGCCGGCTACGATCAGTTGATCACTCGTATGCGCACGCATGTCGGTGAGGCGCTGCAGCGCGTCGACACGTTGCAGGCGCGACAGGGGCACGTGATCGAGGCAGTCGCTATTGATGAGCTCAACATACGACGTCAGCGCCTCGAGGCCTATCAGCTTCAGGCCCGCTACGCGGTCGCCGACAGCTATGACAGGGCGCTGAAGGAACACGCGACTGGGGGTACGCAGTGATGCGTTCCGTGCGCGCGCTTAGCATTGCGTTCCTGCCAGTGATAGCCGCCTGCGCTCATCAGGCGGACCGCTCGGGTACACTGGCGACCCTGCACCAGGTGCAGCCGGACACCAAAGAGGTGCCGGTCGACCAGGGCTTGGATCGCGCGGTACAGAGCTACCGCGACTTCCTCAAGCAGGCTCCGGACAGCAAGCTGGCACCGGAGGCCATGCGCCGCCTGGCGGACCTGAAGATCGAAAAGCAGTTCGGGATCCAGGGCGACGGAAAGCTCGTGGACCTGCCCGCGGCGCAAGCTGATGTGCCAGCGCCGGCCGTCGCACAGCCGACGCCTGCGGTGGCCCCGGCCGCTCCGGCAGGCAGCCCCGGGCGAAAGGCGGTCGCGTTGCGTGCGCCGCCCGTCACCAAGATCGACGCGCGCACTGCGGCGCGCTTGCGCACGGATGCGACGGGTACCGGGCCTGCGGCGGTATCTGAGCTTGATCTGGAGCAGCGGGCCGCCTCTCAGGCAGGGATTCGGTTTGCGAACGCCGCCACGCCGCTGGCGTTGCCGGGCGGAATGGATGCGGATGCTGCCGCGCGCGCCGGTCCGCTCGAAGCGATCCAGCTATACGACGAGCTGCTCGCGAGATATCCGCAGTACCAGTTCCGTGACCAGGTGCTCTATCAGAAGGCGCGCGCCTACGACGAGCTGGGGCAGACCGAAGAGGCCATGAAGGTCATGGAGCAGCTCGTCAGTGAGAATCCGCGCTCGCGGTTCACGGACGAAGTCCAGTTCCGGCGCGCGGAGAGGTTGTTCATCCAGAGGAAATATCGTGACGCGGAGAGCGCGTACGCCGCAATCGTGGATGGCGGGAGCGGTTCCGAGTACTACGAGCCCGCGCTCTACAAGCTGGGATGGACGCTGTACAAGCAGCAACTGTACCCGGAGGCACTGCACCGGTACTTCGCGCTGCTGGATTACAAGGTCAAGAGCGGCTACGACTTCGATGCGAAGCACACCGAGGCCGAGCAGCGGCGCGTCGAGGACACGTTCCAGGTCATCAGCCTAAGCTTCTCGAATATCGGCGGTCCGGACGTAATTGGCGCGTATTTCGCCAGCAGCGGACATCGGGCCTACGAGGACCGTGTCTACCGCTACCTTGCAGAGTTCTACCTGGTGAAGCTGCGGTATCAGGACGCCGCCACGGTCTACAAGTTATTCGTGGCCTTGTACCCGTTCCACCAGGCGTCGCCTCAATTCAGCATGCGGGTGATCGAGATCTACGAGAAGGGCGGATTCCCGCAGCTGGTGCTCGTGGCCAAGAAGGACTTCGCCGCGACTTACGGCCTGCAGGGCGAGTACTGGCAGCATTTCGACGTGAACAAGTCGCCGGAGGTGCTGAGTTACCTGAAGAGCAATCTCAAGGACCTGGCGAACTACTATCACGCTCAATACCAGGATCCCAAGCAGCATGAGCAGCAGGCGGTGAACTACGCCGAGGCTACGCGCTGGTATCGGGAGTTTCTCAGCTCGTTCCACACCGACAGCCAAGCGCCGCAAACGAACTACCAGCTCGCCGATCTCATGCTCGAGAATCATGATTACGCGACGGCGGCGCACGAGTACGAGAGCACCGCTTATGATTACCCGCCGCACGCCAAGTCGGCGGCGGCGGGTTACGCGGCGATCTACGCACATCGCGAGTATCTGAAAGTCGCCAGCGCCGAGCTGAAGGACGCGGCCCGCCGCGATACGATCAACAGCTCGATCAAGTTCGCGGACACCTTCCCGCAGCACGAGCAGGCGTCGGTCGTGCTCGCCGCAGCGGCACAGGACGCGTACGAGATGAAGGACCTGGTGCTCGCACGCGACTCCGGCCGGCACCTCATCGAGAAATTTCCCAATGCGACCGCAGGCGTGCGCCGCGACGCGTGGCTGGTCGTCGGACACGCCACCTTCGGGCTTGCCGAGTACGCGGACGCGGAACAGGCATACGGGCAGGTGCTCGAAGCCATGCCAACGGGGGATGCGTCGCGCGCCGGGCTGGTCGAGAACCTCGCGGCGTCCATCTATAAGCAGGGCGAGCAGGCGAATCAAGCGGGGGACTACCGCACCGCAGCCAATCACTTCGTGCGCGTCAAGCAGGTGGCGCCGACCTCGAAGATCTGCGCGGCGGCGGAGTACGACGCTGGCGCGGCGCTGCTGCACTTGCAGGACTGGACGGCTGCGGCGCACGTGCTGGACGAGTTCCGCCGCAGCTTCCCCGAGCACGAGCTGGTGAGGGAGGCGACCAAACAGATCGCCTACGCGGACCAACAGGCCGGTCAGCTGGCGCAGTCAGCCAGTGAGTACGAGCGGGTGGCGAAAGAGTCGCCGAATCCGCAGCTGCGCGCCGAAGCACTGCTGCAGGCGGGCGACCTGTTCGGGCAGGCAAGCAACGCCGACCGTGCCCTGCAGGCGTACTCGAAGTATGTCGAGGATTTTCCCAAGCCGGTTGAGACGGCTGTGGAGACGCGCTCGAAGATAGCCGGGATCTACAAGTCGAAGGGAGACCAGGCCCAGTACACGCACCAACTGGAAGAAATCGTGCGCGCCGATGGTGCCGCCGGGGGCGAGCGGACGGACCGTACGCGCAACGTTGCGGCGGGCGCGGCACTGGAGCTGGCCAAGCCGATCTACGAGCAGTTTGCGGCGCTCAAGCTCGTGCAGCCCTTCGAGCGCAGCCTGCAGGAGAAGCAACGAAGCATGGACACCGCGACCAAGGCCTTCGGCGCGCTGGTTGACTACCAGGTCGGGGAGGTCACGGCGGCGGCGACATTCTACATGGCCGAGATCTACGCCAATTTCAGCCAGACCCTGCGCGAGTCTGAGCGGCCGGCCGATCTCGGCTCGGACGCTCTCAAGGACTATGAGCAGCAGCTCACCGCCGCCGCGCAGCCGGTGCAGGAGAAGGCGATCGGCGTTCACGAGAAGAACCTCGAGCTGATGAGACGTGGGCTCAGCAACGCGTGGACACAGAAGAGCCTCGACCGCCTCGCAGCGCTCAAGCCGGACACGTACGCGCGCGCCGAGATCAGCAGTGGGTTTCTCGGATCACCTGAGCAATATGTCTATCGGCCGCCGTCGCGTTCGGTTGAATCGGTCAGCACATCGACGCTGCCGGCTACGGCGCAGAACGCGACGGCACCGGAAGGCGCGGGCGCGCCAGCGGCAGCCTCCGCGCCGGTGGACGCCGCGATAACACAGGCCCTCACAGCCGGAGCAGGCAATGCAACCCCGCACTGATCTGGGTCGCATAACGCCCTCGCGGCCAGCCGCGGCCGCACTTCTGGCCGTAGCGCTCATCAGCTGCTGGACCCTGGCGTCGGCGGGCAAGCCGCGCGATGCCGCAGCCACACCTCAGCCGGACGGTGGCTTCCAGCTCACTGAAAAAGTCCGGATCCCCGCGGACGTTCGTGCCGACTACGACAACGCGGTGCGCCTGCTCGAGGCGCAGCAATACGAGCAGGGGATCGCATTGCTCCTCAAGGTCACTCAGAAAGCCTCCAACGCCGCCGCGGCCTACGTCGACCTCGGAATTGCCTACAGCAAGTCAGGCGATCTCGACAAGGCGCTCGCGAGCTTCAAGCGCGCAGTCGAGCTCGAGCCCCGCCAGCTCGTGGCCTACAACGAGTTAGGCATCGTCTATCGCCGGAAGGGGGACTTCGCCGCCGCCCGGGACAGTTACCAGCACGCGCTGGCGGTCTTCCCCGGCTTCCACTACGCCAGGCTGAATCTCGCAATTCTGTGCGATCTCTACCTGAGCGACCTCGGTTGCGCACGCGATAACTACCTTGCCTATCAGCAGGTGGTTCCCGACGACAAGCGGGTGGCGAAGTGGATCGCCGATCTGAATACCAGGGCGAAACCCTAGGAGGGCTCATGGTACGGACGCTCATTCTCAGACTGTTGCTGCTCGCTGCCGCGCGCGCCGCGGCGGCCGACGAAGCGGAGCCGAGCGTGCCCCCAGCGACGGCAAGTGCGCCCGCGCCAGCGGCGGGCAAGGCGGCGTCGCAAGCCGCGGCCAGAGAGGCAGCCCCCCCCGGCGGCGACGTGAAGATGTCGGGTATATCGATTCTCGGCAACGAGGACGCCCCGAAGTCGCTCGTGATCGTGCCCTGGAAGAGCTCTCAGCTCGCGGACATGCCGAGCGTGTCGAGGCTCCTGGACTCGGCCACTCAGCCGGTGGACAAGGACGTCTTCATGCGCGAGCTGTCGTACTACGAATTCAAGTCGGGCTCTAAGTGAGCGACGTGGCTCGCGCGAGCGTCAGGTTGAAAGTGAATCGTCTAGAGGTTTGACAGGTCCGTAACGTTCAAGAGGTTCGCATATGGATTTCTTCTATGCATTCATCAGGTTCTTCACGGCCGGCGGGGCCTTCATGTTCCCGATCCTGCTCGTGGGGGCGATCGCAATCGCGATCACGATCGAGCGCTACGTCACCCTTGCGAAGATGGGTGCACGCAACCGGCGCACGTGGACCCGCGTCGAGTCGGTTCTCACGAGCGGGGAGTTCGATCAGGCACGAGAGCTCCTGAGCAAGGACGACTCGGCGCTGTCGCGTCTGCTGAGCATGGGACTCGCCCTGCAGGGGGCGGTGCGCCGGCGCGATGACGTAGAGAAAGCGATGCAGGAGGGCATGATGGAAATCGTGCCGCAGCTCGAGAAGCGCACCCACTACCTCGCGACCATGGCCAACGTCGCGACGCTGCTCGGGCTCCTGGGCACGGTGAGCGGCCTGATCCACGCCTTCGCCGCCGTGGCCACGGTCAATCCGGCGGAAAAGGCGAACCTGCTGGCGGCGAGTATCTCGGAAGCCATGAACTGCACGGCCTTCGGACTTGTGACTGCGGTGCCGATCCTGATCGTGCACGCCTTCCTGCAGTCTAAGACCACGGGGCTGAGCGACGGACTGGAGACGGCCGCAATCCGCTTCCTGAACGCACTCGCGGCTCGTCAGGCCGCGCGGGCCCAGAGCCGGCTGGAGTTGGTGCAACCGGCGCAGAAGGCCGCTTCGGCCTGAGGGTGATGCCATGCGCAGTCTTCTGATGCGCCGCGAGCGCAAGCCGGCCGAGCTGCTGCTCGTGCCGATGATCGACATCTTCACGGTGTTGGTCACTTTTCTCTTGATGACCGCGGTGTTCTCGCGCATTGCGATCATGCAGATTGACTTGCCGAGTTCAGCGGCTCCGAAGCCTGCGGAGCTGAAGTTCCGGCTCGAAATCCTCGTCGTGAGCATCGATGGACCACGTGAGTTGGGCCTTCGAAAGCGCTTTGCCCATGTAGTATTTCGCGGTGATCGGCAGCGCGAAAAAAGAAAAAGCTAGGGTGGCGGTGATCGGAGGTGGGGATTCGCCGGCCGTGGTTGACGCGCTGAAGCAGAACCCAAAATTGAATGTGCTGCAAGCCCCCGGCGATTGGAAAAATCAGGTGGTGGAGAAGAAAATTCGAGCTGCCATCGAAATCCCGCCACACTTTCAGGAGAATCTCGCAAAGGGACAGGCCGGCACCATCAAGATCAATGTTTACGGAGGAGAACTGAAGTCCGAAATGGCCGCCTCCAACGCGGAGAGCGCGTTAAAGGAATACCGCGATTCCATTGCGACAGAGCGGCTGGCGGCGAATCATCTATCTGCG
>Ga0207711_10006037_pt1 | contig 10237 bp, 10 predicted proteins | sample KBSS34metaG_FD_184401 | JGI IMG/M metagenome (GOLD analysis project Ga0207711, IMG submission 184401) | Switchgrass rhizosphere microbial communities from Kellogg Biological Station, Michigan, USA - KBS S3-4 metaG (SPAdes) (version 2) | ecosystem: Host-associated > Plants > Roots > Rhizosphere... | reverse complement strand
GCCGGGGGCGAGTCCCTGTGCGCATTCCCGTTATCCACAGCCAGCCCGCGGCGCGGATCGCCTGTGGATCACCCGCCGAATGAAATAGCGGTGAACGGGGACGAACGCGCCGCTTGAAAGCGCCCCTCAGCTTCCGCTAGCCCCGTCCCCATGCTTTTCCACAGTCTCGTCCCTGTAACATTCCTACGCCGGCGGGCCGATTTCCGATCCGCCAGGCGCGCGATGCCTCGTGCTGGCGCCTGTAGGCCATATCAAAGGCTGGATCGCTCGTGATACGGCTGCATCTTCATCTGTTGTCGGATTCGACCGGCGAGACGCTCGAGAATATCGCCAAGGCGGGACTCGCCCAGTTCGAAGGCGTCGAGACGATCAAGCATTTCTGGCCGATGGTGCGAAGCCAGGGACATCTCGATCGCATCATGCTCGAAATCGCCCAGCGGCCAGGGCTCGTGATCTTCACGCTGGTCAACAATGATATCCGCAAGCGGCTCGAATCGCGTTGCCACGCGCTCGGCCTCCCGATCGTTTCGGCGCTCGATCCGGTGATTGCGGCGCTGTCGCAGCTGCTCGGACTCGAAGCGATCGCGCGCCCTGGCCGCCAGCACATCCTCGACGCAGCCTATTTCGCGCGGGTCGAGGCGATTCAATATACGATCGCGCATGACGACGGGATCGCACCGGAGGACTGGGAAGAGGCCGACGTCATCCTGACCGGGGTCTCGCGCTCGTCGAAGACGCCGACGTCGATCTATCTCGCCAATCGCGGCTACAAGGTGGCGAACGTGCCGCTGGTGGTCGAATCACCGCCTCCGTCCGCGCTTTACACGCTGGTCCATCCGCTGGTGGTCGGGCTGACCACCAGCCCCGACCGGCTGATCCAGATCCGGCGCAATCGGCTGCTGACGCTCAATCAGTCTCCCGAAACCGCCTATGTCGATCAGGAAGCGGTCGTCGCCGAACTCTCCTTCGCCCGGCGGATCTTCTCGAATCAGGGCTGGCCGGTGATCGACGTGACCCGGCGATCGATCGAGGAAACCGCCGCGGCGATCATCAACCTCGTCAACGAACGCTCGCCGCAGGGCGATCCCGCGCAGGGATGATAGCCGCTTCACGCCTCGTCTTGCCTGTTCCGCGAAAGCGGGACTCGATGGGGCGCGGGCGATGCTGATCTTGGCCTCGCAATCGGTCTCGCGGCGGGCGATGCTCGATGCCGCCGGGGTGCCGCATCGCGCGATGGCCGCGGGGGTTGATGAAGATGCGATGAAGCAGTCGCTGCGCGCCGAGGGCGTCGCGGCGCGAGATCTCGCCGATGCGCTGGCCGAACTCAAAGCGGTTAAATTGTCGCGCCGGCATCCGACCGAACTCGTGCTCGGTTGCGATTCGACCGTCGCGCTCGACGACGGCGCGATGCTCGACAAGGCCTCGAGCCGCGAGGAACAGCGCGATCTGCTCCGCCTGGTCAGCGGCCGGCGCCACCGGCTGTACAGCGCCGCGGTGATCTGCGCGGGCGGTGCGCCGGTGTGGCGGCATGTCGATGTCGCGACGATGCACGTCCGGCCGCTCAGCGATGCCTTCATCGAATCCTATCTCGACGCCGAATGGCCGGCGATCGGCGGCTGTGTCGGCGGCTACCGCATCGAGGGGCGCGGCGCGCAGCTGTTTGCGCGGATCGAGGGCAGTCAGTTCACGATCCTGGGGTTGCCGCTGCTGCCGCTGCTCGACTATCTCAGGGTTCGCGGGGTGATGCCGACATGAGCGAGCAACTCGATCTTCCGATCGCGACGTCGTCAATGCCTTACGCCGAGGTGATCGGTGACCCGGTCGCGCACAGCAAATCGCCGTTGATCCACCGGCACTGGCTCGCCCTGGCCGGAATCACCGCCGATTATCGCGCTTCGCACGTTCGCGCCGAAGGGCTTCATGGCTTCTTCGAACAACGGCGGCGCGATCCGCTATGGCGCGGCTGCAACGTCACCCTTCCGCACAAGCAGGCGGTGATCCCGCTGCTCGACCGGCTCGATCCCGACGCGCAGCGGATCGGCGCGGTCAATACGATTCGACCCGAAGCCGGCCAGCTTGTCGGCTACAACACAGATTATACCGGTTTTCTCGAGCCGCTCCAGCCGTTGCTCCACGAGAATCACCTGTTCCGCATGGCGCGGATCCTGGGAGCCGGCGGCGCTGCCAAGGCGATCGCGCTGGCGCTGCATGACCAGGGGTTCACGATCGTGGTGGCCGCGCGCAACCTCGAACAGGCGCGCCGGCTGCGCGAAAGCTTCGAGCCAGACGATCGCCTGGCGGTGCCGCTCGATCATTTCGCGGCCCCCACCGATTTCCCCTGGGACGATCGTGTGGGCATGCTCGATCTGGTGGTGAATACCACCTCGCTCGGAATGACCGGACAACCGCCGTTGCGGCTCGACTTCACCCATGTGCCGCCCAATTCGGTGGTGTACGACATCGTCTACGCGCCGCTCGAGACCCCATTGCTCGCCGGGGCGCGCGCGCGGGGCCTGCGCACGATCGACGGGTTGCACATGCTGATCGGTCAGGCGGCGGCGGCTTTCGCGCTGTTCTACGGGGTGCCCGCGCCCCGCGGCGAGGACGCGGCGCTGCGCGCGCAATTGACCGGATGAGGGCCGCGCGGTGATCGTCCTCGGGCTCACCGGCTCGATCGGGATGGGCAAATCGACGGTCGCGGCGATGTTCGCGCGGGCGGGCGTGCCGGTGTACGACGCCGATGCCGAGGTCCACCGGCTGCAGGGCCGCGGTGGCAAGCTCGTCGCGGCGATCGACGCCGCCTTTCCCGGCAGCGCCGGCGCGCACGGAATCGACCGCGCGGTGCTCGGCAAGGCGGTGCTGGGCGACCGCGCTGCACTCGACCGGCTCGAACGCATCGTCCATCCGGCGCTCGCCGAGTCGCGACGGCTGTTCCTACGGCGTCACCGTGCGCGCGCGCTGGTCGTGCTCGACATCCCGCTGCTGTTCGAGAAAGGCGGCTGGCGCCGGGTCGACGCGGTGGCCGTGGTTTCCGCGCCCGCGTGGAAGCAGGCGCGCCGCGTGCTCGCACGACCGGGGATGAACCCCTTGAAATTGCGGCATATCCGTTCGCTGCAGCTTCCCGATCACGTCAAGCGGGCGCGCGCCGACTTCGTGATCGACAATGGCGGCTCGATCGGGCGTACCCGCGCCGCCGTTCATCATCTGATCACTTGCCTGCGGACGCACGGAGTCCGATATTGCCGGGCATGCGTGAAATCGTCTTCGACACCGAAACGACTGGACTCAACCCCGCCACCGGGGACAGGCTGGTCGAAATAGGCTGCGTCGAACTGATCAACCGCGTCGAGACCGGGCGGACCTTTCACGGTTATTTCAATCCCCAGCGCGCGATGCCGTTCGAGGCGGAGCAGGTCCACGGCCTGTCGGACCGCTTCCTCAGCGACAAGCCGCTGTTCGCGATGAAGGCGCTCGAGCTGCTCGAGTTCATCGGCGACAGCCCGCTGATCGCGCATAATGCCGCGTTCGACTTCGGCTTCCTCAACTGGGAGCTCAGGCAATGCGGCCACGCCGAGATTCACCTCGACCGGATGATCGATACGCTCGCGATCGCGCGCAAGGCGCATCCCGGGGCCAAGCACAGCCTCGACGCACTGTGCTCGCGTTACGGAATCGATCGCAGCCACCGCGTCAAACATGGCGCGCTGCTCGACGCGCAGCTGCTCGCCCAGCTTTATGTCGAACTGACCGGCGGGCGGCAGATCGGCTTGTCGATCGGCCAGGCGGTGGTCGAGGAGGCGATCGTCCTCGCGACGCCGCTGTCGATTGCGGTCACGCGCACCATCCGGGCGATCAGACCCCATCAAGCAAGCGAGGAGGAAAGGGAGAGACACAGCGCGTTCGTCGGGAAGCTCGAGGCGCCGCTCTGGCTGGAGGGCGCCGCGGGCTGAGGAGTGATCCGTGTTTGTGCGGATGGCGCGGCGGCCTAGGGCGTCCCACCATCGGCCGACAAAGCTTGGAGATTTGCTATGGAAATTCGTGTTTCGGGACATCAGGTCAACACGGGTGACGCGCTCAGGACTCACGTCGAGGACCGGCTCCACGCAATTGCCGACAAATATTTCTCCCGCAGTCTGTCCGCACATGTGACCTTCGGGCGGGGGCAGCATGGCAACGGGTTCAGCTGCGACATCGTTGCGCATGTGATGCAGGGCGTGATTCTCAAGGGCAGCGGCGGCGCGATGGATGCGCGTCTGTCCTTCGACCAGGCAGCCGATCGGATCGAGACCCAGCTGCGCCGCTATATGCGGCGGCTCAAGGCGCGCAACGGCACGCCGGTCCCCTCGCTCGGCGCGATCGACGAGAATGCGGGCTACACCGTGTTCGAAGCGCCGCGTGAGGAAGAGCCCGAAGGCGACAGCCCGGTGATCATCGCCGAGACGCGGGTCGACGTTCCCGACGCGAGCGTGTCGGACGCAGTCATGATGCTCGATCTCCGCAACACGACGGCGCTTCTTTTCCGAAATTCTGGTACCGGCGCTTTCAATATGGTGTATCGGCGCACCGATGGCACGATCGGCTGGGTGGAGCCCAGCCGGGCGGCCGGGTAAGGAATGCGAAGCCCGTCGGATGACTGACAGTAAATCGATGGACGACCTGGGCGACCTGTTGTTGCCTCAGGCGGTACAAGCCGCCCTGGTTGTTCCCAATAAAAAGGCGCTGTTCCAGCAGCTTGCCGGCGTGGCTGCCAAGCTTGTCGATACCGATGCGCGCAGCGTCGTCGAACGCCTGGTCGAGCGCGAGCGGCTGGGTTCGACCGGGTTCGGCGGCGGCATCGCGATTCCGCACGGCAAGATCGAAGGGCTCGAGCGAGTCGTCGGCCTGTTCGCGCGGCTCTCCCAGCCAATCGATTTTGCGGCGATCGACGATCTCCCGGTCGATCTCGTCTTCCTGCTGCTGTCGCCGGTCGATGCCGGGGTCGAGCATCTCAAGGCGCTCGCCCGGGTCAGCCGGCGGCTGCGCGACAAAGCGTTCGTCGCCAAACTCCGCGGCGCCGGATCGGACGATGCGCTCTATGCGCTGTTCGCCACCGGCGAGGCCCGCCACGCCGCCTGAACCGCCGGCGGGCGCGGTCGCCGCCGTAGCGCCGTCGGGCGCCGAGGCGCATTATCGCGCGCTCGAGGCGCTCTATGCCGCGGCGCCGATCAACCGGCTGTTCGAGTCGCGGCTCGAGATCCCCGGCGAGGGCGTCTCACGGATTCATTTCGTGATCGATCCGAGCCACTTTCACGCCGCCGGGGCAGCGCATGGCACCACCTATTTCAAGATGCTCGACGACGCCGCCTTCTACGCCGCGAACAGCCTGGTCAACGACTTCTTCCTGCTCACCACCGCATTCAACCTGCTGCTCACCCGCCCACTCACCGCCGGGCCGGTCACAGCGGAGGGGCGCTGGGTCAACGGCCGCCGCCGCGTGTTCGTCGCCGACGCACGGCTGATCGACGCCGAGGGCGAGGAGGTCGCGCGCGGGACGGGCACCTTCATGCGATCGCGCATTCCGCTCGCCACCTTGCCGGGCTATGCGCGGCCTTGATCGCGCGACGATGACCGAAGCCCGGCCCGCCTCTGGTCTGCTGGTCTCAGCGCTGATCCGCCGGATCGAGGCGGAGGGCGGAAGCGCGATGGTGCTGGCGCGCGGCGACGACATTGCCGGGACGATGCTGCTGCTGCTCGCCGATCGTGGGCTGTTGAGCCGCATCGTCGAGCGCGCGTGGCGCTTCGCCGGCGGCTACGGTTTCGAGCCGGTCGGTCCCGCCGATCCCGAACAGCCTGGCGCCGCGAGCGAGTATGTGGCGCGGCGGCGCAAGTCGGATCCCGATCTGTGGGTCATCGAACTCGACCATCGCGACGCCGAGCGCATCGCGGGCGAGGTGCTGCTATAGCGGCCTCCGCCGGGTTCAGGCCGACATCTCGACGATCGTCACCAGCACTGCTGGGAGACAGGCCGATATCAGCCGCATCCTGCCGACCGACGCCCGCTCCGCCAGCGCGATCGCGAGCCCCATCATCGCGGCGAGCATCGTCCAGAGATTATAGCGCAGGTCGGGCGCGACGCTGACCAGCGCATAGCCGCCGCCGTAGAGCAGCGCCGAGGCGGCGAGCGCGGTGACGATGCCGCGACTCGGCAGGCGCGGGGCCACGATCAGGAGGCCCAGCGCGATCGCGAGCCAGGTCGCGGGGCGGCCAATCGGCGATGCCGCCATCAGCCGCGCCGCGCCGACGACCGCGCGGGTGAGGGGGTTGGGAGTGAAATGCAGCCCAAGATCGTTGGGTTCGCTCATCATATACACCGCATCGTCGGGCACCGCTGGGACACGCAGCCGCCAGTTCCAGTCGAGATGCGCGAGCCGGTGGCGCAGCCATGGGCCCGGCGCGCGGATTATGGCGTTCAGCCAGATGCCGACGGCGCTGTCGCCGGTGCGTGCGACATGATCGGCGATGCTGTCCTCGGGCTGCGCGCAGACCGTCTCGTCCTTCGCGCCGTAAAGCCGCGGATCGTAACAATGCGCAGTCAGCCGGCGTGCGGTCGCGTCGTCGAGCGCGGGGTAGACGTTGGGACCGCCGTGCGCGACGATCCCCGCCAGATCGAAATTGATCAGCGAATAGAGTGGATGCGAGTGGCTTGGCCGGAGCAACGCTTGGTTGATGACCCAGTTGCTCGCAACCAGCAGGACCACGACCGATGTAGCGGACGCGACAAAATGTAGAGGGCGCTTCATTCGCGCACCGGGACCCGCGAGCATGAGCAGCGGTGCGGCCGCGAACAACGCATTGAACCGCGTCGCAGCTGCGATCAGGATCAAGGGGAAGGCCAATGCTTTTGCGCAGCCCCGGCGAAGGCCGGGTTCTCGAGGGGCTTGGCGCGTGCCCATATCCTCTTGAGATCCCAGCCTTCGCTGGGATGAGGGAGGAAAGACGGGCCGGGCATATTCCGCCAGCACCAGCAGCGCCGTCGCCATCAGCAGCAGGCACGCCATCAGCGGATCCTTGAGGATCGCCCCGACCTGGCCGAACGGGATGGGCAGCACCGCGAACAGGATCGGCACGACACCCGCCGCAAAGCCGTGCCGTGCGCGCAGCTTGCCGGCGATCAGTCCGATCGCGCCCCAGTAGAGCATGATGTCGAACAGCAGGAACGGCGCTCCGCCCGGACCCAGATGAAGCAGCTGCCGCCACAGCCATGCGGTGACCGGCGGATGCCAGTCGTCATAGCGCCCGCTCAACGCTTGCCCATATTGCACCACGCTGTCGGGGGTGATCACGCCCCAATGGAAAGCGGCGAGCTGGAGGGCCGCCAGGCCCGCGCAGAGCGCGCCGATGGCCAGCCGCGACCGCCGCATGGTCACGGCTTTTCCGACACGGCGATATCAACATGCATGACGTCCTCCCGCGACCCAAGCTTGAGTAGAGAGCGATGGCGGGATCGTCGTCAACACGCCTTCCGGCCTCTGGCGCAAGCCGGTTCAGCTCGCCGCGACGCGCCCCGACCGTTCGAGCTTGCCCCAGCCGACGCGGGGTCCGCGCATCGCCTGGGTAAGCGCCTTGAGCACGACATAATACATGATCTGGCGGTAGCCGATCCGCTGCGGGATCAGCAGCCAAAGCAGGCGCCATTGCTCGCGCCGCTCGAGCGCGAAGGCGATGAACGCGGCGAGCAGATCGATCGCGGTGAAGATGATCCAGTAGGTCAGCATCTTGTCGATGTCGGTCTGCGCCTGTTGCCACCCATGCGCCTGCACCTCGAACCAGGTGGCGACGAGGCTGACGATCAACGCCAGGTCGATCACCGGCGAGATTGCGGCGAGCAGGATCTGGAACAGGATCGCCTGCGGCAGGCCGATGCGCGCAAGCCCGCGCGGTTCGCCGCCCGCGATCACCCGGCGATGCTTCCACAGGCATTGCAGCGTGCCATAGGCCCAGCGGAAGCGCTGCTTGGCGAGCCCGCCAAAGCTTTCGGGAGCCTCGGTCCAGGCGACCGCATACTGATCATAATGGACCTTCCAGCCGGCGCGCTGGATCGCGATCGTCAGATCCTGGTCCTCGGCGAGCGTGTCGGGAGGGTAGCCGCCCACCGCGCGGATCGCGGCGAGCCGCCACGCGCCGACCGCGCCGGGCACCACCGTCATCGCGTCGAGCCGGGCGAGCGCGCGCCGCTCGAGATTCTGCGCGGTGATATATTCGAGCGCCTGCCAGCGGCTGACCAGATTGACCCGGTTGCCGACCTTGGCGTTGCCCGCGACCGCGCCGAGCCGCGGGTCGCCGAACCAGCGCGCCAGCCGGGCGATCGTGGTCGGCTCGAACTGGGTGTCGGCGTCGAGCGCGATCACGATCTCGCCGCGCACCAGCTCGAGTCCTCTGTTCAGCGCGCGCGCCTTGCCGCCATTTTGGAGCGTCAGCAGCCGCACGCGGGGTTCGTCGGCGAAGGCGTCGCGCACGATCGCGCTGGTCCGGTCCTTCGAGCCGTCGTCGATCACGATCACCTCGACCGCGACCTCGCGGCTGTCGAGCACACGGCGCACCGAGCGTTCGATCACCCGTTCCTCGTTGAACGCCGGGATCAGCACCGTGACGAAGCGGGCCGGATCGGCCGGAGGGAAGACGGTCCGCGCCTCCCGCCGCGCCTGCACCAGCGCAAGCCCCGACAGCAGAATCGCCCGGCCGATACCCAGGCTGATCGCGACGAGGAATATCCACTTGATCGCGATCGTGATCCAGCCCAGCGTGCTGAACAGCGCCAGATCGGTCTCGGCGGCAAGCCGGTCGCCCTTCGAGATCGGCGGGTTGACCGCAGTGGGCGCGAGCCCCGCGAGCGCCGACACCGGCACGAAGCGATAGCCGCGCGCGCGCAGTTCGTGGATGATCCGCGGCAGCGCCGCCAGGGTTTGCGAGCGATCTCCGCCCGAATCGTGGAGCAACACCACCTGGGTCGAAAAATCGGGATTGCCCCCGTCGACCCCCTCAATCGTGCGCTGGACGATCTCGTCGACCCCGGGCCGCTTCCAGTCGTCGGGATCGACGTGCAGGCCGACCGAGAGATAGCCCCGCCGCTGCGCCTCGGCGACGGGGACGATTTCGTCGGCTGTGGTCGGCTCGGCATCGCCGAAATAGGGCGCGCGGAACAGCCGCAGCGAATGGCCGGTATAGGCCTGGAACAGCCGCTGATTGGCGTTGAGCTCGAGCGCGGTCTCGGCCGGGGTCGCCTCGGCGAGATTGGGGTGCGTGTAGGTGTGGTTCCCCACCTCATGGCCCTCGCGAATCTCGCGCTCCAGCAGGCCGCGCTGGGTCAGCGCATTCTCGCCGACCACGAAGAAGGTCGCGGGCACCTTTTCGGCCTTGAGCACGTCGAGGATCTTGGGCGTCCATACCGGATCGGGGCCATCGTCGAAGGTCAGCGCGATCAGCCCGGGGCGATAGCCGGTGCGCTCGATCTGATAGGGGCTGGGAAGCCGGTCGAAACGCACATCGGTGATCGCGCCGGTGCGGTCGGTGCTGACGTGGCGGTGACCGGGCACCGGCATCGCGCCGATCCGCAAGATCTCGCCCGATCCCTCGATATCGACGTTGGTGCCCGCGGGAATCGCCTCGATCGCGCTCGCCGGCGGCAGGCCGCGCTTTCGGCCGAACATCGTCCAGATCGACGGATCTTCGGTGCCGAGCCGCCACAAGGCGACCGCGTTGAGCCCCATTGCGCGCAGGCTGGCGAGCTGGCCGTGCATCGCCGCCGCATCGAGCAGCCAGATGTCGTGGCGGACGCCGCCTTCTTCGTAGGCAAGGCTGCTGTTTCCGCTCGCGCGGTCGAACAGCGGCGCGATTCCGCTCTCGCGCGCGGTCAGCCACGCATCCTCGACCGAATGGGCGATGGTGTCGCCGCCCTTTTCCCAATCATAAGCGTAGGAGCCGAGCGCGACGACCACCTTGTCGCGCGGCAGCCCGCGCACCGCGCGCGCGACCGAGTCGGCGAACCAAGGCCGCGAGGCGATCGGGCCGGGTTCGCCAGGCTCGCTATGCTCGTCATAGGCCATCAGGAACAGCCGGTCGGCGACCTGCGCATAGGCCTTCAGGTTCCAGGCGGGGTCGGCGACCGGCACCGCGATCGCGATCGTCATCCCCGGCAGCCGGGCTCTGGCCTGCTCGAGGAAGGCGCGGTAGGCGCGATGCGCGCCGGGCGGCAGCTCCT
>Ga0207711_10006032_pt1 | contig 10240 bp, 10 predicted proteins | sample KBSS34metaG_FD_184401 | JGI IMG/M metagenome (GOLD analysis project Ga0207711, IMG submission 184401) | Switchgrass rhizosphere microbial communities from Kellogg Biological Station, Michigan, USA - KBS S3-4 metaG (SPAdes) (version 2) | ecosystem: Host-associated > Plants > Roots > Rhizosphere... | reverse complement strand
AGGCCGACTTGCCGGAGCGCATCAAGGACGAGCCCGATGCAAAGCCGGGCGTCGTCGACAATCCGTTTTGACGGACTGGCCGATTTGACTGACTCTCGCGGCCACTGATTTCTTCGAATACTGCAGCTCATTACGTCCAACACGTTTTACTCCAGCAACCGCGACACCGACGAACTCACGTCGCCGCACGCTCCGACTGCCCGCGATACAGGCGTATCGGCACAGACCGCATCAAAGCAGCCTGGCACAACCGCTACCACCAACTCCGACACCGTTTGGACCCAATCCGGCGACACCATCAGGGGCGCCGTCGAGTATGACGAGGGTCACGACCGGCACGATCTCGAAGCGCCGCAGGCGGCGCTGAACGAAGCCCAGCAACGCAGAGACGACGCCAGACGAGACTTTGAAAGTGCAAAGGGTAGTGGTGGCGCAAAGAAAGAACTGGCAGCGATCTACAACGAGGCAAAGTCGAAATGTGAGCAGGCGCAGCGTGACTTCGACGCTGCGCTGAAAACATGGAACGGAACCAGCACCCGGCATCTGGCCGCCGCGGCACCGTACCAGGGCAACAACGTCCAGCTCGATGCCGACAATCGCCTGCCGCGCGCTCAAGGCGCCGGTTCTGCAGACTGGGTGTATTCGGCCACCGACGCGAAGCGGGTCTTGCAAGACGCCGTGAAGAACGCCAAGGCCAGCGACGAAGCGACCCTGTCGAACGCGTGGGAACAGCAGGTGGAAGATCTACGCAAGTGGCGCAGCGACACCGCAGGACAGGCCGGCGCCGAGGACATCAAGCGCAATCTGAACCAGGATGCCTATGTCTATCTGAAGCTGCAGGAAAACGCCAAGCGGCGAAGCGCCACGATGGACGCGGTATTGAAGGGATTCGAAGAACATCTGGACGCCAATGAAAAGGCGGTCAACGCCCAGTTTGCCGGCAACCGCCAGCCCGACCGGCAGGAAGTGGTACGACTGATGCAGCAGCGTCAGACAGAGTTGACGCGCTGCCTCGCTGAAATCAACGACCAGAGTCACCTGTTTTCGGCGCTCGCCAACAAAAGCGTGAACGACATGCGAGTCGCGCTTCCGCCAATCGCCAACACCGTTTTCAAGCCGGAGGATAGGCTCGGTCTCGGCAAGGCCGAGGGTGCCGAAACGCAGGCATCGATCGACAGCGAAGCAGCCGGCATCCAGCGCGGTGCGAGGCTCGCGGCGCAGGCGGAACATGCGGCCGATAATTCCGAATTGCCAACCGTCAACAATCGGCGCGAAAAAGAGACTGCAACTTATATCGAGCTGGCAGAAAGCGCACACAGCGTGCATGGATCGCTAGGCGCACTGGCTCACAGAGTCGAAACGGAGGGCAGGGCCGCCGAGTGGAGCATCCCGGGAATGAAACTCCTCGACCTGAAATCGCTAGTCCAGTCAGCCCAGGGCGCCGAAACCGGCATGCGCGAGTACGTCGCAAAAGCACAGCAAGGAACGCTGACGGCCGCAGACAAGAAAGCGTTCGCAGGACACGTGCTCGACCTCGCAGCAGTGTTGACGCCGTACATACCTGTGATCGGGCCTTACGTCGAACCCTTCGTTGTGATGGCAGACACGGTGATGAGCCTGATCAACGATGAAACGTCTACCCCAGTAGAAGAGATTGCCAGTCAACTCAACGCTCAGACTGCGTATAACCTGAGCGGCCAGTATGCTTCTGTCAGCAAACCGGCGACCCGCTAGAACGCCAGACACCGTGCCGTCGCGTAGACGTCCCGTTTAAAACGCCGCTCCGCTCGCACTCAGGCATCGTGCGATGTATTGCCATCCAAAGCCGCGCCAGCTTGCGCAAACGCCGCGAGCTTGCCGGCGTCGACGATCTCGATCTCGGCATAACGCAGCGACAATGCGCCGCGCATTTCGAACTGGCGCAGGATCTGGTTAGTCGTTTGACGCGATAAGGCCAGCATCATCGCGAGGTCTTCCTGCGCCACTTTCAGCACGCGCCGCGACACACCCGCGGCGCCGTAACCGCCAGACATCAGCAATAGCCGGCGTGCGACGCGCTGTGCGGCCGGCAGCAGCGCCGTCTCTTCGATTGCGTCGAACGCGAGGCGCAGCTTGTGTGTCAGCAGCAGACCAAACGGGCGCCAGTATTCGGGACTGCGCTCAAGCAACGTCGTCAGCGACGCGCGCGGCACGTGAAACAACGTCGATGCGCGCTCGGCATACGCATCATGGGTTCGAGCGCCCTCGTCGAACAGCGTGATTTCGCCGAACCAGTTCACCGGCTCGATCAGCGCAAGCAGTGCTTCCTTGCCGGCCACGCTTGCCGCGCCGATGCGCATCAGGCCATCCAGTACGCAATAGAGGCCATCGTCCGGATCGCCGCGGCTAAAGAGCCGTTCGCCGGCAGCGAGACTCCGTGTCTGCCCGTGTTCGAGCAATTGCGCCTGCAACGCAGGCGGTGCAGCGCAAAACCATGCGCTACGCTCGAGCGTCGCCGCAACGGATGAATTCGATGGATAAGCTGAAGTCATGATCGCCGGCCCGCTAGAGGCAAAGCCCCAAACGGAATGGAATGTCGGATACGCGAAAGTTTAAACACACGCCGCCGGCGATTATGATGGCTTTGCTTCAGGAGCGGCATCCATGAGAACGCTGACCGAACAACTTGCCCACTATGCGGCCTATCATCGCGACCGGCGCAACATCGCCACGCACTGCGTCGGCATTCCGATGATCGTGCTGGCGCTCGCGGTTCTGCTGAGCAGACCGGCATCGACGTTCGGTGCGTTACCGGCGGCCATCTCGCCGGCATGGGCGCTGTTTACCGGCGGCACGCTTTATTACCTGATGCTCGACGTTTCGCTTGGCGTGATGATGGCGGTGTTGTCCGTGCTATCCGTGGCGTGCGGACAATGGCTTGCGGCACAGTCCACGCCGATCTGGCTGACGAGCGGCATCGGCCTGTTCGTGATTGGCTGGCTCTTCCAGTTTGTTGGCCATGCGGCGTATGAACATCGCAAGCCGGCCTTCGCCGACGATCTGATCGGCCTGATGATCGGACCGTTGTTCGTGTTTGCCGAAGCGCTCTTCAGTATCGGTTGGCGGCCGGCGCTACGCGAAGCGATCGAAGCGAAGGCGGGACGCACGCATAGTGGCGTACATGGTGTGGCGCGAGAGCGGCATTAGTACAGCAGCGCCAATGCGCGGGGCTCAGTCTTGCGCCGGCCAGCGCATCAGCCGCACGCCATGCAGCGCCGTCAGCGCGACGGCGATCCAGATCGGCACGTAGGTCCCAAGTTGCTGTGTCGTGAGCGACTCGCCCAGCAACGTCACCGACACCAGCACCAGTAGCACCGGCTCGACATAGCCGAGGATGCCGAACAACGCCATCGGCAATAGCCGGCTTGCCTTCAGATAAGTTGCGAGCGCAACGGTGCTGAGCGCGCCCAGCCCTGGCAACCACAACACCCACATGTCGACGCGGCCGGACAGCAGCGCAAACGAGCCGCCGTGCGCCGCCAGCACCGCGGCCACCGGAAACAGCAGCGACATCTCGACCGCAAAGGCAGTGAGCGAGTCAGCATTGATGCGACGTCGCAGCACGAAGTACGGTGGATATCCGAGTGCAACCAGCAGCGTGGGCCATGCAAATGCACCGGTCACCCATAGTTCATGAACCACGCCAATCGTCGCACAGCCGACGGCCGCCCACTGCAACGGCTCGAGCCGTTCCCGATAATAGAACCGCCCGGTCAGCACCATCGTCAACGGCAACAGGAAATAGCCAAGCGACACTTCGAGCATGTGTCCATGCAGCGGCGCCCACAGAAACACCCACAACTGCGTGCCGAGCAACGCCGCGCTAACGGCTAGTGCGAACGCCGTACGCGGCTCGCTGAAGGCACGCGCAACCAGCGCGCGCAGCAGCGGCGCGCGCGAACGCAACGCGACCAGGATCAATGCGCCCGGCGCAGTCCACAGCACGCGCCACGCAAAAATGTCGAGACCCGTCAGCGGTGCGAGCAACTTTGCGTAGACGGACAACAGCGCGAACAGTGCCGATGCGCCGACCGACAAGGCGATGCCGCGCCCGGGCTGGTACGTGTTCATCGGCGCGACACCCGGTTGGGAACAGAACATGCGCCGCAAGCGCACTGGCAATCGTGCGGCGCGGCCGGCATTGCGGCGGCTGGATCAAGGTTCATGCAAGCTCTGGTTCGACTGTGCTGCGATTTCGTTGTTTCGACTGTCCGTGTGCAGCGCGCCATCATACGTGGCTTCGCATCGCGCAACGATTCAACCCTTCGTGATGCGGGCATTCTAGTGGCGTTACACGCCTTATGGGTGAAACCGGCATACGAATGGATGCGTGCATGTTTTCGCGTATAGGCGTAGAACGTAACTTTCGCGCCTTTTCAGGTTCATCCACCGCAGGACACATCGTCGTCACGCGCAAGCGCGATTCTTGCTTGACGAAGCGTCCGTCACGCCGCAATAGCCGGCCGTTGCACCCCCGGATATGTGCCCCCCTCTCAACGTGCGGCACGCCATCGTCCGACTCAAGCCATCGCAGCAGCGCGTACCACTTGCTTCGCCGTATGCCGTCCCCGAACTCGACAACATGGAGCACACATGACCCAGCCAGCCCTATCGCACGACGTCTCTCCGGAATTCGCCGCAGCCGTGCGCGCCGGCCTGAGCCGCGCGCCGCAAAAGGAACTGCCGTCGAAGTATCTGTACGACGAGGTGGGCTCCGCACTTTTTGAAGTCATTACTGCGTTGCCTGAATATGGCGTGACGCGCGCCGAAGAGCGCCTGCTCGCGCGGCATGCGGCCGATATCGTCGCTCACGTGCCGCACGACGCGATCGTTGCCGAACTCGGCAGCGGCAGTGGCCGCAAGACGCGTCGCATTCTGGAAGCGCTCTGCAAGAAGCGGCCGACCTCGTCGACCTCGTATTGCCCGATTGAAATTTCGCGCACCGCTTTGCAATTATGTCGCCGCGAACTGGGCGACCTCGAGCGCATTTCGATCGTCGGCTATGAGCGCGACTATCTCGCCGGCCTCGCTGAAGTCAGCAACCAGCGCTCGCACGACGAACCGCTGTTAGTGCTGTTTCTCGGCAGCACGATCGGCAACTTCGGCCGGCTGGCGGCGACGCGCTTCTTGCGCGATATCCGCAATATGCTGGCGCCCGGCGATGCGCTGCTGCTTGGTACCGACCTCGAAAAGCCGGTGCCCACGCTGATCTCCGCGTATGACGATCCGATCGGTGTGACGGCCGCGTTCAATCTGAATCTGCTCGCGCGGATCAATCGCGAACTCGGCGGCAACTTCGAACTCGACGCGTTCGAACACGTGGCCCGCTTCAATCCGGACGCGCGCAGCGTCGAGATGCATCTGCGGGCGACGCGGCGCGTCAACGCGCAGGTTCGCGGCGCGCAGCTGAACGTCACGCTCGAACCGGGCGAAACGATCTGGACGGAGAGCAGCCACAAATATCGCGCGCACGAACTCGAAGCGATTGCCGACGATGCCGGCTTTGCGTGCGAGCAGCAGTGGGTCGAGCAGGATTGGGGGTTCGCCGAAAGCTTGCTGGTTGCGCGGTGAAGGCAGACACGCGTGAGGCGCCGCGCGCTTTTACGGCGCGCAGGCGGCTGGCGGGCGCGCGTCAGTGCTGCTCGAAGCGCTCATAGCGCTTGGTGGTCACGCGCTCTTCGCCGGCCACTTCGGTGACGCGCGCCGCAGGCGGCCCGTGGCGCAGCCACGATAGCATCCGGTCCACCGCATTGGCCGGCCCTTGCAGCAGCGCTTCGACGGAACCGTCGTCGAGATTGGCCACCCATCCCTTGATACCGAGCGCATGCGCCTCACGCACCGTCGCGTGGCGAAAGCCCACGCCCTGCACCATGCCCTTGACGCGCACATAGTACGTTTCGATCCGCGAATCGAGATCCGTGCTGGTCATGCTCTGTTCCTCTGACAGTCGTTTACGCGGGCATTCTAGTCGCGTCGCGCTTCGCTTGCCGAGCATCGTTGCATCGCGCGACGGATCGTCGACTGCGGATCGCGGCACGCCGCGCCCCGGCCACGTACAATCCGACGACCGTCACGCAGGGACCCAACAGGAATGACTGACCAGAATCGCGATCTCGTGCTCGTTACCGGCGCGTCCGGCTTCGTCGGCTCGTCGGTGGCGCGCATTGCGCAACAGAAAGGTTTTGCCGTGCGCGTGCTGGTGCGCGCCACCAGTCCGCGGCGCAATCTCGAAGGGCTGGACGCGGAAATCGTCGTCGGCGACATGCGCGACGAGGCGTCGATGCGCGCCGCGCTGCGCGGCGTGCGCTACCTGCTGCATGTCGCGGCCGATTACCGGCTATGGGCGCCCGACCCGAGCGAAATCGAGCGCGCCAACCTCGAAGGCACCGAAGCGACGATGCGCGCGGCGCTGAAAGAAGGCGTCGAGCGCATCGTGTACACCAGCAGCGTCGCGACGCTAAAAGTGACCGGATCGGGCGAATCGGTAGACGAAACGAAGCCGATGACACCGCAACAGGCGATCGGCGTTTATAAGCGCAGCAAGGTGCTGGCGGAGCGCGCGGTCGAGCGGATGGTCGCGCAGGATGGGCTACCGGCGATCATCGTCAATCCGTCGACGCCGATCGGCCCACGCGACGTAAAGCCGACGCCGACCGGACGCGTGATCGTCGAGGCCGCGCTCGGCAAGCTGCCGGCTTTCGTCGATACGGGCCTGAACCTCGTGCATGTCGACGACGTCGCGGCGGGGCACTTTCTGGCGCTCGAGCGCGGCAAGATCGGCGAGCGCTACATTCTCGGCGGGGAAAATCTGCCGCTGCAGCAGATGCTCGGCGACATCGCCGCGATGACCAATCGCAAGCCGCCGACCATCGCGCTGCCGCGCTGGCCGCTTTATCCGCTTGCGCTCGGCGCGGAAGCGGTGGCGCGCGTGACGAAGCGCGAACCGTTCGTCACGGTCGACGCGCTGCGGATGTCGAAGAACAAGATGTACTTTTCGTCGGCGAAAGCGGAGCGTGAGCTCGGCTATCGCGCGCGGCCTTATCGCGAAGGGCTCAAGGATGCGCTCGACTGGTTCCGCGAAGCGGGCTATGTGAAATGAAAGGGTGCCGTGTGGGACGCACGTGATGGTGGGTAACGCGGCCGTCGCGCTGCGGTTCGCGCGCAGGTTTGTGCCGCCGCTTACACGCCGTGCTGCATTTTGTTACAACGTCGACAGGTTCACTCGGGTCAAAGCGGTGCGTCAGCGGGTAAAATCGCGCGTCTTATCAGAGAATTGCGCATGAACCTTCAGGAACAGATCGGCACGCTCGAGGCGAGCGTCGATGATCTCATTCGCGCCGCCGCGGCCGCAGTTGCCGCCGCAGCCACGTCGGCCACACCGGCCGATAGCGAAACCGCGGTTGCCGCGCCGCCCGATACCCGCCAGCAAACCAGGCCCGTCGAACCGACGGCCGATGATGCCGCGCAGAATGACGCCGGCGCCACAGGCGCGCGCGAGGCGATCGATGCCGGGCATGGCGATGGTGAGTCGCCGGCGGACGCGACGAATGCGCCCGGCGCTGACGACGCGACGCCCGACGTACCGAACCCGACCGGTGCACCGGCTACGCCCGATGCCAAGCCGGCGCTGCACGTCGAACGCCCGAACCAGAACGAAATCGCGCTATCGATCAACGGCCAGACAGTGTCGCTTCATCCGCTGCAGGTCGGTCAGTTGATCGAGGAGCTGGCGAACGCGCGCGCGTCGATGCAGCCCGAAGTCCCCGCCAATCTGCCGCCAGGCTGGCGCTTCGTATCGACGAAGAACCCGATGATGGCGGTGCAGAAGCAGTCGAACGGCGACCGCTTGCTGGTGATGCGGCATACCGGTCACGGCTGGGTGCCATTCACGTTCTCGCCCGACATGATCGTGCAGATGTACATGATGCTGACGCAGGCGTAGCGGCTTGCGGCAGCCTGGCGCGCTTGCTGTCGTGCCGCTTGCTGTCGTGCCGCTCAACATGTGCGTTGCCGTTAGCACGCCACGGTCAATGCGCAATAGGCATCATCACATTCGGCAACGCCACCGCCTGTGGCGCGGCCTGCGAGCTCTCCAGCGCATCGGAAGCCACACCCGGCGCAGTCACCGGCCCGATGCACACCGTCGTCCAGCGCCGGTCGCAGGCAGCCAGCTGCAGTGTGGACGGCGCCGTCGCAACGGCATCGCCCGGCACGTCGACCACCGACGCGAACGACTTCACCCGCACGCCAACCATCTCCGCATAAGCTTTCGAGCCGCCGTAGCTCTTCAACGCGGCATTCAGATCGCCGCCTGCGGACTTCATATAGCCGTACAGGATGGCCGAGCCCACCTCGATGTTGGTGTCCGGTTCGGTCAGATCCTTGACGTTCTTCAATAGCGGCCGATGCGCACTCGGTACGACCTGCATCAGGCCGGTCGCGCCGTTCTTGCCCTTCGCCTTTTCCTTGAAACGCGATTCGATCGAGATGATCGCCAGCAGCAATGCGGGCGGCAGCGCGTACTTCTCCGACGCGGTCCGCACTGCGCCCGAAATCTGTACCGCCTTCTCTTTGGCGAGGCCGAATTTTTTCGTCAGGTAGTCGGACAGGCGGTCGATGCGCGGCGCCTCGCCCGTCTGCGACTCCGCGCTGCCCGTTGCCGGCTGCTGGCCGCTGCCCGGTTCATCGGCCAGCGCACCGTGCGCCGCGACGAGCAGTATGACGAGAGCGGAGAGCAGGCGGCGCAGGGTCATCGGGTGGGCGTCCTATCGTTCCTGTACCGGCGCCTGAACGCGGGCTTTCCACTGCCCGCCCTTGCCACGCCAGTAACGTACTGCCGAGCCGAACGTCGCGCTGACGTAGAACAGCGCCACTAGCGGCAGAAACGGCGCCCACAGCAGCGAGCGCCCGTAGTAGACAAGCATCGGCGCATAGGCGACGCACATCGCCGCCCACGCGAGCCACGCGGGCCAGCCGAGCGGCCCCAGCACCAGCGCCACCACCGGCGGCGCCAGATAGATGATCGTCATGCCGAGCAGCGTACCCGCCAGCAGCAACGGTGAATAGCGCAATTGCGTAAACGCGGTGCGCGCGATCATGTTCCAGATTTCGCGCCAGTCGTTATAGGGCCGCAACGAGACACTACGCGCTGCCACGTCGAGCCGGATCGGATGGCGCCCTTCGCCGCGGTGCTTGATGCGGGCAGCGAGGCTGCAATCGTCGATCAGCTCCGCGCGGATCGATTCGATGCCGCCGGCTTCCTTGAGCGCCGTGCGGCGCACCAGCATGCAACCGCCGGCCGCGGCCGCGGTGCGATTGCGCGAATTGTTGACCCACGAAAACGGGTACAACTTCGCGAAGAAGAACACAAACGCCGGAATCAGCGCCTTTTCCCAGAACGAATCGCAGCGCAGCCGCACCATCAGCGATACAAGGTCGCGTTGTTCGGCTTCGGCGCGCGCCACCAGCTGGGTGACGGCTTCGGCCGGATGGCCGATGTCGGCGTCCGTGAGCAGCAGGTAGTCGCACGGCACGCGCCGTGAACGGACTGCCGCGATGCCCTGCGACTGCGCCCACACCTTGCCCGACCAGCCCGCCGGCAGCGGCTTCGCGCTGATGACGGTCAGACGCTCGGGGCATTGCAGCTTCAGCGCGGCGGCGCGGGCGGCGTCGGCGGTGCTGTCGGTGCTGTGGTCGTCGACCACGACCACGTGGAAGGCGCCCGGGTAGTTTTGCTGCAACAGCGTCGTGACGGCCTGTGCGATCACGTCGGCTTCATTGCGGGCCGGCACCACCGCCGCAACTGCCGGCCACGTGTCGCGCGCCTGCACCGGCATCAGCGGAGCCGGACGGGCGCGCCAGAAGCCGCCACGCCCGAACAGCAGCACCAGCCAGATCAACAGTGAGAGGCAACCCAGTACGAACAGGATCACGGCGCTCATGCGGCGCCCTCGGACAGCGCCGCAGCGGTATGACACGCTGCCAGCAGGTGCGGCGCGTTTGCAACAGCGCAATGTTCGCAATGGTCGTAATGGTGGACTTCCATCCGGCGAGCCTCTAGATTCCACATTCAGAATGCGGCAGTAACACTTGCCGCGCGGTTGGCTATTTTAAATGTTTCCCGGCTAGCCGCGCATTGAGTCATTTTTGCCAGCGCAGATCGACCAACGAGCAGGCACCTAAAGCAAACCCGTCGGGTTAG
>Ga0207711_10006027_pt1 | contig 10243 bp, 7 predicted proteins | sample KBSS34metaG_FD_184401 | JGI IMG/M metagenome (GOLD analysis project Ga0207711, IMG submission 184401) | Switchgrass rhizosphere microbial communities from Kellogg Biological Station, Michigan, USA - KBS S3-4 metaG (SPAdes) (version 2) | ecosystem: Host-associated > Plants > Roots > Rhizosphere >... | reverse complement strand
GGCGGTCTGCACGGCGATCGAGACGAGCTCGCCACCCGCCATTTGCCGGCCCCTGTCGTTGGACCTGCGCATGTTGGCGAAGAAATACCTCGCGCTGCCCTTGTGGACGATGTCGAAGAGCGTCCCCGCAACCACGGCCAGCGCCATCACCACCAGGAATCCCTGCAGGAAGCCGGCAGGCAGCGACGCGCCCGCGACGGCGAAAGGATTGCTCAGCATGGATTTCCTCCTCCTGTGCCCTATTCTCTACGCGGGCATCCGGGCGGCCAAAGCAATTTTCGCTATGCGCCCATACAGCGCTTGAATGCCGCTAAAGGATCGTGATCTCGCTGATCTTCAATCGGGCATCGAAGCAGTGCCGCGATCAGTGTTCCGCACCGCCGCGCCACTTCAGTTCGGCCTCCTCCCAGGCGGCGATCGCCTGCAGGTCGGGCACCCACGCGAGGCCGGACTTGGCATCCGACGACACGGCTTCCGGCGTCACCACCACGTCGAGCAGCGCAGGACGGTTGGCAAGCGCGCGCTGGATCGCGCCGGGCAGGTCTTCCGCGCGCTCGACGCGCTCCGCGTGCATGCCGAATGCGCGCGCCATGGCCGCATGATCCGCGTATTGCAAGCGTGTACCGACGACCTTGCCGTGCGTTTCCTCCTGATCGCGCACTTCGATCGCCCAACCGCCGTTGTTCGCGACGACGATCAGAATCGGCACCCTGTGGCGCACCGCCGTGTCGATTTCCATGGCGTTGAACCCGAACGAGCCGTCGCCGGTGAGCACGGCCGTCAATCGATCGGGAAACGCAAGGCCAGCTGCGATACCGAACGGGGTGCCGATGCCGATGCAGCCCAGTGAGCCGGGATCGAGGTACGTGCTCGCCGGCACGCCGACGCGCGCGAAGCTGAGGAAATCGCCGCCGTCGGCGACGATCACCGCGTTTTGCGGCAGGGCGTCGCGGAGCGCGGCAAGCAGCGTGTTCGGATGCATGCGACCATCGCGACCACGTGGTGCATTGCGCATGGCGTGAAGGAGCTTCGACGTGCGCTCCACGTGCTTGGCGCGCACTTCTTGCGCCCATCTCCGGTCACCCGCGGCCGCGCGATCGCCGGCCGCCTCAAGGATCGCTTCCAGCGCGAGGACGGGGGTAGCGAGGATTTCCACCGTGCCGCGGCGATTGTCCCGAAGCTCGCCCGGCGTATCGGCGATGCGTAGCAGCTTCGCCTTCCCGTACACGGCGGGCGAGCCATACGCGAGCTGGAAGTCGAGCCGGCGTCCCAGCGTGACGACAACGTCCGCGTCGCCCATCACCGCGCCGCGCATCGCGGCGACCACCGATGGATGATCCTCCGGGACCAGCCCGCGGCTTTCACCGGTATCGAGATAGAGCGCGGGGAGACGCTCGAGCAGCTTCACGAGCGCCGCACCGGAGCCGCGCGCACCGCGGCCGCTGATCACCAGCACGCGACGCGCGGACCACAACAGATCCACCGCGCGCCGTACTGCCTCGGGATCGGGCACGATGCGCGGACGGTCCTTCCGCGCGAAGTGCTCGTCGAGCTGCACGGCCTCGGGGACGTCGGCGCGGAGCGTATCGACGGGAAAGTCCAGGTACACCGGTCCCGGCTCCCCGCCCTGTCCGAACGCGCGCGCGATCGCTTCATCGAGTTCCTGCGGAATCAGGCTCGGCTCGCGCACCGTGCGCGCGTAGCGCGTGAGCGGCTTCACGAACTCCGTGTGCGTCATGTCCTGCAGCGCGCCGCGATTCTCCTGGCGCCGGGGAGGCAGCCCCGACAAGACCAGTATCGGAGCCTTCGCGACATGGGCGTTGGCGATGCCCGTCATCGCGTTCGTGACGCCCGGACCGGCGGTCACGAGCGCGACGCCGAGCTCGCCGGTCAACTCGGCATGGGCGTGCGCCATGTAGACGGCCGCACGCTCGTCACGGACGTCGACGATACGGATACCTTCGGCGTCGATGCGCATCCAGAACGGCATGACATGGCCGCCGCACAGTCCGAAGATTCGATCGACGCCCCGCGCACGAAGGATCCGCGCAATGACCCCCGCGCCGGCATTCGCAGTGATCGATGGTGGAACGAGGGCCATGACTTCACTCCTCGGTGAACGGGTCGATTGCGCTGTCGCGCGGACGAGCCCCTGATTGAATATCGGCTCCGAATGTCCACGACAAGCGGTCAACGTTTGCCGGCGAGCTTGTCGCGCAGCACACGGTGCAGGATCTTGCCGGTCGCGGTGCGCGGCATTTCGCTTTCGTCCAGGAACGACACCGAGCGCGGACGCTTGTAGCCGGCCATCTTGTCGCGGCACCAGTCGAGCACATCCTTCTCGACGGCCGGCCGCCCGGGATGCATGACGATGACCGCATGCACGGCTTCGCCCCACTTCTCGTGCGCGATGCCAACCACCGCCACGTCCTTGACGCCTGGGTAGCGGCCGAGGATGTTCTCGATCTCGCTCGGGTAGATATTCTCGCCGCCGCTGATGATCATGTTGCTCTTGCGGTCGACCAGGTAGATGTAGCCGTGCTCGTCGCGGCGCGCCATGTCCCCGACGCTGCAGTACCCATCGTCGCGAAGCGACTCCCTGGTTTTCCCGGGATCGTTGAGGTAGCCGTCGAACGTATACGGCGTGCACGAATAAAGCTCCCCTACTTCGCCGTCGGGGACCTCGGTGCCGTGCGGATCCAGAATCTTCACCGGTCCGGATCCGGTCCACTCGCGGCCGACCGAACCGAGGTGATCGATCTGCTCGTCGGGACGCAACAGCGTTACCCAACCCGCTTCACTCGAACCGTACAGTTCGTAGAGCTGGGAATTCTTGAAGTAGTCGAGGATCGCGAGCTTCGTGTCCTTGCGCGCCGGCGCCGAACTGATCATCAGCTTGCGCACGCGGCTCACGTCGTACTTCGCCTTCACCTCGACAGGCAACCCGAGCGCCATGATGTAGTGCGTCGGAACGAGAGATGTGAACGTGACGTGCTGGGCGGCCATGGTGGCGAGCAGACCTTGCGGGTCGAAGCTCTTGCGGTCGTCGATGACGACGGTGGCGCCGATGTAGGTGAAGGTCGAGCCGAAGTTGAGCGAGTTGGCGTGGCACATCGGCATCACCAGCAGCGCCGTATCGTTTCGCGTGAGGCCCATGTCGAGCGCGGTGACGAGGGATATGAGCGCCATGCCCTCGTGATTGCGGATCGCACCCTTCGGCTTGCCGGTCGTACCCGACGTGTACATGAGCGCCCACGTGTCTGTCGGCCTGACCTCGATTTCCGGTTCGCGCGCCGCGCCGCGTTCGACGAGCGCCTCGTAGGCGGTCCAGCCTGGCGGCGTGCGGTCGCCAATATGGATCCACGCCTTGTCCGCAATCGACAGCCTGCCGCGCAGCGGCTCGACCTGCGGCGCCAGCTCGTCCTGCGCAACGATGGCCTTGGCGTGGCAGTGTTCCGCGATGTACTGGATCTCGGAAGTGACCAGCCTGAAGTTGATCGGCACTGCGACCAGGCCGCCCTTTGCGAGCCCGATGTAGAGCTCCATCCATTCGACGCGGTTGTACGCAAGCAGCGCAATGCGGTCGCCCTTCTCGAGGCCGAGATCGAGCAGTGCGTTGGCGAGTTTGCACGCGCGCGTGTTCCATTCCTTGAACGTCATCGCGCGCCGCGAATCGCGCGTGCCAAGCTTGTCCGGGAGGAGTCGCGCGTGCGCCGCGACGACCTCCCCGAGGTTGAGGACGGATCTCATTCGTCAGTCCTGAAAAGCGCGGGCGCCGAAGTTACGTCGGCGCGCGTTCATGCAAATCGACAGGAAACGGTCGCTCGGCGGCTGGACCGAGGCCCATCGGGGCTTCGTGATCACCGCTACCTTGCTGTTGCTTTCAGCGCCCATTCAGCTGGCGTGGGTCGGCGCAACCCGCAAGGCTCGGACAGAATCGCGCAACACGTCGAAGGCAGAGCGCAGGAACAAGCCTGCAATGATGCATCCAACGATGATGTCCGGCCATCGGGAAGCCAGAACGTAGGCTGCGCCAGCGGCAAGTAATACGCCGACGTTGGCGATCAGGTCGTTGCGCGAGCACAGCCACGTCGAACGCATATTCAGGTTATCCGATCGATGGCGATACAGCAGGGAGTAGCAGACGATATTCGCCGCAAGCGCAACCACACCGACGATGCCCATCGCTTCGACGCTCGGCATGATCGGGTGGAATACCTTGAACGCAGCCTCGGCCAGCACGGCCAGCGCGAAGGCGAGCATGAACGCCCCTTTCGCAAGTGCCGCACTCGCCTGCCAGCGAACCGACCGCGCGAGCACGAACAGACTGAACCCGTACACGAGCGCGTCCCCGAGCATATCCAAGGAGTCGGCGAGCAGCGCCGTCGAACTGCCTAGAACGCCCGCCGTCGCCTCTACCACGAACATGGCGGCATTGATGGCCAGGACGAACCAGAGGACGCGCGAGTGCGTTTCCCGCAGCGCGATAACCTCGCAGGCCTTGTCCTCGCAGCAACCAGCCATGTCATCATTTTACGCACCCGCTTTAGCGCGCGAAGGTAGGGATCGCTCGATGGGGAGGTAGTTCGAGCGAACGTCTCCCGCGGCGCGTGCATAGCGGCTACATGAACCGCCACTAGAATGACAAAGCCCGGCGCGATGGCCGGGCTTTGGTGCTCGTTCCTGGTTGCGGGAGCGGCAACCTCGTCTGTCTGCCGATGCGGAGCGCGCGATAAACGCGCCTCCTGCTCGGCGTCAAACCGTTGTCGAAACGTGTACTTGCCGCGCTCCCCGAGTGCCGCAGCTATTTCGCGGCGTTCGCCACCTCTGTGAGGAGTGGCGCGGCCTTCGCACTTTTCGCCGTCTTGCGCATGACGATGTCCGGTGGAAGCACGTTGCTGCCGCCGTAGTACGCATCGTTCCATCGCGTGTTCGCGTGCACGACGGTCCCGTCGAGATTGAGGCCTCCGTAGACACCCTTGGAACGGGTGAAGGACACCAGATCCGCGGTGATGGTCGACTTCGCGCCCGCGCCTACCGGTCCCGCGGCGATGCTCGCGTCCCCGCCGATCTTGAACGAGCTCGCCATCAGCGAGTTCAATCCCTTGTCGGTCATGACGAGGATGACCGCTTCGGACACTTCGATGCCGGCTTGAAAGCCCACGCTCGCCGTCGCGAGGTCATAAAACGCCGGCCCTACCCACGTACGACCATCCTTGGCGACCAGCACGGCCCTGCCTCCCGAACCGCCGAAGATGAAGCCGGCCTTCACGATCTCGGGGGCGATCAACACGGCCTTCGCCCGATCGAGGTTCTGCTGAACCCAGGTCTGATCCGGATCGCGCAGGAAGTTGCTCAGCGTCTTCTGTGCGTCCGCCACCAACTTTTCCGGCTCCGCCGACGAGACCGGTGAGCCGGAATCCGTTGTTGCGCACGCAGCCACCAGGACAGTGGCAAGAGCCAACAACGCGCGGCGAGAGTGACAATGAATTGCAGCCGGTAGCTTCATGATGTCTCCTTGGTCATGGATATGCTGCCGCGACGCGATTGCGCGGCGAGCGGGCCGGTACGGCGCCTCAGCGATGGGCCGGACGGGCGCCACTGTGGTGGAATTCGTCGATCGTGTTCTTGAACGGGGGCTTGTGCACATTGTCCTTGGGGCAGGCCGGCCGCGTGAAGGCGCCGCTCTCCGATAAGACGGCAGGATTGTCGCACGCAGGTCGATTGCCAGCCTTTGAGACTCGGGCGACGCGAGAAGGATTCTTTCGCCGCCGATCGAAACCGAGCGCCTGGTCAGGAAGCGCGCGTCTACTTCGCGGTCGCGTTGATCGCCTCCAGCACCTTTCGGCGTTCGTCCTGCGCGTCCAGCGCCAGCTTGTAGGTGACGTAATACTTGTAGATGTTCCTCACGTACGTCGTCGTCTCCGACCCGATTTGTTGGGCAACGACGATCTCGACGTTGTTGAACCACTTGTCCGGGTCCAGCTTCCGTTTCGCAGCTTCCCGGCGCATGCGGGCGATGTTTCCGGGACCGGCGTTGTAGCTCGCGAACGCGAACAGCGGCCGGTTCCCTTCGCTGAAGCTCGCGTCGGGGAAGTACTTCGTCATCAGCATGTCCATGTACTTCGTGCCGGCATGGATGTTGTTCTCGGTCACGCGGATGTCGCCTACCCTCATCTCGGTTCCCGTCGCCGGCATCAGCTGCATTACACCGATGGCGCCAACGGCGCTTCGCGCATCCTGGTTGAGCTGCGATTCCTGGTAGCCTTGCGCCGCCAGCATCACCGGGTCGAAGCCGTAACGGTCGCCGTAGCGGCGAAACAGCGCGAGCATCTGCTCGAAACGCTTCCAGTCGGGTGTCTGCGTCGGATCCTTGATCTGCGCGATGCGCTGAGAGGCACGCTTCAGTCGATACGCATAAAGACCCTGTTTGGTCGCGTAGTTCACGTCGAAGTCATGAATTGCTTCGACGAGCTTCGGGCTTTCCTTGCGCACGGCCCAGCCGACTCTCGCGTCGTCGCGCAGAGAGAAGCCGTCGTTCACGTGGATGTGAGGCAGCGCACGTCTCCATAACGCCGCTTTCCAGTCGTCGACGACGAGCACGTCGAGCACGCCGGCATCAGCCATTTCCATCATGTCCTCGTCTTCGAGCGCATCCGGTACGAGCTGCACAATGGCTTCCCGCTTGCCTTCGGCTCGAAAGCGGGCGTTCAGCGCGACCAGGCTTTCGTAATAGCTGGAAGCGCGCCTTACATGAACCGTCATGCCGCTCAATGCATCCTCGGAAGCAATTGCCGGCGCCTTTGCCCCGGTCACGACGACCTCACGCACGGTTCGATCCTGCTGGACCACGAAATCGACGGTCTTCGAGCGGTCGTCGGTCACCGTAAGATTCCCCGCCGCAATGTCGCCGAGGCCTTCCACGAGATTCGACAACAGTTTGTCGCGCGTCGTGGGAATGAGGTAAACGGTCAGCGGGCGCTTGCCCGTTTTGTACTTCCTGTTGACGTATGCCTCGAAGTCCCGCACGAGCTCCGCGGTGATGCCGCGCTCTCTCCCCTTGTCATTGAAATACAGCGTGCGGCTGTACGGGACGAGGACGCGGATCATCCGGCGCTCGAGAATTTGATCGAAATCACCGGTCCAGGGCTTTCCGGCCAGACTGAGCCGACGCACGGCTTTCGTCTCCGGGGTTGAATCCGGAAGCGCGGCGACGGTCTGCGCCAACACCGCCAACAGCAAGGCAGCGGCCCCGGCCAGCGCGTTCAAGCGTGATCCTCGAGATCTAGGTGGCGGCATGACAGGCCCCGAATGGAGACGCGCGACTTGCGGAAGTTTTCTCGGATTCGAAGGTGCAGGAGCGATGTGTTCGAGCTGCTGCCGCGTCACGATAGCACTGCGGTACGTGCGTGGCGGCCTCCCTGATTGTTCCTCATCCCGAATCGGCGACCATTGTGTCGAGATCACTTGACGGTGCACGAACCGGGACCGCGCAGCATACGCCGCGACCCGCTCGCTGAATTCGCTCGCGCAACTCCGGCCGCGCTATTGCGTCGATTGGCGGGTCAGAGCGTGAAGCGCTTGCCCACTGATAGTGGGACCAGGCACCGATCGCCGAAGGCGTTGGCAAGCGCTGTCATGGCCCGCCATCCGGTGCAGTGCCCGGCAGCGATAACCGGGAGATCGAACTCCCTCAACGCCTGCACGGTATCGGGGATGATCTTCTCGTTGGTGCCCGCCAGGTGAAGGCCGCCGACCACGGCGTGAAGGGGCACGTCAGGAAAACGACTTCTCGCGTGAGTCAGCACGTTCACGACACCGGCATGCGAGCATGCGGTAAAGACCACTGCTCCCTTGCCGGCCACGTTCACCGCGAGGAAGCGCTCGTCCGCAAGCGCCTCGTCCGGCTCCCAACCCGTCCCGTCGAGCGTGCGGCGATGTTGCCCCGGAAGGCCCCTCTCGAAACGCGTTACGCGCGGAATCTCGCCGCTGACGTAAAGCATGTCGCCCGCGATCACCTGGGCCTCCGTCGTCGTGACCACGCGTCCGCCGTGCAACGTCAAATCGCGGATGCTAGGTACGTCCTCCATCACGCGCATGGAGCCATCGGGCTGCTTGGAGGCGCGTGTCCGAAACATGTCGGGATGGGTATAACAAGGGACCGGCTGTCCGCCGTTTCGGTCCATGATCAGCTGCAGCGCGCGCAGCATGGCACCGGCGTGGTCCCAATGACCGTGCGATAGCACGATCGCTTCCACCGGCGCAAGATCGACGCCGAGGCGGGAGACGTTCTGCTCAAAGGTACGGTCCTCCGGTCCCGTGTCAAACAGAACGGTGTGCGCCACGCGGTCATGTCTGACGGTCACAAGACAGGACAGGCCGTGTGCCGCGCAGCACAGGCAGTCGCCACCGAGAACCCACACGCCGCGCCGACGCCGCCCGAGCGCCGCGAACTCGGTCTCTACGAAGGACGGCACCGTGGAGAGATTGTCGGTTACGTTGTCGACGAGTACCAGGACCTCGACGCTGTCGGCCATTTTGACGGCGCTCATAGGCTTGCTTCCTCGTCGTCGCTTTTGCGCGGGGCGACTAGACGGCGCTCATAGCTTGCTTCCTGTCGCTTTGGCGCGGGGGACGAAATCGGTGGATCAAAATCCAGGAGCTCCGCGTTCATGAGTGTACGCTCCCAAAGTCTCCTCTGATCGACCGCTGCCATTTCGGAGTTTACAGGCGAGCATGGTGGCGTTCTCGGTAAACGAGGTGTAGCCTGGAGCAAAACTCAGCCGTCCTCGCTAGAGGTAACTTGGCATGGCTGCTCCCACCTCCGCCGCGCGCCACCATCTGTGGCGCCGCACCTTCATCGGCGCGCTGTGCTACCGCGCCTTATTTGTCCACCGTCGACCGCCAACGCGGGGCGGCAATAGCAGTCGCGACAAACGCGGACGACGTTGCACACCCATCGCCTTCTTGTTTGCAAAGTCCGTGTGACTAACTGGGAGCTGGCACATGATGACGCGACCAAACGGTGTAAGTCGTTTTCAATCGGCAATGAACCGCAAGCGTCCCTTTATCTTCAGTGCGGTTGCCGCCATGGTGCTTGTCGTCGGCTGCGCGCAACAGCCGGAACGCGGGTTGCCCGTCGGCACGTCGCAGCCGGCACCGTCTCCCTGGGCGCTAGCCACGTCGACCATGCGGTGGAACGAATACGCATGCGAACTCATCGCGCGCAATCAGGTTGGGCAATTTCCGGCGTCTCGCGTGCTGGCATATGTCAATCTGTCGATCAACAATGCAATCGTCTTGGCGCGGCAGCAGGGACGCAAAACGGATGGCGCGGCGGCCGGAGCGGCCGCCATGACACTGATTTATCTTTTCCCGAAGGACGAGCAGGCCATAACTGGTCGGCTCACGGGCGAAACTGCCGCATTGGGGACTGACGGCAATCAGGCAGAGTTCGCCGCTGGCGTGGCGATCGGGCGCGCGGCGGCGGCCGAGGTGATCGCTGCCGCAAAGACCGACCGCTCCGACCTCGCTTGGTCGGGTCCGGCCCCCACCGGCGTGGATAAGTGGTCCAGCAGATTTCAACCTGCGCGACCTCCAGTCGGACCCCGCCTGGGTGAGATGCGACCATTCTTCCTGACCGACGGGGCCGATTTTCGTGCTCCAGCGCCGCCGAGCTACGATTCGTCAGCATTTCGGGACGCCGTGCGTGAAGTCCGCACGATTTCCGATCACCGTACCAATGAACAGATGCGAATCGCCCAATATTGGGAGACTCTTTCGGGCTCGTTTTCCGCCGGTCTCTGGAACGACGTTGCTCGAGGAGTGATCTCGTCACACGGGCTTGGCGAGGCTGAATCGGCACGCATTCTCGCACTCGTGCACATGGCCGCCGTGGACGGAACCATTGCATGTCACGATTCGAAATACGCTTACTGGGTACCGAGGCCGACGCAAGTTGACCCGGAAATTCGTCTAGCGATCGCCGTCCCTAATCATCCATCGTACCCGAGCAACCACGCGTGTATCTCGGGAACGATCGGTCTTGTGCTCGACGCACAGTTCCCGGATCAGAGCGGCCGCTATTTCGCCATGGCGCGTCAAGCGGGCGAATCAAGAATCTACGGCGGCATACATTACCGCATCGATATCGACGAGGGTTTCATTATTGCGCGCAAGGTATCAGCGCGCGCACTCGAGCAAGGAGTTCCAGTGGATCGGCCTCGGTCGTACAATTCCTCGA
>Ga0207711_10006023_pt1 | contig 10247 bp, 7 predicted proteins | sample KBSS34metaG_FD_184401 | JGI IMG/M metagenome (GOLD analysis project Ga0207711, IMG submission 184401) | Switchgrass rhizosphere microbial communities from Kellogg Biological Station, Michigan, USA - KBS S3-4 metaG (SPAdes) (version 2) | ecosystem: Host-associated > Plants > Roots > Rhizosphere >... | reverse complement strand
GCCGTTGGGCCGGGCGAGATCCTTTGAAAGACGGCCCTTTTCCACGGTCCGCGGTGAGCAGAGCCACGATTTTTCCGCGGCGCTGATTCTTCCGCCGACGAAGCCAGCCCGAACGAGCGGTTACAACTCGTTACATTTCGACCCTCCCCCCTGTGATAGCAAAGGGGCGCCAGAAACGGACGGTAACGGTCCACGCCCGACAGCGGAGGTGATATGACGCACGGATGGCTGAAGTGCCGGTGGCAGGTTGTCAGCGGTGCGGTGAGCGTGCTGCTGCTCATGGGAGCGGCGCACGCGTACGCGCAGGCGGTCGGTTCCGCGGCGATTCGAGGACGGGTGACCGACGAGAGCGGGGCGAGTGTGCCAGGCGTCTCGGTGACCGTGAGCAGCCCGTCGCTGCAGTTGCGCGAGCGGACCGTGGTGACGGAGGTCGACGGCCAATATCAGCTCCGCAGCCTCCCGATTGGGACGTACGCAGTCAAGTTCGAACTTCCTGGCTTCCAGCGGATTGTGCGCGAAGGCATTGTCATCAGCGCCGGATTCGAAGCCCGCGTCGACGCCGTGCTGAAGCTGTCGGCGGTGCAGGAAACGATCACGGTGAGCGGCCAGAGTCCGGTCATCGATGTGACGACCACCACCGTCAGTTCGAATCTGACGCACGAACTCCTGGATACGATCCCCACCTCGCGGAGCATCGGTGAAGCGATCGCGATGGCGCCTGGCGTCCGCTACTCCGGCGCGATCGACGTCGGGGGCAATCGCACCGGGCAGTTCGCTACCGGCGGCAGCAACTTCGGCTCCAATCAGCAGTCGCCCTTCCTCGAAGGCATCAACACGCGGCTCTTCGACGGCGGCTCGATGGCCTATCTCGACCAGCGCGCCCTCGACGAAATCCAGGTGACCGCCGTCGGCAGCAGCGCGGAATTCGCGACGCCCGGCGTGGCGTGGACCGGCATCGTCAAGTCGGGCGGCAACGACTTTCACGGCCTCGGTTCATATGACGGGCAATATCCGTCGCTGCAGAGCACGAACGTAGACGACGCGCTCAAAAAGCAAGGTGTCGATCCATCAGGCAATAGCATCAAGAGCTACTACGACTTCACGGGCCAACTCGGCGGCAAGATCATCCAGGACCAGCTCTGGTTCTTCACCGCCTATCGCAGCATCAAGCGCGTCTCGAACGAGCTTGGATTCGTTGGGGGCAAAGGCCCGAACGGCAAATACGATTTGCCCACCGATCCGCTGAACGACGACCCGCTGGCGACGCGCACGATGTGGAATCCCGGCTACACGCTGAAGCTCTCGTACCAGCCCGCCACGAACCATCGCATCGTCGGTTTCGTGAGCCGCTCCATCAAGAACGAGCGGCAGCGCGGCGCCAGCGTCTTCGTGCCGTTCGAGTCCACGTGGAACTACTGGTACGACCCGACGCCATGGAAGCTCGAATATCAATGGACGCCGTCGAGCCGCGTCATGGTGAACGCGATGTTCGGCGACAGTTCGTATCTTGCGCAGTGGCGGCCGCAGGACGGCGCCGACGTCGCGGGGAATCCGATGACGACCGACATCAATACCGGCTTCACCACCGGACCAGCGGCAGCAGCGCGCAACCCGAACAAGAACCACCAGGTCAACGCGTCGATGAACTACTTCCCCGAGAAGACGATGATGGGCCGCCACGAGCTCAGAGTCGGGTTCCAGTACTACATCTCGGTCTACGGCGTGGAGTACACGGATCTGGCGAGCGGCAACTATAACCGCGTGCTCGACACCAGCAACGCGCGCAAGGCCGCTGGTCTTTCGCCGGCCTATCAGATCCGCACTGAGGATCGTGCAGTCAACGCCGACTCCAAGTTGGACAATCCGAATCTGTTCTTTACCGACACGTGGCGCGTCAACCAGCGGGTGACGGCGAATCTCGGCGTCCGCGTCGAGCATCACCATCTGTTCAGCCGCGGCGGCGTGAAGGAAGCGAGCGAGTTTGGTACGCCGGGCACCTTCGGCGACATGGACATCCTGACGTGGAACGGGGTGGCCCCGCGCCTCGGTGCCTCGTGGGACATGCGAGGCAGCGGCAAGACCGTCCTCAAAGGCCAGTGGGGCCGCTACCTCCACATGGCAGCGGCCAACTTCGGCAGCAGCTTCAACCCGGCGACGGTCCTCGTCAACCGCTACAACTGGACCGACAAGAACGGCGACCTCCTCTACGATCCCGGCGAGGTCGATTTCGTCAACGGCTTCGTCGACAGCGCGCAGCGCTCGAGCGCGTCGGGCATCAGCACGACGCCGCGGCCGATGGTCAACCCGGATCTGAAGCAACCGCACACCGATGAAACGTCGCTGACGCTCGAACAAGAGCTCGTCAGCAACATGGCGTTCCGCGGGCTGCTGCTATACAAGCGCGTGTCGGACGACTTCGGTAACCTGCAGACGCTTCGTCCGTACAGCGTGTGGAACATCCCGATCACGCGGGTCGACCCGGGACTGGACGGCGATCCGTTGACGCTCGGCGACAACGGCGGTCCCGTGACGTTCTACGACTACCAGGCCGCCTACAAGGGCGTGCAATTCGATCCGACGACGCCCACCAACCGCGACAGCTCGCGCGACGACAGCTACAAGGGCTTCGAATTGACGCTGACCAAGCGTCAGAACCGCGGCTGGATGGCGCTGGGGTCCTTCCAGATGATCAAGAACCACATTTGGACCGGAACGTCTGCGACGCCGTCGAATCCGAACCAGGAGATCTTCGCGATCGACAACACCTGGGACTGGAGCGGCAAGGTGATGGGAAGCTACCGCGCACCGTACGAAATCACCCTGAGCGGGATCTACAACTTCCTGGCCGGCCTTCCGCGGCAGCGGACGTACCAGTTCCGCAGTGTCCCGAATGCGACGAGCGTCACGATTCCGCTCGAAGAGCTGGGCGCGCAGCGCGATCCGGCGCAGCACGTGGTGAACCTCAAGGCCTCGCGGCCGATCACATTTGGCGGGGGGCGCCGGCTGTCGCTCTCATTCGAGGTGTTCAATGTGCTCAACGTCAACACCCCGACGACGGTGCGCTACGTGGCCAGCTCGACGTACGGCGCAATCAGCGCGATCCTGCCGCCGCGCATCGCGCGCTTCGGTGTCGAGTTCAACTTCTGATTTCATCCGGGCCCGGGAGCGCGCACGCCGTGCGCCTCCCGGGTGTTGACAAGTACGTAGTGTCCGGCTTTAGCCGGACGTTTGCGTCGTGGCGCCTCAGGCAGCAGACCCTGAACGGGCCTCTGCCTCGTAACCGCTGGCGAGGTAATAGAGCGCGCGATCGAAGAACTCTCCGACCTGATAGTTCAGTTCCTGGATGCTGTGAAGTTCGAGCCCCAGCAGTTCCTCCGGGGCCACCCGGTCGCCCGCAAAGTCCACGAGGCCGTGTTCGCGGATGTGCCGGCGAAGGTGTTGTTTGGTGATCAGAAGCGCATACACGAGTTCGCTGAACGGTACACCCTGGCGGAACCGGATCCGTCCCGTGTCCTCGTACTCGCGTCGTATGGCGACTTCGTCCGCATCGCCGATCCACGATCCAAGGTTGTAGTAGAGCGCGGAAACCCGCGACTCGACATCGGCGGGATTGAGCCGGCGGAACGTCGGAGTCCGCGGGTTCGTGAGCAGGTCCTTGATCGCGTCGCGGGTGAGCGGCCCTGCGTGGGCCTGGATCAGCAGGAGCAAGCGGGATCCGAGCATAAGATCTCCAGTCGCGAGGTTAGAGACAGGTTGAGATCAGGTCCACCGGCCTGTCAAGGGCTCCGATCGCGTCGCTTCGGATCAGGAACCACTCCCCCGCCCCGCTCAAGGGCCTGGTAGACCTCCAGTGCTTGGCGGCCTATCTGGTTCCAGTGAAAATTGTCGTCGAAGAACGTACGGATTTCCTTACGGCTCTCGGGGTGCAGGCGGGATTGCTGAGCGACGAGCGCCTGAGCCAGCGCGCCCGAATCTTCGACCGGCCAGAGGGCGCCCATCTTCCCTTCGCCAGTAAGCACGCGAAAAGAAGGAATGTTCGTCACGATCGGCGTGACCCCGCAGGCCAGCGCTTCAAGCACCGAATAGCCGGCGCTCTCGTGATGACTTCCCAGCACGAACAGGTCGGCGCTGTTGAAGAAATCTTCAAGCGCATCGTGCGGGCGTTGCCCCAGCAGCTCGACGCAGCCGGCGACCCGGGAATTCTGCGCAAGCCAGCCTCGAACTTCCGGCAGCAAGGCGTCCGCGCTGTAAACCATCGCCAGCCGGGCTCGCGGCAGCGTCGGAAGAGCTGTCGCAAACCCTCGTAACACAGTGATCGGATCCTTGTTGGCATCCAATCGGCCGACCCACAAGCAGAGCGGATCTCCGGTCAGTCCGGTCTGCGCGCGAGCGGCCTCGCGTGACTTGAGGACGAAGCGGCTCGAGCCCTCCATCAGTTCGACGATCCTCTGCCGGCCCTGAAGCAGTCCCGCATCCAGCCACGGCCGCGCCTGCTCGCGGGACACGAAACTCACGGCGTCCATTTCTTGCAACGCCCGGCCGATCGTCCGGCGCGCGAGCCATCGCCGCGGCGGAAGACCCGCGTGGTCCTGAATCAGAAACGGTACGTTCAGCACTCGCTTGAGCCGCGATGCCTGTCGCGCAAACGGCAGTCCATTGATGTGCACCAGATCCGGATGCTCGGAATCCACGGCCGCGTTCACGGATGTCGCGCGATCGAACAGGCTGCCGTCTTTTCGCGACGGATCGGCCACGAAACGATATGAAATGTCGTGACGACTGCGCGTGGCATTCGCGCCAAACCGTTGGATGACGGCGACCGAAGCGCCGGCCGACTTGAGTCCGTCGGCCCAGCCCACGAGCGTTTCGTAGCGATCGAGCAGAACGTCGGGATCGGTGAGAGAACGGCTGAACGTGTAGTTGACGCAGACGACCTTCACGTGCGGCGCACTACGGAACCCGGCACGAGTAATTTGCGGCGTCGCCGGGACTGCCGCTGCCCCTGTATGCCGCCAGCTGCGGATACGGACACAGCGGCTGAATCGTGTCGACGACATCACCGGTCACATGCGCGGCAATGATTTCATCGGGCGGGACATTCGATTCACGCCAGCGCTCGAGCGGGGCCATGGGGTTGAATTGATTCGGGCCGTCGCCCGCCCCGCAGTGCGGCATGCCAGGAGCCATGAATACGCGACAATGGCTGGGCAAACGGATGCCGGCCGGAGGATTCGCACCAGTCACCGGAGCAGGGGGCCGAAACGGACCCGGTGCGACAACTTCAGCGCCAGTGATGGTCACATGCGGCACCGACACGCCGCGAAGACTCTCGCACGTTGCGGCTGATGTCGCATTCGCGCTCACGACGCCTCCGGCGACGAAAGCTGACACCAACAGCATCTTCATGGATATCTCCTGTTTGTCGCTGCGGTTACGGACGGAAACATGAGCGCCGTCACGCGGTAGCATAGCCTCTGTTCTCAGCCTCTCCCGCCCGCGAATCCTTCCTTCAACTGGCGATTGCAACTCAGCCATTGATCGGCTAAGTTCAAGCCCATCCGTATCGACAAAACAGAAGGAATCACCCATGAAACCCTTCGTTCGAGTCGGTGTGCTGCTCGTGTCTCTCCTCTCGGCTGGGCCAGCCCTTGCACAGAACTGGAGCTTCGACGCCCGCAACGTCGGCATGGGCGGTGTGGGATCGACCAGCAACGTCGCGGTCGACATGGTGGACGAGCAAAGACCGTATCGGCCGCTCGTGCTCCCCTTCGGGCTGTTGTTCCAGGTGCTCCCGAATCTCCCGAAGCTCAATCCCACGAGCGACGGTTTCGATCTGGTGCGCACGATCGAATACAGCGCGAGCCCGATTCACTACATCGTGGGCCGCGACAGCACGAACACCGCGTCAGCCTTCATTACCGACCTCCGCAACGGCACCTTGAGCAGGGACTTGAACGACTACCGCGGCTTCTCGCCGGCGACGAGCACCGTCGCAGAAGGGCTCGCGTCGCCAAACTGGGGCCACACGTTCAAGATCAAGAAGAGCGCCGCGGGGCCATTTCAGGGAATCTATGTCGGCGCCGGCCCTTATTTCTCGATGAAGACGTCGGCTGAGATCGATCCCGCGCTGGCCGCGATATTCGCGAGCCCGACGCCGGTGTACGTGCCGAACACCAGTTTCTACATGTCGAACGACACGCTGAGTCAGTTCGCCCTGGCCGTCACCGGCGGATACCGCGGGCGTTTTGCATTGGGTGGCGGTTCGGGGAAGGTCAGCGCCAGCGGACTTCAAGCGCCGGATGGCCTGTACTTCGGCGCCAACTATCACTACCTGCATGGATTCAGCTACGAGCACTTCGAGCCCGACGCGCGGCTCGACACCAACGCGCAAGGCCTCTTGTTCGTGAACCCCGCCAAAGGCCTCCCCGTGACGATCGTCCGGACTTCCGCCAGCACGGGAAGCGGGTTGGCGATCGACGCAGGCGTCGCCGCCGTCGTCAACCGATGGGAGGTGGGGTTCGGTGTCAACGGCATCGAAAACCGGATGAACTGGACGGACGTGGAGCGAACGAATTACGTGCTCAACAGCCTGTTCGCCGGCGGTGATTTCATCGACTTGCCAACCGTCAAGGTCGGCGACGAGCGCGTGGAGCTTCCGGTGGACGTGCGCGTGAACGGTTCGTACAACGCGGATCAATGGACAGGCATCACCGAGTACGGTCACGGCTACAACGGCACGACGTTCCGCGCAGGCTTCGAGGAACGGATCAATCGCTATCAGCTCCGCGTCGGCGGCCGGTATATCAAGGAGCGGTGGGAAGCGACCGGAGGCGCCGGCATCAATTTCTCCCAGCACTTCGGCGCTGACGTGGGCCTGTTCAGTACCAGCGCGAACCTCGAACGGCAGCGCCACCTCGCCATCGCCGTGTCGTTGCGATTCATTCACGGCACTACGTGATTTCTCTGGATCGGGCGTCGGATGAGACGCGTGCGAGCAGAAGTTACGGCGAAGGCGCGCGACTGATGCTGAGCATGACGCCCCCTCGCACCGGCACCGGCATCATCGCGTAGTTGGAACGGCCGTGTCGTCCGACAACGGTCCATCCGCTGGCGATGCCGAGCGCGCCGCCGAACAACACGTCGCTCATATAGTGCCGATTGTCGTGCAGCCGCGACATCGCCACATAGCCGGCCACCGCATAGGTCGGCCAGGCACCGCGATAACCCAGGTGGCGCTCGATGACTGACGCGGTCGCAAAGGCGGCCGAGGCGTGTCCTGAGGGAAACGAGCAACACTCACCAGTCGGCCGATCGCGCTGGACCGCGATCTTGATCCCCTGCGTAAAAGCCTGCGAGACGATCAGCGCCCGCAGCAGGGCGAAACCAAGGTGCGAAACCTTGTTGGTCTTCGGTGCGCCCTCCGCGTGCGGAAGCGCATAGCGGCCGATGGCGTAGAGCCCGATCGCGGTTCCCGCCTGCACGTATGCCGATCCGATCCACTTGCCGGCGACGAAGAAGTCTCCGGCCGCCTCGGAGTCCACGAGCTTTTGAGTGACTTCCTTGTCCCACGGGTGCGCGATCGCCGCCGCACCGCCGCCAATCGCCAGGATCACCCACGTGGAGGTGCGGCGAGGGAACGTATTGAAGTCGCTGCCGGTCTCGAACAGCAGAGCCTTGAACCCTGTGTGCTCGGGCGCAGGAGGCTGCGCGACCGGCTGCGCGACGGCTGCCCAGTCGATCTGATGAATCGGGAAGAGGTCGCCGCGCGCCAGGGCTGGATCGGTCCCGGCCGATTCCTGGGCGTTCGCCGTAACCGCAACGACGAGCGAGCCGAGAAGAAGGCAGATGACCCGCACAGCTGGGAAGCGCATCGGTGGGATCGTATAGCAAAAAGAATTCCCGATCGGCGGAAGGCGTTCATGCTGGTGCCGTCGTTCTCAGCCCCCGCCAGCGCACTCCCTCGACAACACACGAAATCGGTCATCCGGTCAGCAACGTCGTGTAGATTGTCCCTGTCACGACACCCGCGGATCCATGAGGGGGTTGACCATGAAGGTCCGGCGCTTTGCGTATTTTGTCGCGCCCTGGTTACTCGGGGCGTTTGCGTTCGCCCAGGCGCAGCAGCAAGCGCCGGTGGGCATGCACATCCCTCCGTTAGGTCCGGGACCGTGGGTGTTCGACACGCACGAACAACACAGGATCCGCGTCAGCGTCGTCACGAGAGGACTGTCGCATCCGTGGGCGATCGCGTTCCTTCCCGATGGAGGCATGCTGATCACCGAGCGGCCAGGTCGCCTGCGTGTCGTTCGAAACGGCGTGCTCGACCCGCAAGCGATTACCGGCGTGCCGAAAGTCAGGACGGATGGTAACGGCGGACTCATGGACGTCGCGCTTCATCCGCGGTTTGCCGAGAATCACCTCGTGTATCTCACCTACACGAAGGCGGTCGCCACCACCAAGGGTGCGCCGGCGCTGGCGCGGGCGCGATTCGAAGGCGGCGCGCTCGTCGATCTTCGGGACATCATCGTCGCCGAGCCCGCCTTTGAGGGCACCAACGGACTCAACGGTCGCGTCGTGTTCGGGCGCGATGGCATGATCTACATGTCAACCGGCGGGAATACCGGGAACACCTCTCAGGAACCGGGAAGCCTGCGCGGCAAGATCCTGCGCCTCAACGACGATGGTTCGGTGCCGCGCGACAACCCGTTCGTCGGGCGTCCGGGCTACCGGCCGGAGATTTACACGCTGGGCCATCGCAACACCCTGGGATTGATCGTCCACCCGGAGACCGGCGAGATCTGGAACAACGAAAACGGGCCCAACGGCGGAGACGAGATCAACGTCATCCGGCGCGGCCGCAACTATGGATGGCCGATCCTGAGCTTCGGGCGCGAATATCCTGGCCCGCGCATTTCCGATCCGCCGACGCGTGAAGGAATGGAGTCGCCGCTCGTTGTCTGGCTGCCGCAGATCGCGACCGCCGGCATGGCTGTCTATACCGGCGATCGCTTCCCCGCCTGGAAGCGCAACGTGTTCGTGGGTTCCCTGCGCCAGGGCGGCATTCCCGGTACCGGCCACATGCAGCGCGTCGTCTTCAACGACAAGATGGAGGAACTGCGGCGAGAGCCGTTGTTAGTGGAGCTCAGACAGCGGATCCGCGAAGTACGCCAGGGACCCGACGGCCTGCTCTACCTGCTGACCGACGATGACGATGGCGCGCTTCTGCGTATCGAACCCACGTCATGAGTCGCAGTTACTTACGCCCGCGACAGCGACGGGGGAATGCGCAAGCGCTACTTCATGTTTTTCCTGGCGACTTCCCAGATCGGGTTCTTGCAGAGGGTGCAGTCCGCGCCTTCGAAATATTTCGCCGCTTCGCGATCGCTGTTCAGGCGCCACTTCAGCCAGGCAACGCCTACTTCACCGAACCAGCCGCCGCCGGGGTGCATGTAGGTACCGGCGTGGCCTGAATGAATGCTCCCGAGGAACGCCGGCACCGTCTTGAGCCTCGAGAAATCGTCCTTGCCGTTGGCGTAGGCGATGTCGGTCGGACCGCCGAGGAAGTACGCGACCGGCGCGTGGAACGCGTCGAGGCTCGCCTTGGTCGCAGCGCTCAACGCCGCGCCGGGACGATTGGCGTTTTCCGGGAAGGCGCCGCTGTTCCAGATCACGACCGTCTTGATGCGCGGGTCGCCGGCGACCGCTGTCGCCTGAAGGCCGCCGCACGACTGCCCCATCACGGCGATCTTCTGCGGGTCGAGGTGACCGAAATACGGACTGCCGCTGCGGCTGTTCTCAGCGATCGCCCAGTCGATCGCCTTGATCAGATCCTGATCCTTCGTGCTTCCCGCCGCGATGCCGGCCGCAGGATTCGGCGTCGTCCTCGCTTGCCCCGGCACCTGCGCCGCGAACGCCGGCAGCGGCGCATCCTTTGGCCCCGAGGCGATTGCGAGGAAGCCATGGCTGGCAATCTGCGTGAGAAACGTTTCGAACAACAACCCGGCGTTCGCACACGCGCCATTGCCCCATGCGACGATCGGCAGCCGCCTCGCGCCGGTGAACGGCGACAGATCCGTCGGTCGATAGACGGTGTGCGACATCAGCGACGGTTCGGCGATGACGGAGACCGCAAAAGGTCCAGGCGCGACGGGATGCGGCGGCGGCGCATCGGCTGGCGCCGCAAGCGAGGCACTTGGCGCGGGGCTCGCGGCCTGCGGCGCCTGGGTCCATGCCAACGCCGGCGAGAG
>Ga0207711_10006022_pt1 | contig 10247 bp, 9 predicted proteins | sample KBSS34metaG_FD_184401 | JGI IMG/M metagenome (GOLD analysis project Ga0207711, IMG submission 184401) | Switchgrass rhizosphere microbial communities from Kellogg Biological Station, Michigan, USA - KBS S3-4 metaG (SPAdes) (version 2) | ecosystem: Host-associated > Plants > Roots > Rhizosphere >... | reverse complement strand
CTCTCGATCTCGGCGATGGCGCTGCGCATCGCCGCGGGCAGCACCGCCGCGCTTTGGCGCTGCTCGGGCGTGAGGTAGGCGTTGCGCGAACTCATCGCGAGGCCATCGGCCTCCCGCACGGTCGTGACGCCGTGGATGGCATCGGCATGTGGGCGCACCAAGTCGAGATCGCGCGCCATGCGGCGGATGACGGCGAGCTGCTGCCAGTCCTTCTCGCCGAACAACGCCATGTCGGGCTGGACCTGGTTGAACAGCTTGCACACCACGGTGGCGACGCCATCGAAATGGCCGGGCCGCGAAGCACCGCACAGCCCGTCGCTCACGCCCGCGACCGAGATGTTGGTGGCGAAGCCCTTCGGGTACATTGCCTCCACCCGCGGCGCCCACACCAGATCGACGCCCTCGCCCGCCAGCAGCGCGCAATCGCGCTCGAGCTGGCGCGGATAGGCGTCGAGGTCCTCGTTCGCTCCGAATTGGAGTGGATTGACGAAGATCGAGACCGCCACGTGCGCTGCAAGCCGTTTCGCCTCGCGCACCAGCGTCAAGTGCCCGTCGTGCAAGGCGCCCATCGTCGGAACCAGGGCCAGGGAACCGTCGGCGCGCAAGGTGTCGACCGCGCTTCGCAGTGGATCAAGCTCGTGGATCAATTGCATTGGCGGGGCGCGCTCCGATATGATGGGACAAGGCCGGACTCGGCGTGCGGATTAGCCGCCGCTCGCTGGCCCGGGCAATGCACTTAGGGATGATTTCGTGACAGCGCATCGCATCGTCTTCGCCAACGAGAAGGGCGGCACCGGCAAATCCACCACTGCGGTCCATGTCGCGATCGCGCTGGCCTATCAGGGCGCGCGGGTCGCCTGCGTCGACCTCGACCATCGCCAGCGCACGCTGTTCCGCTACATGGAGAACCGGCTCGACACCGAGAAGCGGCGCGGCATCGCTCTGCCCGGCACGCGCTTCGCGGTCTACGACGGCACCGACATCGCCGAGCTCGAGGAACTGGCGGACGCGATCGCCGAGGACCAGGACTTCCTCGTATTCGACACGCCCGGCAAGGACGATCCGCTCGCCCGCCACGTCGCCACCACGGCCGACACGCTGGTGACGCCGCTGAACGACAGCTTCGTCGATTTCGACCTGATCGGCCAGGTCGAGGGCGAGACGTTCAAGGTGAAGAAGCTGTCATTCTACGCCGAGCTGATGTGGGAGGCGCGCAAGAAGCGGGCGCATTCGACGATCAACGAGCAACGCCGCGACCTCGACTGGGTGGTGGTGCGCAACCGCACCCAGCATGTCGAGGCGCGCAACATGCGCCGCCTCGACGGAGCGCTCCAGGAGCTGTCCAAGCGCGTGGGCTTCCGCATCGCCGGGGGCCTTTCCGAGCGCGTCATCTTCCGCGAGCTGTTTCCCTCGGGGCTGACGCTGCTCGACAAGGGCCATCTCGGCGATCTCGCCACCAGCCACCTGGTGGCCCGCCAGGAACTGCGCGGTCTGGTCGCCGGGCTCAACCTGCCGATGCCGCAGCAGCGGGGCGGCGCCGAGCACGAGGCGGAGCTGGCGGTCGCGGCCGAGTAATGCGCCTTATCATCCTGCTCGGGCTGGCAGTGCTCGGCTGGCGGCTGGTCACCGGGCGTTGGCCCTGGCAACCGCGAATCGGCGCGGAGCGGCTGGTGCAGCGCCGGCAGGCGCGAACGCTGCTGGGTGTCCGGCTCGGGGCGGATCGTCAGGAAATCCTGGAAGCGCATCGCAGCCTCGTCGCCACCGTGCATCCGGACCGGGGCGGTAGCAACGAGCTGGTTCACGAGGCGAACGCGGCAAGGGACGTGCTGCTGGCCGCCCTGCCGCCGCGCGCCTGAGAGCGGCGGGGAGCGACGATGAGCCACCGTTTCGATCCCACGATCCTGCGCGAGTACGACATCCGCGGCATCGTGGGCGAGACGCTCGGCATCGACGATGCGCATGCCATCGGTCGGAGCTTCGGCACGCTGCTCGCGCGCGCCGGTGGCAGGAGGGTGGTGGTCGGCTACGATGGCCGCGTCAGTTCGCCGATGCTGGAGAAGGGCTTGATCGACGGGCTCCATTCCAGCGGCATCGACGTGGTGCGGATCGGCATGGGTCCGACGCCGATGCTGTATTACGCCGAAGCCTCAATGGAAGATGTGCAGGGCGGCATTCAGATAACTGGCAGCCACAATCCCGCCAATCACAATGGCTTCAAGATGGTACTTGCGGGCCGACCGTTCTTCGGGGCGGACATCCAGACGATCGGGACGATGGCCGCCGAAGCGGACTGGAGCGACGGGACGGGCGCCAGCGAGGAGCGCGACATCCTCGACGCCTACGTCACCCGGCTGCTCAGGGGCCTGGACGGACTGCCCGCCGACCAGTTGCAAGCGCTGCGGATCGGCTGGGACGCCGGCAATGGCGCCGCCGGTCCCGCGCTCGAACTGCTGACCACGCGCATGCCGGGCGAGCACTTCCTGCTCTATACGCAAGTCGACGGTACGTTTCCCAACCATCATCCCGATCCTACCGAAGAGAAGAACCTCGCAGACCTTCGAGCGCTCGTCGCGGCGAAGAACCTCGATTTCGGAGTGGCTTTCGACGGCGACGCGGACCGGATCGGCGCGGTCGATGGCGCGGGCCGGGTCATCTGGGGCGACCAGCTGCTGGCGATCTTCGCCGAGGATCTACTGAAACTCGAACCCGGCGCGACCATCATCGCCGATGTGAAGGCCAGCCGCGCGCTGTTCGACGCGATCACGGCGCACGGCGGCGTGCCGCTCATGTGGAAGACCGGCCACTCGCTCATCAAGTCCAAGATGAAGGAAACCGGCTCACCCTTGGCGGGCGAAATGAGCGGGCACGTCTTCTTCGGGCACGAGTACTACGGCTTCGACGATGGGCTTTACGCGGCGGTGCGCCTCATCGCCGCATCGCTGCGCTTGGGCCAGTCGGTGACCGATCTGCGCGGCGCGATGCCCGAGATGCTCAACACGCCGGAACTGCGCTTCCAGGTGGACGAGAGCCGCAAGTTCGCGGCGGTCGAAGAAGTGAAGCAGCGGCTGTCTGCAACCGATGCGCAGGTCACCGAGATCGACGGCGTTCGTGTGACCACGCCCGACGGCTGGTGGCTGCTGCGCGCATCCAACACCCAGGACGTGCTGGTCGCGCGAGCCGAGAGCGACACGCAGGAGGGGCTCACGCGGCTGATCGGCCAGATCGACGAGCAACTCGCGCTGTCGGGCCTCCAGCGCGGTCCGCAAGCCGGCCACTGACCCGCGACAACCAACGCGACAAACAAAAAGGGGAGCCGTGAGGCTCCCCTTTCCCGTCAACCCTCTAGCCGGGGTCGCGCGCGTGTCAGGAGGTCTTTTCGCCGCTCTTGGCGCCGCTGGCGGTGCCACTTCCGCTGGTGCTGGCGCCGCTGACGCCGGCAGTCGCCGAAGAGCCGATGCCGCCGGTCGTGTGCGCGCCGCTCTGGCCGGCCGAAGTCGTCGATCCGGACCCGGTAATCCCGGAGCCGGAGCTGCCGAAGCTGGTGCTCGATGCATTGCTCGTGCTCGAGCGCTCGCTGGCAGAGCCAAAGCCGCTCGCACCCGAGCCGCCAGTGCCCGAGCCGCCCCAGCTGGACTGACTGGAACGATCCTGAACGCGCAGGTTGTTCTGCACGTGCTTGACGCCGGAGACCCGTTCCAGCGCGTCCTCTGCGCGGCGTTTGGCTTGGCGGCTGTCGACGGTGCCGTTCAGCGTCACCTCGCCGTCCTTGACGCTCACGTTGATGTGGGTGGCGTCCACACCCCAGTCATGCGTCAACGCGTCGTTGGCGTCCTCGCGGATGCGGTCGTCGGAGCGCGTGTAGTTCGACGGACCGCGTCCGGAATGGTCCTCCCGGCGGTCCTGCTCGCGCCGGCGCGCGGCGTCCTCGCTGCCGAACCAGCTCGCCACCTCATCTCCGGCGCGCGCCAGGAACCCGCGGCTCTCACCGTAGCTGCGCCAGTCGCCGTATTCGCGTTGGCCGTTGTCACTTCCACGGTCGTCATCGCGATGGCGGCCCCAGCTGCCCGGACCATGGCTCGGGCGATAGGTATTGCTGGGATGCATGCCGCCGCTGATCCCGGCGCCCGTGCCGCGGTTCAGGTACTCGTTGGCATTGCGGCCACCGCCGAAATCCTCGCTGTTGAAGTCGGCGAACGTGTTGCCGCCGCTCGCATCGTAGTCGCGCTGGCCGAAGCTGGGCGAGGAGCGCTGCGAGCCGCGATCGCGATAGGAGCGGTTCTGCTCCGAGCCATAGCTGCGGTTCTGCCAATCGCGGCCGTCGTCCTGCTGGCGGGCGCGATTGTAATTGCGGGCCGAGGCGAACTGGTCGTTGCGCAAGTCGTCGTCGCTCAGTCGCGAGCGATAGGGCTCATCCTGCTGGTCATCGCGGTCCTGGCCCGAGAAGCGATAGTTCCGCGCGTATTCGTCATTGCTATCACGCGGGCCGTAATCCTGCTGCCAGTCGCCACCTGCCTGGCGGCCACCCTCGGACTGCCACTGGTTGGCCTGGCGGGGCGTATCGTAACCCTGGTTGCTGCGATGGCTGCCGCCGTATTGCTCATTGCGGCCATAGGGGTTCTGCCGGTCACGTTCACTCATGGCGTCTCTCCGTTGCTTGTACGGGCTGAGAGGCGGCGGCGCGGCCGTCTTGCGAGCGTCACGCTACCGACCCCTCCCGATGTCCTTGAAACGCAATGGCTTGGCCTAGCGGTCCACTGTCCGACCCGTGGCCAACCCGGTCTGGCGCAACCTCGGTTATGCGTATCGCCCCGCCACCGGCGCCAGCTCGCTTGCGGGAAGCGACGGGCGAGGCCACCTTGCCAGGCAATGCCGCAAGACCTTGCTGTCCCGCCCGAGATCGACGCCTGGTTCGCGGGGCGCGGCTGGCGCGTCCGGCGGCATCAGCGCGAGATGCTCGAAGCGGCGGATGCGGACCAGCACGCGCTGCTGGTCGCCGATACCGGGGCGGGCAAGACGCTGGCGGGCTTCCTGCCGACGTTGGCGGCCTTCTGCCCCTCACGCCTTGGTGGGGCGGACCCGCCCGAGGGCCTGCACACGCTGTACGTCTCCCCGCTCAAGGCGCTGGCGCACGATGTGCAGCGCAATCTCCTGACCCCCGTCGAGGAGATGGGGCTGCCGATCCGCATCGAGACCCGCAGCGGCGACACGCCCTCCGACCGGAAGGCCCGCCAGCGTGCGCGGCCCCCGAATGTGCTCCTGACCACGCCCGAATCGCTTTCGCTGCTGCTCAGCTATCCCGAGGCGGCGACGCTGTTCGCTGGGCTGAAGCGCGTCGTCATCGACGAGGTGCATGCGTTCGCGACCGGCAAGCGCGGCGATCTGCTGGCGCTGGCGCTGACCCGGCTGCAGGCCATCGCACCTGGGCTGCGGCGCGCGGCCTTGTCGGCGACGCTCGCCAATCCCGAGAGCTTCCGCGAATGGCTGGCGCCTTGGGGAGACATCGACAGCGTGTCCCTGGTCGAGGGCGAGGCCGGAGCCGACCCGCAAGTGTCGATCCTGCTCCCGGAAGAAGAGCGCATCCCCTGGGCAGGCCACGCCGCCACCTGGGCCATCCCGCAACTCTACACCGAGATCCGTGCCCATCGCACCACGCTGATCTTCACCAACACGCGGTTCCTGGCCGAGTACATCTTCCAGTGGCTTTGGGACGTGAACGAGGACAACCTGCCGATCGGCATCCACCACGGTTCGTTGTCGAAGGAAGCGCGCCGCAAGGTCGAGGGGGCGATGGCGCGGGGCGAGTTGCGCGCGCTGGTCTGCACCGCCAGCCTCGATCTCGGCGTCGACTGGGGCGACATCGACCTCGTGGTGCAGATGGGTGCGCCCAAGGGCTCCTCGCGACTGCTCCAGCGGATCGGACGGGCCAATCACCGGCTCGACCAGGCGAGCCAGGCCTTGCTCGTGCCCGGCAACCGCTTCGAGTTCCTCGAGGCTTTCGCCGCGGCCGAGGCGGTGGAGCTCGGCCAGCGGGACGGCGAGGACTTTCGTCCGGGCGGGCTCGACGTGCTGGCGCAGCACGTGATGGGCCGCGCCTGCGAAGGGCCGTTCCGCGAGGAAGACTTGCTCGGCGAGGTCCGCAGCTCGCTGACTTACGCCTGGGTGGATGAGGCGGTGTTCGGCCGCGTCCTCGATTTCGTCGCGACCGGCGGCTACGCGCTGCGCTCCTACGAGCGCTTCAAGCGCATCGTGAAGGATCGGAATGGGACATGGCGCCTCACCCATCCCGAGCATGCGGCGCGGCACCGGATCAATGCCGGCATCATCGTCGACAACGAGATGCTGGACGTGCGCTTCCGCAACGGGCGGTCGCTGGGCAAGGTCGAGGAGATGTTCGGCGCGAGCCTGAAGAACGGCGACACCTTCCGCTTCGCCGGGCTCGACCTTGAAGTGGAGGCGGTCAAGGACCTGGAGGTGATCGTGCGCGCGGCCAAGCGCTCGGCCGCGATCCCGAGCTATTCCGGGCTGCGCCTGCCGATCAGCGGGCACTTGGCCGAGCGCGTGCGCGAGATGCTGGCGGATCGGGCGGGCTGGTCCCGCTTCCCGGACGATGTGCGCGAGTGGCTGGAAGTGCAGGACTACCGCTCGCACCTGCCCGCGCCGGGCCGGCTGCTGGTCGAAAGCTTCCCGCATCGTGGGCTGGAGTACACCGCCTACTACACCTTCGAGGGCTGGAACGCGAACCAGTCGCTCGGCATGCTGCTCACGCGGCGGATGGAGGATCGCGGGCTAGGGCCGCTGGGCTTCGTCGCCACCGACTACACGCTCGCCGTCTGGGGGCTGAAGGCCGTGGAAGACCCGGTCGCGATCCTTTCGCCCGACATCCTCACCCACGAGTTCGTCGACTGGGTTCAGCAGTCGCACCTCCTGCGCCGCGCCTTCCGCGAGGTGGCGGTGATCTCAGGACTGGTCGAGCGCCAGCAGCCGGGCAAGCGCAAGTCGGGCAAGCAAGTGACCTTCTCGACCGACCTCATCTACGACGTGCTGCGCAAGTACGAGCCGGACCACGTGCTGATCCAGGCAGCTTGGGCCGATGCCCGCGCGCGCATGACCGATGTCGGTCGGGTCGGTGACGTCCTCGACCGCGCGGCGCGCGAGGTCGATCATGTCCGTCTCGATCGGATCAGCCCGCTGGCCGTCCCGGGACTGTCGATGATCGGCCGCGAGAACCTGCCGTCCGGCGCGGCCGACGACGAGCTGCTGATCGAAGCGGAGAGCCTGGCTTCGCTGGCGATGCGGGTGGATCAGTCCGAAGGCGCGGCGGACGAGGAGTAGGCTTCGTTCCCCACGAAACCAAACTTGGTCACGCGTGACTGCCTGATAATCTCCAGTACGCGGGCGCTCTTTTCGTAAGGGGCGTTGCTATCAGGAACGAGGTGCAGCTCAGGTTCCGGAGACATGCTTGCGGATTCACGCAGCTTGGCGGCGAGCTGAGGCTCGGAGATGAGCTGCCCATTCCAGAGAACCAACCCTGCAGCCGTGATCGCGACTGTCTTTTGCGTCGCATCGACCAGCAAATTTGAGTCCGATATATGCGCCGCGCTCTTGTGACAGGCAGCCATACACAACACGAGAAGTACCGCTGCCATTGCTCTCATCGCGATACGCCCCAGTTCGCTTTGGACGCTTATGGTAGCCAAGCCTCTGCATAAGAAAAAGGGGCGGATCGCTCCGCCCCTCTCTTGCCCGTTCAAGGGCGCTCTCTGTCCGAGATTACTTGTTGAATTCCGAGTATTGCTCGTTGCCGACGAAGCCGAACTTCGTGACCTTCGAGGCCTTGATGATGTTCAGCACCCGTGCCGACAGATCGTAGCCGGCCTGAGGGTCGGGCTGGAACTGCAGCTCCGGCTCCACCGCGAAGGTCAGCGATTCCTGCAGATTGCCCGCCAGCATCTCGCCGTTGATCTGGTTGCCGTTCCACAGGATCTTGTTGTCCGGCGTGATCGACACCTTGTTCTTGATCGGGTTGACCGGCGGCGGCGTATCCGTGGGCGGATTGGGCACCGGCAGATCGATGTCGATCGAGTGGGTGGCGACCGGGATCGTGATGATGAACATGATGAGCAGGACGAGCATGACGTCGATCAACGGCGTCGTGTTCATCTCCATCATCGGCGAACCGTCGTCCTTGCCGCCTGACATTGCCATGGGATGGTACTCCTAAGTCTTCTGGTGGCGAGACGGCGTCAGCCGTTCGGATCGACCGGGTTCGAGATGAAGCCGACAGTCGGGTAGCCCGAGATCTGCACGTTGTAGATCGCGCCTGCCACGCAGCGCCACGGCGCATTGACGTCGGCCCGGATGTGCACCTGCGGAACCGCATCGGGATTGTTCTTCAGAGCCTCCGGACCGCCCTCGCGCTTGACGATGGCATCGAGGCGCTTGAACGCCTGGTCGCGGAGTTCTTCCGACGTCACCGGGGTGACGTTGTTGATGTAGACGCGGCATTCGCCGTTGCGCGACGAACCTTCGTAGCCGGGGTCACCGGCGGTGCGCCCCGCATCGTCCGTCGTGGCGACGCTGAGCAGCAGGTTCTCGACCTTATCCTTGGACTCGGTCGACGCGATGATCGGGATGTGCAGCTTCTGGATCGTCTGGATCGCGACCGGGACCGCGATGAGGAAGATGATCAGCAGCACCAGCATGACGTCGACGAGCGGCGTCGTGTTGATGTCGGACATCGGTGTTTCTGCACCGCCTCCGCCCGTGGAAATCGCCATAGTGTTGTCCTAGTTCTAAGCTTGCCCGTGAGGCCTGGCCCTGGGAGAGGGCGGTGGGCACGCATGCCTGCCCACCGCTTTGCAGTCCCGTCCGCCGGCGGACATGCCGCCGCCGACGGTTCAGGTCATTACGGCTTGGCGGGAGCCGTCGCGGGCTTGGCCGGAGCCGCCGCCGGCTTGGCCGCGACCACCGCGACCTGCGGCTTCACTGCACCGCGCGACGTGATGTTGGCCAGCACGTCGTTCGAGAAGCCGGTGAGCAGCTCGGCGATGCGCTTGTTGCGCGCCTGGAGGTAGTTGTAGGCAAGCACCGCGGGAACGGCGACGAGCAGACCGATGGCGGTCATGATCAGAGCCTCACCGACCGGACCTGCGACCTTGTCGATCGAAGCCGAACCGGCCAGACCGATGGCGATCAGGGCGCGATAGATGCCGACCACGGTACCGAACAGACCGATGAACGGCGAGGTGGCGCCGACGGTCGCGAGGAACGGCAGACCCGAAGCGAGACGAGCGTTGATCGAAGCTTCCGAACGCGCGAGCGACCCGTGCATCCAGTCATGCGCTTCGAGCGCGTCGGTCATCTTGGCGTGCTGGTCTTCGGCGGCGAGGCCATCGTCGACCAGCTGGCGCCAGGCGCTGTCCTTCTCGAGCTTGGCCGAGCCCTCACGCAGGGTCGGCGCCTTCCAGAAGCTGGTGCGGATCGTCTGGTACTGCTTGAGGATCTTCGACTGTTCGAACCACTTGGTGAACAGGATGTAGAAGGAACCGAACGACATGACCGCGAGGATCGCGGCGACCGCGATGGCGATCCAGTTCGGATGGCCTTCCGGCATCATCATCTCGGAGAAGCCGAATTTGTTCTGAGGCGCACCCTGGGCACCCGCGGCAAGAAGGTTAAGGATAAGCATGCGGTAGTCCTCTCAAGACAGAAGAGCAGTGGTAGCTGGCAATTGGCGGCAGTTCAGATCACTCGGGAAGAACCCACCGGATCCGATTGGAATAGGTCGACTGGACGGGCTGACCGTCCTGCATGGCCGGCTTGAACCGAGCGCGGCGCGACACATTCTTGCAGGTGGCGTCGTCCAGTTCGGGCGTTCCGCTGGAACTGGTGACGGTGCAATCCACCACCCGGCCATCGGCGCCGACGGTGAGCCTGAAGCCGGTCGTGCCCTGGGCTTCCTTGCGGATCGCGGACTGCGGATAGTCGTCGGTGGTGGCCCACGACCCGGGACTGCTCTTGGGCTGCGCCGGCGAGCTAGGACCCTTGGGCGCCGGAGGCGGGGGCGCCGGAACCGGTGCCGGCGGCGCCAGCACGATCGCAGGAGGAGCCGGAGGCGCGACCGTGACCGTCTGGATCTGCGGCGGCGTGGTCGCCACGTTGATCTTCACCGGCGGCGCGACCGGAGGCGGCGGAGCCAGCTCCTTCTTGGGAGGCGGTGGTGGCGGCTCCTCCTTCTTCTTCTCTTC
>Ga0207711_10006016_pt1 | contig 10253 bp, 15 predicted proteins | sample KBSS34metaG_FD_184401 | JGI IMG/M metagenome (GOLD analysis project Ga0207711, IMG submission 184401) | Switchgrass rhizosphere microbial communities from Kellogg Biological Station, Michigan, USA - KBS S3-4 metaG (SPAdes) (version 2) | ecosystem: Host-associated > Plants > Roots > Rhizosphere... | reverse complement strand
AACATCAAGCTCGGACGCCTGATGCACCGGCTGCGCGGGAGCGCCGCCGCGTAGAGCGGGAACCCGCTCTCCTCGCGGCGACGGAAATTCTCCTCTCTTCGTCGGGGCGGGGCTCGCCCCCGCCCGCAAAGAAAAAGGCCGGCGCGTGGGCGCCGGCCTTCGAGTCGAATCGCGAATCGCGTCAGTTCTTGTTCTCGGGCTTCTTCGGCTCCTCGACCTTCTTGTCGCCGGCCTTGTCGGCGGGCTTCGTCTCGGTCGTCGCCTTCGCATCGGTCGCCTTGACGGCGTCCGTCGTCTTGGGAGCCTTCTCGTCGACCTTCGTTCCCATCTTGGCGGCCTTGGTCTCCGTCTTCGCGCCCTCGACCTTGACGACCTTCGCCGTCGTCTCGTCGATCTTCTTGTCGGCCGCCGGCTTGGCAACCTCGCCCGCCTTCGCCGAAACCGCGCCCTTCTCGGCCGCCTTGTCGGCCGCCTTGTCGGCCGCCTTCTCGGTGCCCTTCTTCGCCTCGGTCTTGACGGTCTCGGTGGCGGCCTGCTTGGCGGCGTCGCCCGTCGCGGTCGTAGCTGCCGTCGCGTCCTTCTTCTCGGTCGTCGCCTGAGCCGACTGAGCCTGCGCGAGCAGACCCGCCGGAAGCGCGAGCGCCGCGGCAACCGCGAACACCTGGATGAGAGCCTTCTTCATTGCTGTCTCCTTCTTTCGCCGGGCGAAATGCCCGGCTGTTTTTCTACGGCGGCGAAGGATAGGGGCCGTCGGGTGAACGGAGCGTGAACGGGATCTCCGGAGGGCGTAGCCGCTACCGTGACGGGAGGCTCTCGAAGGCGCAGCCGCTACTGGAGGTGATCCTGCAGGAACCGCAGGGTGGCCGCGATGATTTCCCGTGACCGCGGGTCATCGTTCTGAAGGTCGAAGGCGTGCTGGCCAGTCGGATGGTTGAGCAGCGTGAGCGGGGCGTCGACGGACAGCGCCTTCGCGACGAATCGATCGATCGTCTCCTTCATCCGAGGCACGGTGTCCTTGCCGGCTCGCGCGATCAGAATCGGCGGGAACCCCCCGCGGTCGAGCGCATCGACCAACGACCAGTTCGAGTCCGGCGTCGTCGCGCGTGCGCGCGCGAACCAGTCGAGATCGTGCACGTCGAGAAAGCCGTAGTAGTCGACGAGGCAGCGAAGCCCGGGCTCCGCGAGCGCGACGTTGAGCAGGGGCCCTCCTGCGGAGACCGCAAAAACCGCGAGACGACGCGAGTCGAGGGAGAGCTCGGCGCCGTTGCGCCGAATCCAGCCGAGCAGGTTCGTCAGATCCGCCGCGGCCTCGCCAAGATGGACGATCCCCTGCGGCGACATCCGGAGGCGGTGATTGAAAGTGACCGCGGCCATCCCCGAGGCAGCGACCAGGCGCCCCCAGCTGCTGTACTGACCCGCGCTCTTCGGGGAGATGTCCAGGCCGTCCGGAAAGCCGCCGTGCACGAACACCACGACGGGAAAGGGCCCGCCCGACGCTGGTGTGTAGACGTCCGCACGCAGGCTTTCATCGCCTTCACGCGCGGCCTCTCGATAGACCCGGTCGCTCGCCACGTGGACGGACTCCATGCCCGGGACCGTGAAAACGACGGGGGCGCGAAACAGCTGCTCGGGCGTCAGCGGAGCCTTCGGACTCGTGGCTCCGCCCGCTCCGAGGCCGGCCATGAGGACCACGAGGACCCTGGAGAGCGGCCGCATCGCACCGGATGCTAGTGGGCGCGTCCCGAGGCCTCAATGACCACTTGCGCGGGTCACGCGAAACCACTCCGCAGCCGCATCCGCGGCGCGCGGCCTCGAACGGGCCGGCGAATCAGGGCGCCGCCTGGATCTCCGTGGCCGGGTGGATCTCCCAGCGCGTGCCCCGCGGGTCCTCCTGCTCCTCGTCCGGCTCGTAGTAGAGCCAGCCGGTGACCTTGACCTTCTTGCCATGGAGCTTCCGCAACGAGTCGCCCGAGAGCGCCGCCGACTTCTTCTGCCAGGCCGGCGTGACCTCGACGACCACCCACTTCTTCGAGTCGGTCTCCCTGGCGGAGGGCGCGAGCATGACGTGGTAGTCGCCGTCTTCCTCCCGCTCGAGCTGGACGACGTAGCCCTCGACGGTCGCGCCCTTCTCCTCGGAGAAGGCGGCCTTGTCTTTCTTCGAGAGCATCGCATCGAGCGTGACCGCGGAGTCGATCTCAGCCGGTTTGGGCGCGGCCGATCGTCCCCGGAGCTTCTTCTCGGCGGGAGACTCCCCCTTGTCCCCCGGCCTCTCCTGGGCCCCGAGGACACCGGCGGCGAGGAGGGCGGCGGTCAGGGAGAGCGTCAGGACCTTCGAAACGCGTGTATGGAGCATGATTCCTCCGTTTCGAAAGCGAACCGCTCCAAGGATACGCCCGCATGCAAGGACCTTGCGCCCTTGACGCCGCCTGCCGTCTCCGATACCTTCCGCGTTCCTGCCGCGGGGTGGAGCAGCCTGGTAGCTCGTTGGGCTCATAACCCAAAGGTCGAGGGTTCAAATCCCTCCCCCGCAACCATGACCTCAAAGGGGTTAGGTCCGAAACGGCCTAACCCCTTTTCTAATCTGTCCGTGTTCCTGTCCGCATTTGGACCGGTTCGATCACGCCCCAGATCAGCCTCACGGTCTCGTAACCTCTCTCGTCGAAGCTGGGTCCCGGTCCATCGAGAGTGTCGTCGCTCATCGCCTCAACATCTTTCTAGCAAATGCAAACGCAGTCTCAATCCACTGCCCGCGTATTTGTTCGGGAACCAATGCGAACACCGCCAACGCGATTGCGAGCACGGTTAGACGGAGAACCGTTCTCTGCAGCCGGTCATTCACAACCATCACGGTGTAGGAGAGCAACTCGCGAAACGCCGACCGGAACAAGTCGAGGTCAGACGCTAGATTCTTAGTTCGATATTCGAACCCCTTCCACATCGCGGTGTCCAATCGGTCGCCGGCTGGTTCCCCTTTTGCGTGGAGCTCCGGAAGATGCAACCGGATCCAGCCGGACGTCCCTGGCTTCGACAGCTCATGCCGAACAAGTTCCTGGCGAAAGGCAATTCCGTTTGCCTTCGCGATCAACAGATGGCCTTGCTCGACATTTCGAAGAGCTGCTTTGCCTTCGGATTCCGCACGCAGGATTGGCAGAAGCGTCGCACGAACGCTTGATACGAGGCTTCTGGTTGTTGAGAAGAATCCATCGAGCGCCACGAGTGGCGCGAGCCCATTCACTACTCGCCATAACGCATCGGAGAACTTGTCTTCCTCCACCTCTCCCGTTTCGGCCGAGCGGTGCGTATCTCTGCTCGCCAAGAGTTGAAACCCTCCGAAGCGGTAGTGGTCATCGCGATCCAACTGAGCGAAATCGATCCAGTCGTTTCGAAACGGCTCCACGAGCTCGTTACGACCTAGTGACCTCAGGTAATAAGGGACTTTCCATTCGCTTGGCATCTCCGCAACAGTGCCAGCTGGAAGTGTTGTCGGGATTACAGAGAGAGGGCGGTCCGTGGCCAGAACGTCGATCGAAGGCAGCGGGCCACTCATTGCCAGGCCGACACCCACCGCTCGTCGGAGGATCTTCGCAAGCTCAGCGTTGGGCGCCAACAGAAGCTCATCTCGTTCGCGCCGGCGAACAATATTGGCTGCCGTTATTCCGCTGGACCACGACCCTCTCGCTGCCCGTCCGACCTCAACATCCAGCGAATTCGGGTCCTCGAAGAGCCGACGGAACGCGGCCACAAGTTCCCGCGAGGGTGTTGCGAGGAAAGAGACGCAGATGACCGAGGGACTGAGCTGTACGAGCCATACACCAATCTCCGTGATAGTTGTCGGCCGACTTCGCCTAGGAAGTCCAGCAAGGTCGATTACCCCCGCCGGTCGCGTGCCGCCCAACTCTTGAGGTGCCCGGCGGACCCACTCCTCCGCCGATATGTCGAGACGTCCCGATCGTCTCCGTGGCAGCAGTCTTGCCATTCCATCAGCGAGAGCACCGAACTCCTCGGCCAAGTAGATATCTGCATAGCCAATTCGGAACAGGTCGAAGCGCCAGTCTCGAGGCGCCTCGCCGTCGGCTCGGTACTTGCTGGCATGGCGTTCAAACTCATAGAGGGATCGGCGGATCGCGCTGCGGCTCGTCGCCCATCGTCTCGACCTGTTGAGAATCCAGACGCTCCAACGTTGCCGCAACCGACGAAGCGCCCCAAACTTGGGTGATGGCCAATTCTCTAGGCGAAAGGCGAGACGCGCATACTGTTCCGTTAACATGCAGGTCTCGAGCCCACTCTACAACCTCCTACCGACGCTAGTCGCCTTGGAGCAGTCCCTCATATCGTCGACGATATAGCTCCCTTGAGGGCTGGTGATCGATCATCAGACCCCACACGTAACCGATCCTTGTCCTCAGACTTACACCGATCGCGATCTCGATTTCCGATAAGAGAGCGACCAAGAGTGCGATCGTCACAGTCATTGTCTCAATCTTCTGCCTTTGAAGGTCCTCGGTGAAATCACGATCAACCAACCGCAAGAATGTAACCGAGTGGCGAATGAAACCCGGCCAACTCAGATGTACGTCTTCCGACAGGCTCTTGTAAAACCAGTCCCCCAGATATTCGAAGTGGCTCTTGAGCTGCGGCGAAGCGCTCTTCATTTGCTTTAGCAGTGGCCACCGTGGAATCAGTGTAGGGTTAGCCGCTTCCGACGAGGTGATTCCGAGGGCGTGAATTCCAGTCTGAACCTGGGCTTCGCACCGACCAATGTAATCCGTCCAGTCGGGATCACTCTGATAGGCACTCCTAATCCTCTCCAGACGCTCAGACATCGCCCGCCACCCTGCCTTCTCGAACCATTCGGTTCTAGGTTGCAGGTCCTCGAGAATGAACGTAACGTTAAACAGCGCCTCGAGCACAACTCTCGCGAGTGCCGGAGCGCAACGTGAATACTCCAGTTTGCGCGAGACGTCGGGAGGCTTGTCAGCGCAGAAGTATCGCATCGTGTTCCACACGTTGCTTGAGATTTCCACGAAGCCGCGCAACAGGATCGAGGAGGTTTCTCCTCCCGGGGCATGAGATGGCCACTCTCTCTCAAGCTTCGCACTAGTGGCTCGCAAAAGCGCATCTAAAGGATCGAAGATGACTGCCGCGTCTAGCGGCTGGTGTTTGTCGCCGACCACGCTCTCCGGATCTTAGCCGGCTTTGTGTCGAGGATGTAATCGGGATTAAGGCAGTCGTCGGTACCCGGCGCCCTCCGAGAAGGACTTTGGCCAGGAGCCACCTCCCCGCCCCCTAGCTGTCCGTGTTCTTGCCCGTCTCGGACCCGCGCTGGAGATCGCTCACAACATCGCCCCCGTGGTTCCTGGACTCTTTCAGAGACTGAACGTAGGCCTCTGTGCGACGGAGTGCGTCGCGTCGATCTCGCGTCGAGGAAATGTCGTAGCGGTCAAACATCGCTCGAGTTCTGTGGCCGCTGATACTCATTGCCACGGACTCCGGCACCCCGCTGCGAACCATGTTTCTCACCGCCGTCCGGCGCAGGTCGTGAAACAATCGCTCGCCCGCGCCGGCCTTCTTGCACGCAGCCGCCCACTCCTTGCGGAAGTCATACAGGAGTTTTCCGTTTCGGTGGAACACGAAGGCGGATATTGCCGACGTGCTGCCGACTTGGAACTCTCGGCGCTTCCACCGCTGTTCAATCAGCTCCCATAGAAAACCTTCGAGTGGAAGCGTTCTCCGGTCCCCGTTCTTGGTGATATCGAGGCGAATCTCACGCTCCTTCCTGTCTACGTTTTCCCACCTAAGGCCAACGATCTCTCCCTTCCGCCAACCGCACAGGTAACCGAAGCGAGCGACGTCGGCAATGTCGGAAGGAAGACTGGCGACAAGCCTTTCGAACATGTTGACCTCGAAAAAGCCGGTTCGGCGATTGACGGGTCGGTACATCGGGAAGTACGGAAGCCGGGCAATATCCCCTCGCCGGTACGCAAGCCGGAAAGCAGCCCTGAGCGTCTCGGTCTCTCGGTCTACCGTGGCACGCTTTACGTTCTCGCCGAGTCGCTTTTCCTGGAATTGCTCGATCAACCGAGTGGTGAGGTGTCCCGCTACGACGCGTCCTAAGATCTTGCGAATGGGCTTGGAATGGCTCCGCACGGTTGCAACCGATCGCTTCTCCCTCCGCTTCAAGTCCGCTTCGTAGGAGTCCAGCAGCTCGGTCACTCGGAGGCGATCAGCGGGCGGGATCCACTCTTCAGCCGCTATCTGCTTGCGACGCGTCTTGAGGAGTCTCCGAGCGTGCTCGCGAGTCGTTCCGGCGCTCTCCCTGTATTCGTGGCCGTCCACGTAAAACGCAATCCACCACCTTCTCCCGCGCTGGAGGATCCGCCCTCCTTTCATGTTCTCCTCCAGTTGGTTGTGCTCCACGACTCGCGAAGCTGTTGAAGTTTGGCTTTCGAATAGCGTTGTCTAGCGTCATGCGGACTTACAAGCGCCGGTGCCAGCCGGGGCCGGTTGCGATAAACCCAATCGAGTGACATGCCGAGAAACACCGCCGACTGCTTGGAGTTGAGAACATCGTCATCAGGCGGCGGATCGATCACGCGAACCATGAGCAGCGCCAGTCGTCTCCCCTCCGCCTCGGTTTCCAGAACCCGCAGATTCGCCAGCGTCTTGGTGATCTGATCGAAGTCCGTCGCCTGCTGAATCTCGGCTCGTGCTGCGGTAAGAACAGCCCCGACACCGGAGCCAGCGAACGCGGGACCTAGCCCGACGCGCCGTAGAGGATCCTGCTTCCGAGACACACATCACCCCGTCACCTGCGGTTGGGGACGCTCTGTGCCTCGGTCTACCGCTTCAGATCAACGGCGGGAATTGCCGGTGAGGTACTTCCACGCGTTTAGTGATCAGCCTGTTAGAGAACAGCTCGTATCGGAGTGGGGATGAACGCTATTCGTCCGTGTCGCCGAAATCAGGGATCATCCCCATGTACCCGATCATTACTTCTTGATCCTTGATGTTGACGACCTCGCCGAGCGCTTCGAGCTTCGTCCTAAGCGCTTTGGCCAGCCTCATTCCAGTTGTGAACTGGACCGACCGTATCGTTCCGAGTTCGATCTGTCGCAGGTGCGCTTCCGACACGCCGCTCGCCTTCGAGAGAGCGTAACGGGTTGCGAAGCCAGCTTTCTTTCTTATCGCTACAAACTTTGCGTTTTTTGGCATTAAGTAGCTGGTACTCCTCTTTCCGGATCTTACCGTCCCGACTCGATCTTCGCCAGAACGTCCACAGCTTCTGCAAGCGTCCGCTGCAACCTGCGTAGCTCTCTCGTGGGCCGGAGGGCGCGGTCCATCTCGGGCCAGAATTTTACGACCCATTCAAGTTCAGGAATGAACCTGCCAATCGCCTTCCGAAGCCTGCTGACTCTATCTGTGACTGTGCTGGTTACCTTCTTGGCTGGCCTCGCCGCCGTTTCTGTCTTAGCCGACAGCAGCTTCCGAATCTTCGTTGCCGAGACGCCTGCAACCTTTGCGGCCAGCTCACGGGCCTCTCCCTTCACTTCCGGTCTAGCGACGACGACGGAACGAACGGGGCGCTCGCCCTCCAGCACTTCCACGGTCCATCAGGTCGTACAGGGCTTCGAGATCGTCGGTGGCTCGGAGCGTGAACACCCGCTCCGTCATGAGATCGCGCACCTGCGCCGTGCGAGTGAACCGGCTCGGACTGGCTTTCATCGGCGGTTCCTCCTTTCGTATCGTGTCCCGTGGCGAGTCTTCCCGTGAACGTTCCGAGCCGACTGGTGCAAATGCATCATTTCCGGGGCGGACTTCGCCTCTGCGGTGAGGACGGCTCCGATGCGACGTTCGTCACGATCGCAGCTATGCCGCTGGACTCCGGCGCACGCTGACGACCTTCGCGGCGGCTCGGACCGTGAGCACCGGACACGACGCCGTCGCGACGACGCGTGCGGCCACGCTGCCGGCCAAGAGACGGGAGGCTCCGCGGCGTCCATGCGTCCCCATGACGATGAGGTCGACGCCTTCGCGCTTCGCCGCCTGAACGATCGCATCTTCCGGAATTCCCTTCCGGAGCACGGGCTTGACCCAGACATAGGCGAGCGACATCCCGCGCATCAGCTGTTCCAGCTTCTCCTTGGCTTGTGTGCGAGCTGCCCGCGCTCCTTCCGCATAGACCCCTGCGGGAACGTACGCCAGCGACGACGGCGGTTCGTAGGCGTGAAACACGTAGAGAGCCGCTCCGGACTCGCGGACCAGCCGAACGGCCTCCTGGAAGGCCGCATCAGATGCCGGCGAGAAATCGGTCGCCACCAGGATCTTTCGAAAAGGCCTCATATCTGCCTCCCTTCCTTCCCATGCTGGCCGAGGAGACGGAGCGAGGCCTGATGCAATCGCACCAGCAGAGGGCGCAAAAAAGCGGCCGGCTTCGGCTGACCGCTCGACGCCGCGTGTGCGGCGTCCCGTCCGGACGCGGGGACTTAGACGACCTTCACTTCCATGGCCTTCGGCCGCGGCTTCTCCGTCTTGGGCAGGTGCACCCTCAGGATGCCTTCTTTGAAGTCCGCCACCACCTTGTTCTCCTCCGCATCCATCGGAACGGTGAAGGTTCTCAGGAACGCGCCGTAGGAGCGCTCGACCCGATGAAACTTCTTTCCCTTCTCTTCCTTCTCCTGCTTGCGCTCACCCTGGATCGTCAGGACACCGCTCTCGAGGGTGACCTTCACATCCTCCTTCTTGACCTCCGGCAACTCGGCCTTGATCAGGTACTCTGTCTCCGTCTCCTGGATGTCGACGACGGGCATCCAGTCGGTCACGGTCAGAGACTCCTTGTCTCCGTTGGCTCGAACGCGGGTCCCAAAGAAGCGGCTCAAGCGCTCGAGGTCTTCCATCTCACGAAAGAACGGAAACGCCGTGGGCTCGTAGCGAATAAGGTTCATAACATCCTCCCTTGACGCCTCCACCGTGATCCCGAAACGGCTCGGTCCGAATGATGCAGCCGCATCAATCTGGCGAACGGGCGGCCTCGCCCGACACGAGTTCGAGGATCCGGCGCGCGTTCTCGGCGGGCGGGGCGGTTCCGGAGAGAGCGAGAGCCGGGAAGAGCGGGGCCTCGTAGGGCTCCGTCGCGCCCGGTAGGTGCGGCGCTTCTCCCGCGCGGGCGCGCCGATAGAGTCCCTTCGGATCCCGGGTCTCGCGCACCTCTGCCGGAGCGTCCACCAGGACTTCCAGCAGGCCGGGAAAACGGTCGCGAAGCCGCTGCCGGTGGGCGCGCCGCGGCGCCGTGGCGTCCACGAGGACGTCGAACCCTTGGCCGGCGAGCACGGCCGCCAGGTCGGCGACCGTGGCGTAGAACCGGTCTCGCTCCGCCGGCGAGTAGTCGGCCTCCGGCGTCAGGATCGTGCGGAGGGCGTCCGACTCGAGCCAGATCGCGCTCCGGCCGTCCTCCGCGAGGCGTCCCAGGATCGTCCGCGCGATCGTCGTCTTCCCCGAGGCGGGCGGACCGGTCAGCCAGACGATCCAGGTCACGGACTGGACCGGTCGAGGGTCTCCGGGATCCGGTCGGGATCGAAGCGATCAGCCTCGAGCGTCCCGAAAATGAATCGAAAGAGCCTGCGGCGGACGTCTTCCGACTCGTTCGGATACCAGATGGGGTTTGCGAGCACCAACGCACGAAAGGCGAAGTGAGGAGCGATCACGGACGCGACTTCCCGGTCGCCCGATCGATCGAGATAGCGGCTCCAGAAGAGCCGAAGGAGGTCCGCGAAGGGACCCTCAAATCCGCCCTCCGTCCGCAGCGCGAAGAACAGGTAGTTCACGGCGAGCGACGCCACATCGTCCGCCGGGTCGCCGAAGGCGCCTCGGCTCCGATCCAGAACCGAGAAGTCCGTGCCCGAGCGGAAGTGAATGTTCCAGGGATGAAAGTCTCCGTGAATCGTCCGCAGGCGATCGGCCCGGTCGCGCAGACGGTATCTCCACTTCAAGACGAGGGCCTCCACCTCTTGGAGCAGGCGGGCGTCGATGAATCCCGACGGGGTCGGGTACGAGTCCGCGATTCCGGCGATGCACTCTCCCGCGCCCGCCAGGTCGCGCAGCCGGCGCCGGTACCACGTCGGATGAACGACGGGCTCTCGATGGATCTCCGCCGCGTGAGATCACCACCGGGCAGCGGTTCAACGGCGGCGGCGCCGTGAAGGACGGCCGCCTCCTGGCCACGACGATGGTCGATGGCGCGATCGTCGTGTGGGCCT